>Ga0208357_1000847_pt1 | contig 23433 bp, 13 predicted proteins | sample NGESurdeep092012_6_FD_184487 | JGI IMG/M metagenome (GOLD analysis project Ga0208357, IMG submission 184487) | Arctic peat soil microbial communities from Barrow, Alaska - NGEE Surface sample F52-2 deep-092012 (SPAdes) | ecosystem: Environmental > Terrestrial > Soil > Wetlands > Peat ...
AGTTGGCCGCTCACGGTGCTGCGCTGGGCAGCTTGCGGATAGTCAGCGTCTTTGACCCAGGTGTAAGGCCACTTGGCGGACTCGCGGATGGCCTGTGCTTTGGCCTCGCGAAACATGGCATCGGGAGTAGCTGCGGAATCAAGATAGATGAAGATGGGGCCTACGACCTTGTTCCAATCTTCTCCGGCAGCAACGGGCAGTTCGCTGCCGCCATAGTGCGTGCCGCGCCAATAGTCGAGCAACGTTGGATCGCCGCCGTCGCCATCGTCGATGTGGCCGGTCAGTTCGAAGTGGTTGGGGCCGCTGCTGAGGTACTCGGCCGACGGATTGATGAAGTAGATGCCGATGTGGTACTTTGTGCTGGACCAGCCGTAGACAGGCGTGTCGAACTGGTCGGCGGAGTAGTCGTACTTGTGCTCGACGCGGCCTTTATAGATGCCGGTGGTGAGGCGCCGCGCCTCTTTCATGTTAAGGTCGGTGCCGCGGTCCCAGTCGCTGCCGGTGGGCATCAGCTCATTGCGCTGCCGGTCGACCGAGAGCCAGTCGAAGACCTGCTGGTTCAGCTTCATCCCGTAGCGGCTCTCGCCGAGTTGCGTGGCGCCATAGGTGGGCTGGTGAGTGAAGATCGCGTAAGTATAGATGCCGTGATCTTCGCGGCCAAGGGTATAGCGAATCTCCATATCGAGCAGGAGACCGAGGCCGCGCGAGCCGCCCCGCCGATTGCCCGTGAAGGTGCCCGCATTAGGCCTGCGGCCGGACGCTGGCGGCGGTCCAATCGTACGGCCCGCGAGTTGCGGGGCGGCGTCTTCAACAGAGGCCGTCGGGTCGGGCCGCGGATGAGCGGTTAGGGATTCGCCGTCGGACCAGCCCCTGATCGAAACCTCCGCGCGTTCGCCGCCGTTGGTGGAAGGATCGACCGTGATGGTAGCGGCCAGGCGCGCGGCGCCGGAGGGATTCTGCTCCCAGTAGCCGGCGTGATGGCCGGAGACGTAGCCCATCGTTTCGAGGCCCTTATATTTGAGCGAAACCATGTCGCCGGTGACCTTGCTGATGGTCGCGGTCACGTAGGCATTGCTGACAACGTAAGCTGCACCTTCGTCCTTGACTGTGACCCCGGCGTGGCTGGTGGATTGCGCCCGCAAGGTTGCGCCGGAGGTGCATGTCAGCGTCAGCAGAAGCCAGCCGGCAGCCGCCCAGGGCATCGCCCACGGAGTCGTCTTTCGTTGCGAGGAATTCATTGCCAATACTGCCTCTAGAATGTGACGCGGCCGGAGAACTGGAAGTCGCGGTTGCCGCTGGCCTTGGTGACCTCGCCCAGCGTGGAACTTGATGCGGCAGACCAGGTGCTTCCGATGCCGCCGAAGTTCACCTTGTTGGTCACATCGCTGCAATCGACCCCAAAGATGAAACGGACCCTCTCTGGAGTGATGTTGAAGCTGCGGCGAACACTCATGTTAAGGTTGTAATGGCTGGGATTACGCAGACCCAGCACCGCGCTGCGGGAAGCGTCGCCGATTTTGGTGATGTAGTTGGCGGGCAGCGTGGCGGAACCTGGAGCGGAAGGAATGGCCTGGGGAGCCCGGAAGGCATTCGAGTCGATGTACTTGATTGCGTTCAGGTGGTTGGCGGTAATGCCCTTGCCGAAGCTGCCGTTAATGCGCACCGGCCCGTGGAAGTCCGGATTGATGTCGGGCATGCAGGTCCCAGCTGACGGCGTGGTGCAACCGGAGCCGACGATGAGGAGCGGCGTTCCGGAGTCGTAGGTAAAGATGCCCGAGAGGGACCAACCGCCGATGATGTTGCGTACCAAGAAGTTGTTGCCACCGAGGTGTCCCTTGCCGAAGGGCAGGTTGTCGACGCCATAGATGTTGAGGATCTGGGGCGTATCGTTGGCGGTGAGGCTGCGGTCGGCGCGATCGTTGCCGGGCAGCGCGACGCCGCTCGAGGAGACGGATGCGGGCACCGGGAAGGCGGAGCGGATGGTGCCGTCGTCGCCGATGTTGCGGGAGTAGGTGTAGTTAAGGGTGAAGCTGAGGCCCTTGTACTCGCGCTGCGCCAGGACGATCTGAAGTGAGTTGTAGCTGATGTTGGCGATGTTGTCCCACTCTGGACTGGGCGGCGAAGAGTATTGCGGATATGGACGCAACATGCGGGCGATAGTTGCACTGGCGTTCGGGGCGCCAGTCTGCGTCTGCGCGTAAGCGGCGTAGGGCACGGTGACGCTGGGGTCGGCCTGCATCGCGATCGCGATGTTGGCTGGAGTCGCGGGGGAGTTGAGGATGTTGGTGGTGTTGTCGGTGCCAACCACCGAGCCCAGAGTGGCGATGTACTTCGGATCGAGTTCACCGGACCAGAAGCCTGAAACGGGTGCTCCCCCTACGAAGTGAGACTGGCTGCCGGCATAGGTGACGGAGATCGTCAGGTCGGGTGTGATCGCGCGCTGCAACCCCAGGTTGTAGAAGTTGAAGGTCGGGGCACGGCCGGACAGATAAGGGTCGGCGTAAGCAGGAGCTCCTCCGGCGGTCACATACTTGCCGGCGGCGTTGACGTAGTTGCCGATGCCATTGGTGAGAGCGGTCGCCGAGGGCGTGGTGGGCGTGGGCAGCACGAAGCCTGGACCACCGAAGTTAGTGTTGGCCAGCCCGGCCGCCTGGAATGCCGCACTGTTGTTCAGATAGAACGAAGGCCCGGCAGAGATACCGGTGCTGACTGCGGGGGGAAGAACGAGGTTGGCCGTGAAGCCGCCCTGGCCTGTTCCGGCGGAGTCTCCGCCGCGGCCGCCGACGCCGCCGGCGCGGGAGTAGGCAATAGCAAAGCCCGCGCGGACGACGGTCTTATTGTTGATCGAGTAAGCCGCGCCAAGGCGTGGACCGAAGTTCTTCCAGTAGGTGTGGACCGGCGTGCGGCACTGGCAACTGATGTCGGACCCGCGGTTGCCGGCGAACTCCAACTGGCCCGGAGTTCCCGTCAGGGAGTTGTTTGCGTTCGGATTGAAGAAGCTGAAGCGATCCTGCACCTCGTGATACGGGGGCAGGTAGTCGTAGCGCAGACCGAGGTTCACAGTGAGTTTGGGCGTTACCTTGAAGTTGTCCTGGACGTAGGGAGACCAGGGGTGATAGCGGCCACCGGTTTCAGAGAACGCCTGGATGCTTGTTCCCGCGCTGTTCACGGCTCCCAGCATAAAACTGGCGTAAGCATAACCGTTGGTGTTGCTGGCGAGCGAGGCTCCGGAGAAGTTGGCGGTGGAGTTGGCGGAGAAGGCCTGGGTATAGATGCCGGACGGGCTACTCTGGCTCGAGGTATTGTCTTGCAGCCACTGGGTCTCGAGGCCGAAGGTGATCGAGTGCCGCCCCTTGTCCCACTCCAGATTGTCGACCAGGGTGTACGCGTTCGGGACTACGTTATGGGTGGCGTCCGAGGCCCCGGCTTCGGTCCAGGTTGTAATGGCGGTCGGGAATTGAGTGTTTGCGGCGAAGGTGGTCCCGGGGAACGCGTCGGCGGCCTGACCGTTGGGCAGATTGCCGATGCCGATGTCGGGACCCGCGCGGTAGGGCGCGACGTTAAAGGTCGGCGACGAAACCGGCTGCGGGAAACGGCTGAAGCCATACTTGATCTGGTTGACCAGATGCGGTGTGAAGACGATCGAGTGCTCCAGAATCATGATGGTCGGCGAGATGGCCGACGTATCGCCGCTGGTATAGGGCAACGGCAGCGTCGCTCCATACCCCACGGATTGCCTTACGCCATGCGTATAAACGAAGGAGATGCGCTGCGCGTCGGTGATCTGATAGTCGACCTTCGCAACCATCTCATGGTTGTCGTATCCGGAGACGCCGCTGCCCGCGAGGTAGTTGTTCGCGATGCCGGAACTGGTCGGGGCGGGCAGGAACTTTTCTTCGTACTGCGAGATAGCGGAGATCTCGCTCGCCGGAATTACGTTGACCGGAGCGCTGGTGAGGACGGGATTGCCGTTCGGCCCTTTGCCGCCGCCGGGCCCATAGCCGTACTGATAGCGGCAGGGCGTGCCGAGGCTATTGTTGGCCGTGCAGGCGGCGGTGGAGAGCGGATCGTAGATCTGGCCGGTGGTGATGCCAGATGCATTGGTGCTCAGGAGTTCACTGAAGTTGCCCGTCCGCATCAGCGTGGTCGGGATCGTCTCCTGGGCGGGATTGACGCCGTTTCTGCCGTGGTACTGGTCATAGGTGACGAAGAAGAATGCCTTTTGGCGCGTGAAGGGGATGGGCCCGCCGACCGCAGCGACAAACTCGTTCTGATGCTCGACGGGTTTGCCGGCGGGCACGGTCACTCCCTGACCGTTCAACTTGGTGGCCGCCGGGGCGGTAAAACCCCAGGTGTCGAACATGGTATTGCGGACAAAGTCCGCGACGACGCCATGATACTGTTTCCCTCCCGATTTGGTGGTGAAGTTGATCGCGCCGGCGCCCTGGTACTCCGCCGAAGGCGCACTCGAGATAGACTGCAACTGATCGACCGCTTCAATGGGGATTGAGTTCGATACGGTGCGGTTGTCGCCTTGCTGGTTTGAGGTTGTGGTGGGGATACCGTCGACATAGACCTCGGCGAGATAGTTGCCGGTGCCGGAGAAGATGGGAGCGCGGGCACCATCCTGCGCGCCGGGCGCGAGTGAGGCGAAGGCGGTCGGATCGCGCTGCTGACCGTTCATGATGTCGGGCAGTGCCTCAAACGTGGCGTTGTCGATGACCGTGGAGATGGTGGCGTCGGTGGTCTGGAGCACGGGGGGTGCCTGGGTGACGGTGACGGTCTGTGACTCCGAACCGAGCGCGAGTGAAAGGTTCAGGCCGGTGGTGCTGAGTCCGTTCACGACGATGTTTTGCTGCCGGTAAATCTTGAAGCCGGGGGCGGTCACGGTTACGGTGTAGGAATCGGGCGTGAGCGGCGTGATGGTGTAGAGACCGGCGGACGAGGTCTTGCGCTTGCTAACGATGCCGGTGGCAACGTCCGTGGCCGTGACGACGGCGTTGGAGATCACAGCTCCGGTAGGGTCCGTTACGGTCCCTTGAATGGCCCCTAGTCCCGCGCTCTGCGCAACCGCGATTCCAACCCCGGCCACCCAGCAGACGAGTATAAGCGTGTTCAGACCAAGAAGGTACAAGCCAAGCTGCCGCATGCTGGAGGTTGGGCGGGGGTGAAAGATTCTATTTGCGTTCATGCGGCTCTCCTATGGGTTGCAGTGCATACACACTGGCAGACCCAGACGATCGATTCGACTCTACCTAGGACGAAAAAAAGAGTACAGGCGCGCATAGACGAATGTCAATAGGAAATTTATTTCACTAAAAGAACTTCGCGCTGGCACTCCAACGAAGTGAATCCTAGGGTCCTTCTTGAGATCGACACTCTGACCCTCGCCTCAAGATCTGGTGTCGATCCAGTAAACGAATGAATCGTAGCGTCCGTCAGTTTGTGATCCGCCCAGTGGATGTCCACCTCATTGCCTGCACGGGCACGAAACCCCAGAATCTCCCATCCGGCATGATGTCGGCAATGCCGGGAGGAGGTTGATCGCTCTCGTCTGGCTCTGCAGCAGCATATCGGAGGCACAGCAGCAGGCACTGAGAGGGACAGGAGAATGGCTGAAAGTGAGCGGTGCGGGCATCTACGGCAGCCTCCCGTGGGCGCATTATGGCGAAGGCTTCAGTATGCCAAACGAAGCGCCGGGAGATCAGACCCATCCAGAATCAAGCGAGACATCCGAACCGAGTCACCCCTTTCGAGACGCTCAGCAATATTGCAATCGCACTTGAACGATCCAGCACAAGCGCATCAGCACTTTCAGCGAGGCGGGTCTGACATTCAAGTGCGATCCGAGAAGAATGTGTTTCTGATTAGGAATTCCTCCTCTATTGACTGTAGACTGTTCACGCCAGCAATCGGAAGGAATTCGACATGTCTTCTCCTCACAGTGTTTCCCGTCGCGAATTTCTTGGGGCAGCAGCCTTCGCAGCGGTCGGGCTCGATGCGATCTTGCGGCCCGCTTACACTCTGTTCGCGGCGGCGAACGACAACAGTTACCTCCTGCCCCAGTCCCCGCGCGCCACGCTGAACTTCAACATCGACTGGAGGTTTATCCGTGAGGATGTCAGCGGCGCCGAAGCCCCAGCCTTCGACGATGCGAAATGGGACGTGGTCAGCACACCGCACACCTTCAACGATGTCGACTCGTTTCGCACGTTGATCTCGCACAGTGGGGGCGATCGGGGCACCTACAAGGGCCTTGCCTGGTATCGCAAGCACTTCAAACTCCCCGCGGATCTCGCTGGCCGCAAGCTCTTTCTCGAGTTTGAGGGCATGCGCCAAGCAGGCGACATTTACCTGAACGGGAAACAGATCGGCCTTTACGAGAACGGTATCACCGCTTATGGCATCGACATCACGGATGCGGTCAACCCGGCGGCGCAGGAGAACGTGCTTGCGGTGAAGGTAGACAACCGCACGAGCTATCAGGAGCGCGCCACAAGCACCACCTTCGAGTGGAACGCCAACGACTTCAACCCCGACTTCGGCGGCATCAATCGCCCTGTTTGGCTGCAGGTCATGGGCAATGTCCACCAAACGCTGCCGATCTACTATGGCCTCGAGAGCCAGGGCGTCTATATCTACGGTCAGAACTACGACATACCAAAGAAGACCGCTGATTTGACGGTTGAATCCGAGGTGAAAAATGGTTCAGGCGACCGAGCCACGGTCGGATTGTCGGTTGTTGTAGTCGACCACACCGGCCGCGTCCGCGCGCAGTTCGAGGGCGACCCCGTGGACATGGTGGATGGAGAGAAGAGTGTGCTGATGGCCTCTGGAGCCGTCAAGGACGCTCGCTTCTGGAGTCCCGATGACCCTTATCTTTACGTGGTCTATACCATCCTGAAGATCGGCGGAAAGACGGTGGACGTCGACCGGACTGTGACCGGATTTCGCAAGGTTGAATTCAAAGGTGGTGTCGGCACGGGCGGCGTGCACATCAACGACAGATTTGTTTATCTCAAAGGCTTTGCACAGCGTTCGAGTGATGAGTGGGCGGGGCTCGGGCAGGCATACCCGGACTGGATGCATGACTTCAATGCGAAGCTGATGCGGGACAGTCACGCCAACTACATACGCTGGATGCACATTTCGCCACAGCGCGTTGACGCCGATGCGGTGGCCCGCTATGGCATCGTTCAGGTCTGCCCGGCGGGCGACAAGGAACGCGATGCGGTCGGCCGCCAATGGGAACAGCGCGTCGAGGTCATGCGAGATTCAATGATCTACTTCCGCAACAATCCCAGCATTCTCTTCTGGGAAGCCGGCAATACTGTCATCGCTGTCGAGCATATGCAGCAGATGCTTGCCTTGCGTAAGCAATGGGATCCCGAGGGTGGCCGTGCCATCGGCTGCCGAGGCAACGACAACGTAGCAGCCAATACCGCCATTACGCCGATTGCCGAATACTTCGGCGTGATGATCGGACAGGCTCCTCAGACGGATGCGTTGAGCGGGCCAACCGATATGTTCCGCGCATACAGCGGCCAGCGGCGCGATCGTGCGCCGATCATCGAGACCGAGGACTTCCGCGATGAAGGTGCTCGGCGTTTTTGGGATGATTACTCGCCACCCTACTTCGGCTTCAATAAGGGGCCGAACGATGCCTACCAATACACCTCCGAGAGCTTTGCGCTTGCGGGAGTCAAGCGGTATTGGGAATATTGGGAGAATCGGATCTCGAACACCGACCCGACACATTCGAAATGGTCGGGCTATGCATCGATTTACTTCTCCGACGAAGATGCCGATGGGCGGCAGGACTCGAGTGAGGTGGCAAGAGTCAGCGGCAAGGTGGATGCTGTTCGTCTGCCGAAGGAGATTTATTTTGCGCACCGCGTGATGCAGAACGAACAGCCGGACATCCATATTCTGGGCCACTGGAGCTATCCTGCGGGACCTAATGTGAAGAAGACGGTGAAGCCGATCTATGTGATTGCGAATACGGAGTCGGTGGAACTGTTCGTGAATGGAAAGTCACATGCAGTGAACGCGAAGCCGGAGAATGGGTATGTCTTCTCGTTTCCGGATGTAGAGTTTGCGCCTGGAAGTTTGCGGGCTGTGGGCAGGAAGGCTGGAAAGCCGGTCGCCGAAGAAACTTTGACAACAGCAGGAGTGCCCATTCAAATCAAACTGACGCCAATCGTAGGCCCGCAAGGGCTATGGGCCGACGGAGTGGATGTTGTGTTGTTCGACGTGGAAGTTGTGGATGCCAAAGGAGAGCGTTGCCCGACAGATGATGCGCGGATCGACTTCACGTGCAGCGGACCAGGAATTTGGCGAGGCGGCTACAACAGCGGTAAGCTCGATTCGACAAACAATCTCTTCTTGAATACCGAACTCGGGATAAACCGAGTCTCGGTGCGCTCCACATTGAAGCCTGGCACGATTACAGTCACGGCCAGTCGTGCCGGATTGACGCCAACCCGGGTGCAGATTGTGGCCAAGCCGGTGAAGTTTGCAGATGGCATAACAACCTGGATGCCGGGACGCTTGCCAACATCGATCGAGAAGTGAACTCGTCCCAATGAATGTGCGAATTGAACTTCCTTTTCGCTTGTTCAATATTACGCAAAGATTACCGCTCCATTACAGAACGGCATTCGCTTTCTCCTGCATCCTTTACCGGCTGTTCCCAGCAGCGTACTTTCCGGCAAAGCCTGCCTCCGAAGAGGCAGGCTTTGGGCTTACCTTGTTCCGTTTGAATGACGAATGACGTAGTCCCCACCTTTACACCGGCAGCCTTTGTGTCCGTGTGCTCCATACTTCCGGTGGAGCATCCGGCTGCGTGCCTTTTGGCTAGAGCCTGTCAGAGTCTTTGGCTCTTCGGAGGTTACGGTGCCTACGGCGGTTCACTTTTGTTGGACCTATCAGGCAGCTAGGCCCCTCCCACCTCCGGTAGGCAATTCCCATCGACCAGAAGATAGCCGACCCTTCACGGCAAGCGGCTGACCTCAGCTGCTTGCTGCACTGTTATGCCGCCAGTCGGGAAGTAAGCGCTGCATTGTTATCCCGCCACCCGTTTCACATGAATCCGCCAGCCGATTGGCGGACGGTCAATCGGCTGGCCGAAAACCCCGGCGAGTAAACTTCAAGCCAGTGTTGCATCGACCGGTTGAGCCCGCCGGCGATTTGAGAAACGACGAATCCCGAGCACGCCTTCGGCGCGGATGATATTTTTGACACCGTCGCCCAGGCACCTAAATCAGTGGCGGAATGCGTTGTAACGGGTGGCGGCATAAACTTTGCAGAGGGTTTCGGTATATCAGCGTACTGTCGCGGAATTGATTGTATCCAGCATCAGCAATCTGGCAGGAGTGCTCAAGGCCAAGGGCGATGTGGCAGGAGCCAGGCAACTGTTGCAGTTGGCGCTGGCAATCGACCAAAAGACGCTGGGGTCGGATGCACCAGCCACAAGACAAGTCCAACGCAGCCTGAATTCCTTAACCGACGGTTCAACACAGCTAAAAGCAAAATGACTGTAGCTTGGCTCGTCAACGCTTCTTTTCGGAATCGGATTGCAGTTGCGACGCTATAGTTGAGAAGGACCGGCACGCGGCCTTGAGGAATTCGTGCTCCATTTGGTGGCGCGCTGGCTCGATCTGCTGCTCGACCAAGCGATGACTGATCTTTCGAACTTCATGAGCCGCGGATTGGAAATATTTTTCGGAACCGTCAGGCGATGGTACTACCGCTGCTGGGGCCTCTGGGGAGTGTGCATGTCCCGAAGTCGCTGCAAATTTTGTTGTACCCGATCCTGAGGATTGTCGGGTCCGGCCGGCGGAACATGAAGTATGGCGCCTGGTCCAGGGGCCTCATCGTCGGGTGTCGTAATGACGGGGTTTTGTTGGGGCTGTGCGGCTGCAGACGTAGACGGAGGGGAGGGAATCGGCCCAGAACCACCACTCTGAGGCGTGAGGTCCAACTCCCTTGGCGTACCGTCGTGCGTGATCCCAACCATCATGAAGTTGTAGCCCAATCCTCTGAGCAGGTCGGTGAGCACCTCGCGCGAATCGCCCGGTCCATAGTTGCCAAAGACGCGAACGCTGCGGATGGCGCCTTCGACGGTCATGCCGCTGATCGCCGTGATTTCCTTGAGGATTTGGCCAAGATCGGAGTTGTTTGACTCGACCGTCAGAAGTCCATTCTTTAGATTTATCTTGGCCGGTCGTTCGCTGGCATTGGAAGATGAGCCTGGAGCCTGTGTTTGCACCCCTAAGGAATTCGCCCGTTGAGTGTCTGAGGTTGCGGGAGCTACGACAACAGGCTGTGTGGGGCCCTGATGTGATGTAGGGGGCGAGGTACTATCGGCCTGCATCGCAGCAGCGGAACAAACAGTGCAGGTGCAAGCTACCCAAACGGCACTGCGAAACCAATAGGTCATCCTGTACTGTGCGAGAGCCTCTAATAAAAATTTCATCGAGGGTCCTCAGTTTTCCACCGCCGATTGGCAACAGCTCTGGCGACATCTCTAATGTTCTCACCAATATGCAATGAACGGCGCAGCGAGGGGGGGACCAAGAAAGCTACTGGGCTGATTGAGAACACTCGGGTTACGATGTAGGATGTTTTCAAGAGCCGGATTAGTTGCCTTTGCTTTGAATGTTTAGATCTTTTCTTGATCCAGCGCAGTGGGGTAATTTGGCGCAAGAGTCTGAATACTCATAGCACCTGAGAGTTTTTATCAGGTGCGGTATAAACGTTTGACCACTTCTCACGTAGTTGTGGTATCAGATGGTTGTCGAGTGCCTGCCGGCAGAGGGAGCCTTCGGAACAACCCGATGAGACAAGAGAACCTGTGTCCCTTCTCCCAGGATAAGCCGATTCTAAGACCTGCATTGCGCAGAACTCTATAACTTAAGGCATACTCCATGAGAATGTTCACCAATGCTGTAATGCTACTCATTTTGGCGGTTTCGTTACCCGCATTTGCAACCGTTGTTGTGAGCAGTCCTGCAAGTGGAAGTACGGTGGGAACAAGTGTCCAATTTGTCGCGTCCGCCAACACGACCACCTGTTCCAAGGGTGTCGCTGCTATGGGCATCTATGTGGATAACAGCCTCGATTACGTGGTTAATGGGATCAGTCTCAATACCACGCTGAGCCTCGCAACAGGCAGCCATCTGGCTGTTGTGGAGGAATGGGACTATTGCGGTGGTGCAACCTCAGCGCGACTGACATTGACGGTCAGTACTCAGTCGGGTGTTTCCGTGGCCTCGCCGGCAAACGGCAGCACAGTGTCTTCGCCAGCGGCGTATGTTGCTACTGCCACCACGGCTTGTGCCAAGGGTGTGGCGGCGACAGGCATCTACGTGGATAACCAACTGACCTATGTAGGGCACGGGGCAAGCCTGAATACACAACTGGCTTTGCCCGGCGGAAGCCACAAGACGGTTGTTCAGGATTGGGACAACTGCGGCGGCAGCGCAACCGCAACCGTCAACGTCAACGTGGCTGGAACGACTTTTTCTAACCTTCAGGCCCTGGGCGGCTGGAATCAGTGGGGTGAACTCGCTCCGACGTACAACATCTGCACCTCTTCGTGCCCAGGAATCACATGGTCGATGATCCAGCACGTGAACTCGCCTTCGCTCAGTGGAAATGCAACGCAGTTCAATATTGGAGGAACGACGCCGTACTCTGATGTCCTGTGGTCCAATCCTCTCATTGGAGACGGCACCACAGAAGGGCTTCCGGACAAGGCTCATACCCTGCTTCCATCCATCCACAATATGACCGTCGACACTGAGGTCTACGTGACGAACTTCGCGATCACGCAGGATCTCGAATTCGACATCAACATGTACATGAATGGCGTCGGAATGGAGTGGGGGACCGAGTGTAATCATCTAGCAGATGGAGTCTGGGACATCTGGAACAATGTCAATGCGACTTGGGTGCCGACGACGATTCCATGCAACCTTAACAATGCAGCCTGGAACCACGTGACCCTTCAAATGCAGCGCGAATCGAACAATGATCTGCTCTATCAGTCGATCACGGTCAATGGCGTTACGCACACCATCAATCAGACCGTGGCCCCGTTCCCGGTTCCTTCGGGCTGGTGGGGTATGACCGTCAATTACCAGATGGATGGCAATCACAACCAGGCTGCGAATGCGACCTACCTGGACAATACAAGCGTAACCTACTGGTAGATTGTTCTGGTCCTGCCAGGTTAGGCTGGACGTCGTCAGTCGAAACAAGTTGAGTGATGAGAGCAGTATAGGGCGACTGTAACACCCGCCCTATACTGTTCGGGCCTACACGAGCGCCTTGTTCCCCGTGCGTACTGGATCTTCACCTCATTGAATGCTAGCCGACGACCCACTAGCAACGCACCGGGCAACCTCGGCTTTCACCTCGGAGATCGTGTTTGGGGGGATGACCGTGATTCCACTCACGAATTGGCTCAATTTGAGGTACGAATTGCGGTTGGAGTGGAGGAACTCGATGGGATATTCCGGCTTGCGCGCGCAGGCCTTCTCGGGGTCAGCGTCCAGGACAAAGCTAATCTGCGGCTTTGGCACCAACTTCATCACGCTTTGCACATAAAACCGCAGCGATGGTCTCGCTAGATTGAGATTTGCTAGCTCGTCATAGATATATCTGTCGAATATGACAACGTCAGCCTCAGATCGGGCGGCCTTCTTAGCAATCCTTCGCAGCGAGATGGCATCAATGAAATAGAACGCAACGCGGAATAGAGTCATCATCGGAGAACGGACATCCTTATCCCGGCGTCGAATTGGAGCCGTCTTCGTTCCAACGCCCTGGTCGCCTTGAAATAGGGTCTGCGTAGCACCTTCGCGGATGAATTTTAGTAGTGCGACATCATCCCAGAAAGTTAATAGCTGCACCTTGAGTCCGCGCATGCGCAGGTTGGCGCATAGGGTCTCAATTTGCGTACTCTTTCCTGCCCCATCGATTCCAGAAAAACTTAACAGCATGGCCCGGCGGGGCTTTAGAGTGTTCGTCATTGGTTTGCCCCAAACAATAGAACGGTTGTGTTTCTATGGTCGACTTGGACTACTAAGTGTGGCGGCCGTAACGACTCCTATCGCAATGCCAGCGCCAACCAGAAGCCCTACTCTGATAGCGAAGGAACGAATGCGCCTCTGTTTCCCAGGTGCAATAGCCGCTCCTCCGGGTTTAGATGCAGAGATTCCCTCTTGCTTCTGATAGGGAGCTGCCGCCGTACCGACTGGCGCAGTGGACTGGGTATCCTGTTTGTTCTGTGCAGGTTGCGGGGTGCTGTTTTGTGGGGCCTGACTTGCAACTGGCGGGAGGGGTGCCTCGGGATTCTCTGGAGAAGTTGTCACTGGGGCAACCTCTGCTTTGGTTGCAGTGCCTACCCCCGACTGACCAACAACGCGGGTCACGGTCGAATTATTGTTACCCGCGGTGTCACTTGCCGCAAGTCCTTGATTCGTCTCGGCTAAACCGAGCGGCACAACCAGAGAGACCGCCAGACAGTAGATGATTTGTCGCACCAGCCAGGACTTCAAGTTTCTCATCGGTCGCTCCGGAACCCATTTCTTGCTCAAACTCGCTGATAAGGTGCCACGCGGCGGCTACGCTGCAAGTCCGGAATTGAGGTCGAGAACTTCGACTTCGAAATCAAGAGGCGCCATGCTGGCAGCACGTTTTTGGAAGCTCTGAACAGCCGCTTCAACGGTTGCGTACATCTCAAACAGACGGCTTACTCCTGAACGACGGAGCGTATCTTCCGCCTCCGGACGCAGAGCCGCCAGCCGTACATCCCCGTTACACTTCATTACCTCTTCCAGGCAGGAAAGCAAAAGTTGGATGGTGTTGGTATCCATATTGCGTACAAGGGAACAATCGAGCACAAATCGAGGACGTTCTGTCTCGGCACACTTTCTTTCAAGAGATTGCAGAATGACCGTCTGCACAGACTCAGTTACTTCCTCCGGCATCTGCTGTAAGTTTACGGTTCGTTTGCTGCCTGTCATTGTGTTTTCCTTTCACCTTGGGGTCCGTCCATAGTGTCAACGTTCAAAATTACAAAGAGTTGCGGGGTACGACGTCTGTCCATGATCTATTGGACGCTTTGCAGAGGCGTTCTAGTTCGTCTTCTCGATGAAAAACTACATGCTGCCGAACAAGATTATTTCCGTAGTGAATGAGGTTGCGTAGGTTCGTTCTGTACCAGCAGCAGCGATTCATCTGTGGCGAGAGTCCACATACAAACCGAAGCCGGTCCACTCTTCCTTCCAGCACTGCGGCGACAAATCGATGGTTTCCGTCGAGAATCGTCATCGGTTCACTTTCATTCAATCCGATCAGGACAACCGAGCCTGTTGTGGATTCGTTTTGCAGTAGCCCATTACGGATACCGGAAATCTTATCTGCAAAAGGATCCTCTTTTTTACGCTGCGAACTCCGCAAGTGCTCTACTACTCTCGTAATCTCAAAATTTCCTCGCGCTAACTTTCTCCAATGGGCTCGTGGAAAAACTCGTATTTGATCAAGGTCATCTGTACTCACCTCCGCTTCGTACCACTCGGTATCGAGTGGTAGTTCCTTCCACAGGGATCGGTGGCGAAGAAAGAGAAGGGCTCGCCGCTTTGCGCTTTCGCCTGGGTCCTCCAAGTCCGGGGCGAACACCATAGTACGGAGCGCATCATGATACCTGTGATAAGCAGCATTTTCAAAGTCGCTCTTGATAAATTCTGCAATGGCCACATCCTCTGAGATGCGCTTCGTAAGATGGATGGCGCGGGAGCCAACATTAATGAGCATCGTTGCGTTTCGGAGGGCTCCTATCAGGAACTGAAGGCCGACGATGCACAGCATGACGGTCATGAGCACCAGTTGCACCACGATGACCTGCAGCAGGGAATCATGGAATCGGCAGATGCTCGCGATCAGCACACCGCTGAAAACCAGCTGAAACCAACTCGTATTCGCAATTTTGTAGGCCATCTCGTAGGTAATGATGACGACGCTGAGCGAGTAGATGACGGTTGTAATCGCATACAACGCCAGGAGGTAGGGAAAGCCGTGCGGACCGGCGATCTCGAAACTTGATCCGAAGACCTTTGTCCAGATCCAGGCGGGTGTGAAGCGCAAGGCGAGTGCGAAGACGCTGCCAACTGTCAGTACCATCAGCAGCGAGGTTGCGATGAGCGACAGGCTCTTTCTCTCTTCTGCGCCGGTGCCCGCAACTACGGGGAACATACTGTTGACTACTGCGGATGAAAAGGAGAATGTGACTCTCCCGACCAGCGCAACCGCCGCGTAGAGCCCAGCCTGCTCGGCGGCAAAAAAGTGCTTTACCAGGACAATATCGCAGTTATTGATCAGCACCTGCCCGGAGAAAAACACGAGGGCCTGGGTAATTTCCCTGAATCCATGCATGAATCGGAGAGGGTTGGATATCCGCGGCACGAGTTTGGGCGCAATAGCAAAGTAAGCCACGGCCATCGCACCTGCATTGGCCGCAATGACACCAATCACTCCGAATCCGAGAAGGATCATGAGCAGAGATCCGCCCAGTCGAACGGCCCCCTCGAGTACGAGATTCTTCGCCAGCTTGCGGAATCCGTATACGCCCTGAATGTAGCCGCGACGACTGCCTAGCGGCACGTAGAATGCCGCGCCGATCCCTAGAAACACCACGAGCATCGTGCTGGGGAGGTTCAGGTAATCGGTAATTCCCTGGCGGAACAGGATAAGGAGAAGTCCCACGAGCAGACCGCATGCCCATGCTGCTCGCTGGAGATCGCGATAGACGGCATCTCTTCCTTCCGCTGAATCCTGCTGCGCTACGACCTTTGCTGAGGTGATCTGAAAGGACAGCGTTACCGCCGAGGTAATGGTCAGCAACGTGTAAACAGCCGTCGCATGTCCAAAGCCTTTGGGCCCGAGAAACCGAGCCACTGCCATGTTGTAGGCGAGGTTAATGGCCGTAGCCAAGCCCGATCCCGAGAGCAAAACAACGCTCCCAGAGATAATTCGAGCCTTCAACTCTCTCGACTTGTCGGTCGGTCTATTCAACACGTTATGAGCTACCAACGATCATGAGGTCTTCTAAGATGATGCGAAAACGCCTGTTAAAGATGCTTAGGAAGGCTTAACGCCAAGAAGCGCGTGGTCTATCTAAGTCATCTGTTATTAAGGCGATCAGGTCCATTTCAGAGCAGGTATGTTGGATAATACTTACATGTCTGCTGGTGTCAGCGCTACACTCCTCTCCTTTCTTTTTTTAATCCATGGTTGCCTCGGTCAGGCCCCTCCGGTGCAACTGACGTACAGAGCGACAGGCTCGTCTCCTGAGGTGATCGCAGTCTATGAAGCGTGGTTTGGCACGCCCAAGCATATTTCTGTGGGCTATACTTCCCATGATCCAGAGGTGATTCGCAATCAGATTCGCAAGGCGAAGGGGATGGGAATCTCCGCTTTCGTTGTGGACTGGTATGGAGACCGCGAGCCATTTATCGATCAGAGCTATGCGCTCGTTCAGAATCTTGCGGCGAAGAATGAATTTAAAGTCGCCATGATGTACGAAGAGGCGAATGTAGAAGAAGGCGCAACCGACGAAGCGATCGCGGACTTCACCATGTTCCACGACATTTATCTATCGCCCGACGCGCCAGGGCACCAGGCATACCTTACCTACCAGGGAAGGCCTCTGATCTTCGTCTTTCCGAATGGAAACCATACGGATTGGGCTAAGGTAAGGGCGGTGGTGAACAAGTGGAACCCCGCGCCACTCCTCATCCAGGAGAACCTTCCAGGTCCACACCCAGATGCATTTGACGGATTCTATCCATGGATCAATCCGGGTCCGCTGGGCTGGGCTGCTGATGGGAGCAACTGGGGAGATCGGTATCTCGCAGACTTCTACAAGAATATGGCGGAGAAATATTCCGACAAGCTGATCGTCGGTGGAGCGTGGCCGAAGTTAGACGATCACAAAGCATCCTGGAGTCTTAACCGGCACATCTCGGCTCGCTGCGGTCAGACCTATACCGAAACACTGAACATGTGGCGGAAGTTCTTTCCTGCTGGACAGACGATACCCTTTGTGATGATTGAAACCTGGAATGACTACGAAGAGGGTTCAGAGATTGAGCCCGGAATTCCTACTTGTACCGAGCCATCATCCAAGACAGCGCTGAACAATCAAGTGAAGAGTTCCCTGGCAACCACGACACAACGGTAGGCAAATTGAAGACGTTGCACCGATATGCCTGAGGGTTTGGTTCAGGGCCCTTACTGCCGGATGAGAGCTCTTCGTGAGCCTTCATCCAGACTACGTGGATCTTACTGGACGTCGGCCTGAAAGAGCCGCACTCTCCATCGCACTTCGGAGGGTGTGAGCACGATGAGATAGCGTTCGCGTACCGGCTTCGTTGCTAGAACCTTATCGTGATCGAGCACCTGCTCCTCATATTCGACCGTATCAATTAGCTGAATCGATGAACCTTCCGGTGAATAAAACACAAACTGCAAATCGTGCGAGCGGGCATGATACCTGGCGTGGATTCCCAGGCTGGCCTGTTCCTCGATGGTATTTGTCAGCTTATCCAGAGCAGGGCCGACAAAATTCGCATCCAGAAGTGCTGCTTGATTATGATCGAGCGCCGATTGCAGACTCTGCCATGCAGCTAGATAGTCGCGGATCACGGCTGTCTCGGTCTGCTTCTCGATGGGTCGGGAACCACGCAACTGCTGCGGCTCCATATTGACGGTGGGCTGCTGTTCTGCCAGGGCCGCCATGGGGAGGCTCATTGCGCAACTCATGACCAAGAGGTATTTGATCATCGCCCGCCACCCCATATGATCTCGTTGCCTGCAACAACCCCACTTGCCGCGGAGATCTTCGATCCCTTGTACGCCGGCATGGTCACGCGCGCGATCCCTTGCTTCAGCGGAACATCAACAGTCGATTGCTTGTCATCGTAGGTTTCGGTGAAGGTCACAATCGTCCCGTCTGGAATCGCATTGCCGCTGCAGTCGTGCACGGGAGCTGTCTGTACCAGCAACTTCCCATTCTCCGGCTGTGCGCTGATGGTGATGGCGCAGGGATCGCCGGGAACCTGATCGATAATGCGGGTGCTCGAGATTCCGCCGATCCGGGCCACAAATTTTACTGCGCCTTCTTTAGACGCCGAATCCATCTCAGCCCAAGCCAGGCCATTCTGCGTCGGCACGCTTCGAGACTGCATCGTGCCGGATGAATTCGATAGCTCAAGCGAGGCCGTCATCGGTGTCGTAATGAGGTTATGGTACGCATCGAAGACATACACCGCGCCACTGATTCCATTGTGAACTCCTACCGGAAGTCGAGACGGCTGAGCAAGAAAGCCCAGCGTCTCCGGTCGAGGGGCAGGGACTACATCGAGAGCCTCCGTATCCGTAGAGGAATCTTTGGCAAGAATTACCAGATAATGTCCAGCGTTATAGAGAACTCCGGCTGCGAAGGATACGGGTTGTCCCATGACCACATCGTGCCGAACGGCCTGTCCAGGTCCGACAACGTAAAGAACCGCCTTCCCGCTTCCGCTGGTAGCAATGGAGAACGCACTTCCAGCAGCGACGCTGGGAGGAAGAGTCATGTCGCTGCTCTGTCCGGCGGCCGCCGTCGCTGTTGTCAGTGCGACAGTTGTTACGAATGCGAATACCCGGCCAGGCCTCACTGGAAACTCCCAACCGCATATGTCGATACGACGGTTCGCTCGGTGTTGATCTTTCTCGCAATATCTTCTGGAACCGAAATGCGGAAATCGACGGGTATCTGGGGCTGGAGAACTCGGTCTATATATTGGCCGGCCACCCAGACTAGTTGGCCATTCTTGTCGTAGAACGATGACAGGACGTGCGCTACGTTGACTGTTTGCCCGCTTTGGTTGGAAAGCTGACCGGTCAAAGTCGCTCCCGGAGGAGCGTTGTATTGCTGGTTCTGCACCTCGATCACCGGGTCCGCAGATGCGGAGACCAAAACGGATTGGGGAACCATGCGGATGCTCCCGACCTCGGATAAGTCAATGCCGGGGAACCGGATCACAAAGGGCGTGACCTGCTTGGGCAGAAGGGTGTGCGAAATCATGTCAAAACTGCCTTCGCTATCGAGAACAGAGCCGGTCTTTGAAACCAGCGTGGCTCGTACCGATACATACGCGGGGATGACATCTTCATTAAGAAGCTCACCCATCACGACGACACCGTCAGCGCGGTTCACCGGGTGCATGTCCACAATACGGACGTGAGGCGCTTCAACATCCTGCGCTCCCCAGTCATCTCCAGAACCGCTTTTGATCACATCCCAGCGCAGATAGTTCACCGGAATAACCTGCGGCGGCACGTGTTGCTCCGGCACGATAGGCCAATTTACAGCCCAATGGTCCCCGATGCGCACGACGTGAACATCCCGCTTGTCCTCGAAGGTCCCGACGACGGTAGACCAGCGCAGTTTCATGATCAACTCCGCATCATTGGCGGACTGGTGAAGAGGCTGCACTTCGAAACCATCGAGGGTCGCGTAGGTGCGAAGACTCAGGGCGTATCCGGTAAGGTCATGGATAAACTGCGACTGGGTAAATTCGGCCTTGTTGGCAAGGCTCGAGTAGGCCTTGTCCCACGCATGGAGTCGAATCTGGGTTCCAAGATCATTGGCCGCGGCGTCCGGAGTTGACGGTGAAACCATCAGATCCCCTTTTCCTCCTCCGGCGTAAGCAACTGCCGACGGCACGGGCCATATGGTACCGATCGCCAATAATGCTAAGGTGGCGACGGCTATAGCAACTGCGAGCAAGCGTCCCTTATTCACGAGAGCACCTCCCCATCCAGAGACCGTTCCGTAGAGAGGGGCACATCGTCATCTCGGAAACCTCGCGACCTCTTCTCCGGAAGCCAGATTACGAGCAAAGCGAGAATGCTGAAGCCGAAGGGAAGTGTTCCCCAGAGCACGCCCTGCCAGTGAGGAGGCCTCTGCGACGCATTCATTGGAATAGCGGGCGCTACACCATCTTTGCCCCAGACCGTGATGGTTTTGTTATCGAGTTCATCGACCTGACGCCAGCCGGCAAAGTAAAGCAGCGGGTCATAATAGGAATCCCGAACGATGACCCACTTCAGTCCATACCGGTCCGCGTGAGCCAGCATCGCCCGCAGGGAATCAAGGCCAGGCTTGGCGAAATATTTCGAGCTGGTCAACGCAGCTCCGCCAAATTTCGTAAGTTCCGGAAGCATGCGAGAGGAGTTCGATTCGCCGTCGACACTGTTTGCATCGGTCATGATGGCGAGTCGCGAGAGCTTGTTGCCGAAACCGAGGGTGACATAGCGGAACCGGTCATGGCCATCGCGATTGAGCCACTGGGCGACTGAGCTGACGTCAAAGTTTGCGGCGTCAGCTGGGCGGATGCTGGACCACGCGACCGCTAGCGCACACGTAGATGCCGCCAGAACTGCCACGGTAATCGCGGCCTTCAGACGGAAGCGATCGATAAATTCCATGATGACCAGGCCGAGAATTGGCAAGGCGAGCAACGCTGCCCAGTAGCTGAATCGCTCGAAGGTCAGCACCTCGAACGCGCGCCCGAGAAGCAGTTTGCCTACCGGCGTTGTCCCGCCCAGGCCCACAAGGAAGGCAACCCAGAACCCCAGCAGCAAAGGTCGAAGTCGAGTCACCGCCGCTCCGCGAATCACGATGAACGGCATGGCCAGAATGAGGGCTCCATAGGGAACGAGGAAGTAGTTGGTTCCCCACTCCGGGCTGAGAATGTAACTGGCGCGGCTGGGATGGGGAATCGGTGTCTGCGTAATCGGATACTTGATCAGGCCGATCCAATAGGGCAGAAGAACAACGGCAATGGCGAGGCCGACCACAACCGTGAGCGTGATGGTGCGCGCGATGACGGCCTGCACCGTGGGCTTCTCGTCGGTTTCGCGATCCTCGTTCTTGCCATCCAAAAGGACGAGCGCAATCACAGGCAACGCGAAGAACGCAGATCCGAAGATCAGTGTCGCATGGTGCGCGGCGGCGGCGGCTACAAGCAGCACGCTGGCTTTAAGAAACGAACGCCACTTGCCGTAGCGCAGCCAATCGAAAAAGTAGGGCAGGGCGTTGAGATAGATTGGCGCAGCAAACGTCGTACTTAATTGTCCCGCGGAATAAACGAGAAAGCTCTCGTTGCCGAGAAAAACACTCGCCAGCGCCGCACAGGAGGCCGCTCGGGGACTGACCCAGAGCCTCGAAAACCGGTACACGCCAACCGCGAGGAGCAAGATTGCGGCTAATTGAACTGCCATGTAGGCCATATTCAAGCCAAAGAGCCACGAGAGCAGGGCGACCCACTGTTGAGGAAGCGGCGGATAGGTAGTCTGAGAAAAACCCGCAAACCACTTCACATTCCAGGGATCGAACCAGTGATGTACGTAATGCGACGCGAAGAAGATGTGAAAGTTGGTGTCGTACGACTTCAATGGCAGTTGCATGAGCATGAGAGGCAAATGAATTGCAACTGCTGCCATCAGGATGAAGCTCATCGGTATCGGTTTCGACGATAAGGCTATGGAACCAGGCTTTTGCAAAGTACCCTCTAAGATCAGACTGTTTCTGATGCGACGATCACAAGCGTCGGTTGCTTTTTATTGAAGTTAAAATAGAGTCCATAGAACCGGTTCATTGTGGATATCAGATATGACACATAAGGCTCTCCCAGTGTATCCGTAACATTTTGGCGGATGGGAGACGCTACCATCGTATTTTGAATCAAATAGCTTGATACTCAGTAATAACGTTTCGGTGACCCTTGATCGCTCGATTTGACTGTTACAAAATCACGTGTGCTGTTGTGCTTCTCTTGTTTGCCGGCTCGGGACTCTCGCAGACCTACCAGGTAGGTTCCGGGGGTACGGTGAAGCCCGGACCTCAAAGCGATCAGACTTCCGGCCCTGAACATCAACTGGGTTGGGGTTCGAGCATCCAAAATGCCCGCCTGGCGCGGGCCGCAGAACTCGCACTCCAACGAGGGGATCACGCCCTAGCGTTCGAGTATGCACAGCGCGCATCCAAATCCGCGCCAAACGATCCACAACTCTTGTTCCTTATGGGGTACGCTGCACGACTCGATGGGAAGTATGGGCCGTCAGTGGATGCCTACCAACGAGGGCTTCGATTGAATCCATCTTCAGTCGATGGGCTGTCCGGGTTGGCCCAGACCTACAGCCTTATGGGCCGTACCGACGAAGCAGAACGCATGTTCAAGCAGGTTATTGCAGCCGCACCGGGGCGCAGAAATGATTTGATGGCTCTCGGTGATCTGTACATGCGTTCAGGAAACTACACCGGCGCGCTCGACTGGCTGAACAGGGCAGAACGCATTGAGCCCGCCGCGCAATCGGAGCTGCTGCTGGCAGTTGCGTACGAGCACCTCAAGCAGCTGGATTTGGCGAGCCATTATCTGGACATGGCTAAAGGCCGCGCTCCGAATAACCCTGATATTGCGCGGTCTCTGGCCGAGTTTTATCGCGAGACCGGAGACTATTCGAAGGCCGTCGACGCCTTGAAGGGGATCCACAATCCGAAGCCCGACGTCGTAGCGGAACTCGCCTACACGTACCAGCTCGATGGCAAGACGACGGAGTCCGCGCGCCTGTACCTGCAGGCCGCGGACGCCCTGCCGCGCGACCTTGGCTTGCAACTATCGGCTGCACAGGCTCAAGTGTCCGCGGGGTCTATCGATCAGGCAAACCATTTTCTTGAGCGCGCGTCCGGCCTGGATCCGAAGTACTATCGGCTGCACGCCATTCGAGCTGAGATAGCTCAAATTCAGGATCGTACGAGCGATGCCGCGCAGGAATACACCGAGGCTATCGCGAATCTGCCAGCAGCTCCCGCGGAGGGGAATCTCTACGGCATTCAGTTACACATGAATCTGGAGTCGCTGTATCAGGCCCTGGATGAGCCAGACCTTGCTCACCAGCAGCTGAAGGTTGCCCAGACTCAAATCGGAGCGCTGAACGAGCAAGGTCCAAGCCGGGCAGCGTTTTTGGGCCTGAGGGCCCTGATCAGAATGAATGCCGGCCAGCTGGACGCGGCCCTGGCAGACATGACCGAGTCCCTCGCGATGACTCCGAATGATTCGAACAGTCTTCAGCTCGACGGCGATCTGCTGATGAAGATGGGACGGACTACCGAAGCCATTGTTGTCTTCAAGAAGGCTCTGGCCATCGATCCGCAGAGCCGGTTTGCCCTGACCTCTCTGGGCTATGCCTCGCGGGCGGCGGGGGACGACGCCAGCGCCGAACGATACTTTGAGCAGCTGGCGCGGGATTATCCGTCCTCGTACGTTCCGTTTCTTGCGCTGGGAGACATGTACACAAGTCTCGACGACTACAGCAAAG
>Ga0208357_1000848_pt1 | contig 23428 bp, 27 predicted proteins | sample NGESurdeep092012_6_FD_184487 | JGI IMG/M metagenome (GOLD analysis project Ga0208357, IMG submission 184487) | Arctic peat soil microbial communities from Barrow, Alaska - NGEE Surface sample F52-2 deep-092012 (SPAdes) | ecosystem: Environmental > Terrestrial > Soil > Wetlands > Peat ...
AATCTAATTTCATGCGCGCCACCATACGTCAGGCCATCTACGAGGATATTTGTGGGCCGCCCGGGTCTCGATCCCGGCGCCTTGGGATTAAAAGTCCCCTGCTCTACCCGATGAGCTAGCGGCCCCTGCACAGAGTGTGGCCGTGCGCGACGGCCTTATTCGCATGTCTGTGATCAGAGCATGGTAGGGGAAGAGCTGGCGGGGCGTGAAGCTCAAGTAGGTACGCGAGGCGTTGTCTCATCATCTGGCAGCTTCTTGCGGGCCTCATGCCCGGGATCCGCTCTGGTTGAGAGATACGAGCCAAGGATTACGAGCGGGAACCCGACCGCAATCCCCGCAGTGAATCGCTCGTGGAGCGCCAATACCCCGAGTAACACCGCGACGGCTGGATTGACGTACGTGATCACGGTCGCACGCGCCGGTCCGACCTCGGCGATCAACGCGAAGAAGGCGAGAAACCCGATCGCTGTGCAGCCAAACGCAAGGCCGGCGACTGCCTCGATTGTTTCGCCACAGACGTGATGGGGGATGTTGGTAAGGGCAAATGGTGCATAGATGATCGAGCCGAGGAGCAGCGACGTTGTGACGACGAGGACGCTCGGGAGCCCGACGAGGTAGCGAGAGATGATTATCGGCCCTGCCGCGTAGCCGATGGCCGTGATCGCCACCTCTCCGACTGCGATGAACTCGCCAGTGTGCACGTCAAGTCCGACGAGGACCGCCACGCCCGACAGTCCAACCAGGACGCCGACCATTCGCGACGCACCGATCGGTTGGTGAGATCCCGTCAGCTTCATGAGAGCGAGGGCGAGCAATGGCACGGTTGCTATCAGAAGGCCCGACAGGGAGCTCGGAAGGTGCTGTTCGGCACGAAACAGCATGAGCCAGGGAATCGCGAACTCGGCGACGGTGTAGCCAACCACGGCGCGCCAACGACGAAGCACCTGGGCCCAGCCTCCCCGTCGAATCGCGAAAGGCAGAAGTAGCAGCGACGCCGGCACCGTTCGGGCGAGCACCAAGAAGGACGGAGACAGCTCGCGAACTGAGATCCGGATGAGGAAGTACGGAAGTCCCCAGATGATGCCTACCGCCATGAACAGCAGCGCCCCACGTCGCGACACGCCTACGACCGTACTGCGACCTCAGCTATCGCGGGCGCGGGGAGCTTCCCAATACAGCAGTTCGTAACTACGCGTGATCAAAGGCCCTCGGTGACTGGTTGGTGGTGCGGTCGAAAGATGATCTTTTGGTAGACGAGGTACTTCGTTACCCAGAGGATGACGTTCATCGCGAGGAAGCCCCCACCGGCGAAGACGGTCCGCTCTCCGTGGTCGCCGGGAGCCGCATGGGTGATGAGGCCGGTACCTTCGCTCGTGATGAGCATCGACGCCAACGAGGTCGCCCAGTAGAGAACGACCTGCCTGCCTACTCGCTTTCGGTTGGCTTCCGACCAGATCCAGTATCGCGACAGCAAATATGAAGGGATCGTCCCCGCCAGTGTCGCGATCAGTGCAGAGGTGGTCGCACCGAATGTTCCAGACGAGTACAGCGCCAGGAGGCAAATCTCGCTGATCGCGAGCGATATGCCTGACGTCGCGGCGTAGCGGAACAGCCGAGGAGTGTGATCCTTCAGTCGGGCACCGACCGATGGCCTCTTCGACGCGACCTCAGGTCCGTCTGGGATCGGCTCGGTTTCGGAAATCATCTCGGAGTCCTCTGAGGTCGGGGCGCTCTCGGGAGCTACGTAGCTGCACGCTCCTGGAATTCCTATGTTACGCGACGATCGCGAATACAGCACCGCGTTCTGTTCAGCCGCGCGGCCCAGGCATCTCGGAGAGCGTTGCTTGCGATTCTCTAGCGGTCTTCGGCGTCCTCGGACGCGGCGAAGTCGAACAATGAAGGTCGGCCCTTCGGTTCGTCGTGCTCGACCACGTGGATAGTCGCCAACTCTCCCTCATTCGACTGTTGCTCACGGTGTGAGCGAACGAGTGCCGACGAGTCATGATCTATCTCTGATTCCCGGTCGGAGAGTCGGTGCATCGGCATGGTGCGTGCAGGTGCTCCACCCTCGGCCGAGTTCGCAGGGTGTCGAATCGCGTCGGTTGCTGGCGTCATCCTCATCGGCGTTCGGGTAGGACTTGGAGCAGCCGGAGTGACCGCTCGCAGGTCGTCTCGTCGATTTGGCTCGGCGACTCGACTCTGCGAGGCGGACTCATGGTTGAACTCATCCACGGTGGCGTCGATAAGGCTGCGGAGCTTCTCCAACTCACCGAGCGCAAGCTTTCGTTGCCCCTGGAGGAATGTTGTTTGCGCCACTGCTTTCGAACGTTCCTGCTCGACCCGCTCGAGGAAGCTCTCGCGGCGGCGCGCGAGCTCGACACCGACCGCTTCGGCACGGCGGTGGGCCTTCTCGATGGTTGTGTCGGCCTCGATCTTCGCGTGCTCAAGCAGCTGTGCGGCATCTTTCTCGGCGGTCTGACGCAACGCGTAGGCGCCGTCCCAAGCATCTTGGAGGATGCGCTGTATCTGCTCACCGATCGTGTCGAGAGCTGGCATCTTTTCGATGCGGTCGGCAGTCTCGAGCGCCGAGACTCGACGGTGGAGCTCGCGAAGTTGTCCGACTGCCGCGGTGAGCTTTCGTTCGGCCTCCGAGGCGCGCGCCGTTGCAACCTGCAAGCGTCGTTCCTGGTCCGAAATGTAGCGATCGACCTGCTCCGGGTCGTAGCCGCGACGAAATGAGTCGAAGACGGGACCTGACTCCTCGTTTTCGATGGGTGCGCTCTCGTTCTCCAAAGGAACCCCGTTCTGGCGTCGTGAAGGCTCGCTACCCGCCACTCCGCTGGCGTGCTTTCAGCCGCTGTAGTTTCCCGATGGTACTGAGCAGAGGACGAAAAACGTGGGATACCGCTCCTGGTTGGCCTTGTAAATCCTCGGCTTCGTCGGGCCAGCGCGTCGAAGCCGGCAGGTCCTGGTTTATCTCGCGCACCGATACGATGCAGAGCGAACGCCAGAGAGGTCAATTTGACCCCCTGAAATTGGTGAGCACGAGTCGGCGCGAGACCGCGGCGAGCAAGGAGCACGAGGTGGCCCAAGTCGAAGCACCTTTGATCGAGCCGGCGGTAGTCGAGCGCGCGCTCGGAAGAGCCCTCGGGCGTGGAGGTGAGTTCGCGGAGATCTTCGTCGAGGACCGTCGCTCCACTGGAGTGTCGCTGGACAATCGAAAAGTCGAAGAGGTTTCATCGGGTCGCGACAGGGGGGCCGGAATTCGCGTTGTTGTCGGGGACACGACCGGTTTCGCCCATACCGCGGACCTGAGCGAGTCAGGTCTGCTCGCCGCAGCGGAAGCCGCTGCTGCGGTTGCGCGAAGCGGCGGACCAGGGGTGCGTGAGATTGCGCTCGAAGGTCGTAGCGTCCCGTCGCCGAGCAGTGTGGAGATCTACCCAGAGACGATCACGAAGACCGCCAAGGTGGAGTTGCTGCTCCGCGCCGACGAAGCGGCGCGAGCTAGCGGTGCCGCGATCGTCCAGGTGTCGGCGGGCTACGGCGACAGTCGGCGACGGATAATGGTGGCGAACTCCGACGGCCTTTTGAGCTTCGACGATCAGGTTCGGACGCGTCTTTCGGTCATGTGCGTGGCGTCGGGAGACACGGGGATGCAGACGGGCTACGAAACCGCTGCGTTCACGATCGGGTTTGAGCTCTTCGACAAGGTTTCTGTCGAGGAGACCGCGCAGATCGCTGCGCATCGTGCCCTCTCCAAGCTTGCCGCTCGTCCGGCGCCGTCGGGCGTGGTGCCCGTCGTGATTAAGAGCGGCACGGGTGGAATCCTCTTTCACGAGGCCTGTGGTCACGGACTCGAGGCTGACCACATCGTCAAGGACGCATCGGCTTACCGAGGACTTCTCGGAGAGCTTGTTGCAAGCCCACTCGTCACGCTTGTTGACGATGGAACCGTGAGCGACGAATGGGGAAGCACCGCGATCGATGACGAAGGCAAGCCGACCCAGCGCAACGTGCTGATCGAGAACGGAATTCTGACTGATTACATGTGGGACTTCCTACGGGCCCGGAAGCAGGGTCGGGTGTCGTCGGGTAACGGACGACGCCAGAGCTACCAGCATCTGCCGATGGTTCGAATGACCAACACGTATCTCCTCGCAGGACAAGACGACCCTGAAGAGATCGTCGCCCAGACCGATCGCGGCGTCTACGTCGCTCACCTTGGTGGCGGCCAGGTAAATACGGCTACCGGCGACTTCGTCTTCGGAATGACCGAGGCGTATCTGATCGAGGACGGCAAGATAACTGAACCACTTCGCGATGCCAACTTGATTGGTAACGGCCCGGATGTTCTTCGAAAGATCGACGCCGTAGGTAACGACTTCGGAATGTGCCCAGGGACGTGTGGCAAGGACGGCCAGAGTGTCCCGGTTGGATGTGGTCAGCCGACGCTTCGTGTGACCGGCGTGACCGTCGGAGGGACCGCGGATGCCTGAGCTGTTGGAGCTCGCTGAGCGGATCGCCGGAGCCGCTCGCCCAGGCGAGCAGGTCGAGGCGTACGTCAGTCGAGAACGCGAAACTGACGTGCGTGTCTATCGGGGCGAGATCGAGACGCTTTCCACCGCGGAGTCAGCAGGAGTTGGCGTCCGCGTCGTGATCAAGGGTCGCCAGGGATTCGCGTACGTCGGCGACCTCGATGAAGCGCGGGCACGCGAAGCACTTGAAGAGGCGAGGGATAACGCATCGTTCGCGACACCCGACGAGCACGTCGGACTCGCAGTGCCCGATGGCCATGCCGTGACGACCCTCGATCTGTGGGACGACGCGCTGTCGGAAGTCTCGACCGCTGAGAAGGTGGAGCTCGCGATGGCGCTCGAACGACTCGTGCGCGAGGGCGACGGACGGATTCGCGAGGTGGTCAGCACCGACTACGGCGACGGTCAGGGCGAAGTCGCGATCGCTTCCTCTGCTGGGATCTCCTCGACGACTCGTCAGACGTCGTGCTACCTCTCCGCTGACGCCGTCGCCGGCGAGGGCGATGACACTCAGACCGGTGTCGGCTACAGCGTCGGTCGTGGATTTTCTGATATTGACCTCGCGGTCGCGGCGCACGACGCGATCGATCGAGCCACTCGACTCCTCGGCGCGAAGAAGCCCAACAGCGCTCGACTGAACGTGGTGTTCGATCGACGCGTGACCGCGACGTTGCTCAGCGTTCTCGCACGCACCCTCTCCGGAGAAGACGTAGCCAAGGGCCGCTCGCTCTTTGCTGGGCGGCTCGGTGAGGAGGTTGGCAACACGGCACTGGTGCTGGTCGATGATCCGACGAACGCGCTCGCCTACGGCGCCGCCGCAGTAGACGCCGAGGGACTGGCGTGTCGGCGAAACGTACTCATCGAGAACGGCCGTCTGGTTTCTTACCTCTACGACACGTACTCCGGCCGCCTGGCCGGAACTTCCTCAACCGCATCCGCTGTGCGAGGTGGTTTCAAGTCCACACCAGGTGTAGGCGCGAGGGCGCTTAGCCTGCAGCCTGGCGACTTGGATCAGGCCGCGATCCTCGAGTTCATCGGCGAAGGCTTGTTCGTTCAAGAGATCAGTGGAGTCCACTCGGGAGTCAACGGCGTGAGCGGCGACTTCTCGGTCGGTGCGGAGGGTGTGATGATCCGGGATGGTCGCCTCGCCGAGCCTGTTCGGGAGATAACGATCGCCTCGACGATTCAACGAATGCTCCAGCACGTGCTCGCGATCGGCAACGACGTCGAGTGGTTGCCGAGCGCCGCCGCTGGTCTGACGCTCGCAATCGGCGACGTCGCGATGAGCGGCGAATAGTCGCTACGGAGAGCTGGTAGTTGAGCTCGGCACAGCAGGTGTGGCAGGCTTCGCCGGGCTCTCGCTCGGCGTGGATGCTGGCGAAGGGCTCGTCGTCGTGGTCGTGCTTGTCGAGTTTTCACTCTTGGTGTCCGTAGTACTCGGCGGCGTCACCGACGCGGTCGCGTTACGACTGTCGTTCTTGTAGAACCCGCTGCCTTTAAAGACGATCCCCACACTTCCGAAGACCTTCTTTAGTTCGCCGTCACAGCGCGGGCACGTGGTTAATGCATCGTCGTAAAACGACTGGACTGCCTCAAGACGTTCGCCACAGTTCCTGCAGACGTACTCGTACGTCGGCATCAGCAGTTCTCCCGGTTAGCACTCGATAAGGACGAGTGCTAACTATAACGGCCGGCAATGACAGGGCGTCGCGGAGGCACGCATCGACGCCGAGTCGTCTCGACCTGCCTGTTTAGACTACGGACGTGCAGCCGCCCGATTCCGAGACGACCTCTCTCGGGGGCGGCTCTTTAGAACCGACCTTGGCGACTGAACTTCTGTCGCACCGTCGCGCGACCGCACGGGCCTGCGTCGTCATGAGTCCAGCTACAGCGACGAGCGTGGCGCGAAGTGAGATCGCAAAGGGCGACGTTCTCGGGTGCGCGCGGATCGCCGGCATACAGGCTTCTAAGCGCACAGCGGAGCTCATCCCGTCGGTGCTGCCGGCCCGTATAGGCGGGGTTGTGATCGACTTCGTCGTCGGCGAGGACCGTATCGATATCGAAGCGCACGTCGACGCGATCGACCGCAAAGGCGTCTCGATGGAGGCGCTCACGGCGTGCGCGGTCGCTGCGCTCACGATCTACGACATGTGCAAGGCGATCGATCGATCTATGACGATCGGTGGCCTCGAGGTCGACGAAACGCCGGCAGGCGACGCTTCGAGGCGACACGGAGATCCGTCCGGTGAGCGGTCCTCAAGCCCGTGATTAGCCGGTTTCCCTTTCGCAGTAGGAGATTTCGTTCGTGATGGTCCACCACTAGCGAGAAACACCCCACTACCGTTGAGGCCCAACCACAGGGGTGGCGATCCGGAGGTAGGCCTAAGCGTGTTGCTAATGGTGCTGGTGTTGATTTGGGTGGTGGCGCTCGCGCCTATTGCCTATCGACGCTACGCCGACCGCCAGGCGAGCACTTCGGTCGACCGCTTTCGTCAGCGACTAACGAAAGTGCGCCGCGCGTACCCTGCCGTTGGCATGACCGAGATGGAGTTCGCGGCACGTCCGCGCATCAATCGACGCCGCGACATGCAGGCTCAGATCGCGCGGTCGCGGGCCCGGCTACACGAGCGGCGAATTCGGCGTAGACGGATACTAAGCAGGTTTCTTGTCGTCCTTGCCGGCTCTCTCGTGCTCGGAGCGATCCCCGTGCTTCGAGTGCTCTGGTTCGTGAGTCTGGCGATCGCGATGGTCACGGCGGCATACATTGCACTGTTGGTCTCAATCTCGAGAAGCGAGGCGCTCGAGCTCGAACGTTTGCGAAAGATCGTGCCGTTCGGCGATCACCAGACTCCCGTCTTCGAGGAGCGCGCGCTGGTGGCGGTCGGGGGCAATGTCAGTCCCATGTACGCCTCCCGCCTGCCGCAACGACCATCGATCGTGGTTCTCGAGGCGCCCGGGCGCTGATCAGCGACCCGCTGGGGTTCTAATAGTTCGCGAGCGAATCGCGGAACTCTTCCTCTGACATCGAGCCCGACTCCCGACGCCCGGTCGCGACCTCTGCAGAGACCACTTGGAGGAGCACGTTTGCTGGTGTCGCGACTCCGTACATACGCCCAAGCAGCACGATCTCGCCGTTTAGGAAGTCGGTCTCGACGCTTCCCGTTCCTCGAGCCACGCTTTGCCAGGTCGACGCACCGACGCGTGCCCTGCCAGCTATCGGCCCAGGCATCAGAGAACGGGCACGGCGTTCGCGCATCTCGGCGGTGGAGGCGTAGTCGACTCCTGCGGCTTCGAGACAGGCCACGCCTTCGCTCCGAATGATCGTGCCAACGTCGCTCCCACTGTGGTCGAGCCCAAGCGCGAGCTGCAGCGCATTGGAGAGATTGTCGAGCAGTTTGCCGAACTTGACCCGCATGATGTCGGGAACTTCCTCCGAGGACCAGCTCGACGCAACGAGCGCCGCGGCAAGGTCCTTTGTGACCTCGTCGGAGCCACTCGGGTAGGCCCCGATGTCGCAGATACCAAGCGTCGGCGACGAGTTGACGCTCACGGTACCCGGGGACAGATAACTCGCGGGGACGATGACCATGCCACTGTAAACGTGGGCGAAACGTCGGAGAGCGATCCGCTCGTTCTCGACGCCGTTTTGCAGGCACACGATCGGTGTAGCGACGGGCGCGCTTCCAACGAGGGAGGTGAGTGCGCCCTCGGTGTCCTGGCTCTTTACCGCTAGCAGCACAACGTCGTCGGCAGTAATGGCCGCGTCCAGGGGATCACTGACGACCGGAATTGGCAGGACTTTGACCGAGTCGGGGGTCTCGAAGCGCAGGCCGTGATCGCGGATCGCCTCGTAGTGACTGCCGCGCGCGACGAGAACGACGTTGTGGCCGCTTTCCATGAGTGATGCGCCGAGCGAGCCTCCGACTGCTCCTGCTCCGATGATGACGTAACGCACTCGTCGAATCCTCTCGTCTGCCCGGCGCCATCGCCGGGTCGTCATTACGACTATTCTCGCAGCCGTCGGCGCCTCTAGCTTTTGAGGGCCGACGCCCTTTGGGGGTGTAGCTCAGCTGGTAGAGCGCCACGTTCGCAACGTGGAAGTCGGCGGTTCGAGTCCGCTCACCTCCACCGCTAAGCCCCAGCTCAAGGCCTATATTTTCGGCTCGGTGAAGGTGGCGCCTCTCCGGCGTGCGCGATCCGTGCGCGATCGCTTCGGCCAACGGTGGTCAATGACAGCCAATGACGGGTCCTGGTGGGGTCTTAGCTCGCGTTGAGGCGCCGGCTTAGTTCGTCTCGATCGTGAGGTTCGCAAGGAGGCGGCGGCGCGCTGTCGATCGAGGCGTCAGCGTCTCGGAGGTGATTCGGAGAGCACTCCGCTATCGCCTGTGAAATGCGTGGGTCTCACTCAGACGGAGCGAGTGGCATCCATGCTCACATTCGACGCGCTGGCCGAAGGAACAGCTCGCCGAGGTGGTCGGCGGCAGCGCGGTCTGCCTCGGCGACGGCCTGGGCGTAAAGGCCAAGTGTGAGACGAACGTCCGAATGACCAAGGCGGGTTTGCGCCGTCTTCACGTCGACTCCCTCACGAACGAGAAGCGTCGCGGAGAGTCGACGAAGGTCATGAAAGCCGAGCGGAGAAAGCCCGGCAGCCTTGCAGGCCGGAACCCACACTCGGCTTCGCCAATTTGCATATCGGAGCGGCCCACCGCCGGGGGCTGGGAACAGCAGGCCATCGACGTCCGCGCCGGTCAGCCCGAGTCTGGCTACGTGCTCAGCTAACAAATTGACGAGAACTTGCGGAAGAGCGAGGGTGCGGCGTGATGCGGCTGATTTCGGCGGTCCGAGCACGACGCCCCCTCTGCCATCTTTCGTTACCGTCTCGACGACGGAGAGCGATTGCCCCAAGAAATCGATTCGTCCAACGCGAAGGCCAGCAACCTCCGAGAATCGCAACCCCACGATCGCTCCGAGCCAGACCATGGCGCGGTACTCCTCGGTCGTAGACGTGGCGAGTGCATCGACTTCATCGGGCGTCAGCATTCGACGCGTACGCGGTTCGATGCGCGGCAGCTTGATCCCGCGACAGGGTGAGCGAAAGAGCATGTCGCACTCGACCGCGTAGCTGAACATCGCCCGTACAACTCCGTAGGACCGGCTGACCGTCTTCGGCGCAAGCGTTTCGGTCCAGGTGTTGACTAGATGCTGCAGCATCCGAGGGGTCACTTCCGCGATGCGCTTGTTTCCGAGAGAAGGGAGAATGTGAGAGTTCAGGTGGTACTCGTCGGTCGCACGCGTGTCCGGGCGCTTTGAAGGGTTTGATCCGAGCCACTGGCTCGCTAGCGACGCGAGGCTTAGGTCTCCCTCGCGCGGGTCGATCCACGTACCGCGACGCATGTTGGTCTCGGATATCACATCGCACTGACAGCTGGAATTTTCCCGATGCTCTTTGGATTGCTCGGCGGAATCCTTCTGCCGGCGGGCGCTGAGGAATACGGAGCTGAAGTCCAGTCATGGTTTGAGCGAGTACTCCAACCAGTGACGCCAGCACCGCTAAAGCGCTGAGGGAACGCGGCCAGCGGAACGACACCCCACCTCTCGACCCGTCACGCTTCGAGGATGTCGCTGTTCCCCCTGCCCCACACACCGGATAGATGCGACGATGCTGGCGCTTAGAGCTATAGGAAATTCGCCCCTTACCTGACAGAATTATCAACAACAACGACCTGGCGAGCGTGAACGATGGTGCCGGCCGGTGGTGAGGTCGAGACAATGTGCCCCGGTAGGACCGTCCGCGAATGGACGTTCAGGACGTCCTCAGAAATACCAAGGCGCGAAAGCTCTGCCATCCCGGTCGGCGTCACCATTCCGACCACGTTAGGTAGCACGATCGTCGTTGAGGGGCAGGGAATGGTGATGACGGTCTCACCACTCGGACGAGCCACTATCACCGATTCGGGGTCGCAAGGCTGACTCCACGGGGACTTACCGGCGGGCACGAAACCAACACCGCTGTATTCGTGACCGAGCAGCGTTTTCAGGTTGCTGGCGAAAATCGGAACGGGGCGACCGAGCACGGCAGCGAGGTCCGGTGAGTTTCGTGTCTCGTAGGCCCTCGGTGCGTAACCGATCATGTTTGGACCGATGCTCACGGCGACATAGTCAGGGACGCTGCTGTACGGAACGATCTTTCCCGGCTCGTAAGGCATTTGGCCTTTTGTCGGGCCTGACGTACCAAGAACTCCGAATCCGCCGGTCACGACCGCCAGCGCGCCTACCACTACAACGAGTGACGCACTGCTGCCGATCAGCACACGACGTCGCGAGGTACGAAACGCTGAACCCAGCTCCGCGGAACGGACTCTGAGGCCATGCGCCGCAATGTCGATAGTTCGCCGCGGCCAGAACGGCCGTTCCGAAATCGAGTCCTCGAGCAAAGCTAAGAACTCATCAGGGTGGTGCTCCCGCCATGAACGCGGGTACCACCGGAGAAGTCGTCGCGCTCGGCGTTCCTGCCGGCTCATGGCGTGCCCCAGGCGCTCCCGAGTCGGGCGAGGCCCACCTCGGTCAGCTTGTGTTGTGCTTCGAGGTGATCACGCAGCGCGCTCGCGCCAGCGGCCGTGATCCGATACGGTCGCCGTCTCCCTTCCGCGGCGAGTCCCTCGACCAATCCCAATTCGACGAGGCGGTCGAGAGCTGCATAGAGCGTGCCAGGCGCGAGATGGATCCCAGCAAAGTGCTCGATGTCCTTCGTCAGCGCGTACCCGTGCTTCGGTCCATCGGCGAGGCTCGACAGCAGCAGCGTTGCGGGACCCGAATAGCGCCCAAAGGCTTCAAGGGAGTCGACCACGGATGCAGATTACTCCGTATCACGGTATACAGCCAGTCGGTTTAGTCAGGAACCTGAAGCCACTAAAATGAGCTGCTTCGCGCCTTGGAGTTTCGATCTCGACGCGCCCCCGACCACCGGATCGGCGCGACACCCGTTGGACGCCTAATCGCCGATCAGCTTCATCGGTGGGTCGATGGCACCTTCGCCGAGTCGACGCACCAGCTCTGCAAGTTGGGCTGGGATGATCTTCTCATCGGCGGCATCGAGCTCCTCGGTGGTCCACCAGCGCCAACCGACATGAAACTCACGCTCGACTTCATCCCAACCTGAGTCATCGAGATCAAAGGCCTGCGTCTCGAGCGCGCAGTACCAACTCTCGGAGTGGAGCAGCTCGCCGCGAAAGTCCCAGTCGGTATTGCTGACCGCGATGGGTGCCCCGAGCAGCTCTGGCAGCACGTCGAGTCCGGTTTCTTCAGCAAGCTCCCGCGCAGCTGCCTTGGCGAAGGTCTCGCCGCTGTTGAGGCCCCCGCCCGGAGTAATCCAAAACGGCGGCGCGGCGGTCAGCGGGTCGTTGACGTGCAGGAGCAGCACCCTGCTCGCATCGTCGAGAACGACGACGCGAGCTGCCGGTCGGTCCCGTCTCCTCATTGGCTAAATCTATGGCAGAGCGATCAGTGCACCCGTACGGCTTTGGTGCGTGACCCACAACACCGGACCGGAGGCGCGATTCATGACCTTCTCTATCGCCACTCCAACAGGTCAGCTGAGCTCGCACTTTGCTTTGCGCTCGCGTGTCCGTAATCCTCACTATGGGTTTGCCGGGCGTACCCGAACAATGGACGGACCTCGCCAATGTGGCCGCTGGGCACAAGGTCGATGTGCGTGCAGCGGTCCTCCGTGCTGAAGCTCCAATTCGAACGCTGATCGCTCGATTCCTCGGCGTTCATACCGATGAGCGCGCTTGGCGACGCGGCGGCGAAGGTGAACGTGCGGTGGCAAAAGTGCTCGCGCGACTCGGACCGGCATGGCACATTCTGCACTCGATTCAGGTTTCTGAGAGCGGAACCGATGTCGACCATCTGGTGATCGGACCTGGCGGGGTCTTCAGCATCAACACGAAGAATCACTTAGGGAAGAAAGTGTGGGTCGCCGGCGGCACCTTCATGGTCAATGGTCAAAGGCAGACCTACGTTGCCGCGAGCCGCAGCGAAGCCAAGAAGGCGAGCCGCCTACTCACAACGGCGTACGGATCCCCCGTTTCGGTGATCGGCGTGATCGCCATTTTGGCCGATTCTCTCGTAGTCAAGGAACAGCCACGCGATGCCTACGTCATCGGAAGGCGACGATTAGCTGACTGGCTTCGCGCCCAACCGCGTCGCCTCGACGAGTCGGAATCCCAGGCGATCTTCGACATCGCCCGAAGATCTACGACGTGGATTCCGTAGTGCCTGAGCGGCCGAAGATCCTCTATGTGCCCCTGACCACCGGATCAGCGCCTGTGTCTGGAAAGCTAACTTCGCGGAAATCGGATCAACGACGTGCCCCGCACCGCGGACAGGAGATGAGCACATTCGCCAGTCTCTCCGTTTCGCCTCTTTAGGGTGTTGAAGCTAGCCAGTACTCTTGAGCCCGAGGTGTTCCCGGGTCAGAGATCATCGTTATGAGAAGACCGTTCGTCACTGCCATTCTCATTCCATCCGCGCTCTTGCTGGTGATGCAGCCAGCAGGCGCCGCACCCACGCTTGCTCCGAGCCGAAGCACCACGACGTCGTGCCTTACGGACGGAGGGTCTCTCCCGAGAGCGTCCGACGTCCCTGGCGCGACCGCACTGAAGACTGCGTCGCTACAGATCACGGTGACTCAGGTGATCCTGACGTTCCTGCCGCACGGGGTCTGGCAAACGCGCTCTAGCAACCTCTCTCAATCGGCTCCCGTCATCTTTGAGGACATCGTCGAAGAGCCGGACTCTGCTCAGATAGACGCTGTGGTGTTCTTCGACGGATACACCGAAGGACGCCCCAGTTGGAGCGCGATCGTGAGCGTGCCGACAGCGAGCTCGTTTCCCTTCCGCGGCAGGGTGGTTGCCTCATCGAGACGGGTTCAGGTCTTCTATCCCACCTCATCGTGGGTGAAGGCGGGCATCACTACACCGTTCACATGGAACGCGACAGTCTCGTTTAGCAACTTCAAGGTCAACAAGAACTTCGAGCAGACGTGCTTCGTCGGTCCTCCGCCAGGGCACTAACTTCTCGGCCATTCGAACACCGAGCGGTGCTCAATGACACGTAAGTAGTGCTCCCGAACGCCGGATCTATGGCGACTGATTCTCTAAAACGTACGGGACGACTTCGGCAAACGAGTTAGCGATGCGTGTTGGTTTGAATCCCAAGGTGACTGGCCAAACCCGGTCATATGCGAGCCAACTGCTCTTGATGCCGCTGGCACCGTCAAGAGCACAGATCCACCAGAGAGTCTCGCCTAGAGCGGCAAACGCATCATGAGGATGGGTAGCAGGCGTATTGATTAGTTTGATTCTGGCGGCGTGCATTGCCCACATCGACCATTCCAGAGTGTTCCAGCCCGCCTGATTGATCTCGGCCACGGGAACATTGTCTCAGCGGATGTTGTATCAAGGCGTGGAGAGGTCGCGAGTCCCAGCGAGACGCACCATCAGGAACCTGACAACGGCGGCACACGGCGCGCCTACGGCCGAGAAGAGGGAACGACGTGGGGTTGAACATTCTTCCGTACAACCAGAACTCGGTGATCGGCTCTCACGCCACGACGCGCCTCGACTGTCCTCGGGAATCGCCTGATTATCGATGGATGCCGTCGCGGCCGCTTGGACCTTTCGACTCCTTCTTTGTCGCGCCAATTGATAAGCGATGGCATCCAGCGATGCCCAGTGGGGTTGAGCCGTCCCGTCTGAAGCTCGAAATAGAACGGGTACTCGCCCTCTAGTGCTGGGCTCACTAGTGAGAAAAAAACTACGTGAAATGATCCTTCCATCCAGTAGAAGGATTCATAGAGCAGTGTGCAGGGACCGGTGAATCTATTGCTCACGCCCGTCATCAGGCGCGAGTCTGAACTGCCGGACTGAAGAGCGCCAGCAGCGAACGTTAGGACGCACGGTCTCGCTGCACATACGTTGATAATGGTGACCTCGCCCGGAGCATCCCCGGTGTTTTCGACCGTGAGACGAAACTCGATCGAGTGTTGAGGTCCGACTACTAGGTCGTCGGCAAAGTTCCACGGCTGCTGATCGAATGCGTCGGGGACTCCACGCAGCGCCCATGCCCACCGAATTGCCGCCTCAGGTCGGCGACGCAATTGGAGCGAACCCTGGAGGAACAAGACGATTGCGATAGCTGCCGCTACCCCGATTAGTAGTGGTTCCCCATGTGCGTGGATGAAGTGACGAGCAACGTCGAGGTCTCGCAAGCTGTCTCGATCCGAAAGACCGGTGGCGCTTCTGAGGACGCTCCGCGGATCCCTCAGTATTAACCGAACTACCGGACCCGCGCGTACTTCGCGTCGAGTATCTCCAACGGAAACACCCGCTGACCAGGAGAGCGGGCGACGGCGATCGAACCCGGATGACCAGCTTGGAAAGCTGGCAGCAGGTGCAGCCCGGATGGTACTGAACTGAGAATTCGATCGTTGTCGCCGGTCACCAATGGCTTCACAGCATCGAGCGGTAGCCTTAGGCCGTGACGTTCGAGCGAATCACAGTCGATCCAGCGCAGATGGGCGGGCAGCCATGTATCCGGAGGCTGCGCATACCGGTGGCGACGATCGTCGCAATGGTTGCCGACGCGATGACCACCCCGGAGATCCTCTCCGCACTGCCCGATCTCGAGCCCGAGGACGTTGCTGAGGCGCTTCGCTACGCCGCGGAGGTACTGACCGCCGAGGAGTTGACGATTCGTCGCAGCGCGTGAGGTTCTTGGTCGACGAGAATCTGTCGCCACGACTCGCCACCTTGCTCGTCGACGCCGGCCACGACGCGGACCACGTGGCAAGAGTCGGCCTTCGTGCTTCAGATGATGCCATCCTGCTGGAGTTCGCCGAGAGCACGAAAGCCGTCATAGTCTCCGCGGATACCGACTTCTCGGCGCTCCTCTCGCGGACCACCCGCACATCTCCGTCCGTCGTGCTGTTTCGTCGGCTCGCAGATCGACGGCCTGAGCAACAGGCTCGCTTGATTCTCGACAACCTCGACCAATTTGCCAGTGCTCTCGAACAGGGAGCCGTTGTGGTGTTCATGGACGAACGAATTCGCGTTCGACGACTCCCGCTAATCCCCCGCGACCGTGACTCTAGGACTTAGCGATCGATCGGACGGCTCCAACCGAGCATTGGCGGGAGCCTCCGAATCGAGCCGCGACAGGACGCTTGGCACTTCGTGCGCGATCCGTGCGCGAACGAATGGAAAACAGGGGTCTTTGGGGGTCTACGACGGACAATGAAAACTGCCATTGATCAGGTAGTTTTCATTTTCGAGCAGGTAGGCAAGTCACCCTAAATCACGTTCGCAACATGGAAGTCGGCGGTTCGAGTCCGCTCACCCTCCACCGGCAAAGCCCCTGGTTGGCCGGACTCGACCTGGCACTATTTTTGCGCGCGCCCCTATCAGGTTGCGTCGAGGTGCTTCCGAGCGAGCCCGAAACCCGTCGACCCAACGCGACCGCTCATATGCATCAATTTCCAACGGCGCAGTGACAGAAAAGATTGGCGCTGACCCTCAGCGTCTCTTAGGAAAATGCTTTCGGGTCGGTCATCACGCTGCGCACTAGCATCCAGTCACAGCCGAGCTGATGCCCGAGTACGCCCGCGCCCTACGGTTCGCCAAAGAATGCGACGGCGTTGTCCCATAGCAGCCGGCGAAGCGCCTCGTCGCTCAGCCCCAGCTCTTTCCAGGCGAGCACCTTGTCCACGGATTCGGGGAATCTCGACTCCGCGTGCGGATAGTCAGTACCCAACATCAGCACACCATCCCCAATCATGTTGATCACGTGTGCAGCCATTTCTCCACCCTCGTGCATCTCGATACTTGCAAAAAAGCGACCGCTTTCCATGTATTCGCTTGGTCGCTGCTTGAGGCTTTCGTTGACGTATCCGACATATTCCATCTGGTCGTCCAGCCGCCGCGCCCAAAAGGGAATCCACCCGAAGCCTGATTCGAGAATACCGAAACGAAGTTTCGGATATCGATCGAGCATACCGGATCCGGTGACCGCAGCTACGAATCGCATCGCCGCCCACGGGTGTGAAGCGCTGCGGCCAATAAAGGGATTACTCCAGAGGTCTCGGTAGCCCGGGTAACCCCCAGCAAAGCTGTGGTGAACGATAGCAAGGTCGTGATCTTGAGCTGCTTCCCAGATCGGATCCATGTCTGGGTGGTCGATGGGATAGTCAAGCGGCATGTACGCCTGTACGCCTACTGCCCAATTCGAGTCGCCCCAATTGTGGATCTCTGCGACCGATCCTTCAACATCCCTGGCCGTCGCGACGATGAGCGACTTCAAGCGGTGGGGATACGGGGCAGTGAGGTCGGCGAGATAGCGATTGTTAGCTCGAAGGAACTCCATCTCGACCTCGACGTCTTGATGGCCGTTCGCGCCATTTGGGACCATCATGTGGACGTCCGTGCCTTCTTCATCCATGTCCTTTATCCGAACGTCAGCGAATTCCTGACCGCCATCAGTCGGGTGACGTGTGCCCATGAAGGTCTGGAATCGCCGCGTGACACCCTCACGTGGACCAGCTTCGCCAAGTACGCGAATAGCGCTACTACCCCATCCCGCACCCGCGCCCTCACCGAGATGAATGTTGTGGCGGTACGGCTCCTCGCGGACCTCACCCGCGAGCCCAGTCTTTATCGGGACCTTCAACTGATCAAAGTTAGGAACCAGCTCGCGAACACGAGCCGACAAATATGGCTCAATAGCCTCTATTGCAGGTGCGATATGAGTGTCCGTATCGTAGATCTTCAATCCCTGTCGCAATGGTTCGCCGCTCCTTCTCCGAGTGCTGGCTGAACAGTTACAACTAGTTACCGTGGTTCATTGGCACTGACCGTGCTGGCTCCGCGAGAGGGGCCGACTACGTCCAAGCGCAGCTACTGATAGAACTCTATGCGGTCCGCGTCCGCCGCAGTCGTGCGGTTCCCACTCGGTCCACAGCTGACTGGGCCAGCGCGAGCTCGCGCGCTGTCGTCGTCATTCCCCCGGAAAAACGACGAAATCCCCGAGCCGAAACCTACAACGACCTCGTGAGCAGTTCAAACCAAAGCTGACTATCAGCACGCCTACATCAACACTCCCTCGCCCCGGTCCTGGTGATTGAGGCGGGTGATTGGCGGGTGATTGAGGCGGGTGCGTTCGATTCTGGTCGGCGCTGCGGGACGTACTCCCAAGGACCAGAGAGCGGCGGTACTGATCGCACCTCGCAGCGGACATCGCACGCGAAGAAGGTGAATCGCAGCGATCCGACACGTCGAGGATCGCGCGCATGCGAGCGACACCGTGGGCGAGCGTGCTCATCCATTGTGACTGCACCTGTCGACGCGATCGTTCGCGCGCACTTCCCCGGACGGCTACGCGCTCGTTGACTCACGTCCGGGCCGACAGTTCTTGCCAGAGCGATATTTGCACGAAGGGCGGGGTCACTGCACGCGGTTCTTTGGTGTACGGCAACGCAGACGAGACGCCGTCGAGGAGTCTTATTCGTTCCGCAGTCCAATTGCGAAGATCTCGTTGGAAAGTTGAACGCGCTGTGTTATCTTTCCGTCTTGCAGGGTGACCGACCGGGGGGCGTGGGTTGCGAAGTCTGAGGAACGACGTCGAGTTTTCGTATCGCAGGCGGCCAGAGAGGCAGCGATGAGCCTCTTCATCGCCAGTACTGGGTTCGGAATCGTGGTCGCGTCAATCCTCATGATCGCCTCGGTCGGATTCACTTTGCAGTGGGGCGTCTCGAATGTCTTAAACCTGGCATACGTAGATCTCATGATCCTGGCTGCGTATCTCGACTACTCCTTCCATCAACAGATGCACTTGACGTCGTCGCTCGCGATCGTCCTCTCGGTGATCGTCGTGGCGCTGGCGTCGGTCGCATTCAATCAATTTCTCCTCCAACCGTTCGTAAAGCGCGGGATCCGATTCTTCTATCTCCTTATCATCGCCTTCTCGGCTGGGACGATCCTTCAGTACGCGATTCAGGCAATCTGGGGCCCAACCTTCTTCAACATCGCCGTCGGAGGGAATTCCACCTACTCGCTCGGAGGTTTGAAGCTCACGCTCTCCCAGCTCATCATCATCGGCATCGCGGTGGGTTCGATGATAGCGATCCACCTGCTGCTCACTCAGACCGACTTTGGTAGGTCCATGCGGGCGGTGGCGATCAACCCGATGCTCGCGCAGTGCTCGGGAATCCGGACGTCGTGGGTGCTCAACGCAAGTTGGTTTTTGACTGGGACTATGTGTGGGATCTCGGGGCTTGTGCTGGCGTTTAATACCGCGTCGTTCGACGTCAATACCGGCGCAGTCTTTCTTTCCGAACTGCTTGCGGCCGTCGTGCTCGGCGGTATCGGCTCCCCGTACGGCGCGATGGTGGGCTCGATCATCGTTGGCGTCGTCGCCGAGTGGGCGGCCCTTCTCATCAACCCGTTCTTCAACGTGGTCGTCGCGCTGGTGGCGCTCGTTGTCACCCTGCTCTTTCGCCCCCAGGGCCTCGTCCGATCACTCACCTCGAGCACGGGAGGAGGCACTTCGTGACGGGCTTTCTACTCACGATTGGCGTCTACTTCTTTACTGAGCTCATCTTGGTGTTATCCGCGAATCTCCAGCTCGGGCTGATGGGCATGGCGAACTTAGGGTTCGTTCTCTTCCTGGGTATGGGTGCGTACACAACCGCGATCTTCTCGATGGGCCCAGCGACGTCCGACTCGCTCCAGCACTACTTCTACGGCGCCGCGTTGCCATTCCCGATTCCGCTGTTGCTCGCCGTCGCCGTAGGTTCGCTGCTCGGCCTCGTTATGGGACTGATCGCGCTCTACCGCATGCGAGGTCACTATCTCGCGATCTTGACGCTCGCGATCTTGACGATCGTCTGGACGATCGTGGACGGCTTCCCTGGGTTCTTGGGCGGTGACAACGGCCTCGACGCGATTCCTCAGCCCCTGGCCTCGCTCACGACAACTTACGAAAGCTACCAGGTGGTCTTTCTCTGTATCGCGGCGTTCTGTTGCGTCGTGTGCTTTTGGTTCAACGAGCGATTCTTCAAATCGCCGCTTGGACGGATGGCGAAGGCAGTCCGCGAAAATGAATCGGCCGCGACGACCCTGGGCATCAATCCGTTCAGAGTTCGGCTACTCGCGACGGTCTGCGGCTCGGGCATGGCTGCGCTCGCGGGCGGACTTCTGGCCGAGTACGTGACGGTCTGGGGGATGCAGCCTTGGTCATACGCGGAGATCTTTCCTGCGGCCGCCGCGATGATCATCGGCGGCCGGGCGAACAACTGGGGTGCGGCGCTCGGGACCTTCGCCACGTTCGTGGTGGTCGGTCAAGGGCTCGGATTCCTCCCGGGCTTTTCGAACAACCCCGAACTCAGCTACTCAATTCAATGGATCCTCTACGGTGTTGCACTCATCGGATTCCTGTGGTTCCGACCACGAGGTTTCATTCCCGAGCCAAAGCCTCGATGGAAGCGGGCACCTTCGAGCGTCATCGCTTCGCCGGGTAGCACCCCACTGAACGATCAACCAACGAGCGTGGACATGGCTCCCGCACATGAGTGACACGATCTTGAGCTGCGATGCGGTCAGCCTCGCATTCGGGGGCGTGAAGGCGGTCGTTGAGGCCACGCTTGAGATCGAGCGGGGAAGCGTTACTGGGCTCATCGGACCGAATGGCGCAGGCAAATCGACGCTCGTCAACATCATCTCGGGCCATCTCCGCCCCGACAGCGGCAGGGCGCTCTTTAACGGTGCCGACATCACCTCATTCCCGCCCTATCAGGTTGCTCGGACTGGGCTCATCCGTACTTTTCAGCTATCGAGTGAGTTTCCTTGGATGACGCTGCTCGAGAACATGCTCGTTGCACCGCGGCAGATCGGCACGAGTTTCGGCAAGGCCATCTTTCGGAAGCGCAGCTGGATCGACCAGGAGTATGAACTTCTAGCAAAAGCACGCGAGTATCTCAGTGAATTCGGATTGATCTCGCTCGAGCACGAGTACGCGGGCAACCTAAGCGGTGGCCAGAAGCGCCTTCTAGAAATTGCCAGAGCACTCATGGCCGATCCTCAGATGCTCATCCTGGACGAACCGATGGCAGGTGTCGCCGGCGTGCTCATCGACCGCATCGTGGACCACATCATCCAACTGGGCGGTCGAGGGTTGACCTTCTTGGTGATCGAACACGACCTCGAGGTCGTAGACCGACTGTGTGAGACGGTGTACGTAATGGCCCAAGGCAGCGTACTTTCACGCGGCACGATGGCGGAACTTCGTCAAGACGAGCGGGTACTCGAGGCTTACCTTGACTGAGACACTCACGCGACCGGTCGTGAAAGAGACCCACCGGTTAATCGTCGACAAGGTGACGGCCGGATATGGTCCCGTTCCGATCGTGGAGGGCGCGTCAATCTCAACGGAGTCGGGACGGCTTGTCGCGTTGATTGGTCCCAACGGCGCGGGAAAATCAACGCTGCTCAAGGCGATCATGGGCATTTTGAAGCCCACATCGGGCTCGGTCATCCTTGATGACCGACACCTCGAGGGCAAATTACCGGAGCAAATGGTGCGCGCGGGACTCGGCTACGTGCCGCAGGTCGGCGATGTGTTCGATCACCTCACCGTCTCTGAGAACCTGATGATCGGTGGCATTTCCAATAAGGCCATGCGTAACCAAAAGCGCGACGAACTCCTCGAGCTCTTCCCGCTGCTGGCTAGCCGGATGCGCCAACGCGCCCGGACCTTGAGCGGCGGTGAACGCAGGGTGCTCGCGATCGCGCGGGCGCTGATGAGCTCCCCTGCGGCAGTCATGATGGACGAGCCGAGCGCAGGGCTATCGCCCCGCGCGATGGCAACCGTCTGGAATCACCTGGCGTTGCTCAGAGAGCAAGGGCTCGCGCTGTTGGTAGTCGAACAGAAGGCGAAGGCGATCATGGAGATATCGGATTGGGTCTACGTACTTGTCGACGGAAAGAACGCCGTCGAGGCAAGCGGCGGCGAGATGTTGCAGAACATCCACGACCTCGGGCGCATCTTCATGGGCCAGCAAATCAAGTTGACGAAAGACTCGGGCATTTGAGGCCCGGGAAGAACGATCTCTGGGCGCCGATTCGGCATGCCCAGTCTGCACAAGGGAGGAACGTTATGCGTCCAACAGATCGGCATCGCTTGGCGCGGGGGGAACGAGTCGCAGCAGTTGCGCTTCTACCAGCGTTGTTGTTCGCCGGCACCGCAAACGCGGCGACGTCGAGCCACGTCTTGAGGCCGAAAGCACCGTCCGGCTCGGCGGTCCTTTTCGACGTATTCAGTCCGTTCTCCGGGTCGAATGCTTTTATCGGCACTACCTTCAACCTCCCCCCAGTCAAGATCGGCGTGGCGCTGATCAACGCGGCGGGAGGAGTCAACGGCCATCCCGCGCAGGTCATCTCGACCGACTCGGGATCGGACCCAATTGACGCCGTGCCCGCGCTCCAGCGGATGTTCGTCCAGCATTCGGGCATCGCGGCGCTGCTGGGCCTCGACACGTCGAACGCGACAGCGCTCGCGCCGGTAATGAACTCCCACCAAGTGGTCACTATGAGCCTTGCGGGCCCGCCACAGCTCGATCACTCCAGCTACAAATATCTGTACCGTCTCGCACCGCCCGACTCACTCGGCGGAACGGCGCTCTCGCAGTCGGCGCTGCACTTCCAGAAGAAGCGAATAGCGCTGATGTTCGACTCGAGCGGGACTGCACAGTCCGACGCGGTTTCGACTTTGAAGGAGCTGACCGCGCACGGCGCAGACGTGGTCCTGAACGAAACCGTGCCGGTTGACCAGCCTTCCTATCGGACCGAGGTTGAAAAGCTCGTGGCCTCCAAGGCGCAGATGCTCGTTACTGAGACCGACCCGCAAACTGCAGCGACCCTCTTCGCGAACATGAAGCAGCTCGGAGCGCTCGGCATACCGATCGTCGGCGGCGGCGAAAACGATGTCGCTTCGTATTTCTCGGCGGTAGCGAAGTCGGTCGGCGGTATGGCCGCAGAGTCGAAGTTCATGTATGTGGAAAACCTTGCTCCTGCGACTGCCCCCGGCCAGGCCTACTTCAACAGCCAGTACAAGAAGGATTATCCGAAGGCCGGAGCCCCGGTGCCGCCCCAGTACTCGCTCTACGATGGGCTCAATATCGCTGCGCTAGCGATGGACGAGGCGCACTCAACAAGCCCATCGGTCTACGTGAACTACATAAAGAAGGTCACCAACAATCCAGGTGCCGTGGTGGTGACGACCTACGCCGAGGGCTACACGGACCTTAAGGCCGGTAAGAAGATCGAGTACGAAGGTGCCTCCGGCCAGCTCATTTTCAATCAGTGGAACTGGCCGCCTTCGGGTTTCGAGCTTCTCCAGCTCCAATCAAACGGCTCGCTCAAGTCCGTGTTCACGCAGACCTCAGCCTCGGTCAACAAGTACTTCAAGTAATCGAGAGCGCTGAGCTCGACCGGTCACGACAATCGCTCGAGCGATCAAGTGCCGTCGGTTCTGATCATCCCCTAGATCGGAGCCGACGGCTCCCCTTAATGAACCCTCTTTGCGTCAAGACCCTCTCGGACCGGAACCTGTCAAGGCCTTTGAGACAGCTGGTCGGGATTACTTCTGTAGATCTCCGCTCATGGCGGGGTTGTTGATCCACGCCACGGTCGGAAGCTTTGGTGGGGTTGGTCGCCGGTTGCAGAACCGTCGAGGATTGGTGGCATAGGCGGCGTCGAGGGTGCGGGCCCGCTCGGCACGGATCTCCGTCGCAGTGCCGTAGTGGACCGAGGCCGGGGTGTGCAGGCCAATCCCGGCGTGGCGCC
>Ga0208357_1000851_pt1 | contig 23390 bp, 25 predicted proteins | sample NGESurdeep092012_6_FD_184487 | JGI IMG/M metagenome (GOLD analysis project Ga0208357, IMG submission 184487) | Arctic peat soil microbial communities from Barrow, Alaska - NGEE Surface sample F52-2 deep-092012 (SPAdes) | ecosystem: Environmental > Terrestrial > Soil > Wetlands > Peat ...
ATGAAGCTCACGCGACTGCGTTCCGCCCATGCCGAGGAACAATATCGCATCCGCACCAGTCTTCGACACTTGCAAGAGGATGCCCAACGATTCACCGAGAAGCGGGCGAACTTGCAACTAGACTTGGCCGCGCGGCAGGACACTTCCGGCGACAAGTTCCGCATCGAACTGGATGGCCAGACGCTCGATAATCGCGGCGTCGCCGGTGAATTGCTTTTGCGGCGTGCGGGCAAAATCAAAAACAACTTCGGAGCTAACGCCCGCGTCGGGAAATTTGCCGGTTTTGATTTGTCGCTGCACGCCTCGTTCAACGGCGGCGTTGAATTGATTCTGCACGGCAAGAACAGTTACAGCGCTCGCGTCACGGACACGGCGCTCGGCACGGTTCGCTCGCTCGAATCTATCGTGCAGGGATTCGAGGAACGCGCGGCAGGACTCGAACGCGACATCCGCAATTCGCAGAAGCGGGCGAAGGAGTTTGAATCCAAAGTCAACGCGCCCTTTGAACACGACAAGCGTTACCACCAGCTTGCCGAACGTCAGGCCGAGATTGAGGAGAAACTTGATCTCACCAAAAATCAAGCACCCATACAGGTTGAAGAATCTCCCAACGATGAAAACGAGGAGAAAATTTTGCCGAAGCAAACTCAAAAAGAGCCGATTCGCCGCAGCCAGAGAAAAGCGGTCAGCGTATAAAACTTTTGAGGTTGCCAATGGCACGAGACAAACAACTGGCTGGCATCAAGCTGAAATCCGTGCTCGAAAAGCGGCGGCTCGGTCAAGCTCTCAACGCGAAAGAATTTGCGGTGCTCACCGGCATTTCTTATTCGACTTCAAGAGAATGGTTTCATATCCAAAATTTTCCCGCCTTTAATGGCGTCATATTTTGGGAAGACTTTGTTCTGTGGCGTCAGCAGCGAACAGGAATTGCACACGCGCCTGAATTAAGAGAACCGGAAAGAACAAAACCTTCACTGAAAAATTGCGAATTAAATTTGCCCGCGAAGGCGCGAAATCTTCTTTCGCAAGCCTGAAAAAATAATTTCAACCGAAAGAAGTTTTTCCCAATCGCGGACGTTTCACGTCTTGAATCGCCCGAAACCGGCCTTTGAACAAAAAAAATGCAAATTATTTTTTAGGCGCGATTTCTCCTGCACTTTTCCTGCACTTCTTCGTAAGTGCTTGATAATGAATGGAGCGGGCGAAGGGAATCGAACCCTCGTGTGGAGTTTGGAAAACTCCCGTTCTACCATTGAACTACGCCCGCCTTTGCAGCACTTCGGCAAGCAAGCCCGAAACCAGTCCGGCGAATTTGCAAATGATAACGCCCGCGCTTGCCTTGTCAACCGCCGCGCGCTAGACTCGCGCCGATGAATTCGCTGCTTCTGACCGGCGGACGCGTGATTGACCCCACGAACAAATTCGATTCTTCCGCGGACGTCCTCATCGTTGATGGAAAAATTTCCGCCGTCGGCAAAAAAATTTCCGCGTCAAAGGGAGTTGAAGTTTTCGACGCCAGGGGAAAAATCGTCTGCCCCGGCCTGATTGACCTGCACGTCCACCTGCGCGAACCGGGCCAGACGGCGAAGGAAAATCTCGCCACGGGAACGGCGACGGCGGCGCGCGGCGGGTTCACCTCCGTCGTTTGCATGCCCAACACTTCGCCGCCGATTGACAACGCCGGGACCGTCGCGCTCATACACGAACGCGCCGCGCAGGAGGGCGTGGTGAATGTTTTTGTTACCGGCGCAATCACTAAAAATATTGCGGGCGAGGAACTCGCGCCGATCGGCTCCCTGAAAAAGGCGGGCGTCGTCGCCATCACCGACGACGGCCATTGCGTGCAGAACAACGAACTCATGCGCCGTGCCTGCGAATACGCGAAGATGTTCGGCCTGCCGATTTTCGACCACTGCCAGGATTATTCGCTCGTGACGGACGGCGTGATGCACGAAGGTTATTGGAGCACCGCGCTCGGCTTGCGCGGCTGGCCGTCGGCGGGCGAGGAAATGATTGTCGCGCGGAACATTTTGCTCGCGGAACTGACCGGCACAAAAATCCATTGCCAGCATTTGAGCGCGGCGGGAAGCGTGGCGCTGTTGCGCGAAGCAAAAAAGCGCGGCGTAACAATTTCCGGCGAAGCGTGCCCTCATCATTTTGTTTTGACCGACGCGGCGGTTGCCGGAAGCGAAAAATTCTGGGCGAACGACGGGAAAAATCTTTTTTCGTCACTCGTCACTCGTCACTCGTCACTTTCCGAATGGCCTTGCTACGACACCAATTTCAAAATGAATCCGCCGTTGCGTTCCGCGCGCGACCGCGAGGCGATTCTCGAAGGACTGGCCGATGGCACGATTGAGATTTTGTGCAGCGACCACGCGCCGCATTGCGATTACGAAAAAGAAGTGGAATTTGATTACGCGCCGTTCGGAATCACAGGTTTGGAAACCGAACTCGCGCTTTCGCTCATGCGACTGGTTCACACAAAAAGAATTTCGCTCGCGGACATGATTGCAAAATTCACCATCAACCCGGCGCGATTGTTGAATCTACAAAAAGGAACTTTGAGCGTCGGCGCGGACGCGGACGTGACGATTTTTGACCCGGACGAAGAATGGATTTTCCGCGCGGAAGAATCCGCGAGCAAATCGAAAAACACTCCGTTCAACGATTGGAAGCTCAAAGGCAAAGTTTCTGCGACAATTGTCGGCGGCAAAAATGTTTTCAGCGAGAAATCCGCCCCAGTGATGGCTTGACGAATGCAGCGAAAGCTTGCGGCGATGCGCATCGCGCGGCTAACTTTTCCGCATGCATCTCGAAGATCATCTCGGCGACATCATCGGCAAGGCGCGGAAAATGAACAGCATCTCAACTTCCGCAGCGGCGAACGCGGCGGGAATTTCCGAAAACGAATTGTCCGCGCTGGAAGAAAGCGGAAATTTTTCAAGCAAAATAAATTTCTCCGCGCTCGGAAAAATTCTCGATCTCAATCCGCAAAAACTTGAAGCCATCGCCGGCGGCTGGCTGCCTGCAAAAAAGGATTTATCCGTTTGGCACGAAGTCCGCGTGTTCACGACAAAAGGAGATGATTTTGCCGTGAATTGCTATTTGGTCTGGGATGAAGTCACGCGCGATGCGGCTTTGTTTGATACCGGACTTGACGCGAAACCGGTTCTGGATTGCATCGCCGCCGAAAACCTTCAACTCAAACATATTTTCATCACGCACTCGCATTGGGATCACGTCGAGGCGTTGCCAAAAATCCGCGAGGCGTGGCCGAAAGTGCGGATTCATTCCGGCTCGAAAAGCGCGCCGGTTGACCAGCGCAACAAGACGGCGGAGATCGTCCATCTCGGTGGCCTGCGCGTGACGCATCGTGAGACGCCCGGCCACGCGGAGGACGGCGTGACCTACATGGTTGGCAACTGGCAGGAGGACGCGCCGCTCATCGCCATCGTCGGCGACGCGATTTTTGCCGGCTCGATGGGCAACGGCAACGGCGCGTGGGATATGGCGAAACAAAAAGTGCGCGAACAGATTTTATCGCTGCCGGCGGAAACTTTGATTTGTCCCGGCCACGGCCCGTTGACGACGGTGGCGGAAGAAAAAGAACACAATCCCTTTTTCTGATTGTCGAAAAACAATTAGTCACGGATGAAACACAGATTGAACACAGATAAAAAAGATTTTGCGTTCACTCTGACTGAACTTCTCGTTGTCATTGCCATCATCGCAATTCTCGCCGCGCTTTTATTGGCGGCAATTTCTCAAGCCAAAGGAAAAGCGTTGCGAATTCAATGCGCAAACAACGTTCGGCAATTGGGAATTGGATTGCAGGCGTTCGTGACCGAGAACAACTCCTATCCTTTATATTACAATCCAGAATATGCAAACGGCGGTTATCCTGAAAATAAATTTGATTGGATTCATACATTGGATGACGTGCTTACAACTCACATTCGTCTTAATACTACTGGAATTTGGCAATGTCCCGCTGCGGATAAACCAGCCAATTGGCAGAAAGGTCTGCCTTATTTCAGTTATGGTTACAATTGGGTGGGCATGAGTTCATGGGAGGATACCAATTCACTTGGGCTTGGCGGACATAACGCTTACGGTTTGCTCTTATCTCCGGGTAATACTCGACGTGACCCCGTTTCGCCTGTGAGCGGAACGGAAGTTGTCAGTTCAAGTGAAATGATGGCCATTGGCGATGGATTTGCTGGCGGGAATGGGACAATCAAAGATGGAACCGAATTGTGGCGGACTTACGACCTTACACATCTTATATATCCAAGTGCCGGAAGCGACAAGAGAGCCAGCGCCCGTCATCAAGGCAAAGCCAACGTGGTATTTTGCGACGGCCACGTCGAATCGCCGACGCTGCAATTTCTTTTTGAAGACACCAGCGACGACGCCTTGAGCCGCTGGAACCGCGACCATCTGCCGCACCGCGAAAAACTTTCGCCGTGAAATTGTAGGAGACGACGTAAGGAGTCTCTAACTTTGATTTGAGTCTCGTCACCTCGACTTCCTACAAAGGACAAGTTTGTCGGCGACAGGGAAATTTTCCTTTCATTTTCACCCGATTTTGCAAATTGACCCTTCGACTTTGCGTTGTTAATCTTTCACTCCGTTTCCAAACGGTTTTATGCGACATACCATTTCAATTCTCGTTGAGAACAAGTTCGGCGTGCTCACGCGCGTGGCCGGGCTGTTCAGCGGGCGCGGCTACAACATTGACACGCTCAACGTCGGCCCGACGCACGATTCCGGCCTCTCGCGCATGACCATCGTCACGACCGGCGACGAGGCGACGCTGGAACAAATCGTCAAGCAGCTCAACAAACTGCCGAACGTGATCAAGGTGCAGAATTTCAGCGAGGGCGAATATGTGGACCGCGAACTCCTGCTGGTGAAAGTCGGCGTGGATTCCAAGTCGCGCGCCGAGGTGATGCAGATCACGGACATTTTCCGCGCGAAAATCGTGGACGTGCAGCCCAAGTCGCTGACCATCGAGATCACCGGCAACGACAGCAAGGTGGAAAAATTCCTCGACCTGATGAAAACGTTCGGCGTTCAGGAAATCACGCGCACGGGCAAGGCGGCATTGCCGAGGAAATAGTTTATTGGCGCATGAAACCGCTGCAAATTAGCCGCCAACTTTTTCTCGCGCCAATTCTTTGCCTGCTCCTTGTTGGTTGCGGCAAAACAAATCTACAGGACAAGGACAGTTTTCACCTCACAGTTGACAAGTTGATTGATGAAGGCGAAACGCGGATTGCGGTTTTGAAAATTGAATCGCCGCGCGTTGCCGTCCTTCAATTATCCTACAAAGGAAAACATGGTGGTTTAGGTGGGTCTGTGCTGCTTTCACCCGACATCAATGGGACGGTGACGGAAGGGCAAGTTGTGTTGAACGCGGCCAAAGTGGATTGTGATACGAATTGGGCAAAGATTCACATTGTCACCAAAGCCAGCGACTTTATTCATAATGGCGATGCGACTGGCACGGCAGATTATCCGGTCAGACCAGCCACAAAACTCGAAAACTTCTTTTCAATAGTCGCCGCAAATGGAACTTATAAATTCTTCGAGCCATTGACGATTGCTTCTCTAGATGGCGAGCCAGTTACTTTGGTGCTTACCAACTCGTTTTAATTGAATTCCCAAATCACTTGCGCTTTGTCTCAAAAATGTCATATTTGAGACATGACAGAACAAATTCGACTTCGCATTGAACGCGGCCTTCTTCGGGAAGCTGACGAGGTTTGCCGTGAAATCGGCGTTTCGCCCAGCGGCGCGGTTTCCATGTTTTTCGCGCAGCTTGTCAAACTGCGCGGCCTGCCGTTTCGCCCCAGCCATTTTCCCGCGCTGGAAGAATACGGCGCGACGCCGGAACAGGCGACAGCGGCGGTGGACAAGGCATTGGTGGAAATCGCCGCCGACCGCAAAGCCGGACGCCTGAAAAAATTCACCGGCAAATTGTGATAAATGTTTTAACTACGGCGCGTTTTGACAAGCGCCTGAAAAAATTTCCGCCGGAAGTTCACGGCAAGTTTGAAGATGCGCTTGCAGACGTGGCAACGGCGTTCGGCGACGTTCACCGGCATCGCGGACTTGGCCTTCGCAAATTGGAAGCGCGTGCTTACGAAATCCGCGTTCATTTGCAGTGGCGAATTGTTTTAATCCACGACGGAAAAAATCTTCACGCGTTTGACATTATGAATCACGACGAAGTTCGGGCATGGCTTCATGGTCGTTAAATCTGTTCTTGTTCTTGCCTGAACAATTTCATTTGAAAATTGACCGGATTCCTCCGCACTGCTAGATTTTCCGTCCAAAATTATGCCTGCAAAAGTTTACACAGACAAAGACGCGAATCTCGCGGTGCTCAAAAACAAAACCCTCGCCGTGCTCGGCTTCGGCTCGCAAGGCCACGCCCACGCGCTCAATCTCAAAGAGAGCGGCTGCAACGTCATCATCGGCCTTTACGAAGGCAGCAAGTCCATTCCCGTCGCGCGCGAAAAAGGTTTCAAGGTCTATTCGACGGCGGAAGCCGTGCGCCGCGCGGACGTGATTTTCGTCGCGATTCCCGACACCAAGCAGCCGAAGGCCTACGAAAAAGACATCGCGCCGAACCTGACCAAGGGCAAGACGCTTTTGTTCTCGCACGGCTTCGCGATTCATTTCAAGACCGTCGTTCCGCCGAAAAATGTGGACGTGATTCTCGTCGCACCGAAAGGGCCGGGACACATCGTCCGCCGCCAATATCTCGAAGGCAAAGGCGTTCCCGCGCTCATCGGCATTTATCAAAATCCGGGCGGCAAGGCCAAGGCCGTCGCGCTCGCGTGGGCCAAGGGCATCGGCGGCACGCGCGCCGGCGTCATCCAGACTTCGTTCAAGGAAGAGACCGAGACCGATTTGTTCGGCGAGCAGACCGTTTTGTGCGGTGGAGCGAGCGCGTTGATCCAGGCCGGTTACGAAACGCTCGTCGAGGCCGGTTACCAGCCGGAGATGGCCTACTTCGAGTGCCTGCACGAATTAAAGCTCATAGTGGATTTGATGAACGAAGCGGGCATCAGCGGAATGCGGTTTTCAATTTCCGAAACCGCCAAGTGGGGCGACATTTCCGTCGGGCCAAAAATTATTGACGCCAGCGTGAAGAAACGGATGAAGGCCGCGCTCAAGGACATCCAGTCCGGCAAATTCGCCAAAGGGTGGGTGGCCGAATACAAAGACGGCTACAAAAAATACAACGCGCTGATGAAAAAAGGCGCGAACCATCCCATCGAAAAAGTGGGCGAACGCCTGCGCGGCCTGATGCCATGGATGAAAAAGCGTTCCATCAAGGGCACACAAGCCGCGTATTGATTTACAATTTCGGATTTACGATTTTCGATTGAAACACAAAAGCTTCTGGAGAAATCCGGCGGCTTTTTATTTGTTTCAAAAATTCAATAACGGTTGCTTCACTTCATCAGTCCGGCCTTCCCAGCAGTCATTGCGAGAACAACTCCGGCACTTTGGTTTTTGCTGGAAAACAGGTCAATGGATGTGACTTGGAGCAAAGGTTGAGGGTTATTTATGGCGGTCAGGCTGAAGAGCAGCGGATGTTTTCCGTCCGGCGTGAATGAGGAACCCACCCAGGCCACTTTGGTATTGGAGCCGGACGGACCTACTATTTTAGGGCCGCCCGGCGTGTTAAAGTCCATTGTGTCAATGCCATATCGGATGGTGTTGGTCGCGGAATCACCGTTTTCGTAACGGAACACCATGTCGTAAACAGGGGTGCCTTTCGGCGATACATAGAACGTGCAATGATATACATAGAGTGTTTCAAACTTCTGGTTCACGGGAATTCCCACAATCTGTTCTGGAAAGACAGCGCCCGCTTTCGCATTGCCAGCACCCCAGAGATACATGACGCCATCTATCTGGAGTGGCACATGGCGGAATACTTGAAATTCCCAAGGCACTTCCCCCCAGTAAGATGAGCTATCCTCCATCGTTGAAGCCGGACTGGCGTAAGAGGCGGTTAAATCAAGAGGTGTGGCGATGTGTTTTGCCACGGCGTGTTTCGCTTCGGAAACGGTCATCCAGTTTGCAATGTTGTCTCTTTGGAAAAACAGCGTGGTTGCGACCGACGCAAGCAACACCAGCACGGCTCCCCAAACAATCGCCTTTTTTGAATTTGTCCAAGCCATGGATTTCAACCACTTTAGAACAAATCATTTTGTTCGCAAGTCAAATAATGCCAGCAGGGCGTCCTCTTTTTTTGGGTGCTTTGAGATTGTTTGATTTAATCCTGCAGATGAACAATCACAATGGATCACATTTGGCGGTTCATTGTTGCCTGGCCTCAAATCAACCGCCGAGCGAACCCGGGTCACCAACATCGCCTTTGTTGAAGTCCATATATTCCTCCGTCAAATCGCAGGCATACATCACCGCGCCCCAATTTTTCTCCGCGCGGCTCATTTTTAAGAAGCACCTTGCTCCAGCAAACTGCGGGTGCGTTGCAGGACGGCGGTCAAGGTGGCGGCGTCCAGCCGGCCAATGAACTCCGCGCGGCGTGCGCGCCAGTCCTGGCTCTTGACGTGATCGGCCAGCGCGACACCGATGACCGGCAAACCAGCGGAAATTTTTACTTCAAACGGATAACCTTTCTCGCGGCTGGTGACCGGGCAAACCAGAGCAAGCCCGATGAGCTGGTTGTAAGCCTTGGGCGAAAGAACAATTGCCGGACGGCGACCGCCCTGTTCATGGCCGGCCTGCGGGTCAAAATCAAACCAGACGAGGTCGCCCTGCGCGGGAACGTAGCCTGATTTTTTCACCAGATTTCCTTGCCCATCGGTTTGCCCCAGTCGGTTTCGGGATGGATGTTTTCCGGCGTGATTCCGGCCAGCAGCGATTTCAAGGTGATTTTACCTTTTTCAACCGGCTCGACCACCAGCCGGTTTTTCTCGACGGTGAACCGCACGCGGCTGCCTTTTTTGACCCTGGCCTGCTGCGCGAACGCCTTGGGAATCCGCAAAGCCAGGCTGTTTCCCCATTGTTGAATCATTGTTTGCATGGTGTATCTACAAAGAGACTACTGGATTTATTCAGCCCGTCAAGCATCATCCGCCCAAAGTCGTCGGATCGCCCACATCGCCTTTGTTGAAGTCCACATATTCCTCCGTCAAATCGCAGGCATACATCACCGCGCCCGCCTTGCCGAGATTCAGGTTGATGTGCAGATCAAATTCCTTCGGCGCAACGGCGGCACAAAGCTGCTTGAACGTCGCCTTCGTCGGCTGCCCGCGTTTCAAACTCCAAAGAATTTTTTTGCCGCCGCCCGCGCTGTAACCAATGTCCATTTTTTCCTCGACGATTTTCGCGGACGAATAACCGAGCGCATCAATGATGCGTCCCCAATTCGGATCGCCGCCGTGCCAGCTCGTCTTCACCAGCGCGCTGTTCGCCACCGCGCGTGCGGCGGCATCCGCATCTTGAATTGTTTTTGCGCCGTTGACGCGAATTGTGACGACACGATGAACGCCCTCGCCATCGCGCACAATCATCTTCGCCAGTTCAAGGCAGACGTGATTCAGCGCGGCCTGAAAAATGTTAAAATCTCGTAGGAGACGACGTGAGGAGTCTCTAACTTTGCCTTTCTTTTTTGAAATGAGACTCGTCACCTCGTCTCCTACAATCGGAGGATTTCCAGCAAGTCCATTTGCCAAAACCAAAACAGTGTCATTCGTGCTCATGTCGCCGTCCACGGTGATGCGATTGAAACTGTGCGCGACGGCTTCATCCAACGCCGCCTGTAAAATTTTTGCATCAATTGCGGCGTCAGTCGTGATGAAACACAACATCGTCGCGTGCAGTCCGCCGTGTGGCAAAGTCGCCGGACGCGCGCCGGTGGGACTCATGCCCGGTTGAATCATGCCCGCGCCTTTGCAAATGCCGCCGATGCGAACTTTTTTTTCGCCAAGAAAAAATTCAACCGCGATTTGTTTCGACCGCGTGTCGCTGGTCATTATTGCTTCGGCGGCGTGATCCGCATTTTCAATTTCGCCGCCAGACAAAGTCGCCGCTTCAATGATTCCCGCGCGAACATTGTCCATCGGCATCGTCACGCCGATGCGCCCCGTCGATCCGACGAGCGCCGAGCCTTTCGGAAAATTCAGAGCGCGTTCCGTGAATGAAACCATTTCGCGTGCATCGGCCATTCCCTGTTTGCCAGTGCAGGCATTGGCGTTGCCGGAATTCACCACGACAACTTGCGCCGTTCCTTGTTTCACGCGTTCAACGCAAATTTTCACGGGCGCAGCGCATATCTGGTTGGTTGTGAACATTCCGGCGACGGTCGCGGGCGTTTCAGAGACGATGAGCGCGAGGTCGCGTTTCTGTCCCTTGTTCGAGCCTTTGCCGGTGCCGAGCTTTTTGATGTCGCAAAACACGCCGTCGGCGCGAAAGCCCCTAGGCGCGACGATGGAACCGGAAATTTCTTTGAACTGCGTTTTCATTTTCAAAAATTGAACAACAAAGAAACAAAGGAACAAAGTTTTTTCGCCCCTCGTTACTTGGTTTCTTTGTTGTTAAGCCTTCTCCGCCTCAATTTCCAGCCGCACCATTTTGACGTGGACATTTCCGTCCGCATCCGCCGGATGTCTGGCGATGTAACGTTGCGTAACGGCGGAAATGAATTCCTCGCGCAGATTTTCCGTCACCCGTTGTATGTAAGGAATCCACGTTGTGCGCAACCATGTCGCAAAGCCGTCCGCACCCGGATAAGCCGCATCTTTCGGCGCGAGTTTGAGTGAATTAATCTTGAAGCCGAATTTAGGCAGCCATTTTTGATAATCAGCCGGCGAATAAAAAAAATACGGCGTCGGCATCTTTCGGAAAAATTCACGCCAGCGCTTCAACCGCATCTCCGGGCGCAAGGCGACGAACACGTCCTGTGCGTTGCCTTTGCCGCCGCAGGAGACGACGAGCCGGCCGCCGGATTTCAAAACCGAAGCTGCGCCGCGCAAAATGGCCTGATGATTGTCCGCCCAATGCAGTGCGGCGTTGGAAAAAATCACGTCGAACTTTTTCCTGAACGTCTGCAAATGGATTTTCCGCGCGTCGCAAATTTGAAATTTCAGATTTGTGATTTCAGATGCCGGAAAAGTTTTCCTTGCGAACGCGATCATTTGCGGCGAAGCGTCAATTCCAACCGCCCTGCCGCGCGGCAGATGGCGCGCGATTTCCGCCGTCACCTTGCCGTCGCCGCAGCCGACATCGAGAACATGCTCGTCGCCGCGCAGGTTTAATTTTGCGATCAGTTCGCGCGCCCAGGCTTGTTGCACGACAGAGTTCGCAGCGTAGTCCGCCGCGTTCCATTTTGCGGCTTGAACCTTTTTGACCGGAATTTTCTTTTGATGAGTATTCATTGCCCCAGAAAATATTTTGCGAGGCTGAAATAAAACAGCAGCGTGAAAATGTCGGCGAAGGCGAGGGTGAGCGGTCCGGCGGCGATTTTGGGATCGAGTTTCAGCGCGTGGAGCGCGGCGGGCACGCTCAATCCGGCGACGCACGCCGTGACCAGACAGAATGTCACGCTCGCGCCGATGACGAACGCGGGCATTTGCTCGTGCTGCCAGACGAGGACGATCGCTGTGACGGTCAGCCCGCAGGCGATTCCCAGCAACAGCGAGGTGGAGATTTCGCGCAGCAACGCGCGCAAATACCAGCGCAACGTCGGCTTGTTCGTCCGCAATCCCTGAATCGTGACGGTCATGGACTGGATGCCGACGCTTTCGCCGAGTCCGAGAATCATCGTGAGGAAAAATGCGATGACGAGGCTTTTTTCCAGGGTCAATTTGTATAATCCGGCCAGAACCGCGCAAAATGTCCCGCTGATGATCGTCGTCAGCAGCCATGGAAACCGGATGCGGAACGCGCGCCACGGCGAGGCGGCGCGCACTTGCGCCACATGAAACCCGAGCGTCTCAAAAACCTCCGTCAACTGCTCGCGCTCGGCGATGTCGAAAACTTCCTCGGTGAACAATCCCACGTCCACAAGCCCGACGACGCGGCGCGCTTCGTCAACCAGCGGAAAGGCGAAAAATTTGTGCAGCACGAAAAATTCGCAGGCCTCCATGACCGTCGCCGTGTGCGGAATCGCAATGACATTGCGGATCATCAGTCCCGACAGCGGCTGTTCCAGCGCGGCCATCAGCAGCCGTCGCGTCGGCACGACGCCGACCAATTTCTCGTCATTGTCCACGACATAGAAATAAATGATTTTTTCGCCGACGCCGCGCTGCCGGATTGAGGCGAGCGCCTGCTCGACGGTGATATCCTGGTTGAGCGTGGCAAAATCCTTCCGCGCGAACCGAATCACCGGCTCGTTCAAATGCTCGATGGGAGGCTTGACTTGCACCTTGTCCGCAAACGCTAAACCAAACCGGCGGTTTCGGCAAAGCCGCAAATGAGATTCATGCTTTGAACCGCCTGGCCGCTTGCGCCCTTGACCAGATTGTCCTCCGCGCTCATCACAATCAGCCGGCCTGTCCGCGAATCCAACCGCCACGCGATTTCAATGACGTTCGTTCCGTTGACATTTTTTGTGTCGGGCAGATTTTCCCCTTCGAGCAATCGAACGAATGGTTCGCTGCCGTAGGCGTCCGCGTAGCACGCGGAAATTTTTTCGTTCAGCGAATTCATTTCCGCCGCGGTCGAGAAATGCCGTTCCGGCGCGAGATAAAGAGTCGTGAGAATTCCGCGATTGACCGGGATCAAATGCGGCGTGAATTGAATCGTCACTTGCGTTTTCGCCGCGAGCGAAAGCTGTTCCTCGATTTCCGACAAATGCCGGTGCTTCGGCACGCCGTAAGGCCGGACGCTCTCGTTGCACTCGCAAAAAAGACAGTCCAATTGCGCCTTGCGGCCCGCGCCGCTGACGCCGCTCAAGGAATCAGCGATGATGCCGGTTGATTTGATCAAGCCGGATTTCAACAGCGGAATTACCGGCAATAAAATACTTGTCGGGTAGCAACCCGGCGAGGCGATGAGCAAAGATTTTTTGATCCCGGCGCGATAAATTTCCGGCAGGCCATAGGCTGATTTTTTCAGCAATTCCGGCGCAGGATGGTCATGCGCGTAAAATTCCTTGTAAATGTCCGCGCTCTTGAGCCGGAAATCCGCGCTCAAATCAATCACGACAACGCCCGCGTCGAGCAGCGGCACCGCATATTCGGCGGCGACGCCGTGTGGCAGCGCGAGAAAGAACACGTCGGCCTGCTTCGCGAGAACTTCAGCGTTTGGTTCGCTGAACCGGAGCGATTTGGATTTTGGATGGCTGGCGAATTTTGGAAACACTTGCGCCAAAGTTTGTCCGGCATTTTGGCGCGAGGTCACGGCGACCAGTTCCGCGTGCGGATGGTTCAACAGCAATTGCACCAGGACTTCGCCGGAATAGCCCGACGCGCCGACGACGGCGACTTTTTTCATTTTCATTTTCAAAAATAAATTGAACAACAAAGTAACCAAGTAACAAAGTTTTTTCCGGCCTTGGTTGCTTTGTTTCTTTGTTGTTAAAACAAAAAACCCTGCCGGATTGACCCGGCAGGGTTTGAAAAATTCCGAAACGATCAACGCTTCGAGAACTGGAAGCGCTTGCGCGCACCCGGCTGGCCGTATTTCTTGCGTTCGCGCGCGCGCGGGTCGCGCGTGAGCAAACCTTCCGCCTTCAATGGAGGACGGAGATTTGCGTCGAATTTAATCAGCGCGCGGGAAATGCCATGGCGCACCGCGTCGGCCTGGCCGTTCGGCCCGCCGCCCGCGACGTTCACGCGCACGTCAAATTTTTCCAGCGCCCCGGCGACCGTCAATGGCTGGATGACCACGGCGCGCAAGGTTTCAAGCGGAAAATAATTTTCAAACGTCCGGCGGTTGACGGTGATCTTGCCGCTGCCGGTCGCGAGACGCACGCGCGCGACGGCGGTTTTGCGCCGGCCCGTGCCGAGAAATTCAATGATTGGAATGGAAGTGGATTTGGCCATGATAAAAATTATTTGGCGACAGCGAGCACGGACGGCGTTTGCGCGGCGTGATCGTGCTTCGGGCCTTTATAGACTTTGAGCTTGGTGAGCAACTGCGCGCCGAGCCGGTTCTTGGGGATCATGCCTTTGACGGCGTGCATGATGAGGTTTTCCGGCTGCTTGGCGCGGACTTGCGCGACGGTGGCGTATTTCTCGCCGCCTTTCCAGCCGGAATAGCTCATGAACTTCTTGTCCGTTTCTTTCTTGCCGGTCACGCGGACTTTTTCCGCGTTGATGACGACGACAAAATCGCCGGCATCAAGGTGCGGCGTATAAACAGGCTTGTTTTTGCCGCGCAACACGTCGGCAACCTGCGCGGCCAGACGGCCGAGCACCGCGCCGTCGGCATCAATGACGTGCCACTTGCGCTCATCCAAATTCACTTTAGGCAGATACGTTTTCATCTTAAATCCCGGCAAAGGGACGTGAAATTTATCAGACTCGCAAACGAAGTCAACTGGTCATTTTCGATGCAGCCGAGGGTGTCGCCTGAAGAAGCCAAAACGATTGACGGCGCGATTCGCCGGTTCAGGCAACGCAAATCCGGCTGGATGCGGGTAGTGGGTAGTGGGTCAGTTTGAAATCGTTCGGGTTTTACCCCATTGTGTCTTGAATCAATCGGTGCGATATTCCTGTGTAGATTTTAGTTTTAGCCGACTTGACGTTTCATGGCGAATATGACAATAAAGTGGCCGTGTCCAAGAAAAATCCGAATCGGCCTGTTGGTTTATGGGAAGCAATCCGTGATGTGCTTATTGAATCCATGAGAAAAGGCCAATTGCCGCCGGTGGCTGTCGGAATGGTGTTCGCTCTTTTTCTGGTCAAAACCCCATCGGATTATTACCCCACAATTTGGAATAAAATTTTTGAATTGCGCCAAACAATTTTGGTCTCTAGTTTAGTGTTGAATTTGGTTGTGTGTATTGGCTGGTTTTGGAATGCTCGGAGTTTAAGACGAACATTTCAGGCTGAAAACGAAAGAATCATAACGGAACGAAATTTGTTACAGGAAAAGTTGGGTGTGAGCGTAGAATCAAGCGAATAGGAATTTTAATTTATGTTTGTGGTTGTTTTTTTGATTTTGACGATAGTTTCGGTGTTTCATTTTATTTATCAAGGGATTTTACTGCCCTCTTATCGTCTGCAATGCCGCATTCACCTCTTTGAGCTTCGAGATAAACTGCGTCGCCTACAGTTGCAGAATCCTGCCCTTGATGAGCAGGCGTTTTGTTTTGTGCAAGAATCAATTAATTGTTGGGTTAAACAGCTTGCGTTTGACCTCTTTCTTCTTTTGAAGATCAATGACGCCATTGAAAAGGATACTCAATTTATGGAAAAATTATCCAAGCGTTCAGAAAGAATTAAAAATTGCAACTCGGAAGAATTGAAAGAAATAGCATTGGAAGTTAGAAAAACTGTGCAGAAGATTGTAATCTTAAATTCAGTGGTGCTGTTTATCTATTTATTGCCGCTTGCTTTTCTCGCATTCTGTTTTAGAAAGTTTATTGAAGGCGTCAAACGCATGGCGTGTGTTTCTGAATGGGAAATGGGTAAATTTGTTGTTACCGAACGCATCCCGACTTAATTTCAGGTCAATTCCACAATTTCTTCCAAGCTCCAAACGTGGTCTGAAATCCCCGCTTCCATCGCAGGAGTCACGCGCAAAGTCTGGTGAACACGGGCGAAATCCAACTGAAACCGTTCTTTTATACGTCCATGCCCTAATTTCATGCCAAACGGCCAAAATGCAAGACTGCCAACCCCTGAAAAACTAAATTAGGTGACTACCCTTTTTTCTTTCGCTTCCATCGTCCGGTGGTTTCTGCTAAAAGCCCAGCGTGTATCTGGAGTTTTATGGATTGAAGCAGCCGCCGTTCGACCTCACGCCGAACCCGCGCCTCCTGTTCCACAGCGGGAAGCATCGCGAGGCGATCAACCACCTGCTTTACGGCATCCGCGAGCGCAAGGGCTTCGTGCAGCTCACCGGCGAGATCGGCGCGGGCAAGACGACGCTCTGCCGCGCGCTGCTCGAACAGCTTGACGGAAAATATGCCACCGCGCTCATCCTGAACCCGGCGTTGAACGCGAACGAATTGATGAAGGCCATCGCGACGGAATTCGGACTCGAAGTCAACGGCTTCGACCGGCTGGAAAACATCGCGGCCATCACGGAATTTCTTCTCAAGCAGGCAAAAAAAAACCGTGAAACGGTCCTGATCATTGATGAGGCGCAGAATTTGACGGAAGACCTGCTCGAACAGGTCCGGCTGCTTTCCAACATCGAGACCGATGACCGGAAGCTCTTGCAGATCGTCCTGATGGGGCAGCCGGAACTGCGCGCCCGCCTGAACAGCCCGCGCCTGAAGCAGTTGCGCCAGCGCATCACGGTGCGTTACCACCTCATGCCGCTCACTCGGATCGAGGCCGGCCAATACATCCAGCACCGGCTCGAACTCGTCGGCGCGCGGGGCGTCCCGTTTTTCACGCAGCCCGCGCTCTGGCGGGTCTATCTTTACAGCGGCGGCGTCCCGCGTCTCGTCAACGCCGTCTGCGACAAGGCGCTGCTCGCCGGTTTTGTCGAGCAGAGCGACCGCATCACCTACCGCATGGTCAGCCGCGCCATCCGTGAACTGGAAGGAAAAATCATCGCATGAGCCTCATCAACGACGCGCTGAAACAAGCCCGGCAGTCGCAACAGCCGAATCAAGCGGACGGCCAGTTGCCGCTGCGCCCGGTCGCAGCCGCCCCGCCTCGCGCCGCGCACTGGATGCTGCCGCTGGCCGTGATCGCGCTCGTTGGCGCGTCCGTATTTTTCATCTGGCTGGCGCTGGCCGGGCGCAAAACGCCGGCGGCAAAAGCACCGGAACTTTCGGCGTCGCAGCCGGCACCGCCCGCGCCCGCGCCACCCGTCGCCATCGCCACCAACACGCCGGTTGTTTCAAACAATGTCGCCGCAGCCCCGTCATTGTTGCCGCCGCCAAAATTGCAGGGCATCATTTATGGCCGGAAATCCTGGGCGATTGTTGACGGAAACACCGTTTATGTCGGCGACAGCGTGGACAATTTCCGCGTGAAGGAAATCACCCCGAACAGCATTACGCTGGTAAGCCCGGACGGTTCGGAGAAGAAACTGGTGATGGGCGAATAAAATTCCGACACGATTTCGCGTGCGACTTTTGAAAAAAATCACCCTCTCGCCCGCCACCGCGCGCGTCGCGCCTTTTGTCATTTTTCTCGCGCTGACGTTCTGCCAGGGGAAATTCGGCGCGGCCTCGGCCTACTGGTTTTATTTTGCGAAGACAGTCGTCGGCGCATGGCTCGTTTGGAAAATGCGCCCGCTCGTTTCCGAAATGCGCTGGGCAATCAGTTGGGAGGCAATTGTTGTCGGCGTCGTAATTTTTGCGGTCTGGGCCGGGCTTGATCCGTTTTATCCGCACTTGATGAAAGGCGGCGCGACGGGAAATCCCAATGAGGCTTTTGGCGAAGGCTCCGCGCTCGCGTGGTTCTTCATCGCAGTTCACATTTTGGGAATGACATTCGTCGTGCCGCCGCTGGAGGAAGTCTTCTACCGCTCGTTCTTGTATCGTTACCTTGCCAGCCAGAATTTCCAGTCCGTGCCGATGAATCAATTTCTCTCGTGGCCGTTTTTTGCGACGGCGTTCGTGTTCGGCTTTTCACACAACGAATGGCTCGCGGGGATTTTGTGCGGCGCGGCGTATCAATGGCTCGTCCTCCGCAAAAACCGACTGGGCGACGCGATGACGGCTCACGCCATCACGAACTTTCTGCTCGGCGCGTGGATTGTCCGGGAGCATGCGTGGAATTTCTGGTGAAAAATACAGCAGCGGACGCGGGTTCGCTCTGGTTTCACAAATCGAAATGAGCCGACTCACGTCGGCTACTACTTCGCGTCAATGTCAATCGCGTTGCGTTCGAGCGTGCTGCCTTCCTGCTCGGCGAGATTGGCCAGGGATTCCTCGTAGTTGGCGAGCGCGCGGATTTCCTGGCCGCGCGCGGTGGTCAGGGCGCTTTGATATTGCAGCACTTCAAAGGTCGTGGCCTTGCCGACGGCGTAGGTTTTCTGCTCGGCGTCGAGCGCGGCCTCGGCATAAACGCGCGCCAGCCGCGTGGCGTCCACGCTTTCATAGCTGGACTGCGCCTGTTTGACCGCGTTGTCAATCTCCACCATGACGTTTTGTTCGAACTGCTTGAGTTGCAGCACGACCTGCTGCAACGTCGCCTTGGCGGTCTTGTATTGGTTGCGCGGCCCGACGTTGCTCAACGGAATGGAAATCTGCGCGCCGTAGGTGTAATACGGACGGTCAACGGAATTGATCTGGTCGAATGTGGCGTTGTAACTCCGCCCCGCCCCGTTGTAGCCGTAGGTGCCGATCAAATCCAGTTCGGGAAAAAGCTGGTTGCGGGAAAACTTCAACTGGATGCCCTGCTGCTCCACGTTGAGCCGCGCCTGCAAAAGGTCGGGCCGCTCGGTCATGCCCTTGTTCCAACTCTCCTGCAAGTCGAACATTTGCAGCGGCGCCTCAAGCGTCGCCGTCGGCTGGATGTTTGAGCCGTGCCAGTCGGCGTAAGCGTCGGTGAGCAGGCTTTTCAATGTGTTCTGGTCAACGGACAGCGAGTATTGCGCCGTGATCAAACTCGCCTTGTCTTGCGCGACCTGCGACTCGTCCTGCTGCACGCTCAACTGCGCGAGCGTCCCGATTTGCAGACGCTGCTTGTCCTGATCCAACTGCGTCTGCGCCAGGCCGAGCGCCTCCTGCTGCACTTTCACATCGTCCTGCGCGTAAATCAGCTCGTAGTAGGCGTTCGCCACGGCGGTGACGCTCGTGATGATCTGCTCCCGCAAACCCTGCTCGGAATACTTCAGCCGGTTTTTGGCGACGCGGATCGTGAGCCGCGTGCTGTCAATCCAGAAATTTTTCAGCAGCGGCTGCGTCGCGCTCAACTGGACCGAGCCGCCCGAGCTTTGAAATATATTTGTCAGGGAAACCGGGAAAGACGAATTGTATGTCTTTGAAACATTGCCGCTCAAACCGTAAGTCATGCCCCACGGCGTCGAGCCGTCAAGGCTGGAACTGAAACTGTTTGCGTCGGAAGTGCTGGACGGCGCGCCTTCCGCGCCCGACTCATCGTGATTGTGCTGGCCGGAAATGTTGAGCGTCGGATCGTAGCCGCCATAGTCCGCGTCCAGGTCGTAGAGCGAGATTTGCGGATTGATGCGCTCGATTTGCACGTCGAGATTGTGCGCCAGCGCCTGCTGGATGCAGTCTGTCAGCGACATCGTGCGCGTCGCGCCCGCGTCCGTGTTCGTCTGCGCGACGACGGCGAAGATCCCCGCGAAAAAAAATGATGCTGCGCTTAAACTTTTCATGGTGCGTGATTTTGCAGCTTTCGCCGCGTTTCGTCAAATGCAAGACGCCGGAAAATGCCGCAAAGTAACCAACTGGTTAATTACCGCGAAAAATCCCGCGGCGCGCAAGACCAAAGTGCAATTTCATGTTTTGCGCCTTTTCACGGCTGCCGTCCTCATTTCGCCGCCGGGACATTTTCGATTTTCGCGTTTATCTCCAGGAATTCGAGGACTTTTTCGTGGGTGATCTGGTCGTAAAGCTCGTTGATGCCGTTGCGCTTCTGCAAATCCTTGATGAACTGGTCCGGCGGAATCTGATATGCCGCCGAGAGCGACTGCACGCGCTGCAAAACCTCCTCCTGCGAGACGGAGATTTTTTTCTGCTCCGCGATGCGCTGGATCAAAAACGCCAGCCGCACGCGCTCCTTCGCGCTGCGCGCCGCCGCCGTGTAAATCTCCTCCTTCTGCTTCTCGATCAGATCGCGCGGGACGCCGCGCTTGGAATTTTCCTGCACGATGTTATAGACCACGTTGCGCGTCTCGTGCGCGACCGCCGTTTCCGGCAGGTCAAAATTCGCGCCGCCGAGCAGCGCGTCAATGATCTGGCGGTGAACCGTCTTCCGCTGCGAATGCCGCAATTCATTTTCCAAATCCACGCGCACGCCCGCGCGGAGTTTTTCCAGATTTTCCGCTCCGAACTTTTTCGCCAGTTCGTCGTCAACCGGCGGCGAAATCTTTTCCTTCACCTCGGCGACCTCGACTTCAAAAACGCCCTTCCTGCCCGACAACTCCTTCGTCACAAAATCGGCGGGAAAATCCACGTTGACGGTTTTCTTGTCGCCCGCCTTCGCGCCGACGAGCTGCCCGGCAAAACCGCCGATGAACGTGTCCGGCGCGATGTCCACCCAGAAATTTTTCTGCTCCGTCAAACCCTTCGCCGTCGGCGCGGTTTCAGTGATCGGCTTGCCGTCGCAGGCGCCGGTATAATTCACCACGGCCACGTCGCCCATCTTCAATTCGCGCGCGACCGTTTCAAATTTGACATGCTGCTGCGCCAGCAGACCCAGCGCGCGCTCGATGTCTTCGTCCGTGACGGATTTAATTTCGCGATTGACCGTCAAACCTTTGTATTGCGGCAGTTCAAATTCCGGCGCGGTCTCGATGGTCGCGGCGAACTGCAGATTTTGCCCGCGTTCAAACTGGATTTCCTCGATGTCGGGATTGCCGAGGACGTGGAGTTTTTTTTCCTCGAGCGCCTTGCGATAATTCTCGCCGATGAGCTTGCGCTTGGCATCGTCCTTGATGTCGGCCTCGTATTTTTTGGCGACCATGTCGCGCGGGGCCTTGCCGGGGCGGAAGCCGGGCAGCGCGGCCTGTTTCTGGTAATCCTTCGTGACGGCGTCGAAGATTTCGTCCACGGCCTTCGCGTCCACTTCCACGCGGAGAAGTTTTTTGCACGGCGCCAGATTTTCAACGGTGATGTTCACAATAAATTTTCGCAAAATCTCATTTTGCGAGCCGCGCATCATAAATGAAATAAACGGAGAACGTCAACGGTTTTAGTCTCGTGCCACGCGGATAATTTCACGAACGGCCGGGCCAGATGCGTTTGCCGCTGGGCGCGAGTTTGAGCGCCAGCGTGCCGCCGTCCGCGCCGCTGCCCATGATGATGAGGTCGTAATGATTCGTGCTCATGGATTTGTCTTTGGTGTCGCCGGGGGTTTGGTCCGCGGCCGCAGCAGCTTGGCGATCAGGCCGGTCCAGCCGGTCTGGTGGGATGCGCCGCAGCCGCGCCCGCTGTCGCCGTGGAAGTATTCGTGAAACAGGACGTAATCCTTGAAATGCGGATCGGTCGCGAGCTTGGGATGATATTTCAAAACGGGACGCTGGCCGTCTTCACCTTTCAGAAATAATTTTGCGAGGCGGCGCGTCAGTTCGTCGGCAACGTCGTTGATGGTGATGAATTTTCCCGAGCCGGTCGGGCACTCGATTTTGAAATCGTCGCCGTAATAGTAATGGAATTTTTGGAGCGACTCGATGAGCAGAAAATTCAGAGGCATCCACACCGGCCCGCGCCAGTTGGAATTGCCACCAAACAGGCCGCTTTCGGATTCCGCCGGCCAGTAAGCCACTTCGTAGGTCTGGCCGCCGGTCACGAAACAAAACGGGTTTTGCGCGTGCGCCTTTGACAGCGAGCGCACGCCTTGACCCGAAAGAAATTGAGTTTCATCCAGCATCCGGCGGAGCAGCGCCTTCATGCGATGGCCGCGCAGGAGCGAAAGCAGTTTGCGGTCGCTCGCGCCGCAAGTTTTCCAGTCCGAGATCAGCGCCGCCAACTGCGGGCGATGTTGCAAATACCATTCCATGCGCCCGGCAAATCCCGGCAGCTTGTTGATCACGTCCGGATCCAGCACTTCCACGGCGAGCAGCGGGATCAGTCCGACGGCGGACTGGATTTTCATCGGCACATTTTCGCCGTCCGGCAGATTCAGGTGGTCGTAATAAAATTGATCCGCCTCGTCCCACAAACCCAGGCAATCTTCGCCCGCGCCGTTGATGGCGGCGGCGATGGCCAGAAAATGCTCAAAAAATTTCGTGGCGATGTCTTCATAGACATGATCATGCTGCGCCAGTTCGAGCGCGATGCGCAGCAGATTCAGGCAATACATCGCCATCCAGCTCGTGCCGTCCGCTTGATTGATAAAACCGCCGGTCGGCAAGGGCTTGCTGCGGTCAAAGCAGCCGATGTTGTCCAGGCCGAGAAAGCCGCCCTGAAAAATATTGCGGCCCTGCTCGTCCTTGCGGTTGACCCACCAGGTGAAATTCAAGAGCAGCTTCTGAAACACGCGTTCCAAAAATTCCAGATCGCCGGTGTCGGCCGGATTGGTTTCGCGCCGCTGCCGGCGGTCAATTTGAAAAACCCGGAACGTCGCCCACGCGTGGACCGGCGGGTTCACATCGCCGAACGCCCATTCGTAGGCGGGCAACTGGCCGTTCGGGTGCATATACCATTCGCGCATTAGCAGCACGAGCTGGCTCTTGGCAAAGTCAGCGTCAATTTCGGCGAGCGCCACGCAATGAAACGCCCAGTCCCAAGCGGCGAACCACGGATATTCCCACTTGTCCGGCATGGAAATCACGTCGGCGTTGTTCAAATGTTTCCAATTGCAATTGCGTCCGTGCTTGCGCTCTGGCGGCGGTGGCGGCTGGGCTGGATCGCCCTTCAACCAAACCGGCACGTCGTAATGAAAAAATTGTTTGCTCCAAATCATGCCGGCGAACGCCTGACGCTGAACCATTTTGGCGTCGGCATCGCTCATCGCGTGCTGCAAACCGGCGTAAAATTCATCCGCCTCGCTTTGTCGCAGAGAAAAAATCGCGTCAAAATCGTCCCAAGGTTTGGCGACAGATGGCGCGTCCGTCTTCGCCAAACGCAATCGCACGGAAACCGATTGCCCGGCCGGCACGGTCAATTCGTAAAGCGCGCCGGCCCTGGTGCCGGCCTGCGCGGGATTCACGGCCGATTTATTTCCGGCGATCACATATTCGTGAAAGGCGTCCTTGAAAAAACCTTGTGTGTCGAGCTGGCCGTAGAGCCGGCGCGCGTTGGTTTCATTCTCGGTGAACAACAAGGTTGGATTGCCGTCGCCGGCGAGCCGGAAACCGCCCAATTGTTCATGCTCAATTTTTATGCCGGCTTGATCGGCCGAGAGTTTGTGCGCGTGGCCATTTGAATTCCACGACCACGTGTTGCGAAAACAAATTTGCGGCAGCAGCGTCAGCTTGGCCGCCTCCGAGCCGCGATTGTGGACGGTGACGCGCATGAGAATATCATCCGGCGCCGCCTTGGCGTATTCCACAAAGACATCGAAATAGCGGTCCGCATCAAACAGACCCGTATCCAGCAATTCAAATTCCGGCTGGTCTTCGCCGCGTTGCCG
>Ga0208357_1000852_pt1 | contig 23381 bp, 28 predicted proteins | sample NGESurdeep092012_6_FD_184487 | JGI IMG/M metagenome (GOLD analysis project Ga0208357, IMG submission 184487) | Arctic peat soil microbial communities from Barrow, Alaska - NGEE Surface sample F52-2 deep-092012 (SPAdes) | ecosystem: Environmental > Terrestrial > Soil > Wetlands > Peat ...
TCCCAAGCAAAAACCCGTGCTCCTCTTCACCAATCGACCCAATTAACCTTTCCTGTTTTGCTAACTACAAAAAATTCCTGTTTTGAAAACTACGCGACATTTCCAAAAAATGTGCTTGCCTTTGAGCGCGCGGCGGCTAGTCTGTGCGGCCTTTTAACTATAGAATTTTATGTCACGCATTTGTGAATTGACCGGCAAACGCCCCATGAAGGGCAGCATCATCTGGCGCTCGGGTAAGTCGAAGAAATCCGGCGGCATCGGCACGCACGTCACCGCCATCACCAAGCGTAAGTTCCATGTGAACTTGCAGCGCGTGAAGGCGCTCATGCCCGGCGGCGAAGTCCGCTACATCCGCGTCTCCGCCGCCGCGATCAAAAAAGGCCTCGTTATCAAGGCGCCGCGACGCACTTGGAAAAAGGGCGATGAAGCCAAGAAGGCGTAAGTCGAAATTAAATTTCAAACGAAAGCGAGGTCAATTGACCTCGCTCTTTTAATTTTTGAAATTCAATGGCAAACCGTGGAGTGATAGTATTCAGAAGGACAGTTCTTAAAATAATGGCCGGAATGATGTGGCATCCCCATCGTGGGTGTATTTCGTTCCCGAACAGGAAAATCACAAGGCGGCGGAGGTGGCGGTTTTGCCCAATACGGAGCCCAATAATCATATTGCGAAGCAGACTTCGTAGCCACTTTTTCAATTTGGTTCGGGCGAAATCCGGCGTGCCAAACTACCTGCCATCGTGCGGTTAGGCCTTGCAAATGGATCAAACCATCTCGACGGTTGGGTCGGGCATCCCACCCATAATCGCCGATTTGGATTTCCGCTCCTTCCGGCTTAACAATGCTTTTGGTGTCAGCGGGCAATTCCTTGACCTGATAAATGTTCCGGTAGTTTTCACGCAGTTGGGTGAGTTGTTGTTTGTCTCGGCTCCAAGCCCAACGATAAAAAAGGATGACAAGCAATATGCAAACCAACACTGCTAGCACGCTTGCCACAAGTGCCAGTCCCAGATCATGTGTTTTGCGAACCATCTCAAACATCGCAGTAGCAGATGCAATTATGAAAATGAGGGCTAGAAACTCAATGAGTGTATAAGCCTTTAGCGCCGAACGGCGATTCAAATGTGATTTGAAAAATATGAACATGCCTAACGAATAATAGACGGGCATTGTGCGGCCAATCCTTTTTTGGACTTTATTTCACAACCCGTTCAACACATCAATCAATTGCCTTAACCGTCCGTAATCACCGCGGTTGAATTGTTTATTCATAGCGCGCACGCCTTAAGTAGCGCGGCTTTGACTTTTTTCAAATCGGTTTCTGGCACGATGCCGAGGCGTTTTTCAAACCGCACGGAGGGCAGCGAGCCGATGGCCTGCACGTTGGCGACAGATTCGGAATCGAGAAACGGCAGATGGCCGAGCGGAACTTCAAGTTCGCTCCCGCGATTCTGCCGCGTGATGGGAATGTGGATGATGAGCGAGCGCGGCGCGGCGAGATTGTCAGCGATGAGAACGACGGCGGGGCGTGTCTTGGCAACCATGCCCATGTCCACGAGCCAGACTTCGCCGTGGCGCGGGTTCATTTGCCGTCGAGGATGTCCAGTTTTTCCTGCTCGATCTCGCGCGAAGGCAAAACGTCAGACCAGTTTTCCTGCGCGCGCTGGCGTTCGAGAAATTTCAAGTAATGCAGAACTTCGCGCACCACGGGTTCGGGCTGGTGCTTGATTTCTTCAATCAAAATTTCCTGCGCGCTCATAACTTAATTATTTCACAACCCATTCAACACGTCAATCAATTGCCGCAAACGTCCGTAATCGCGGCGGTTGAAGTTGAAGGCGATGCGTTTCAATTTCAAATGCTCGTTGCGAAGTTGTGAACTTTGTCAGCCCGTGATCATCTGGCGGCGACGTGATATTTTGCCAGGAAGCGGGCGATGTTTTCCTCGCTTGAAATGACTTCGCGCAGGCGCAGGATGTTCGACTCGATTTTGTCCATGTAGAAGTTTGCGCCGTCGGGATACGGCTCGTTGAGGAAGCGGAAGACGCCGCCGAAATCGCGGTCGAGCTTGAGCTTCACATATTTGTCCCAGAAGTCCGGGGTTTTTCTCAACAGGTCTTTCGCGCTGGAGAACATGCTCACGACGCTGGATTTGGGCGGGGCATTATGTCCGGCCTCGGCAAATTCATCGTAGAGAACCGGCAGTTTTTCAACGTAGTCGTCCGCCGCCATTTGTCCCAGCAGGTCCGCCGTGCCAAGGGCGTGGCCGACGGTTCTTTCCAGCTCGTCCTGAAACGGGATGTTGCTCAATGTGGCGTCCACGCCGGTGCAGCGGATCATGTTTTGCACGGCCTGGATGTCTTTGAGATGGCAGCCTTTTTCGCTCAAAAATCTGGCTGCGAATTCGGTGCTGCGATTGACGTGGGTGGCGGTGTATTTGGCGCCGGTGCCCTTGATGTCGCCGCGTTTTTTCAGGTAGCCGGTGTCGTGCAAGAGGATGGCGAGCAGCCCGAGTTCAAAAATTTGCCGCGTGAGCGCGGGCTGGGTCGCCGCCATGTGACGGCCGTGAAGTATCCGCACCATGCACAGCGCGCCTTGCAACGTGTGCTCGAAATCGTGATAGTCCGTGTCCACCGCCTGATAATCGGCGTAGCACCCGGTGAAACATTTCGCCGCCGAGCCGAACGCGTTCGGCACAAACAGCGCGTCGCCCTGCGGAAACATCGCCAGATACGATGCCTGCACTTCTTTGGCGACTGCCGTCGGGTCTTTTGTGGAAACAGCCTGATTCATACCTGTGATCCAAGGCTAACTGTTTTGAGACTACCATCTTCCGCAGATGAATCAAGCCTGATGTTGAAAATGACGACATCTTCATCTTGTCTTCAATCGCACCTTCAAAACTTGCGCGAATCCCGCCGCCGGGTGCAAAATCAACCATGCAAAAAACATTGCTGGCGTTTCTCGACGACATCTACGAAGACCTGGAACTGTGGTATCCGAAACTGCGGCTGGAAGAAGCCGGCTACGCGCTGAAATGCGTCGCGCCAGAAATCAAAATTTACACCGGCAAGCACGGCTATCCGGCGCAATCCGATTTGCTTTTGAAGGACGCGCGCAGCCAGGATTTTTGCGGGCTGCTTGTGCCGGGCGGTTTCATGCCGGACAAATTGCGCCGCGACGCGAAGGTGCTTTCGCTCACGCGCGAGTTTTTTGAGCAGGGCAAGCTCGTCGCCTTCATCTGCCACGGCGGCTGGATTCCGGTTTCCGCAAAAATTTTGAAAGGCCGCCACGTCACCGGCTCGCTTGGCATCAAGGACGATCTGGAAAACGCAGGCGGCATCTGGGTCAACGAGCCGGTGGTTGTGGACGGCAATTTGATTTCCAGCCGCACGCCGCGCGACCTTGCGCCGTTTGCCGCGGCGATGGTGAAGTTTTTGAACAAGGAAAGCAGGGAAACATGAATGGATTTTGCGAAATGTCGTTGACCGTGAAGCGAGCCGTTGATGAGCATCCATGATTTTTCCTGAATTCCTGCTTTCCTTGTTGATTTTTCCGCGCGTCATTCTAAATTTTCGGAATGGAAAATTCGCAAATCGCGCAATACATCCCGATTCTCATGCTGCTTGCGGCGGCCATCGGCTTTGCAGTCAGCGTGCTGGCGCTTTCAGTTCTGCTCGGCAAGTTCGCCAAAACCACCAAGGCCAAGGACATGGCCTACGAGTGCGGAGCAAATCCCATCGGCGAAGGCGGCGCGCGTTTCTCGGTCAAATTCCATCTGGTCGCCATGCTGTTCATCCTGTTCGACATCGAAGTCGTCTTTCTTTATCCGTGGGCGGTCGTTTACCGCGACATGCTGGCCGACCACGCAACGCGCAACCTGATTTTCGGCTCGATGATTTCCTTCCTCGGCATTTTGTTCGCCGGTTATCTTTACGCGTTGAAAAAAAAGGCGTTCGACTGGAAAAACTGAACCGGGGTTCACACTTCGGCGTGTCCGGTTGGCCCGCAGTTCGTTTGACAGGAAAAGGCGCGTTGAGGCGTGAACTCCGAAATGGCCGCCGCCCAATTTGAAAACGCTGCACAATTATCTGACCCGGCAGGTGCTTGCCTCGCTGCTGCTGACGGTGGCGGTCTTCACCTTCGTGCTGGTGCTCGGCAATGGGTTGCGGGGGATTCTCGAAGTGCTCGTCAACGGGCACGCGCGTTTCGGAACCATCATTGAAGCCGTCGGCTTTGTGATCCCGTTCGTGCTGATCTTCGCGCTGCCGATGGGTCTGCTGACCACGATGCTGCTGGTGTTCGGACGTTTCAGCGCGGATCAGGAACTCACCGCCGCGCGCGCCAGCGGCATCAGCCTGCTCTCGCTCATCACGCCGGTCCTGTTGTTGAGTCTGCTCTGCTGCGGCTTGAGCGCGTGGATCAACATGGAAATAGGCCCGCAATGCGACGTCGCCTACAAAAACCTGCTTTCCGGGATGGGCGGGGAACTGATAAACCTGCAATCGCCGGAACGATTGTTGCCGGAAGGCCAGTTCATCCGCGATTATCGGGGCTGGGTTTTTTACACGGAGAAAAACAACAAGGGCAGACTTGAGAATGTCGTGGTTCTGAAACTGGAAAACGAAACGAACGTGGCACTGACCATCACCGCGCCCAGTGGAAGCGTCGAAATTAATCCGACAAACAAGGAAATCTTCGTGCATTTGTTCCAACCCCGCGTCCTGACCAGCAGTCACATCCCTTGGAATAGCACGGAATATACTTCTCCGAATCTTTATCCGACGAATGATCTGTCCCCCAAATTTTCAAAGCCCAAATTGAGCGACATGACATTCTGGCAGTTGCGCGATGAACTGGCCGACCGCGAACGGGAACTGTCCCTGCCGCCGCCCGACGCCACCAATTCAGTCGAATCGTCCGTGCAACTCCGCGAAGCCGCGCAGCGTCGCGCAGATTTGACCGAGCCGGTTCGCGTTGAAATGAGCCGGCAGATTGCATTTCCATTTGCGTGCTTCGGATTCACGCTCGTCGGGATTCCGCTCGGCATCCGCGTGCATCGCCGCGAGACGAACATCGGCGTTGCCGTCGCGCTCGGCCTCGTGCTGGTTTATTACAGCTTCATCATCCTCGCTGAATCGCTGTCCACACGCGCGGAATTTGCGCCGCACCTGATCATCTGGCTGCCGAATTTCATCTTCCAGGCCGTCGGCGCGATTCTGCTCTGGCGCGCGAACAAGGGAATTTGAAATTAACCACGGATGGACACAGATGGACACGGATAGAGAAAAACTTCTGTCTTCCAGGTTTTATTCGTGTCCATTCGTGGTCACAAGTTTTCGTTTCGCCACTTTCAACTTCATCTTTTCGACATGTTCGTAAGGCAGCTTGACTGTGCCGATGAGCGGCGCTTTTTTGCTGAAACCGTGGCAATCGCTGCCGCCGGTCACGAGCAGATTATATTTCTCCGCGATCTGCAGATAACGCTCCGAAGTCGCCGTGGAATGTTTCGTGTGAAAACATTCGATGCCGTCCATCCCGGCGTCCACGAGCGCGGGAATGATTTCGTCCGTGCGGTTCAAACCCGGATGCGCCATCACCGCGAGTCCGCCCGCCTGATGAATCAGCTCCATGCCTTCGAGCGCGGACATCTTGGCTTTGGGAACCCACGCCGGACGGCCCTTTTTCAGAAACCGCTCGAACGCCTCGTCCAGATGTCTGACCAGCCCGGCTTTCACGAGAGCGCGCGCGACGTGCGGGCGTCCCGGCGATTTGCAATTCGCCAGCGCGAAAACCGTTTGGGCTTCGAGCGGCACGCCGAGTTTGTTGATGGCCGCGACCATTTCGTGAATGCGGTTTTGCCGGACGATTTGGAATTTGGAAATTTCCGTCAGCAACTTTTCATTGTGCGTATCGAGAAAATAACCGAGCAAATGAAGTTCCGTGTCGCCAAGTTCGGCGGTGAGTTCCGTGCCGGGAATGAATTCGATTCCCGCCGCGTCGCACGCGACGGTCATGCGCGCGCAACCTTCGACGGAATCGTGATCCGTCAACGCCATCGCCGCGAAACCAAGGCGCGCGCCATGGCCGGCGAGTTCTTCCGGCGAAAAAGTCCCGTCGGAAAAAAACGTGTGCAGATGTAAATCGGCAAACTTCATTTTGCGGTTTTCGCTGGCCGAAGAATTTCGCCGCGAATTTTGTCGAGAATTCCGTTCACAAATTTCCCGCTGTCCTGCGTGGAAAATTTCTTTGCGATGTCCACCGCCTCGTTGATGCTGACGACCGGCGGAATGTCTTCGCGATGCAGCATTTCATAAATCGCCAGCCGCATGATGTTTCGGTCCACGGCGGCGATGCGATGGAAGTCCCAGTTTTTCGCGTGGCTTTTGATTTTTTCGTCAATCGCGTCGCGATGCTCCAGCACTCCGCGAATCAGCGGCTCGGCGAACAGACGCGTCTCGGCTTCCTCGACCGTCGGCGGCGGCAGTTCAAATTTTTCGCCCCAATGCGACGCGCCCTTTTCATCCTGAATCGCGGCGGCACGCTGGGAGTTCCAGAACAGCGCCAGCTCAAGTTCGAGATTTTCCGGCGGGTTCAGGTCGTGCTGAAACAGAAATTGCACTGCGCGTTCGCGCGCTTCGCGTCGTTTGCCCATGCAAGCATCATGCCGCAGAATGACGCGGCGGGAAATGAAAAATTAAGTTGGTGCCGGTGCTTTTACCGTAGGACAGGCGTCGCGCCTGTCTCCGTTTGGAATACATTCGTGATATGAGACAGGCGCGACGCCTGTCCTGCGCGAGCGATTCCATCGTCACTTTCTCAGTTTGCTCCTGTAAAAATTCCCGCTAAACTACGCGCATGAAAGTTGGCAAACTGCTGCACACGCGCTACCGCGTGAACAACCTGGAACGCACGGTGAAATTTTACCGCGACATTCTCGGTCTCGAAGAATCGCGCCGTCACAAATCGCCGCGCGGTTCGGAACTTGTTTTTCTGAAAACGCCCGGCAGCGAGGAAGAGATCGAAATCTGTTTTTTGCCCGGCAGCGAACCGGTCAAAGTCCAGCCCGACCTCACGCATCTCGCATTTGAAGTGGACAATCTTGAAGAATTTGCCAAACATCTTGCCAGGCACGGCCTGAAATTTTCAGACGGCCCGACCACCAGTTCCAGCGGAACGACGTTCGCGTTCGTTGACGCGCCGGAAGGCTATGAAATCGAACTGATTCAAAAAGGCAAGGACAGCCATTAAATTTCTTGCCAAACAGGTTTGACAGTCTATAGTGATTCACTATGAAGATTGCCATGCCGGTTGTTCCGATTCCGGTTGACCGCGAATTAAAATCTTTGATCAAGACGGCCGCGCGCAAGACGCGTCTGTGCCAGGCGGACGTGATGCGTTCGGCGTTGCGCATCGGCGTGCCGGAAATCGTCCGGCGGTTTGAAATCCGCAAATCGCCGCGCCGCCCGCTCGCTGACTATCTTGACGCTTTCGCCGGGCTGGTCAAACCGAACCCGGAAATGGTTTCTTCGTCGCGCTTCAAATGAGATATTTGCTGGACACCAATTTGCTGTGCAAGGAAACGCACCCGCGTGTGCGCAACTGGATTGTCCAGCATCAATTGCAGATCGCCATCGCTTCGATGACGATTGCGGAAATTTCGCAAGGCATCGAAGCGCTGCCGCGCAGCCGGCGGCGGGCGCAACTGGAAGTTTTTTTGAATGAAATCCTTGAAGATTATCCGGTGCTTCCGTTTGACACTGGTGCCGCGCTCGCGTGGGGAAATTATGTCACGAAGGCTGGACGGCCTTTGCCTGTGCGCGACAGCATCATCGCCGCGACCGCGCTGGCAAACAATCTCGAAATCGTGACTGAAAACACCAAAGACTTCGTCGGCGTCGAAACCATCAACCCTGTAAAAGATTAACATGAGCGTTTTAATTGTCGGCACCACCGCACTCGATTCCATCAAAACTCCGACGGCGGAAAATCCGCGCCTGCTCGGCGGCTCGGCCAGCCATGCGGCGGTCGCGGCGAGCTTCTTTTCTCCGGTAAAACTCGTCGGCGGCGTCGGCGAAGATTTTCCGAAGAAATACATCGAGCTTTATCGGCGTCATAAAATTGATCTTGAAGGCCTGCAAACTTTGCCGGGAAAAACTTTTCACTGGTCAGGCGAATACGAGTTGAACATGAACAATCGCCGCACGTTGTTGACCGAACTCGGCGTGATTGAAACTTTTTCTCCAACGCTGCCCGCGTCCTATCAAAATTCCCAGTTCGTCCTGCTCGGCAACATCGCGCCCGCGCTCCAGCATCGCGTGCTCGACCAGATGAAGAAGCCGAAATTCATCGTGGCCGACTCGATGGATTTGTGGCTGAACATCGCGCTCGACGATTTGCTGAAACTCCTGCCGCGCATTGACGGCTTCGTGTTGAACGACAGCGAGGCGCATCAGCTCACGAAGGAGGACAACGTCTTCGCCGCGCTGAAAAAAATCCACGCGCTCGGCCCGAAATACGTCATCATCAAAAAAGGTTCGCACGGCTCGGTCTTGTCCGGCCCGAAGGGATTTTTCATCTGCCCGGCGTATCCGCTGCACCGGGTCGTTGACCCGACGGGCGCGGGCGATTCGTTTGTCGGCGGCATGATGGGATTTTTGGCGACGGCCAAGGGCGCGATTGACGCGAACATCCGGCGCGCGATGATTTACGGCAGCGTCACCGCGAGTTTTTGCTGCGAAGGTTTCGGCCTGACGCGCACGACCAAGATCAAACGCGCCGACATCGAAAAGCGCGTGAAGGAACTAGAAAAGCTGACGAGGTTTTAAGCTGTTTGCGGAATGAAATTTATTTTAGCCACGGATGAAACACGGATTTTTTCAACACAAAGTCGCAAAGCCGCCAAGTCGCAACGCGGCGAATAGAAATTAGCCAGCTACGAAGTGGCTGGTCGTCATGGGAAAAATAATTTTCGTGCCGGAAGGCACGATGGAATTGTGCGAATGTTTTCCAGCGTTCTTTCAGGACGCGATAATTTGCGGGCGCGGTTTCCAGCCACTTCGTAGCTGGCTAATTTCCGGTTGTCTCTTCGGGACGAGTTCGTTACGCTTCGTCATCGCGTTATGGCTTTTGAATCTTTAACAGACGAGCGCATCGGGCAACTTTTGCTCATGCCCAAACGCGTCTCAAATCCCACCGCGAGAAATGTCACAGATGCGAACCACGACAAACGTGACTATATTGTCGAAAGTTTGGATGGTAGCGAACGGTTTCGTTTGTTTGTGCGACAGAATAAAACAATCAGTGATGACTTTTCCTGTGGCCTCCAGTGGTTGTCCGCTGGTGGCGAAGAATTGATTTTGGCGCGTTACAACGGTTCGAGCCACAGTCATCCAAACCGGCTCGAAGGCAACCGTCTTGAATTCATTTGCCATATTCATCGGACAACCGAGAGATACATCCAAGCGAATAGGAAGCCTGACGGCTTCGCCGAAGCTGCCGGTTCTTATCAGACGTGTAACGGCGCATTGCATCGCTTGATGGCAGATTGCAACATTGCAGGTCTCGAAGCAGAACCTGATCATCCAGAACTATTCCAATGACCTTTGACCTGCCAAAATTAAAAGAGCGACTGTGCAAGTCGCTTTGCGGCGAAGTTCAAGTGCGAACTACGCGTCAAGGTTATCTGCAAATCGTAACTCCATTTACATTTCCTGACGGTGATACCTTTCAGCTTTATCTTGAAGAAGCGGCAGCAGGAAGTGTTCGTCTTACTGATTTTGGACACACTTTCATGCACTTGAGCTATGAGAATGACCTCGCCAAATTTCGCGAAGGCACTCGTGGAAAATTACTAGATCAAGTTTTGGCCGATTCGGGTTTACGGGATGAACAAGGCAGGCTTGTCCTCGACTCTAGCCTGGATAGTTTAGGCACGAATGTTCTTCAGTTTGGTCAAGCTCTGACGCGAATTTATGATCTGACATTTTTGAATCGCTCATGGGTGGCGAGCACTTTTTACGAAGATTTGAAAGAGAGACTTTATAGTTTAGTTGCCCCGGAAAAAATCAAACAAGACTACACTCTGCCGGATCACGCAGAAGCTGACAGCTATCCAATTGATTTCCGAGTCGAAGGCAAGCGTGCGCCCTTGTTTTTATTTGGCGTTGCGACCCGCGACAAAGCGCGTCTCGTAACTATCATTTTGGAGCATTGGCTGCGCGCAAAGGTGGAATTTGATTCACTCCTCATATTTCAGGATCAACAAGTGATTCCCCGCACAGATTTAGCACGATTGTCAAACGTGGGTGGAGAGATGGTTTCATCGCTGGATGCAACGGAAGATTTTCAGCGAAAGATAATCAAATTTGCACAGAATTAAGTTCACGCTATTCATCTGTGGTTGCAATGAAAGCCGTCATCCTCGCCGCCGGCAAAGGCACGCGCATGAGGGAACTCACCAGCGAGTTGCCCAAGCCCATGCTCCGCGTGCAGGGCAGGCCGATCCTCGAACACATCGTCGCGGGCGTCGTCGCGGCGGGCGTCCGCGAGATTTTCATCGTCACCGGCTGGCGCGCGGACGTGATTGAAAACCATTTCGGCGACGGCAAAAAATTCGGCGCGCGGATTTCCTTTGGGCGGCAGCCCGTCCAGGACGGCACGGGCAAGGCGCCGGAACTCGCGAAGGATTTTGTCGGCGACTCACCTTTTCTGCTGACCTACGGCGACATCTTCGTCGCGCCGGAAACGTATCCGCAGATGCTCCGGCGTTTTGGCGAAGGCGATTTTGCGGGCGTCATCACCGTCACGCCCGGCGAGGATGTGACGAAGGGTGGCCTGAATTTTTTCGACGACCAATTCTGCCTGAAACGGCTCGTGGAAAAACCGTCGCGCGAACTGTTGGAGCAATTGCGCCGCGACGGCTGGCTCAAACCCGGCGTTCCGGCGTGGTATAATGCGGGCATTTATATTTTCCGCCCGGCGATTTTTGAATTCACGTCGCGCCTGAAAAAATCCTCGCGCGGCGAATACGAACTGACCGACGCCATCAGCGCGCTCATCGCCAGCGGGAAAAAATTGGCGGGCCTGGAAATCCAAGGCCGCTGGGTGGACGTGCGCGATCCAGAAACGCTGGCGAAGCTGGAAAGAGGAATGTAGGAGACGAGGTGACGAGTCTCATTATTTTCCAAAGGAGGACAAGTTAGAGACTCGTCACCTCGTCTCCTACGAAACAAACTTTGGTTCAAACACGGGACCGAGATTGTGCTTTTCCAACAATTCGCAGAATTTTGCGATGCCGCGCTTTTCGTCCGAGGCAAGATGGTAGTGGATGTTCCACTCGAAATAATCGCGGCGGAAATCCTCGTCGTATTCCTCGCGGGATTCGATGACATAATCCAAGGTTTCCATGCCGAATTTTTTGGCTTCGCGCAGTTCGCGGCGCAGTTCCTTGTTTTCAATCCCGCGACGCAACGCCCAGACCGCATAAACAAAGGGCAGATTCGTCATTTCCGTCCATACGTAGCCGAGATCGAAAATTTCGTGCGTGTGCGGCGCGCGTTGAAAATCAATCGCCGGATCGCCGATGAGCAGGACGAAATCTTTTTCCGGCGCGGCTTCGTAATTTTCCAGCGGCACGAATTGTGGAAACAGATTTTTCTCCGCGAGCAGCACTTTCAGTAAATTCACGCTCGTAAGCGACGCGGTGTCGCAGAAAATTTCCTTCGCCTCCGCGAGCGGCTTTTTATGCGCGAGCAGGACGCTATAAACTTCGCCGAGCGATGCGATTGCGATGCCGTCCAAAATGTCGTAGCGGTCGTTGAGCAAAACCTCGGTGATGCTGACGAGCGCGGCATCCAATTCATCGCGCCGGAGCATTTCGGCGAGCTTGGCGGGTGTGGCAAGGATGAGTTCGCTCTCGATGCCGCGCGTGAGCGGCACGGCGTTCAGATAACTGACCGAGCCGATGCGAAATTTTTGTGGGTCGTCGGACATACGCCCGGATTTTAACGCAAAGGCGCAAAAGCGCGGAGAAAAATCACACGGCGATCTAATCATTCAGCGCCACGTTTTTTCTTCCATGCCGCCCGGAAAGGTGTTTTCATGCGGGCGTGATGCGCGTTAAATTTTGGGGCGTGCGCGGCTCGATCTCCACGCCGGGGCCGGGCACGGTGCGTTACGGTGGCAACACGACCTGCGTCGAAATCCGCGCTGGCGGCGAAATCATCATCCTAGATGCCGGCACGGGATTGCGGCAGCTTGGCGCCGCGCTGCTGAAGACATACAGGAACAAGCCGCTGAACCTGACGATGCTGCTGACGCACACGCACTGGGATCACATCCAGGGGCTGCCGTTCTTTCCGCCGATTTACGATCCGCGCTGCCGGTTGAGAATCATCGGCTGCCAGGGCGCGCGCAAGGGATTGTCCGCCATACTCACCGGCCAGATGGAAAGCACCTATTTTCCCGTCGCGTTCGACAGGCTGCCGAGCAACATCCAGATTGAGGAACTCAAGGACTTCAACTTCGACATCGGCCCGGTCATCGTGCGGGCGCTGCGCGCGAACCACCCGGGGATGTGCGTCGGCTACCGGCTGTTTTCGCCAGACGGCATCGTCTCGTTTTTTCCCGACACAGAGCCGCACGGCGGCGGCGTGGACCGGGAAATGGCCGAGTTCGTCCGCGATTCCGACCTGCTCATTCTCGACTCGCAATTCGACCGGGCGGGATATAAAAAGCACATCGGCTGGGGACACGGCTGCGTGGACGATTCCGTGGCGCTCGCGATCCGGGCGAAGGTGAAAAAATTGCTGTTTTTTCACCACGACCCCGACAGCGACGACAAAAAAATTGACGCCTTTGTGAAGCACGCGCGCAAACTCGTGGCGAAGGCGAAGTCAAAATTGAAAGTGGATGCCGCGAAAGAGGGGGTGGTGATTGAATTACCGGCGGTGAAAGCGCGGTGAAATTTTTGCCATGCAAGAAATGCTGGTTTCATTTCGCATGAAAGAAGCAAAGCACCCCGGCCATAAAAACAATTTCTTCTAACGTTCCAAAGCCGGGCCACGCCGACCGGAAAGCGGCTCCAAATTTGAATGTTGTCGTAGCCATTCTGAGGTCATTTACAGCGAAGCAATTCGGATTTGTGAAGAAATCCGCTGTTTCCGCCATTGCCCGGCTGTCGTGGCGATTGCGGGGCGGCGACTGCATATTTCCCCAATGTTTGCAGGCATTGCTTGAAACCTTTTTCCGGCGGCAATTTTTCCAGGTGGAATTGCCGTTTGCCCCGGCGGACAAAACATTTTACATTGCGCCAGTTGAGGACAGGCTGGTTTGCACGCCCGGATTTTGTTTTTATTTTTTCGTTTAATTTATGCCGCATACAAAACGCAGCCGCGCCGGTCTCGGCCAGGAACCGTTCTGGTATAAAAGCGGCGTCATTTACGAGGTTCATGTCCGCGCGTTTTACGACGCGGACGGCGACGGCGCGGGTGATTTTGCCGGGCTGACGCAGAAGCTGGATTACATCAAGGACCTCGGCGTGACGGCCATTTGGCTGCTGCCGTTTTATCCGTCGCCGTTGCGTGACGACGGCTACGACATCGCTGATTACTGCGACGTGCATCCGATGTATGGCACGCTCGGCGATTTCAAAACCTTTCTCCGCGAGGCGCACCAGCGCGGTCTGCGTGTCATCACGGAACTCGTCTTGAACCACACGTCCGACCAGCATCCGTGGTTTCAGCGCGCCCGGCGCGCCAAGCCCGGCAGCCGCTGGCGGAATTTTTATGTCTGGAGTGACGACCCGCAAAAATACAAGGACGCGCCGGTCATCTTCAACGGCGTAGAGGTTTCCAACTGGACGCCCGACCCGGTGGCCGGAGCCTATTTCTGGCACCGTTTCTTTTCGCACCAGCCGGATTTGAATTTTGAAAATCCCGAAGTCCGCGCCGCGATGTTCAAAGTGGTGGATTTCTGGCTGGACCTCGGCGTGGACGGTTTGCGGCTGGACGCCGTTCCGTATCTTTACGAGCGCGACGGAACCACCTGCGAAAGCCTGCCGGAGACGCACAGTTTTCTGAAATCGTTGCGCGCTCATGTGGATGAAAAATACAGCGACCGGATGCTGCTGGCCGAGGCGAACCTGTGGCCGGAGGAGGCGGTTTCCTATTTCGGCGCGGGGCGCGGCGACGAATGTCACATGGCGTTTCATTTTCCGCTGATGCCGCGGCTCTTCATGGCGCTGCGGATGGAAGATCGTTTGCCCATCGTGGACATCCTGGAACAGACGCCGGCCATCCCGGAAACGAGCCAGTGGGCGTTGTTCCTCCGCAATCACGACGAACTGACGCTTGCCACGATCACCGACGAGGAGCGGGATTATATGTTTCGGATGTATGCGCAGGTGAACCAGGCGCGACTTTATCTCGGCATCCGCCGCCGTCTCGCGCCGCTGCTGAACAACGACCGCAAGAGCATCGAACTCCTCAACGCGCTGCTCTTCTCGCTGCCCGGCACGCCGGTGCTTTATTACGGCGACGAAATCGGCCTGGGCGACAACATTTATCTGGGCGACCGCAACGGTGTGCGCACGCCGATGCAATGGAGTTCTGACAAAAACGCCGGTTTTTCCCGGGCGAACCCGCAGAGCCTTTACCTGCCGATCATCCTCGATCCCGCCTACCACTATGAAGCCTGCAACGTCGAGGAGCAACTGGCCAACCAACATTCGCTGCTCTGGTGGATGCGCCGGATGCTTCTGCTGCGCAAACGCTGGCGCGCGCTCGGCGAGGGAAAATGCGAATTTCTCCAGCCCGACAACAATAAAATTTTAAGCTACGTCCTGCGCCATGAAAATGAAACCGTCCTGGTCGTCGCCAACCTCTCGCGCTTCACGCAGCCGGTGGAACTGGACTTGTCGGCGTTCAAAAACCTGATGCCGGTGGAGCTGTTTGGCCGGACGAAATTTCCGGCCATCACGGACGCGCCGTATTTTCTCACGCTCGGCCCGCACAATTTTTTCTGGTTCTCGCTGGAAACCAAACAGCGGCCGCTCGCGCCGAACACGGAAGGCGGCGTGCCGTTGGCGTTGCCGTCCATCGCCATCGCCGAAAACTGGCAGGAAATTTTCACGGGCAACGCGCGGACCAAGTTTGAGGCGGTATTGCCGGATTATCTGAAGGCGCAGCGATGGTTCGTCAGCCAGGGCAAAACCATCAAGCTGGCGACGATCAAGGAATGTTTCCGCGTGCCGCTGCCGGACGGGACCGCCGCCGAACTGGCGCTGGTCCAGGTGGATTATGTGGACGCGGTTTCCGAATTGCACGCGGTGCCGCTGGCGTTTGCCACCGGCGACGCGGCCGGCCTGGTGCGCGCATTTGGCGCGGTCGAGCTGACATTGCCAGACGCCGCGCAATCCGGCGTGATTTACGAGGCGTTTGCAACACCGGCGTTCGCCCGGGCGTTGATCGAATTGATCAGCCGCCGCGAGCGGCTCCACAATGAACAGGGCGAACTGGAAGCCTCGCGCACGCCGGCCTTGCGGCAAATCCTTAACGGCCCGCCGCTGCCCGATCCGGTTCTCCACAACACGCCCGACGGCAATGCCGCCGTGATTTTTGGGGACAGGATATTTCTGAAATTTTTCCGCCGCGTCGGTCCGGGCGTGAATCCCGAACTCGAAATCGGACGTTTCCTCACGGAGAAAAATTTCCCGCACAGCCCGCCGCTGCTGGGCGCGCTGGAACATCATCCGCACGAAACCACCGGCGCGCCGATGACGCTGGCGGTCGCCAAGGCGTTTGTGCCGCACGCCAAGAACGCCTGGAAGTTCACGCTGGACGCCATCAGCAGCTATTACGACGGCGTGTTTGCGTCCGCTGCGCAGGGACAGGTCCCGCCGTCCGCGCATCCGCTCAAACTGCCGCATCAGAACGTGACCGCCGATGCGGCGGATCATGTCGGGACTTATTTGGAATCCGCGCGGCTGCTTGGCGTCCGCACGGCGGAACTCCATCTGATGCTGGCGTCCGGCGAGCCGCACGGCGATTTTTCCACGGAGCCGATGACGTCGCATTACCTGCGCGGCGTGTTTCAATCCATGCGTTCGCTGGCCGTGCAAAACCTGCGCCGGTTGCGGAAGCAGATGAAAATCCTGCCGCCGGAACTGCCGTCCGTCGCCCACCGCGTCATTGAACTGGAAGCCGCCATTCTCCTGCAATACCGGCGGTTGATTGAAGGAAATTTTTCGGCCAGGCGCATCCGCATCCACGGTGATTTGCACCTGGGACAAGTGTTGTGGACCGGGCGCGATTTCGTGTTTCTGGATTTTGAAGGCGACATGACGATTCCGATCAGCGAGCGGCGCATCAAGCGTTCGCCGCTGCACGACGTGGCGCGGATGATGCGTTCGTTTCATCACGCGGCGTATGCCGGCTTTCACCGTCAGGTGGAACTGGGCGTCATCTCGCGCGAAAACCTTCCGAAATTCGAGCCGTGGGTCCGGCACTGGAATCTCGCGGTGAGCCGCGCCTTTTTGCAGGCTTACTGCCAGGGAATGGAAAAATCCGAAATTCTTCCGTCCGACCCGGAACAACTGCGCACAATGCTGGCCGCCTATCTGCTCAACCAGGTCGTGGACGAGCTGGGCGACGAACTGCGGCGCGGCTCGGACAATGTCCGCGCGCCGTTGCAGGCGATTGTGTATTTGATGGAGGAACCGCTGCCGCCCCGCACGTCGGCGGCGCCCGCCGGCGTAGCGGACATTCCGCCCGCCGCTTCGTGAGCATTTTATGAACACAGCCATCACTGGGAAAAATTATCCGGACCAGTTCATCACAGGTTTGACCGCGCTGATTTCGCGCGGGCTGGAAAATCTATTTGGCACCGGCGTCAACGCCGCCGTTTTTGGCGGAGTCACATGGGCGGACTTGGGAACGACTTTCTGCCTCGTGCTGTTTGTCCTGCTTGTCAACAGCCTTGCCGCTGCGTTCCTCCGGCACAAAACCCGGCAGGCCGCCTCGACCGAAGGCAAGGAACTGCGCCATCATTTTTTAGGTGCGTTGGGCAGGCCGCTGTATGCGCTGATTTGGATTTTCGGCATCTACCTGGCCGCGACGCCGCTGCTGCTGAAGCTGCCGGCGGACGAAAGCCTGCACTTCATCCGCGCGCTGTTTGACAAGCTGTTCGATCTTGGCGTCTTCGCGGTGGTGTTCTGGCTGTTTTTCCGGTTCACGCACGTCTTGGAGTCGCGGCTGGCGGCCTTGACGGCCAAAACCAGCAGCAAGCTGGACGATTTGTTCGTGCCGCTGGTTGGCCGGAGCCTGCGCGTCATCGTGCCGGTGGTGGGAATTATTTTTGCGCTGCCGATTCTCAATCTGCCGCTGGAATACGCGGGCGTCCTCGCCAAAGGCACCAGCATCCTCCTGATTGTGGCGGTGTCGGTCATCCTGTTTCAGGCCGTAAGCCTCGGCGAAAAGGCCGTCCTCATGGAATACGACATCACGGCGTCCGACAACCTGCAGGCGCGCAAGGTTTATACCCAGGTTCACGTCATCAGCAAGGTGCTTTACGCCGTCATCGCCCTGTTCACGGTGGCCTCGGTGCTGATGCTGTTCCAGGAAGTGCGGCAGTTCGGCACCAGCATCCTGGCATCGGCGGGCGTGGTGGGAATCGTGCTGGGCTTTGCCGCGCAAAAAACCATTTCCAATCTCTTCGCCGGTTTTCAGATCGCCATGACCCAGCCGATCCGGCTCGACGACGTCGTCATTGTCGAAGGCGAATGGGGCCGCGTCGAGGAAATCACTTTGACGTATGTGATCATCCACATCTGAGACGACCGCCGGCTCATCGTGCCGTTGAGTTATTTCATCGAAAAGCCGTTTCAGAACTGGACACGCGCGTCCGCCCAACTGCTCGGCTCGGTTTTTGTATGGATGGATTACACGATGCCGCTGGACGAAATCCGCAAGGCGCTCAAGGAAATCATTGAGCCGAATCCGCTTTGGGACAAACGCTTTTGGAACTTGCAGGTCACCGACGCCACGGAAAAAACCATGCAGATTCGCGTGCTCGCCACGTCCGCCGATTCCTCGAAATCGTGGGACTTGCGCTGCGACATCCGCGAGAAACTCATTGCTTACATCCAAAAACATCATCCGCAAAGCCTGCCGCAAATCCGCGCCGAAACCGGCGGCGACAAACCAGGATTGCTGTCGAAACCGTGAAACGGGCGCAACGAAAGGCGTGAATCGTAGATGCCCTGAAATTCTTCGTGCAGATGCCGCGCCGCACGCTACGATGAAAATATGCCAGCGGCCTACAATCAACTGCTCGACGCGACGATTCAGCATCTTGAAGAATTGAAATCGCGCGGCGTGCGAAACGTCGCCGTTTCAAGAGAAACGCTCCGCGTGCTCGCGCAGCCGGCGGCAAAGCCCGGAATCTCAAATCTAAAATCTCAAGTTGAGAAAATTCCCGCCGCGCCCGTTGCAAAAACTGAAATCACAACTTCCATGCCTGCAAAAAAATTTACCGCGCCGGTCGAATCCTCAATTGCCGTTTCGCATACCCGCTTGCCGGCCACCAGTTCATCGCCCGAAAAATCCGCCGCGTTCGCCGAATTGCAAAAGCGCGCCCTGTCCTGCGTGAAATGCCCGCACCTCGCGTCATCGCGTAAGAATGTTGTGTTCGGAGTCGGGAGCATTGACTCACAATTGATGTTCGTCGGCGAGGCGCCGGGCGCGGATGAAGATGAACAGGGCGAACCGTTCGTTGGTCGCGCCGGGCAGTTGCTCACGAAAATCATCCAGGCCACCGGGCTTTCGCGCGCGGATGTCTACATCGCCAACATTTTGAAATGCCGGCCCGACACGCCCGGCCAGTCCGCCGGCAACCGCAAGCCGGCGCCCGATGAAATGGCGACGTGCATTCCGTATTTGCACGAGCAGATTGACTTGATCAGGCCAAAAGTTCTTGTCGCGCTCGGCGCAACCGCCGTTGAAGGACTGCTTGGAAAAACCCTCGGCATCACCAAGCTGCGCGGCAACTGGCAGACGTATCGCGGCACGCCGCTCATGCCGACGTATCATCCGGCGTATCTGCTGCGCAACCAGGCGATGAGCGAGAAGCGCAAAGTCTGGGAAGACATGCTGGCCGTGATGGAAAAACTCGGAATGAACATCAGCGAGAAGCAGCGGAATTATTTTTTGAAGGCGTGAAAAAATAAACCCGTCTGCGACTCAAGCCAAAGTCAAACTGTATTCAACGAACGGCTGAAAATCTGTCGCGTTGATCGTCGCCAATTTTGCGTCGCAACGAATCGCCACCGCCGCGATCATGCAATCCGCCAGACTTCGGGAACGGCGTCCGGTCTGGTTGAATAATTTTGCCGCGAGCGCGGCGTCAATCGGGAGCAGCGGTTCGGGATTTGGAAAAATCTGCCGCGCGATATTTTCTGCGGTTACGTCCAGCGGCCCGCACAAAAATTCCGCCCACGCGACGCTGCTGACGTTGAGATTTTCCAGCGCCGACGCCCACGTGTGAAACCGTTCATGCGCGGATGATCCGGCGACGGCGGTTTGAATCAGAAAATTGGTGTCTAAATGAATCATGCGCCGGAACATTTCGCGCGGCTAACGTCTCGCTTCGCGCACCGTCGCCATCCAGTCGGCGGCGAGCGCGGCGTCGAGGCGCAGATGTTTTTGCAGGGCGTCCAGCGCCTGCAACGGCGTGAGCTTCGCAGCCTCCGCAGTTTCCGGCTGGAAAATCGTGAGCAGGCCGCTGGCCTTTTCCGGCAGTTTCGACGGTTCTTTTGCGGCCACTTTTCCGTGGTCAATCTCCACTTCCAGCGTGAGATAGCTCATGGCAGCAGTGTAATCGCTTTCGCAGGATTGGCGAATGAAATTTCCGCCGCAGGATTTTCCTTTTGCCAGCGGGCAAAATGGATTAACTAATGAATGGAATCCTAAAACAAATGAGCCGCCGCAGAAAAATTTTAATCGTCGTTGGCATTGTCCTCGGCGTGGCGATTCTTGTTCCGGTCATCCGCCATTATCAACTGCGTTTTGCCGTCGCGAATTATGTGGCCGAACTCAAAGCCAAAGGCGAGCCGATGGATTTGGCGCAGGTGATTCCGCCGCGCGTGCCAGCGGAAGAAAACAGTGCAGACATTTTGCGCAAGGGTGACGAATCATTTAATGAGGAATTTGCCGCTGACAAAAGTTTGTTGGAAACAAATTTTGTTTATGGAATGAGAATGGTTGCGCCGGGCAAGGCAATGGTTCGCTGGTGCCAGCCAGATGTCCGCGATATTGACGGAACAAATTCTTGGGAAAATGTGACGAAAGCCGTCGGCCAAAATTCAAAGGCGTTTGCGTTGCTTCAGCAAATTGTCGCGAAACCAAATTTTGATTTTCATGTGGATTACAGCCCTGGAGTTGCCGATTTGAATTTCACTAATTTTTATCTTTCGCAATGCAAACGCGAATCGCAGCGATTAGAAGCAGCAGTTATCAACGACCTTCATCAAGGCGACACGGATTCGGCGGTGAAAAATCTGCGCGCCATGCTTGCGCTGGTAAAGGCAATGCACGATGAGCGGCTGGTCATTTCTGAACTTGTGCGCATTGCGATGGCGCAAATCACACTGACCGCCAATTGGGAATTTTTGCAATCCACAAATTTGACTGACGAACAACTTGCCGAATTGCAGCAAGACTGGACGAGTTTGGATTTTATTCGAGGCGATGAAAACGCAATGGCGATGGAGCGCGTGACCGGACGGATAACTTCCGCAAAGTGGCGGAAGTCTAATTCCACACTTCAAGATTACATAGAAACCTGGGTCAATTTGGGGCTTTCAGACCAAGAAGAGACCCCATTGGATAAACTAAAAGTTAAAACCAAAGTTTTTTTATGGCGATATTGGTGGTCGTATCCCGATGAATTGCGAGCACTCGAAAGTTATGAAATATTTCTGAAAGCGGTGCGTTTTGCTGAAACGAATAATTCCTTCCAAACGGCAATTGCAAATCAAAGGAATGAATTGGCGGCATTAAAATTAAACAATACCAACGATGAGTCAGATTTTTTTATGAATCCAGCGAAGGCGGATATTCATTTTTTGCTTTCGCAAGGCGTGATGAGTATGAGCGCAGTGTTCGACAAAGTGATGAGAGTCGAAACCGCAAAGCAGATGACCATTATCGCCATTGCTTTGAAACGCTACCAGCTCAAACATGGAAATTATCCGGCGGATTTGAACTCGCTCGTGCCGGAATTTGTTCCAACAATTCCGTTTGATCCAGTTGACGGCCAGCCATTGCGCTACCGGCCAAATGCGGACGGAACATTCCTGCTTTATTCCGTCGGCGAAAACGGCGTTGATGACGGCGGGAATCCTTCGCTGGAAAAATTTGTCACCGGTTCAAATTATTCTTGGCAAAACATTCACGCGCTCGATTGGGTCTGGCCGCAGCCCGCGACGGAAGACGAAATTCAGGCTTACTATAAAAAACTTTCTGCCAAATCAAACTGACGCTAATGCTCAAAACAGATTTACCGCCGGCAGTCCAATATGTTAAATTATCCGCATGAAGCCGAACGACCTCATCACGATTGATTCGGACATTCTCGGCGGCACGCCGGTGTTCAAAGGCACGCGCGTGCCCGTGAAGACGCTCTTCGAGTATCTGGAAAACAATTACACGCTCGACGAATTCCTCGAATGTTTTCCGTCCGTGACGCGCGAACTGGCCCGGCGCGTCCTGGAAAGTTCCGAATCGGCGCTGCTCACGCCCGTCGCGGCATGAAAATCCTGCTGGACGAATGTGTTCCATGGCCGATGCACAAATTTCTGACCGGTCATGAATGTTCGACCGCACAGCAGCACGGCTGGGGCGGAATCAAGAACGGCGATTTGCTCCGGCTGGCGGAAAAAGATTTTAATTTGTTCATCACGTCCGACCAGAACATCCGTTACCAGCAAAATCTCGCCGGGCGGCAGATCGCCATCCTCGAACTTTCGACGAATGATTTGCGGCGCATTCAAGCGGCGGCGGAATTGATTCAATCCGCAGTTGCCAAAATCCAGCCGAAAGAATTTCATCAGTTGAAAATCCCATTTTGATTTCATGCTCAAAACTGTTTTCCAGCCGCTCATCGCGTGGTATCTCGCCGCGCTCAAGACCGCCGGTTACCCCGTCATCGTGCTGCTGATGACGATGGAAAGTTCCTTCCTGCCGCTGCCGAGCGAAGTCATCATCCCGCCCGCCGCGCATCTCGCGTGGTCCGGCGACGGCATCAATTTTTTCAATTTTCATTTCACCGGTTTGCCGGCGCAAATCGGTTTGATCATCGCGGGCGCGTTCGGCTCGTGGCTCGGCGCGACCATCATGTATTGGCTCGCGCGGATGGCCGGGCGCCCGCTCATTTTGCGTTATGGAAAACTGGTTTTGTTTCCGCCTGAAAAACTGGAGAAGGCCGAACGCTGGATGGCGCATTACGGCGCGATGGGCGTGTTCATCGCGCGGCTGCTGCCCGGCGCGCGGCAGCTCGTCGGCATTCCCGCCGGCATCGCGCGGATGGATTACCTGAAATTTTCCATCTTCACGCTGCTCGGCTCGACGATCTGGTGCGCGGTGCTTTGCTACGTCGGTGTCAAGGCCGGGCAGGACGCGCAACTCATGCACGGCGAATTGCATCACGTCGCGCTCTGGCTCGGTGGCGCGATGATTTTTCTCGGCGGGCTTTATTATTTTTTCGTCCACCGGCACATGAAGCAGAAAAAATAAACCGCAGAGATGCCGAGGCGCGGAGTTTTTATCCGCAGATTACGCGGATTACACAGATTTCAAAAAAAGCTTTTTGCGAAAATCTGCGCCAGCGCCGGAGGCGCGAAAGAAAGTAGCCCAGGGTGAAACCGTGGGTTTGTCATCGGCAAACTATTTAAGCCCCGGCAGGGGCGGCAGAAAATCAGCGGACATATCTTTCGCCCCGTCCGGGGCTTGATTTGCTTTTCTATTTTCCCGCGGTTTCACCGTGGGCTACTTTCGGCCGCCGCTCTGCTGCTGCAAATGAATCCGTGCTCATCTGTGTCCATCCGGGGTTAAAAATTCTTTGTGTTGCTTGCTACAATTGACGCGCGTTGTAAATTGTTTCCGTGCCAGTCAGCGATTCCATCCGCAAAAAATTGAGCGCCGTGCCGCACAAGCCCGGCGTGTATCTCCACAAGGACCGCTTCGGCACGGTGATCTACGTCGGCAAGGCGCTCAATCTGCGCAAGCGTGTCAGCCAGTATTTTCAATCCTCACGTCGCAACGGCTGGGACTTGAAATTCAACGCGCTCGTCGAGGCGATTTGTGATTTTGACGTTCACACCGTGC
>Ga0208357_1000853_pt1 | contig 23359 bp, 24 predicted proteins | sample NGESurdeep092012_6_FD_184487 | JGI IMG/M metagenome (GOLD analysis project Ga0208357, IMG submission 184487) | Arctic peat soil microbial communities from Barrow, Alaska - NGEE Surface sample F52-2 deep-092012 (SPAdes) | ecosystem: Environmental > Terrestrial > Soil > Wetlands > Peat ...
CGGTCTTGTTGCACAGTGACGACGTGTCCGACCGACTGCTGGGAGTTCTGGCGGGCTACCTCGTCTGGTCGCGCAAGGTCGAGACGGGTCCCGCGTCGATCGCCCTCATCGAACGCCTGTTTCGTCGGTCCCTCGGCCCTGAGGGTCGTGAGATCCTCATGAGTCTGCCCGACTATGAGGCGGGCGTGGAGCCGTGAGTGACGTCATTGAGATCCGCGGCCTGCGAGTGACCGCGGTCGTGGGGGTCTTACCCGAAGAACGCGAGCGCACCCAGCCATTGGTCTTTGATCTCGATCTCGTGCGACCCTTTCGTGACGCCGCCACGAGCGACGACGTGGGGGCGACGACGAATTACGCCGATGTCCTGGGCCTCGTCGAGCGCGTCGCGGTGGAGGGAAAGTTCTTGTTGCTCGAGACCCTCGCGCACCGCGCGGCGCAGGCGGTCTTGGACGTCGACACTCTCATTCAATCGGTGCGGGTGCGCGTGCACAAGGTTCGTCCGCCGGTCCCCCAGGACGTGGATACCGTCGGCGTATCGTGCACTCTTTCTCGCGAGTCGTGACGCGGGCGTACTTCTCACTCGGAACCAACTTGGGCAGTCGCGCCGAGAACCTGACGCTCGCCGTGACCAGCGTGGCGCGCGCAGAAGATTACCGAACGTCCCGGGTGTACCAGAGTGAGCCGGTGGGGGGCGTGGCGCAAGACGACTTTTGGAACATGGTGCTCGAGGTCACGACCACGGCGACCCCGCACGAATTGTTGGCGCGCGCCCACGACGCCGAAACGGCCGCGCACCGTACTCGCGAGGTCCACTGGGGTCCGCGCACCCTCGACGTTGACATTGTCTGGGTGGACGGCGTCGTTTCGGACGAACCCGAATTGACGATTCCGCACCCTCGGATGTACGAACGGGCCTTCGTCCTGGTGCCCCTGCGCGAACTGCGCGAGGACCTCGTCAGTGAGGACGCGCTACGCCGCGCCGTCGGTCGCGTGACGGTTCTGGGTACACTCGAGACGTTGCACTAAACCGAACGGCACCCTCGGGGCTGGAACGGATGGCCTCTATGAACATCGCGATTGTCGGCGCGGGACGCGCCGGCACTTCCCTCGATGCGGCGCTGCGCGCCGTTGGCCACCACGTGACACTGGTGCACCACGACGACCTACCCGTCGCGTTCGACGCGTCGCTCGATCTCGTGATCCTCGCCGTCCCCGACGACGCCATCGCGGCGGTCGCCGCGCGCCTCGTTCTTTCCGCGCCCACCGTGCTCGCCCACCTGTCGGGCGCGCGCGGTCGCGACGTGTTGAGGGCGCACCCGCGAGTCGGTTCGCTGCACCCGTTGGCGATCTTGACGGACCCGTCGGTGGGGGCGACCCGAATGCACGGCGGCGTCTTCGCCGTTGCCGGTGACGAACTTTTGTACGAAGTCGTGGCGAGTCTCGATGGCCGGGTCGTCGAGGTGTCCGAAGAACGGCGAGTGCTCTATCACGCCACGGCCGTAGCGGCGGCCAATCACGTGGTGGCGCTAATGGCGCACGTCGAGATTCTGGCCCACGGGGTCGGACTCGACTTAGCTGATTTCCTTCCCCTCGCACGTCAGGCACTCGACGACGTGGCCGCCCTCGGTCCGCAGGCTGCCCTGACTGGTCCGGTGGCGCGTGGCGACGTCGCGACGATCAAGGCGCATTTGGCGGCGGTGCCTGAGGCGGAGCGCTCGACGTACGCGGCGCTGGCCCAGCGAGCACAGGCCATCGTCGAGCGTGCCGTGGAGGTCTCGTGGAACGTCTAACCACCCTGGACGACTGGCGTCACTTCGCCCAACGCGCCCGCGACGACGGACGGCGCGTCGGGCTCGTCGCGACCATGGGCGCCCTGCACGAGGGACACCTGTCGATGGTGCGACGCGCGCGAGAGAGCGGTGACGTGGTGGTGCTGACGTCATTCGTGAATCCTCGCCAGTTCTCCGATGCCCGCGACCTGGCGACGTATCCCCACACGCCGATAGCCGACGCCGATCTCGCCCTCGATTCGCGCGTCGACGCCCTCGTGACTCCGAGCTTGCAAGAGATGTGGCCGGAGTACCCCGCGCCTACGTTGACGACGGTGTCGGTCAGTGGACTGGGCGACCGACTCGAGGGTGAGGGTCGTCGCGGTCACTTCGACGGGGTCGCCAGCGTGGTGGCGAAACTCCTTATCGTCACCGGGCCCTGTCGCGCGTACTTCGGCGAAAAGGATTACCAACAGCTCGTCGTCGTGCGCCGGATGGTGCGTGACTTGGCCTTCGACGTCCAGATCGTGGGGTGTGCGATTGAACGTGGTCCCGACGGTCTGGCCCTGTCGAGTCGCAACGCGCGACTGAGTCCGGCGGCCCGCGTGAGCGCCACGTCATTACATCGCGCGCTCGAGGGCGCTCAACGCTCTCACGGCACGGCGAGTCAACGACGCGACCTTATGGCCGACGTCATGGGCCGCGCCGGGATCGACGTTGCGTACGCCGACGTCGTGGACGTCGCGAGCCTCGAAAGTCTCGACGACGATGCCCGTGGTGAGGCGCGCGCGGTGGTGGCCGGTGTCGTCGAGGGGGTGCGCCTCATTGACAACGCGGCGCTCGATCTGAACGACACAGGAGGATGACGTGCTCTTAGCTATTGACGTGGGGAACACCGAGACGGTGATCGGACTCTTCGGTGCTCCTCGCCCCGAACAACCCGCCGCCATGGGTTTCGCCCGGGCGACCGGCGAGCACGGGTTGGCCTATCACTGGCGCATTTCGACCATCACCGAGCGCACGCCCGACGAGCACGCCATGATGCTCACCCAGTTGCTCGACTTGGAGGGTCTGGATCTGCGCAGCGCGGTGAGCGCGATCGCGATCTCCTCGTCCGCGCCGGCGGTCACCACGCAATTACGGCGCATGGCCAATCGCTGGTTCTCCGATCTCGACGTCACGGTGATTGGGCCGGGGACCAAGTCGGGCATGCCGATCCTGTACGACAATCCTCGCGAGGTGGGCGCGGACCGCATCGCCGACGCGGTCGGCGCCTACGACCTCTACCCCGGGGCGCTCATCATCGTCGACATGGGAACGGCGACCGTGTTCGACGTCGTCTCGGCGAAGGGGGAGTACCTCGGGGGCGCGATCGCGCCGGGCGTCGCCATCTCGCTCGAGGCCCTCTACTCCCAGGCGTCGGCACTGCGCTCGGTGGAACTGGTGCGCCCGCGCTCGGTGATTGGTCGCTCCACCGTCGAGTCCATCCAATCGGGGGTCCTCTATGGTTTCGCCGGCCAAGTCGACGGGGTCGTCGAGCGCATCGTGGAGGAACTCGGCGAGGCGACCGTCATCGCCACCGGGGGGCTCGCCGGGCTGATCGCGCCGCACACGAAATCGGTGCAGCACGTGGAACCGTGGTTGACCCTTCACGGATTGCGTATCGTGCATGAACGGAATCATTCAGGAGCCAGCACGTGAACACGCCCTACACCTTTGACCACACCGCCTTCGCCGGAGCGTTGCAGAACACGTACGCCCACCTGGTCGACGGTGAGGAGTCCGGGGTAGTCGTCAACGTGGCGGGACGCGTGATGTTGATGCGGACGCAGGGAAAACTGGCCTTCGCCACCTTGCGTGACTCGAGTGGGGAGATCCAGCTCTTCGCCCTGTCGACGACCGCCGCAGATTTCGAGGACTTCACCAAACTGCACCTGGGTGACTGGGTGGGCGTCACCGGCGAAGTCGTGCGCACCAAGCGGGGCGAACTCTCCGTCAAGGTCGCGTCGTGGGTCCAACTCGCCGAGGCCTTGCACAACTTCGGCGACAAGTGGGCCGGCATCAGTGACTTCGACCTGCGCTACCGCCACCGCGAGGCCGACCTGTGGGCCAACGCCACCTCTCGCCAGTCGCTCACGCGTCGCAGTCAGGTCGTGCGGTCGATGCGCGAGCGGTGCTGGGCCGCCGATTTCACCGAGGTCGAGACTCCGATGCTCAACGCCATCGCCACCGGCGCGGCGGCGCGACCCTTCACTACGTTTCACAACGCCCTGGACGCGGAGTTCTTCTTACGCATCGCGCCCGAACTGTGGCTCAAGCGCCTCGTCGTCGGAGGCTTCGAGCGGGTGTTCGAACTCGGACGCGTGTTTCGCAATGAAGGCGTCAGCCCGCGCCACAACCCCGAATTCACGATGCTCGAGCTCTACGCGGCCTACTGGAACTACGCGGACATGATGGCCTTCACCGAGGAATTGGTGGCGGGCGTGGCCCTCGACGTTCTCGGCACGACCGAAGTGACCTACCAGGGGCGGACCTTCTCCTTCGCCGCGCCCTGGCCCCGACGCACCATGGCTGAACTGACGAGCGAAGCGGTCGGTGAAGACGTGTCGGTGCACACGGCGCGCGAACGACTGGTGGAACTGCTCGGCGCGCGCGACGTGGCGGTGCCCGAGAGTTGGGGCGCGGGACGTTGCCTCGCCGAACTCTTCGAGGTGACGTGCGAGGAGTCGTTGTGGGACCCGATCTTCGTGACGGACTATCCAGTCGAGGTCTCGCCACTAGCCCGACGTCATCGTGGCGACGCGGAGCTAACCGAGCGTTTCGAGTCCTACGCCGCGGGGCGCGAGTTGTCCAATGGCTTTTCTGAGCTCAACGATCCCGTGGATCAACGTCGGCGCTTCGAGGAGCAGGCGCGACTGGCCGCGGCCGGTGACGACGAGGCGATGCGTATCGACGAGGACTACATCAAGGCCCTCGAGTGGGGCCTGCCGCCGACTGCCGGTCTGGGAATCGGAGTCGACCGCCTGGCCATGTTGATCGCCGACGAGGCGAATATTCGCGAAGTCATCGCGTTTCCCACCTTGAAGCCGCGGCGCGACTAATAGTCCGGGAAGTCCTCGAGCATTGAGGCGAGAAACGACGTCAGACCCTCGCGCAACCGGGCGTTCGGCACCACCGCCAATGCCTCGTCGGCCGTGACGAGAAAGCTCTGGGCGGCGGTGATCGCGGCTTCGATGCCCCCGCTCGCCACTACCAACTTGCGCGCGCGCTCGCGCTCGTCGTCGTCCAGGGGGTGGCCGAGGAGCGAACGCAACTCGTCGCCGCGGGTTTCGTCGCTCAGGGCTACCAGCGTTGGCAGGTTGTAGATCCCCTCGACGAGGTCTTGGCCAGCGGGTTTACTCAACTCGTTGTCCACGTCGATGACGTCGAGCACGTCGTCGCGCAGTTGGTACACCATGCCGAAGCAACGGCCAAATTCGGCGAGCGCGTCGCGCGTCTCCGTCACGTGGCCGGCCGTGAGGGCCCCGATGCGACAACTGGCCGACATCAGCGCGGCGGTCTTACCTTCGATGGCCTCGTAGTAGTCGGACTCGGTGCGCTCTACCGAAAAAATTGTGCGCACTTCGGCGACCTGTCCGCGCGTCAGCCACGCGAGTGTGTGGGCCATGAGACCCGCGACCTCGACGCCGAGATCAGCCGCGAGACCCGCGGAGCGCGCCATCAAGTAGTCGCCGCCCACGATGGCGATCAAGTTGCCGTATCGCGCGTTCACGCTGTCGACGTTGCGTCGGATTTTGGCCTCGTCCATCACGTCGTCGTGGTACAACGACGCGAGGTGCATGAGTTCGACCGACACGCCCCCCAAAAGGTCGTCGCGCGTCGCTACGCGCTCACCCATGGTGGCCGAGGTCACGGCCAGGATGGGGCGTAAGCGTTTGCCGCCGGCGTAGATAAGGTGTGTGGTGACCTGATCGAGGTACTCGTCGCCGAAAATAACCGACTCAGCCAGGAGAGATTCCAACCGCTGCAGATCGGCCTCGACCAATTGAAGCCGTAGACGTTCGTGGGGGTTCACGCCAACACTCTAGATGAGCATCTTACGACTCTATTAAGGACAGACTGGTAGTAGCGAGTACACCGGTACACTGCATTTACAAGTACGGAAAAGGATTCCAATTGTTCGAACGATTTACTGACCGGGCCCGGCGAGTGTTGGTTCTCGCACAGGAAGAAGCACGCGACTTGAACCACGCGTTCATCGGGACCGAACACATCTTGCTGGGACTCATTCGCGAGGGCGAAGGCGTCGCCGCCAAGGCCCTCGACGCCCTGGGCGTGACCTTTGACGTGGTGCGCGAAAAGGTGGAGGAGGCCATTGGCCCTAACTCCAACCCGAGCCCCGGATCACCTCCGTTCACGCCGCGCGCGAAGAAGGTGCTGGAGTTGAGTCTGCGCGAAGCACTCCAACTCGGCCACTCCTACATCGGCACCGAGCACATGCTGCTCGGGCTCGTGCGCGAGGGCGACGGTGTGGCCGCGCAGGTGCTCAACGACCTCGGCGCCGACATGGCGCGCGTGCGCACCCAAGTCATCCAAATGATGTCGGGACAGGCCGGCAAGGAAGCCGGTCCGAGTTCGACCACGAGCTCCAAGAGCGACTCGGAGTCCTCGGGCGGCTCGGCCGTTCTCGACCAGTTCGGTCGCAACCTCACCCAGTTCGCTCGCGAGGGCAAACTCGACCCACTGGTCGGACGCGACAAGGAAGTCGAGCGCGTCATGCAGGTGCTGTCGCGTCGCACGAAGAACAACCCCGTGCTGATCGGCGAACCCGGCGTGGGCAAGACGGCCATTGTCGAGGGCCTCGCTCAGAAGATCGTGGCCAACCAGGTACCCGTCACCTTGGCCGACAAGCAGCTTTACACGTTGGACCTCGGCGCGCTCGTCGCGGGCAGCCGCTACCGCGGTGACTTCGAAGAGCGTCTGAAGAAGGTCCTCAAGGAGATCCGCACGCGCGGTGACATCATCTTGTTCATCGACGAGATCCACACCCTGGTGGGTGCCGGTGCCGCCGAAGGCGCCATCGACGCCGCCTCGATCCTCAAGCCCATGTTGGCGCGCGGAGAGTTGCAGACCGTGGGCGCCACGACGATCGACGAGTACCGCAAGCACATCGAAAAGGACGCCGCCCTCGAGCGCCGCTTCCAGCCCGTCAAGGTGGAGCAGCCTTCGATCGCGATGACCATCGAAATCTTGAAGGGACTGCGCGAGGTCTACGAGGAGTTCCACGCCGTCAAGATCACCGACCAGGCGCTCATCGCCGCGGCGAACTTGGCCGACCGCTACATCTCGGACCGCTTCTTGCCGGACAAGGCGATCGACCTCATCGACGAGGCCGGAAGTCGTCTGCGCATTCGTCGCATGTCGGCACCGCCCGCCGCCAAGCGCTTCGACGAGGACATCGCGCGCGTGCGCGCCGACAAGGAATCGGCCATGGAAAAGGGCGCCCTCGAACAGGCCAAGGCCCTCGAGGAACAAGAGCGCGAACTGATCGCTAAGCGCGACGAACTCGACGCGTCGGTCAAGGCCTCGGGTGGCGAAACCTTCGACCTCGTGGACGAAGAGACCATCGCCGAAGTGCTCGCGAACTGGACCGGCATTCCGGTCTACCGCCTCACCGAGGAGGAGACTTCGAAGTTGCTACGCATGGAGGACGAACTCCACAAGCGCATCATCGGTCAAGACGAGGCCATCGTCGCCCTGTCGCGCGCCATTCGTCGCACCCGCGCGGGGTTGAAGGACCCCAAGCGCCCCGGTGGCTCGTTCATCTTCCTCGGCCCGACCGGTGTCGGCAAGACCGAACTCGCCAAGACCTTGGCCGAGTTCCTCTTCGACGACCAGGACGCGTTGATCCAGCTCGACATGAGTGAATACATGGAGAAGCACTCAGTCAGCCGATTGGTGGGCTCGCCCCCCGGATACGTCGGCTACGACGAGGGTGGACAGCTCACCGAGGCCGTGCGTCGCAAGCCGTTCTCGGTGGTGCTCTTCGACGAGGTCGAAAAGGCCCACCCCGACGTCTTCAATACGTTGTTGCAGATCCTCGAGGACGGTCGCTTGACCGACGCGCAGGGACGCGCCGTCGACTTCAAGAACACGATCTTGATCATGACCTCCAACCTCGGCACGGCCGACCTGCGAAAGACCATTGGGTTCACCAAGGGGACCGACCTGGCCAGCCACGAACGGATGAAGGAGAAGGTCCATCAGGCGCTGAAGAACCACTTCCGTCCGGAATTCCTCAACCGTATCGACGACACCATCGTCTTTCACGAGTTGACCAAGGACGAAGTCATCGCCATCGCCGACCTGTTCATCTCTCGACTGCGCGAGCAGTTGGCGGTGCAGGGTCTCGGGCTGGAACTCTCGGCCGCGGCCCAGGCGTACCTGGCCGACAAGGGCTACGACCCCGAGTTGGGCGCGCGGCCGCTGCGTCGCGCGATCCAGACCTACGTCGAGGACGTCCTCAGCGAGAAGATCTTGTTCAAGGAGTTCCACGCCCCCCAGACCATTGTCATCGACGTGGTCGACGGAGCCGACGGACCGACTCTGAGCTTCGACGGCGTCGAGGGCCTCCCGCCCTCGGTCGACTTCGAGGGCCTCTCACCCAGCGCGTAGACGTCACATCCGACTTCTAGAGTGAGTCGCGTGAAGACCCACTCCGTGCACGTCTGTCGTGAATGCGGCACGGCGTCGCCACGGTGGGTTGGGCGCTGTCCGGGATGCGCGGCGTGGAACTCGCTCGACGAAGAAAAGACCACTAGTCGCGCCGCGTCGATGGCGACGCCCGCTCTCACCGTGGCCCTGCACACGTTTGACGCTGAAAGCGAGTCACGACGCTCGACCGGCGTCGGCGAGTTCGATCGCGTGCTCGGCGGCGGCCTCCTCGCGGGTTCGACCACCCTCCTCTTCGGCGAGCCCGGCGTGGGTAAGTCCACGCTGGCCCTGATGAGTTTGCGCGCCCTGGCGCTCGCGAGCGCCTCGGTGCTGCTCATCGGCGCCGAGGAGTCGGCCGGTCAAGTCGCTCAGCGCGCTCGCCGCCTCGGCGAGGTTCCCGAGGGTCTCGACGTGGCCATCACGACGTCGGTCGCGACGGCGGTGTCGCTGATTGAGCAACGGCGCCCCGACGTGTGCGTGATCGACTCCATCTCGGCGATGAGTGACGACGATCTCGCCGGCGTCGCCGGTTCGGTACCCCAGGTACGTCACGCCGCCGAGCGACTCTGTGGCGTGGCCAAGGCCACGTCCACCGCGTTGATTCTGGTCGGTCACGTCACCAAGGACGGTGAGCTCGCGGGACCGCGGGCGCTCGAACACCTCGTGGACACCGTGGTGCGTATCGAGGGTGATCGTTTCGGGACCCTGCGCGTGGTGCGCGCCCTCAAGCACCGTTTCGGGCCCACCGGCGAAGTCGGATTACTCGAGATGCTGAGTGATGGACTGCGCGACCTCCCCGACGCGGCAATGGCGTTGCATCAGGTGGCGCCCGAGGTGCCGGGGGTCGTCTTCACCGTGACCAACGACGGCTCGCGGTCCTTTCTCGTCGAGGTCCAAGCGCTCGTCGCTTCGAGTTCGGGTTCGCCGCGGCGGGTCGCTCACCAAGTGTCGTCTCAGCGGCTGTCCTTGATGTTGGCGGTACTCGAGGCGCGTTGCACTATCGACGTCAGCGCGTCAGACGTTTTTTGTGCGACGGCGGGGGGTATTGCGGCGACCGAACCCGGAGTTGATCTAGCCCTCGCGTTGGCCGTGGCGTCGGCGGCGGTGGGATTTTCGATCCCGCGCTCGCTGGTGGCCGTCGGTGAAGTCGGACTCGCGGGAGAACTTCGATCGGTGAGCGGACTGACGCGCCGCGTGCGCGAGGCCCAGCGCTTGGGAGCGTCGCGGGTCGTGGTGCCGTGCGCCAGTGATCTCGACGAGGTGCTCGGGGTGAGCGTGCACCAGTGTGCGACGCTCGCTGACGCGATCTCACTGGCGCGCGAGGTAGCGACCGACAGGTGATCTCGTCGCCGAAGGTGGCCGGAGGTTCGTTCACGAGGACGGCCGAGTCGGTACGAACACGAATGGGGCGATCCACCGACCACCCCGATACGCCAGCAACTTCCCGGGACGACGCACGAGAGGGCACTTCTTCGCAGGTGGTCGATACAGTCGAGTTGTCGCCCACGCAGCCGTACAGAGGCCATCTGACACGTTTGGTCGAAAATTTGGTAGAATAACTAGTCCCCTAAGCGCACTCGCGCGACGTTTCTTTGAGGAGAACCCGAGTCATGGCCACTCACAAGTACAAGAAGGGTGACCGTCTCGTTTACCCTCATCACGGGGCCTGCACCGTTGAAAAGATCGAGAAGATGACCGCCTTTGATGTCAAGCAGGACTATTTGAAGCTCAAGGTCGCCTACACCGACCTGATCTTGATGGTGCCGGTGGCGAACGCGGAGTCGGTCGGACTGCGTGAAGTGATCAACGACGAAGAGGTCGAAGAGGTCTTCGCCGTGTTGCGCAAGAAGGAAGCGCGCATGCCGACGAACTGGTCGCGCCGATTCAAGAACCACTCTGAGAAGTTGCGTTCGGGTGACATCTACCAAGTCGCCGAAGTCGTACGGAATCTGTCGATTCGTGACAAGGACAAGGGTCTGTCCGCGGGAGAGAAGCGCATGCTGACCCGCGCGCGCCAGATCCTGGTCTCGGAGCTCACGTTCGCCCTCAACGTTGACACTGACGCGGCCGAGGAAAAGCTCGCCTCGGTGCTGCCCTAGCCGTGTCGGTCGCCGCCATTGTCGTGGCGGGCGGCCGCGGGGTTCGCTTTGGCGGACCCAAGCAGTTCTCACGCCTGGGTGACGAGACCGTCGCCGCGCGTAGCGTGCGCATCGCCCGCACCGTGGCTAATTTTGTCGTGCTCGTCGTCCCCGCGGATTACCTCGGCGCGGACGAAGGCGCCGACGCCGTCGTCGCTGGCGGCGACACGCGAGCGGCCTCGGTACGCGCGGGACTCGAAGTCCTCCCGCCCAGTGACGTCGTCGTTGTCCACGACGCGGCGCGCCCTTTAGCAACTGGACGACTGTTCGAGTCCGTGGTCGACGCGGTGACCGCGGGCGCCGACGCCGCAATTCCTGGTCTGGCCGTCACCGATACCGTCAAGCGCGTCGTGTCGCGAGACGGCCAGCTCGTCGTCGTGGGAACAGTCGATCGCCGCGACCTGGTGACGGTCCAAACGCCCCAAGCCTTTCGACGCGACGTCCTCGAACGTGCGCACGAGGCCCTCGACGACGCCACCGACGACGCCGCACTGGTGGAGGCGGCGGGTGGCGTGGTTGTCGTGGTGCCCGGCGAAGTCTCCAATCTTAAGATCACCGAACCGGACGACTTATCGCGAGTCGTTTCGTCGATCGAGGAGAATTCGTGAGAATTGGTCAAGGTATTGACGTCCATCGTTTTAGCGATGACGCCACTCGCGAATTGTGGTTGGGCTTGATTCATCTTCCGGGAGAGGTCGGGCTCGCCGGTCATTCCGACGCCGACGTCGTCGTCCACGCGCTCATCGACGCCTTATTGGGTGCGGCCAATCTCGGTGACATTGGCCGACTCTTTCCCGACGACGACGAGAATTTTTCGGGTATTGCGTCGCGAACAATGTTGCTCGAGGTACTGCGTCGCCTGAACGACGATCGCTGGCGTCCCATCTCGGTTGACGTGACCATCGTGGCGGAACGACCTCGCCTCGCGGCGTACATGCCGGAGATGTCCCAAGAGCTCTCGGTTGTGGTGGGCTGTGTCGTCTCGGTCAAGGCAACGACGGCCGAGGGTTTGGGTGCGTTGGGACGCGCCCAAGGAATCGCCGCTACGGCGATAGCCCTACTCGAGGAGTTACCATGAGCCCCCGTCCCGCGCCACGCCGAGGACCCCAGGGTCGACCGTCTCGCCAAGGGGGCCGTCCAATGACCGGCGGCCAGGTGGGCGGCCCGCGCCGCGCTCCGAGCCGCGAGAAAGAGGGCCTCGGCGGCGAACAAGTTGAGGGTCGTCACGCCGTGCTCGAACTCCTTAAAGCTCGACGTCGGACGATCCAAAAGATCTACGTCGCTGAAGCACAAGACCCGTCGGACATTCTCGACGCTATCGAGCGAGAGGCGCAGCGCCAGCGTGTACCGGTACAAGTCATTTCGATGGCCCGTCTCGACCGGGAGGCCCGTACCGAGGGACACCAGGGCGTGCTCGCCTTCGCGTCGCGACTTGAAACCGTGAGCCTCGAGTCGTTGCTGGAACACTCCTACCCGTTCTTGTTGGTATGCGACGGAGTCACCGATCCAAGAAATCTCGGAGCGATGCTGCGTAGTGCCGACGGCGCTGGAGTGACGGGAGTCATCGTGCCACGCCACCGTTCGGCACGAATTTCGCCGACGGTAACGAAAACAGCCGCCGGTGCAATTGAGTATTTGACATTCTGCGATGTTGGCGGGGTTCCGACTGCGATTGATCAACTCAATAAGGCCGGCGTTCTGACCGTTGGTTTGGCCGGTGAGTCGAAGGCATCTTTGTATGATTTGGACTTGGGTTCAACTCCTGTCGCACTGGTGGTCGGTGGCGAGGAAAAGGGGCTCGCGCCCCTAACGCGGAAGCGCTGTGAGGTGACTGTTTCGATTCCCCAATTGGGAAAGATGAGCTCTTTGAATGCTGGCGTCGCAGTGTCGGTTGCAGCCTTCGAAGTTGCGCGACAAAGAATGCTTCGCTCAAAAAGTAGTTCTTAGGCGTCCGAGAATAACGACCGTTGTGGTTGAGCACGAATTCAGCGAATGGTCGGAATCAAAAAAGTCTTGGTGACACTTGATCAGGTTATTGGTCGGCTATTCTCGTTGACGAAGTTGTGAAGAAATCAATGAGGATTAGGCACTTGATGCAAAATTTACGTCGATTTAAATTTGTTCTCGCAATTTGTCTGCTCGCTTCGGGGTCAATGTTGCTTGTCCCACTTTCGGCTGAGGCGACGCCTGGAGTGACCGTTACTTTCGTCCAAAATGCTGGTACGAATCCTTCTTTGACGTCGAGCCAAACCGATCAAGGGTCGAGTGGAATGAATCTGACGCTTGCCAGTAATCTCACCCCAGTTTTTTCAGATCCGGGATATACATTCAGTTACTGGAGCACGAATCCAAGCGGCGGCGGTACTGAATATCCAGACGGTGCCTTTTACTCATTCAATTCTGACCTGACCCTTTATGCTCAGTGGCAAGGTTCTAATCACACCGTCACGTTCTACGAGAATGCAAATTCAAATGACCAGACCGAGTCATACCAGGTGGCGAATGTACCAACGCAACTGACTCCCATACAAGATCTCAGTCCGACATTCTCAAATCCAAACTATTCATTTAAGGACTGGACAACATCCCCCGATGGAAGCGGAACTTCGTATTCGGATGGTGCAGTTTTTGATTTTCGATCGGCCCAAAGTTTGTTTGCACAATGGGCGCCAAATCAAGTCAGTCTGTCGTTTGCGTCGAATACGAGCGGCGGCACGGTATCGGATTTAATGGCTCAATTCGGGAGCACTGTAAATCTGCCGTCGGGCAGCACTTTTGCAAGGACCAACTATTCCCTCGTCGGTTGGAACACCACTCCCAGTGGAAGTGGTACCGAATATCAGCCAGGCGCGCAAATCACCGTCTCGGGAGCCGAGACCTTCTACGCACAATGGGCCCCTGATGCTGAGACGCTGCTATTTTCGGCGAATACGGGGTCAGGTTCCGTGTCACCAATCACAGTTGAGTACGGGAGTTCTGCCAATCTTCCGTCGGGAGGCTCTCTTTCAAAGAGTGGCAGCACCATGATTGGTTGGAACACGGCTCCTGACGGGAGCGGCACCGAATATCAGCCGGGGGCGCAGATAACCGTCTCCGGCACCGAGACTTTTTATGCAATGTGGTCTCGCGATACATACACAATCTCATTTGTGGTGCCCGGTGGCAGCGCACAAACGGCGGCGATCTCAGTATCGGTAGGTACCACAACGAATTTGCCAGCCGCACCTAAATCATCGAAACCCAACAATTCGTTCGCCGGATGGTTTACGTCTGCGACTGGCGGCCAACTTGCGGGGATGGCTGGTGCAACCTACGCGGCGACCGGAACCATTACCCTCTACGCGCAGTGGACCAGTAAGGCCACCGTTGGTTTGGAGTTTTCGGATAATGGAGGTTTCGGACACATTCCAGCGCGGACGGTCAGCGCGGGAAGTGCGGTCATTATCCCGGCGGGGACAGGACTTCACCGCGCGGGTTACATCTTCCGCGGCTGGGCGTCGATGCCTCGGGCGTCAATATCGAATGTACGAATCGGCTCACGACTGATTCTCACTCGTACCAAGATCTTGTACGCCCTCTGGCGCCGAGTACTTCCGGCGACGACTCCTCAAGTTCTCGTCGGTAGCATCGGTATCTTCTCTCCTAATTCCAGTGTTGTCACGGCGGCGATGCGACACGAAATCGCACTCACGGCCATTGGCATTAATCAGCGCAATCGGACAATGGTTCTCATCTACGGCTACGCCACCTCCAAGGACTCAGGACACGGTTCCGCCTTGTTGAGTCTTCAACGGGCGCTCGCGGTAGAGAAGCAACTCAACCGTGACTTGGTGGGCCTCAATGATGTCGGAGTCATCGTGCATGCCAAGGGCGAAGGACGACTCACGAACTCGGTTCTCGCGTCATTTCGCAAAGTCGAGATCTTCGCGAATTAGCGGAGAGCGCACCTGAACTTCCATCGGCGACCGAAGAGCGCTTTTGCAAGCTGAAGAAACGAGTGAGGTAGATTCAGGCGGACTTGGACATGAGGTGGCGACGATCTAGGTAGAAGAAGAGATGTGGCTAGCCACCGCGACTCTTATCGCCGCGGTCTACGTGGTGTTGACGTGGCTCGCTTGGGCGAAATTGATCGCACAATCGGGACGTTCGTCAAAGTGACTAGTGGTGCCCTTGGCGCCTGTGGTGACCGTGATTATCACGTACGTCGTCATATTTTTTCAGAAGTCGAACGTCATCGATCCTTTCCATAATTCGCGATTCGACACCACGTTTCTAGTGAGTCTGTTAGCGAATTTGATTCTTACGGGTCACGTGAGTTTTCGTTCTACGGACAGATCTCGTCAATGTTCCTCGTAGATGTGGTGGCAGTCGTGGGATCATGGCTGGGCTATGTCGCGTTCGCGCTGTCCGCGTGGCCCACTTCGCACGGCGGGTCATTACCGCAGGCGAGATCGAAGGCTGCCGAGAGTGTGCCTCGACCGACAATCCCGACCCCTTCGGCGTTGGGGAGCACCACTCCAGCCCCGGCTTACGTCGCTCCTATTGCGCCCACCATTTCTTCAAGGGGTGCCGTGGACAACCGTCGACGTATTTATTGCCCGTGGTGTGCGGAGTCGATTCCTGGCAACCGGGCGCTGGGACACGACTGCGGACCACGTGATCGATCTGAGGTCTATTGCCGATTCTGCGCCAAGGCATTTCCGAGCAGCACTACGGCCTGTGCGACGTGCGATGGCGCGCCGTAGAGCGAGCCGTCACGCGACGCCCATCGGCGTTCGACGTTAGTTTCGTTGGTCGAAAAATTTCGTGCCGGTGGAGGGATTCGAACCCCCGGCCTGACGATTACAAATCGCCTGCGCTGCCAGACTGCGCCACACCGGCTGAGAAGAACCTAGGTTAGTGAAAAGTCACGGCAACTCGAGAGAGAAGGGAATTCGAATCTAAATGTGACGTTCCCGTGCCATTAGTCTGTACCGGTGGCCACTGCGAGAGACTCGTCGAATACACCCAAGGGCGGATCGCACTACCAACCACCCCTCGTCGTCATGCTCATTATTTTGGTCCTCTTCGTAGGCGCAACCTTCGTGACGTTGCGCGCGCACTCCAAACACGCACCGGCCCACCATTCGACGACGACCAGCCCCACCACCACCACGACGGCCGCTTCACAAACAGCAGTGCCGAAGTCTCAGGTCAGCGTCCAGGTCGCCAACGGCACCACGATCCCTAACCTCGCCGGCACGTGGACGACCAAATTGCAACTCCTCGGTTGGAACACGTTGCCGCGGGTGAACGGTCCATCCGAGACCGCAACGACGATCTACTATCACCCCAACTACCTCTGGGCCGCGACAGAAATCGCGACGGAGATTGGCGTACCCGCCACGGCCGCCAAGCCGATCGGCACCGCGACGCCAGTTCCTGGAGCGACCGGCGACGACGTCGTGGTCATTCTCGGTCCCGACGTCCACAGTTAATCCACCGGAGGCAGTTCCACGAGAAAGCGTCCCAGCGCCGCTCGTAAGACCTCGACCGCCATCGGACGCAGTTCCTCGAGCGGTCGGTTGCGGTGACGTCGCACGCCAAGATCGACTTGCGCCAGTGCCGCGACGCCGAATTTTTGAGCCACGTCGATCAACATGGCAATTTCCACCCCGTAGGCTGACTCGAGTTTGAGAGCGTCGAGAGTCTCGCGTCGCGCCGCTGTTTCTCCGGCGAGGGGCTGGCGAATCTCGCCGAGACCCGGGTAGAGGAGAGAAAGGATCGGTCGCGCGGCGAGCTCGTTCACTCGACCACCGCCCGTGGGCATGTCGTGAAGGGGGCGCTCGTAGTAGCCCTTGACCAGGTGAATATGCGGTTTCTCGAGGAGAGGTTGGAGCATGCGAGCGACGTGGTCGGCCTCGGGGTTGAGGACGTCGCCGTCGAGGAACACGACGAATTCCGCGCTCGAGGCGCGCAGTCCCGCCTCCAGCGCCTCACCCTTGCCGGACGGACCACTGAGGTCGATGACGCGCGCGCCGTGGTGTGCGGCGATCGAGTGTGTGTCGTCGCTCGAATGGTCGTTGACGACGATGATCTCGTCGGCGAATCCTTCGTGGTGGCTCGCGGCGTCGATCACCGCCCCAATCGTGGCGGCCTCATTCTTGGCGGGGATGATCACCGCGACGCGCCGTCCGTGACGCAGATTCGAGACGGTGGCCGGGTCGAAGTCGTCGGCGGACAGGGTCCAGGGGGCGTTCATACTCTCCATCGGTTCAGGCTACGAGACGAGCGTTGCGCTTCGAGCTTGACTCCACTAACCTGTCGAGGCAGAATAGTTAAGTCATCAAGAGCGACTGAGGGGCGGGCCCGATGAAGTCGCGACAACCAGTGTGAGTCACAGTAACCCTGTCACACCAGGTGCCAAAGCCCGAACGATGAAAAGGGAGATATGAGTTTCGCTACCGGCCTACAATGTCGAGAGTGTGGTACCGCCTACCCGGCGGAGGCCCGCTACTCGTGTGAATTTTGTTTCGGTCCCCTCGAGGTCCATTATGACCTTGAGGCCGCCAAGGGAGTCGTCACGCGCGAGTCCATCCAGGCGGGACCGAATTCGATTTGGCGTTACAGCGCCTTGTTGCCCGATCCCGGAGTCGAACCAGTGGACTTGGGCGCCGGATGGACGCCGCTACGACGCGCGACGCGACTAGCCGCGATTTTGGGGGTCCAGGAACTCTGGCTCAAGGACGATACCCGCAACCCGACCGGTTCCTTTAAGGACCGCGTCGTCTCGGTGGCGTTGTCGAGCGCTCGACGCCTGGGATTCACTACGGCGGCTTGCGCCTCCACCGGCAATCTCGCGACGTCGGTGGCCGCTCACGCGGCCTTCATCGGTTGGCCGAGCGTGACCATTATCCCCTCGGACCTCGAGAAGTCCAAGATTGCGATGACCGCCATTTTCGGTGGCACGGTGTTGGGCGTGGAAGGCAACTACGACGACGTCAACCGCTTGTGCGTCGAACTGGTGGCCGAGCACCCGGACTGGGCTTTCGCCAACGTGAACCTTCGCCCGTACTACGCCGAAGGATCGAAGACTCTGGCCTTTGAGATATGCGAACAATTGGGCTGGACGACTCCGGATCAAGTAGTCGTGCCACTCGCGTCGGGGTCACAGTTCACCAAGATCGCCAAGGGCTTTCGCCAGTTCATCGAGCTGGGTCTGGTCGACGGGAAAGAGCCGGTCCTCTTCGGCGCGCAGGCGACGGGTTGTTCACCCATCGCCACGGCCTTCGCCGAAGGCGCCGACGTGGTGACGCCCCAGCGCCCGAACACCATCGCCAGGTCGCTGGCCATAGGTAATCCCGCCGACGGCCCCTACGTTCTCGATGAAGTGCGTGCCCACGGTGGCGACATTGGATCGGTGAGTGACGAGGAGATCCTCGAGTGCATCGGTCTTCTGGCCGAGACCGAGGGTGTCTTCGCCGAGACCGCTGGAGGTGTCACGATCGCGTCGTTGCGCCAGATGGTGCGTCGCGGAACCATCGACCCCAACAAGTCCATCGTCGCCATTATTTCGGGACACGGTCTCAAGACCCTGGACGCCATCGTCGACACCGCGACGGTGTCGTCCACCATCCCCCCGTCACTTGCGGCGGCCGAAGAGGCCCTGCGATTCCATCAGTTAGTGAGTGCCTCGTGAGCGTCATCGTCCGTCTGCCCAGTCAACTTCGTACCCTCGTGGGTGGAGTGGGCGAAGTCTCCGTCGACGCGCTCACCGTGCGCGAGGCCATCATCGCGGTCGACGCGGCGTATCCGGGTATCGCGTTTCGCGTGCTCGACGACAAGGGAGCGCTGCGACGATTCGTCAACGTCTTCGTGGCGGACGAAGACGTGAGGTTTCTTCAGGGTCTGGACACTGTGCTCGACGCGGGGACGACGGTCTCCCTGGTGCCGGCGGTTGCGGGAGGCTGACCCGTTTTAGCACTCGAACCCCTAGAGTGCTAATATTGATTTTGCACCAATCGCGGTGCAGTCGCACTAGGAGGAATCGCCGTGGCGAAACTAATCGCTTTCGATGAAGAAGCCCGTCGCTCGCTCGAGCGCGGAATGAACAAATTGGCCGACGCCGTGCGCGTTACCTTGGGACCCAAGGGTCGCAACGTGGTCCTGGATAAGAAGTGGGGAGCCCCCACTATTACCAACGACGGCGTGTCGATTGCTAAGGACATTGACCTCGAAGACCCCTTCGAGAAGATTGGCGCCGAGCTCGTCAAGGAAGTGGCGAAGAAGACCGACGACGTCGCCGGTGACGGAACGACCACCGCGACGGTGCTCGCGTGGGCGATGGTCCGTGAGGGCCTGAAGAACGTGGCCGCTGGTGCCAACCCGATGTCGTTGAAGAAGGGTATCGAGGCCGCCGTCGACGCCGCCGTGGCGTCCCTGCACGAACTCGCCAAGCCCGCTGACACCAAGGAGCAGATCGCCCAGGTCGCGTCCATCTCGGCCGCCGACTCCGAGATCGGTCAGATGATCGCTGACGCCATCGACAAGGTGGGCAAGGACGGTGTCATCACCGTCGAAGAGAGCCAGTCCTTCGGTATGGACATGGACCTCGTCGAGGGAATGCGTTTTGACAAGGGCTACATCGCCCCGTACTTCGCCACCGACACCGAGCGTCAAGAGGCCGTTCTTGAGAACGCCTACCTCCTGCTCGTCTCGAGCAAGATCACTTCAGTTCGCGACATTTTGCCGGTACTGGAAAAGGTCATGCAATCGGGTCGCCCGTTGCTCATCATCGCCGAAGACGTCGAGGGCGAAGCTCTGGCCACGCTCGTGGTCAACAAGATCCGTGGCACCTTCAAGTCAGTCGCTGTCAAGGCGCCGGGCTTCGGTGAGCGTCGCAAGGCCATGCTTCAAGACATCGCGATTCTGACCGGCGCTACCGTGATCGCCGAAGAGGTCGGTCTCAAGCTCGAGAACGCCGCGATCGAACTGTTGGGCCAAGCTCGCAAGATCGTGGTGACCAAGGACGAGACGACCATCGTCGAAGGTGCTGGCACCGAAGAAGAGATTAAGGGTCGCGTCTCGCAGATCAAGGCCGAGATCGAGAACACCGATTCGGACTACGACCGTGAGAAGCTCCAGGAGCGTCTCGCCAAGTTGTCCGGTGGCGTCGCCGTCATCAAGGTGGGCGCGGCTACCGAGGTCGAGCTGAAGGAAAAGAAGCACCGCATTGAAGACGCGGTGTCGACGACCAAAGCCGCCATCGAAGAAGGTGTGGTGCCCGGTGGTGGCGTTGCGCTGTTGCGTAGTCAGACGGCGATCTTGGCCGTGGCCGACTCGCTGAACGGTGACGAAGCGACCGGGGCACGCATGGTCGCTAAGGCCGTCGAGGCTCCGCTGAACCAGATCGCCGTGAACGCGGGCCTCGAAGGTGGCGTCATCGTGGACAAAGTTCGCAACCTGCCGTCGCCGACCGAGGGTCTCAACGCCGCGACCAACGTCTACGAAGACTTGCTCAAGGCCGGCGTTATCGACGCCGCCAAGGTCACCCGCTCGGCGTTGCAGAACGCTGCGTCCATCGCGGCGCTGTTCCTCACCACCGAGTGCGTCATCGTGGACAAGCCCGAAGAGCACGCGCCGTCGATGTCCGGCGGAGGTATGGACGACTACTAGACATTCCTCAGGGATGTACGACACCGCGGGGCCTTCGGGCCCCGCGGTTTCGTCGTTGTAGTGGGTTCCCTATCATGGGTGTATGACCACCACGCCACTTTCGCCCTCGCGCGGACTGAACGTCCTGCACTTGTTTTGCCACGTCGAGCACGCCATTGATCGTGAGGTGGTGCACCAGGCCATGGACGAGGCGTCGGCGGCAGGACTTCAGGTCGTGACGACCGCCATCGTGGGGGCCAAGGCCGATTTGTGCTTCATGATCTTGGGCGAGGATCTGTGGGAACTGCGCAAATTTCAGTCGAAGATTCAAGCCGCCGGTCTCGTCGTCTCCGAGTCCTACGTCTCGATCACCGAGGTGTCCGAGTACGCGCTCGGCATGCCCGAAGAAATGCTCAACGCGCGGCTGTATCCGCAGTTGCCACCCGCGGACATGACCGCGTTTTGCTTCTACCCAATGTCCAAGCGTCGCGGTGAGCAGAACAACTGGTTCGCGTTGCCCTTCGAGCAGCGCGAGCAACTCATGCGCGAGCACGGTAAGTCGGGCCGCGAATTCAAGGGTCGGGTCTTGCAGGTCGTGACGGGTTCGACCGGTCTCGACGATTGGGAGTGGGGGGTGACCCTCTTTGGGGTGCGGCCCGATGACCTGAAGGAGTGTGTCTACACGATGCGTTATGACGAGGCGTCCACTCTCTACGGCGAATTCGGGCCTTTCTACACCGGACTCGTGGGCGATCTCGACGACGTGCTCGACGCCACCCTGGCCTAACGAAGGTAGCGTTCATTCCGTGAGCACGTCTGCCTCCGAGAAGGACTTACGTCGCTGGGCCGAGGCGCTCGCGGGCGTCGCCCGAACGGGCTTGGCCTTTACCCAAAGCCAATTTGAACGTGAGCGTTACGACGAGATCCTCCACATTGCGGGCGACATCAAGGCCAGCGCCGACGAGGGCCGCGACGATGCTCGCGACGCTGACGGACACGTCATCGAGTGGATGAAGGAACTGGGTGAGGGGGTCGCCGGTTACATCACGCCCAAGGTGGCCGTCGGTGCCGCGGTGGTCAACGACGAAGGAAAACTCTTACTGATTCAGCGCGCTGATTCGGGGGTGTGGCTCTATCCCACGGGTTGGTGCGACGTTGGGTATTCCGCCCCCGAGGTGGTAGTCAAAGAGGTTCGTGAGGAGACCGGCATTGAAGCGGTGCCGGTGCGACTTATCGGAGTTCTCGATGGACTTCGCTTGGGCGTGTCGCGCGTACCCCTCTATTCGCTGGTCTTCTTGTGTCGGGCAGTCGGTGGCATTTTGCATCCCCACGAACTCGAGTGCCTCGACGCCGGGTGGTTCGCGCGTGACGAATTGCCTGTCGACACCTTGGGCGCAGAACGATGGGCGCCGGAGATCTTCGCGGCGATCGATGGCGAGGTCCGTGACGTCTTCTACGACGACCTACGCCGACCCGTGTGGAGGGGTGACCAGTGATCGAAGTCAAAGTCGCCACGTCCGCGAACGAAGAACTCCTCGCCGACGTGAATCACCTCTTGCCGCAACTCTCCACTTCGGCTGCCCCAATGACTTTGGAGCAACTGCGCAACCTCCTCGCTTCGAGCGCGGTCACGTTGTTTGTCGCGACCCGCGATGGTCGCACCGTTGGGATGCTCACCCTAGCGATGTTCCCGATACCTACCGGAACTCGAGCGTGGATCGAGGATGTCGTTGTCGATGTCGACGCGCGTGGACTCGGAGCGGGAGATCTTCTTACTTCGACCGCGGTGCAGCACGCTAAAGGGCATGGTGCGATGACGGTCGATCTCACGAGTCGTCCGACGCGCGAAGCGGCGAACGCCCTCTATCGCCGCGTGGGTTTCGTGCAGCGTGAGACCAACGTGTACAGGTATTCCGTAGAAGACTGATTCAGCCACGACCGTTGTGAGATCGTGAAGGTGCGCGAAATCATTCAGGAACTCGAGCGTGCCGGATGGGTTCAGATTCGCCAAACGGGTAGCCATCGGCATTTCAAGCACGGCATCAGGTCTGGTTCGGTGTGCGTTGCGGGCAATCTGGGAGATGACGTTCCGAGAGGAACTCTCGGTAACATTGTGCGACAGGCCGGACTCGAAAGGAGACCACGATGACGGAGTTCACCATCGTGATTGAGGACGCAGGCACAAACTTTGCCGCGTACGCACCAGATGTTCCGGGCTGTATTGCCACTGGCGCAACGGTCGAAGAGGTGACGACGACACTCCGCGAGGCGATTGGCGAACACCTCGAGATTTTGCGCGAGATGGGCGAAGAGATCCCGATCCCGCATTCTCGCGCCGGCGTCATCCAAATCGCTTCGTAGTAGTCGTCACCTACGTCGATCCTGGGCAGAACGGTGACTATCACATCAACCTATCGAGAAAATCGGCGTGATTTAGACTCGCCCGATGGAAGCAGTCGAACTTGAAGCAGCGGACGAGGCATCGGTGGTCGCGCTGTGGGCCAGCAACAATTTGACACGACCGTGGAACGATCCCGCAGCCGATTATTCCCGTGCTGTGTTCGGGCCAACGTCAGCAGTGCTTGGCCTGAAAGACGCCGGAGATATTGTTGGCACAGTGATGGTGGGTCACGACGGTCATCGCAGTTGGATGTACTACCTCGCCGTCCGTCAGGGTCACCAGCGACGTGGATACGGCCGTCTTCTTGTCTCTGCGGCGGAGACGTGGCTACGTAATCGGGGTGCGGTCAAAGTTCAATTGATGGTGAGGTCTGAGAACACGGGGGTCCTCCATTTCTATGAAGACTGCGGGTATGAACATAGCGATGTGCAAGTGCTGTCGCGATGGCTCAAGGATTGATGATTAGAAGTGGTCTGTCAGGCGGATCATTTTCAAGATCCAGCGATAGACGAATGTGTCTAGGATGCGGCTCGAATAGCCAGCCTGTTCCTCGCTCACGTTCAAGGAAAGTCAGCCTATTTTGCACGCCGAGTGCGCCGCCAATCTGACGAGCTGTTTGATTGACGGCGCTGCCCACTGCGTAGCGCTTTGCTTCGAAGCTGGACACCGCCGCGGCGCTGATGACGGGGAACGATCGCTGGCTC
>Ga0208357_1000854_pt1 | contig 23358 bp, 25 predicted proteins | sample NGESurdeep092012_6_FD_184487 | JGI IMG/M metagenome (GOLD analysis project Ga0208357, IMG submission 184487) | Arctic peat soil microbial communities from Barrow, Alaska - NGEE Surface sample F52-2 deep-092012 (SPAdes) | ecosystem: Environmental > Terrestrial > Soil > Wetlands > Peat ...
CGGGCACGCAAGTGCCTGATTCGCGTGAGTGAGTCCGGACAAATTCGCCGGGAGCGGATTTGAACAGCCACAGGCTGGCCCGCAGGGTGCATGCCAAGGATGGCATGCATACATGTGCCGGACTCGCGATAGAAGAAAACCACAGGAAGTGGTTTTCTTCACAGGCTCTCCGTCTTGAACAAATCTATCGGCGCTCTCGCTGCCACGCACGGGCTGCCTGCCAGGCCAGCAGCGTGGTCGACAAACCGGCGCGCGATTGACCAGCCTGCAGGATAGTCAAGGCATCGGTTGAATCGACGGCACGGCGCGCCAGCTTGTGATCGTGGCACGATTCGACGGCGCGAAAAACGGTCAGCGGGCCAGCCAACGCGCGCGCGGCTTTCCAGCCGGTCAGCAAGTCGTTCAGCTGCGCCTGCACTGCTTCTTGCCGCGCGGCCCCGCCCTTGCGCAACTGGGCGCGATCCACGCCGTGTCGCGCCAGCCGCATCATCGGCAGCGGCAGGCGATCGGCTTCGGCATCGGAGTCCAGTCGCAGCAGTGCATTCAACAGGTGATTCAGCACGGCGACCTGCGACGCACGCGCCGGTGAGGCATCGGCGCCGTACCACCAGAGCGTCTCCAGGGCAGCGAGCGCCCCGTGCAAGGGCATCGCTGCCTGGATCTGGCCGGAAAAGTCGGCCGCGGTGCCCTGCTCCAGTTGCGCCATCGCCGCCAGCACCGGCGCGACCCACAGTTCGCTGGCGATGGCATGCGCGCGCGCGTCGTCGAACAGCACCTGGGTGAGCGGATGGCGGCCGCCGCTGGCGGCGGCGCCGGCCAGTTCCTCGGCCCACCAACCGAGCTTGGCGGCCGCCACCTGCGGTTCGCGGATGCCGTAGGCGGCACCCAGCAGCTCCTGCTCGAGGGCGGCCAACGCGACATGGCCGGGATAACGCTGGCCATCGACAAAGGCCAGCGCCATGCGCTGCTGCGGCTGCACCGCCAGCCACTTGTCGATGAAACCCTGCAACACCGCACCTTGTTCGACCAGCTCGATCATGCGACGGTCGGTTCCAGCTGCAGCAGCGCGGCCAGCTCGGCCGGTTCATCCACCACCGCATCGGCACCCCAGGCATGCGGATCGCCGCCGTCAAGATAGCCCCAGGTCACCGCCACCGTGAACAGACCTGCCGCCGCCCCGGCCTGGATGTCGCGCTGGTCGTCGCCGACGAACAGGCACGCCGCCGGAGCGACCCCCGCCCGCGCGCAAGCCAGCAGCACCGGTGCCGGATCGGGCTTCTTCACCGGCAGAGTATCGCCGGAAACCACCGCACTGGCTCGTTCCTTCCAACCGATCCGGCGGACCAGTTCGTCGGTGAGGAACGCCGCCTTGTTGGTGACGATGCCCCAGCGCAGGCCGCGAGTTTCGAGCCGCACCAGCAGATCATCCACCCCCTCGAACGCGCTGGTCTGCCGCACCAACACCTGCTGGTACAACTGCAGGTAGCGGGGCAACAATGCCTCCACCGCCGGCTCGCCGCGTGCGGCGAAAGCGCACCTCAGAACGGCTCGGGCACCGCGCGACACCACCTGGCGCACCGGCGCGTAGGGGGGGGCTGCGATACCCTCTTCCACGCATTGCGCCTGCAGCGCGGCGTACAAATCCGGGGCGCTGTCCAGCAAGGTGCCATCGAGGTCGAACCAAACCGCGGCGACCGTCTGCGGCAGGCGCTTGCTCATGCCGGCATCCGATCGCCGGGAGTCCCCGGGGCTCGCGCGCTGAGCACGTAGTTGACGGCGGTGATCGGGCTGAGCCACGCCTTGCGATTGAGCGGGTTGTAGGCCAGGCCGCTGACGTCCTCCAGTTCCAGGCCCGCATGGCGCAGCAGCCGAGCCAGCTCGGAAGGCTTGAGGAACTGGGCATAGTGATGCGTGCCGCGAGGCAGCATCTTCATCACGTACTCGGCGCCCACGATCGCGGCGCCGAACGCCGCCGGGGTGCGATTGATGGTGGACAGGAACAGGCGGCCGCCGGGCTTCAGCATCGCGGCAAGATCGTTGACCAGCGCAGCCGGGTCCGGCACGTGCTCGATCAGCTCCATGCAGCACACGACGTCGAAACTGGCCGGCTCCGCGGCGGCCAGTTCGGCTGAGGACTGCACGCGGTAATCGACCTCCAGCTTCGACTCGTGCAGGTGCAGCCTGGCGATTCCGATCACCTTCTCGCCGAGATCGATCGCGGTGACGTGGGCACCAGCGCGCGCCAGCGTCTCGCTCAGCAGACCGCCGCCGCACCCGACGTCGACGACGCGCGCAGCGCGCAGGTCCGTGCGTGATGCAATGTAGTCCGTGCGCACCGGGTTGAGGTCGTGCAGCGGGCGGGACTCGCCATCCGGGTCCCACCAGCGTGCGGCCAGGGCATCGAAGCGGGCGATTTCCTCCGGGCTCACATTGGAACCGGGCTGCGCAGCTTGCATGGTGAAATCCTTGTGTGGCGCCATGTCGTGGCTCGCCCGACAGTTTACCCGCCCGGCCACTCGTACACCGTGAGCTGCCAACCGCCACTGACACGGGCGGGATCGTTGTGCGCGATGCCCGTCGCCTCGACCATCAAAGCCCGACAGGCTGCTAGACAGCGATGCATCACGGTCTTTCGTCAAATGGCAGCGATGCGTTCGCGCCAGGCGTGCGTGCGCTGCAGCATCGCCACGGTATCCATGTCGGACAGCACGCGTGCGGCGAGCTTGCGGCGTCCGGCGATCCAGACATCGGTGACCTGCTGGCGACTGCAGGCGTAGACCAGCTGGGAGGTGATGTGGAACAGCGGCTGCGTTTCCAGGTCGCTCAGCCGCACCGCGGCCAGATCGGCCTGCTTGCCGACCTCGATCGACCCGATCTTCGTCTCCAGGCCGATCGCCCTGGCGCCGTTGAGCGTGGCCGCGCGCAGCGCGAAGGCGGCATCGAACGCCGCGGCATCCTGGGCCACTGCCTTGGCCAACTGCGCCGCCGTGCGCATTTCGCCGAACATGTCCAGGTCATTGTTGGACGCACAGCCGTCTGTGCCAATCGCCAGATTGACACCCGCGCGCCGGAACCGCTCGGCCGGGCAGAAGCCGGATGCCAGCTTGAGGTTGGACTCCGGACAATGCACCACTGAAACGCCGGCACTGGCGCAGGCGGCAATTTCAGCATCGGTGACCTGGGTCATGTGCACGGCAATCAAGCGATCGTTGACCAGGCCCAGCTTCTGCAGACGCTGGAACGGCCGCAACCCGCTTTTCTTCTTCTCTTCCTCGATCTCGTGCGCCGTCTCGTGGGTGTGCAGGTGCACCGGGATATCCAGCAGATCGGACTGCATCCGGATGCGCTCGAAGCTCTCGTCCGACACGGTGTACGGCGCATGCGGTGCGAAGGCGGTGCTGACCAGGGGGTCGCCAAGGAAGCTATCGTGCACCTCGGCGGCGCGCTCGAAATACTCGTCCTGACTCTTCGCCCAGGCGGTGGGAAACTCGATCACGGGCAGCCCGACCACGGCGCGAAAACCCAGCTTGCGGTAAGTGGCGCCGATCACGTCGGGGAAAAAGTAGTTTTCGTTGGCGCAGGTGGTGCCGCCACGCAGCATCTCGGCCACCGCCAGCTCCACGCCGTCGCGCACGAACTCCGGTCCGAGCACCTTCGCCTCGGCCGGCCAGATGTGCTGTTGCAGCCACACCATCAACGGCAGGTCGTCGGCCAGACCTCGCAACAATGTCATCGGGTTGTGCGTATGGCTATTGACCAGGCCGGGGATCAACGCGTGCTCGCCCAGTTCGACGCGCTCACGCGGCGCGTAGGCGGCTCGGGCGTCGGCGATCGGCAACACGGCAACGATCACGTCCTTTTCGACGACCACCGCATGCTGCTCCAGCACCACCGCATGTGGCTCGACCGGCACCACCCAGCGCGCTTCGATGATCAGGTCGACGGGCTGCGGGACGGGCTGGTTCATGGTTCACCTTCATGGCGGGGGGATGGATACGACAAGGGGCGGCGCCTTGCGGCCGCCGCCCCTTGCAAACCGTGGTCCCGGCTGCGCGGGAAAGACGGTCCAGCGAAGGCGTGCAGGATTCGCACGCCGATGGGTCACTTCACGCGGCTGTCGTATTCGCCGGTGCGGGTATCGACCTTGATGATTTCGTCCTGGTTGACGAACAGGGGTACGCGCACCACGGCACCGGTCTCCAGCGTGGCCGGCTTGCCGCCGCCGCCCGAGGTGTCACCGCGCACGCCCGGATCGGTTTCAGTGATCTTCAGCTCGACGAATTTCGGCGGCTGCACGGCGACGATGCCGCCATTGAACAGGGTGACCACGCACTCCTCCTCGCCCTTCAGCCACTTCCATGCATCGCCCATCGCGGCGAGCGAAGCGGGCGCCATCTCGAAGGTCTCCATGTTCATGAAGTTCCACACGCGATCCTTGCCGATGCCGTCGATGAAGGAGAGCTGCATGTCGGTATCTGTGGCATCGGCTTCCTCGAACGAATCGCTGGATTTCAGCGTCTGCTCGGTGGTGCGGCCATCCTTCAGATTGCGGATGCGAATGCGCGTGAATGCCTGCCCCTTGCCCGGCTTGACGAAGTCCGCTTCGGTGATGATCCACGGATCGCCGTTGTGAAGGATCTTCCTGCCCGTTTTGACGTCGTTGAGGCCAAGGGTCGCCATGCGCTGTCTGCTCCAAAGGTAAAACCGCCTCGCAGGGCGGCTAAAATAGGTATCTTTGTACGGGCCAGACGGCCCGCCCAAGGCCCATCATGATAACCGCAAGCCCCAACGCACGCCTATCTTCGCCTGCAACCGACTGGCGCGAGCTGTGGCGCGACGCGATCACCGACCCGGTCGAGCTGCTCCAGGCGGTGGGCCTGGGCGGGCGCACCGATCTCCTGCCTCCCGACGACGCCGGTTTTGCGCTGCGTGTTCCGCGCGGATTCGTGGCCCGGATGCGCCGCGGGGACCCGCGCGATCCGTTGCTGCTGCAGGTGCTTCCGCAGCGCTCCGAACACGACCAGGTCGAGGGCTACAGCACGGATGCCGTCGGCGACCTGGCATCCAAGGCAGGGCATGGCCTGCTGCACAAGTACGACGGGCGCGCGCTGTTGATCGCCAGCGGCAGTTGCGCGATCAACTGCCGCTACTGTTTCCGCCGTCACTTCCCCTATGCCGAAGAGATCGCAGCGACGTCGCAGTGGCGCGACGCACTGGCCCAGCTACGCGCCGACCCGTCGATTCGCGAGCTGATCCTGTCTGGCGGCGACCCGTTGGCGCTGGCAACGCACAAGCTGGAGGAACTTGCCCGCGGCCTGGCCGAGCTGCCGCAGGTGATCCGCCTGCGCATCCATACCCGTCTGCCGGTGGTGCTGCCCGAGCGGATAGACGACACCTTCATCAGCTGGCTGGCAGCCCTGCCGATGCAGAAGGTGGTCGTGTTGCACGCCAACCACGCCAACGAGTTCGACGCGGCCGTGGACGAGGCCTGCGCAAGACTGCGCGGCGCCGGGGCCAGCCTCCTGAACCAGTCGGTACTGCTGCGCGACATCAACGACGACGCGGATACCCTGGTTGCGCTGTCCGAGCGGTTGTCCGCTGCCGGCGTGCTGCCGTACTACCTGCACCAGCTGGACCGGGTACACGGTGCCGCCCATTTCGAGGTCAGTGATGCGGTGGCGCTGGAGTTGCAGCAGCAGTTGCGCGCACGCCTGCCCGGCTATCTCGTTCCGCGGCTGGTACGCGAGGTGGCCGGCGATACTGCCAAACGGCCCTTGTAAACCCTTCGTACCGAACTCGCCAGGACTGGCCACGACCGCGCTAGGAGCGTGGGCCACAGAAACGTTCGAGGCGAAAAGTTGCCTGCGCCGGGGCAGTTTTTCGACGATTCGCCGGCCCATAGTCGTGCTATGGGCCAAGAATCGGCGGAAAAATGAACCAAGCAGGCGACTTTGCAGTCCGGATGGCTTCTGCGGCCCACGCTCCTGCCGCTGGCGGCCGCTGGCGGAATCCGTTACAAACACTCATTGTCAGCAATCCTGCCGAATATCAGGTAACAGCCGCACCGAACCACGGACCACGTCACACTCCATGAAAAAAGACTTCGTCATCAAGATCCTGTTTGTCGAGAACTCCCTCGAGGAGGCCGAGCAGATCATCAGCCTGTTGCGCAACAGCGGCATCGCGGTGAGGCCGGCACGCGCCACCAACGTCGAGCAATTACAGGCGTCGGTGAACGAACTGGAGCCGGACGTGGTGATGTTCGATCCGGCTGTCACCAGCATCACCCAGGACGAAACCATGAGCGTGCTGGAGGCCTACGGACGTGATTTCGCGCTGGTCGGCCTGGTCGGCGCCATGGACAACGAATTGGTGGCGGACCTGTTCGTGCACGGCGCCCGCGGCGTCGCCTCACGCAGTCACCCGCAACAGCTGATCGCCGTCCTGAAGCGCGAATTCGAAGCGCTGCAGACACGTCGCCAGGTGCGTTGGCTGCACACCGCCCTGCGCGAAACCGAGCGACGCTGTGATGCGCTGCTCGACTCCTCCACCGACGCCATCGCCTATGTCCACGAGGGCATGCACGTGCGCGCCAACCAGGCCTACCTCGACACCTTCGGCTACGAGAGCTTCGACGACCTGCTCGGCCTGCCCTTGCTGGACATGATCGACGCGGCGAACGCCGACGAAATGAAGACCCTGCTGCGCGGACAGGCACACCAGGGCAAGTTCCCCGCCCAGCTCAGCCTGCGCGCGCGACGCGCCGACGAAAGCCGTTTCGATGCCACCGTGGAGTTTGCCCCGGCCACGTTCGAGGGCGAGCGTTGCCTGCAGATCGTATTCCGCCGCCAGATGGTCGACCCGGCCGTGCTGGAACAGCTGCAGCGTGATGCGGTCACGGGGCTGTACAACCGCCAGCACATGCTGGTGCGCATCGACGACGCCGTCACCTCGGCCGCCAAGGGCAGGAAGGGTCAGTCGCTGCTGTTGATCGAGCCGGACAATTGGGCGTCGCTGGTCGGCGGCATCGGGCTGGGCAAGGCCGACGAACTGCTGGCCGGGTTCGCCGACCGCACACGCATGCTGCTGGGCGCCGAGGATATCGCCGGCATGCTGGCCGAACACACGCTTGGCGTCGTGCTCGATTCGCGCTCGGACGAGGCCATCCGCGACTGGATCGCCAAACTGCAGCACAGCATCAGCAGCGAAATATTCGATGCCGGGACGCGCTCGATCACGGTCACGGCCAGCGTCGGTGGCAGCCTGCTGGGCGAGAAGAACGCCAACAGCGAACTCCTGCTCAACCAGGCCAGCCACGCCCTGCGCACCGCCCAGAACCTCGGCGGTAGCCAGGTGGAAATTCACGACCCGGCGGCTCGCGAGAAAGCCGACGAGGAGCGTGAGCGCTACTGGCTGGAATTGCTGCAGCAGGCGCTGGCGAACAACGGCCTGGTGCTCTATCACCAGCAGACGATCAGCCTGCAGGATGCCGACGGCGAGTTCTCGGAGATCCTGCTGCGCATGAACGGCCCGCAGGGCGAGGTGTTGCCCGGTTTCTTCATGCCCATCGCCGAAAAGCACAACCTCACCGGCGCCATCGACCGCTGGGTGCTCGCCGAAGCCATTCGCATATTGCAGTCACGCGAGTCGCAGGACCAGCCGTCCACGTTCTTCGTCAAGCTTACCGCCGCCTCGCTGCAGGACGACACGATGTTGCCCTGGCTGGAAGAGCGCCTCGGCGCCGCCAGGCTGAAACACTGCCACCTGGTGCTCGAGATGACCGAGAGCAAGGTGATGACCCTGCTGCGTCCGGCCCAGGAGTTCGTCAAGGGCTGGAAGAAGCTTGGCGGCAGTTTCGCACTGGAGCAGTTCGGTTCGGGCCTGAACTCGTTCCAGTTGCTCAATCATATCGACGCGGATTACCTGAAGATCGACCGCAGCCACATGGCCGAGCTGCCGCAGCACGCCGACAGCCAGAAAAAAATCACCGAGATTTGCCAGCAGGCGCACGACCTCAATCGACTGACCATTGCCGAATGGGTCGAGGACGCCACCAGCACCTCGCTGCTGTTCTCCTGCGGCGTGGACTTTGTGCAGGGTAATTTTCTGCAGGTACCGCAGCGGTTGGAGTGACGGGATTCGGGATTCGGGATTCGGGAAAAGCGTCGCACCGCTTTCGCAGGGCGGGCACGGCCCGCCGTCCCGCGTGACGCCAGAGCGCGCGACAAAAGCCGGCGGGCCGTGCCCGCGCTACGGTTCCGGTTGCGGTTGCGGGGTGGGTTCCCCACCGGCCCCACGATTCCACCCAGCAAAAACCCCCGCGGATCGCTCCGCGGGGGTTTTCATGCAGCCATTGCCGGCGAGCGGATTACTCGGCGGCGGCGGATGCAGCTGCGGCGGCCTTGGCACTCGCCTTGGCCGCAGCAGCAGCGGCGATGTCTTCCTTGATGCGGGCAGCCTTGCCTTCCAGGCCGCGCAGGTAATACAGCTTGGCGCCCCGCACCTTGCCCTTGCGCTTCACCGTCACCGACTCGATCTGCTGGCTGTGCGCCTGGAACACGCGCTCCACGCCCGTGCCGTGCGAGATCTTGCGCACGGTGAAGGCCGAATGCAGGCCGCGGTTGCGCTTGGCGATGACGATGCCCTCGAACGCCTGCACGCGCTCGCGGTTGCCTTCCTTCACCTTGACGTTGACCACCACGGTGTCGCCGGGGCCGAAGTCCGGCAGCTGGCGGGTGATCTGCTCGGATTCGAACTGTTCAATGATCTTGTTCATGGCGCACCTGTCGGTTCACTTTTGCGGTATCAAAACTGCGGCCGTCACTCGGCCGCCTCGTCGTGCCGTGCTGCTGCTGTGAAGCATGCTCACGGCGAAATTCATCCAGCAACGCACGGGATGCAGCATCCAGCGCGCGCTGTGACAGCAAGTCCGGCCGCCGCAGCCAGGTTCGTCCCAGCGATTGCTTGAGGCGCCAGCGGGCAATCGCCGCATGGTCACCGGACAGCAACACTTCCGGTACATCACCCAGCGCATCGTGCACCGGTCTTGCAAAGTGCGGACAATCGAGCAGGCCATCCGAGAATGAATCCTGCTCGGCCGATGCCGCGTCGTTCAACGCGCCATCCTGCAAGCGCCCGACCGCGTCGATGATCACCGCCGCGGCCAACTCACCGCCGGACAGCACATAATCGCCGATGGAAAGCTCCTCGTCGACCTCGTGCGCCAGCAGACGCTCGTCCACACCTTCATAACGTCCGCAGAGCAGGCCGATGCGTGGCAGTTTCGCCAGCGCCTCCACCCTGCCCTGCGTCAGCCGCGCTCCCTGCGGACTGAGATAAATCAGATGCACCGGTTCCGGTGCCGCCTCGCGCATGGCCGAAAGGGTCGTGCGCAAGGGCTCGATCATCATCACCATGCCCGGACCGCCGCCATACGAGCTGCTGTCCACGCTGCGATGCTTGTCGGTGGCGTAGTCGCGCGGATTCCAGGTTTCCACCTGCAGCAACTCGCGTTGCTGCGCGCGTCCCACCACACCGACGGCGGCACACTGGCGCACGAAGTCGGGAAACAGGCTGACGACATCGATGCGCATGATCCTTGTCCTTTTGCCGCGCACACCGGCGCGGTCAGAATTCGGGATCCCAGTCCACCACCATGCGCCCTGCGGACAAGTCCACCGAACGCACATACGAACCTTGGACGAAGGGGATCAGCCGCTCGCGCGCACCATCCCTGACCACCACCACATCGTTGGCACCGGTGGCGAACAGGTGATTGACCCGCCCCAGCTTCACGTCCTGCGTGGTGACCACCTCGAGTCCTTCGAGGTCGACCCAGTAATATTCATCCTTCGCGGGAGGGGGCAACTGCTCGCGGGCGACATGGATGTCGATACCGATCAGCGCTGCCGCCTGTTCGCGGTCGTCCACTCCGGGCAGTTGGGCCACCATGCCCTTGCCCTGCGTGCGACCTGTCACTCCCGAGATCTCCTTCTCCGCACCGGGCGCTGTGCCAAGCAGCCACGGCTGGTAGTCGAAGATCCGCATGCGCGGCTCGGCCCAGGATTCGATCTTGAGCCAGCCCTGCACGCCGTACAGCCCGACGATGCGCCCGATCAGGACGCGTCGACCGGCTGTCGTCATGCTCAGGCGACCGGCTGCAGCTTGCCGGCTTCCTTGACCAAGGCGGCGACCTTGTCGCTCAGCTGCGCACCCTTGCCCACCCACTCCTTGACGCGCTCGACGTTCAGCTCAAGGCGCTTGTCCTTGCCCGACGCCACCGGGTTGTAATAACCGATGTTCTCGATGTTGCGGCCGTCGCGCTTGCTGCGCTGATCGGTCACAACGACGTGGTAGAACGGACGGCCCTTGGCGCCACCGCGCGAAAGACGAATCTTGACCATGGTAAAACTCCGAAGTTGCCGAATGAGCGGCAGGCACACGAGAGACGTGCGCGGTAAACGGGGCATTTTAGCGGGTTTTCGGGAAAAGGGAAGGGTTTGGAGGCGGAAACGGGGAACGGGGAACGGGGAACGGGGAAGATCGTAAATGCAAAGAGCTGAACACTGAACACCGAACACCCGCTCCCCGTTCTCGTCAGCGCATGGGCGGCAAGCCACCCATCCCACCCATGCCGCCCATCCCCTTCATCGCACCGCGCATCTGGCGCATCAAGCCCTTGCTGCCGCCCCGGCCCAGCTTGGACATCATCTTTTCCATCTGCATGTACTGCTTCAGCACGCGATTGACGTCGGCCGGCTGGGTGCCGGAGCCGCGCGCCACGCGGGCACGGCGCGAACCGTTCAGCAGATCCGGGTGGCGGCGCTCCTTGCTGGTCATCGAGTTGATGATCGCGATCATCTTGTTCATCTCGCCGTCGTTGACCTTGGACTTGACACTGTCCGGCAGGCTGGACACGCCGGGCAACTTGTCCATCAGACCAGCCAGGCCACCCATATTGCCCATCTGCTCCAGCTGATCCTTCATATCGTTGAGGTCGAAGCGCTTGCCCTTCATCACCTTCTGGGCCAGCTTCTGCGCCTTGTCCTGGTCGACTTTGCGTTCGACCTCCTCGACCAGCGACAGCACGTCGCCCATGCCGAGGATGCGCTGCGCCAGGCGATCCGGATGGAACGGTTCCAGCGCGTCGCTCTTTTCGCCGGCACCGAGGAACTTGATCGGCTTGCCGGTGACATAGCGCACCGACAGCGCAGCGCCGCCGCGGGCATCGCCGTCGGTCTTGGTCAGGATGACGCCGGTCAGCGGCAGCGCCTCGTCGAACGCCCTGGCCGTGTTGGCGGCATCCTGGCCGGTCATCGAGTCAACCACGAACAGGGTCTCCACCGGCGTGATCGCCGCGTGCAGCGCCTTGATCTCGGCCATCATCGCCTCGTCCACATGCAGGCGACCGGCGGTATCGACGATCAGCACGTCGACCACTTCACGACGGGCCGCCGCGAGAGCAGCCTTGGCGATGGCAACCGGATCCTGGCCCACCTCGGACGGGAAGAACTTCACCCCGACCTGCTCGGCCAGCGTGCGCAGTTGCTCGATCGCGGCCGGACGGTACACGTCGCAACTGACCACCATCACCTTTTTCTTCTTGCGCTCGGTCAGCAGCCGCGCCAGCTTGGCCACCGTGGTGGTCTTGCCGGCACCCTGCAGGCCGGCCAGCAACACCACCGCCGGCGGCTGCTGCGCCAGGTTCAGTTCGGTGTTGGCGCTGCCCATCACCATGGTCAATTCGTCGCTGACCACTTTCACCAAGGCTTGGCCGGGCGACAGGCTCTTGACCACGTCCTGGCCCACAGCACGCACCTTGATCCGCTGGATCAAGGCCTGCACCACCGGCAGCGCGACATCGGCTTCCAGCAGGGCAATGCGTACTTCACGCAGCGCCTCGCGGATGTTCTCGTCGGTCAGCCGACCGCGCCCGCGCAGTCGGTTGACGGTGGTGGACAGGCGTTGGCTGAGCGACTCAAACATGGCATGGAGATCAAAGTACGGAGACGCTCAAGTATAGCGGACGCGGCAAATGCCCATGCCTCCATCACCGTCATGCCCGGCGTGCAGGATGGGTTGGCCCACCATCCTCCATTTGTGTTTCTACCGCCCAAGCTCCTGGCCTGCCTTGATCCACGCGGCGATGTCGTGGAGGACCTTTGCATCCACATGCCCGGCGACGCCGTAGTCGGCCGGGGATGGCGGGTTGCCGGCGGGCATGAACAGGTGGCTGAGGCCTGGATATTCGATCAGTTTCACGCGTGGGTTGCCTGCAAACGTCTTTTTCCAGACCGCGAAGTTGTCCTTCGGCAGCACCTGGTAATCACCACCGCCCTGCAGTATCAGCATTGGCTCGGTCAGCGATTGAGCCACCGCCACCGCGTGGTAGTCGCGCAGGACCAGCCAATAGCTGGCCGGCGCGTGGAAGAACAGGCCCGCCGGCGGGTGCGCCGGGTTCGCATGGGCCAGCGCATCGCGCGCCTTGATGACGGGTGCCACCAGTTTGTCCAGGGTCGCCGCCGGCAGGTGCTGCACGCGGGCGATGTAGCGCATCTGGCGCACGATCGTGTCGAAATCCAACGCCACCGGTGCGGCCAGCATGATGACGCCGGCCAGTTGCGGGTCACGCCTGGCGATGCGTGGCGCCATATAGGCACCCAGGCTGTGACCGAGCACAAACACACGGTGCGGATCGATCTGCTTTTGCTGATGCAGCAAATGCAGCGCCGTCAGTGCATCGTCGGTGACTTCGTCATCGACGGTGATGGGCTTGCCCGCCATCTCCCGGCCATAAGTCAAGGTACGTTTGTCGTAACGCAGCGACGCAATGCCGGCCGCCGCCAGACCGTCGGCGATATCGCGCAACGGCTTGTTCGGGCCGATCGTCTCATCGCGATCCTCTGGCCCGGAACCGGCCACCAGCACCACCGCCGGAAACGGCCCCTTGCCGGCGGGTAGCGTCAATACGCCCTGCAACGGCCCCGGTGGCGAGCTCACCGCCAATGGCTGGATCCGCACGCCGTTGGCCTCGACATACGCCTTTACCGGGGACAGTCGCGACTTGCCCGATGCCGCACCACCGGTGGTGGCGGGCTGAAACAGGAAGGTGGTGATCCGGTCCTGCGCGTCGCAGGCGACCACGAAATTCAGCGGGGCATTCGCGAAGGTCACCCGCGTGACCACGCGCGAATGGCCGTCGGCGGTCTGCCGTTGCGGCACGGCATGTTTCTGGTACGCACCCGCCTTGGCCTGCAGCTGACGCCAGACCTGCTCGAGTCTGGCGGCATCCAGCGCCTGCGCGTCGGTGGGACTGAAATCCTTGCGCGCGCCGGCGTAATCGCCGCGCACGAGCGCGTCCAGCGAGGCGGCGGAATGGGCCATGCACGCCTCCGTGGGCCGTGCTGCAGCCTGCGCCGCCACCGCCAAACCCAGCAGCCCAGCCATCATCAAACCCTTCGATCGCTTGAACATGTGCGCTCTCCTCCTCAGTCAGCGACTGCCTTCCAGCCGCAATGGCTGAAGTACGAATACCCCGCCGTAATCAGCAGAATCGCCAGGATCACGATCAGCAGCAGCCAGGGCGTGGGGTCGATCACGGCAGCAATCATCATCAGCAGACCGCCCAGCATGAATACCCAACCACCGAACCGGTGCGTGCGTTCCCACACCGCATCGCTCGCCAGCGTCCATGGCGTGCGGATGCCGATGAAGAAGTTGCGACGCAGCTTGCCCAAGTAGTTGCCGAGCAACATGTACAGCACACCGACCGCGAACATGACGATCATCGGTATCGAGACGGCATAGCCGGCCCCGGCCAGCAGGATGGCTACGCCGATCACCAGCACGAACCCCTGCGCGACCAGCGTCAGGATTCCCCAAATCCCGACGAATGGTTTGATCGCGAACTGACGCGGCGAGATCACCGGCAGTAGCCAGGTGAGTCCGGCGAACACCACGATCATCAGCGGCCACATTGCCGCCGCCCAGAACCGCGGCAGGTGATCGTTGACCTGACCATGCAAGTTCCAGTGCGTGGGCACCTGCGCCGGCAGTCGTGGATACAGCCACACCCCAACCCCGATCGAAATCACCAGGAACACCAGCGAAACCAGAAAACCGCGTTTCAAATTCATGCTTTGGGTCCTGCTCCAGGCTTGCCGGGAAACATGTCGAAAAGCATCCGCGCCAGATCCTCCAACACGGTGCTGTTGAGCGAATAGACGATGAACTGACCCTGCCGCTCGGTGCGCACCAGATCGGCCTGCTTGAGCACGGAAAAATGATGCGACAGCGAGGCGGCGGTCATATCGAACGCCGCGCCGATCTCGCCCGCACTCAGCGCCCCGCCCTGCAGTCGCTTGAGGATCGCGCGACGGGTCGGGTCGGCCATCGCCTTGAATACGGCTTGTTGCTTCATCGGGGGCTTGCTTGCACAGTCACGATATGCAGATATTTAGACAAGTATCTAAATATTGCAAGTGCCGAATTCTGGCTGACGTCCTGTTCTGTGTATTAGGTGGGGATGATCGGTGCGGCCGCGGACGGGACAATGGTGCAAACCCGCGTCCGCGTATCGGCGGTGGCGCACGATCCTTCCCGATCCGGTCGAAGCGGATTTGGCCATAACGATGCTGGATCGCCGACAGTCGCGGCTATCCGCGCGCCCGGATCGGCGCGCACCGTCTTGCCGAATCCCGCATTCACCTGCCCGCAGCGCTGTGCCACACTTGCGTGTCATGTCGCTGACCATTCCCACCCTGCTGGCCATCGTGTTCTATCTGGCCGCCACCAGCCTGCTGGCCGCGCCGCTGACGGGTTGCCCACGCACGCCGCGACGACTTGGCCTGGTTACCGCCACGGCGGCGGTCCTGCTGCACGCCGCGGTCCTGCTGGGTGCACATGGCGGCCGGCTTGATCTGCATTTCTTCGCGGCGCTGTCGCTGGTGGCGTGCGTGGTCGGCGCCCTGACCCTGCTGGTGAACCTTTCGCGACCGGTGGTCGGGCTCGGCGTCATCGTGTTCCCGCTGGCGGCGTTGTTGCTGGCCCTGGACGTATTCCTGGCGCCACCGACCACACCCAAGCCGATCGACTGGCAGATCCAGCTGCACGTGGTGATCGCACTGCTTGCCTATAGCGTGCTGTCGATCGCCGCCGTGCTGGCGCTGCTGCTGGCGGCACAGGAACGTGCGTTGCGCTCACGTCGGCCGGGGCTGCTGGTGCGCGCGTTGCCGCCGCTGACCCAGACCGAAGCGTTGTTGTTCCGCTTGATCGGTGCTGGTTTCGCCTTGCTCACCCTGACCCTGCTGAGCGGCCTGCTGTTCATCGCCAATATCCGCGCGCAACACCTGGTGCACACCACCGTGCTGAGCGTCGTCGCGTGGCTGATTTTCGGTGCGCTGTTGTGGGGCCGCTGGCGTCATGGCTGGCGCGGGCGCAGCGCGGTCAACCTCACCCTGGCCGGCATGGCGGTGCTGGGGCTGGCGTTCTTCGGCTCGAAATTCGTGCTGGAAGTGATCCTGCACCGCACGATGGGTTGAGCGCGCCGGGCTGGTCCAGGCTCTCAGTGGCAGGCGTCGATCGCCTCGCTCAACCGCTCCACGCCGACCACCTCCATCTCGCCGACCTTGCCCTTCTTCGGCGCATTCGCCTTGGGCACGATCGCGCGGCGGAAACCGTGGTGGGCCGCCTCCTTAAGCCGTTCTTCGCCATTGGGCACCGGACGGATCTCGCCCGAAAGGCCCACCTCGCCAAAGGTGACCATGTGTTCGGGCAGCGGCCGATCGCGCAGGCTCGACAACACGGCCAGCAGCACCGGCAGATCCGCGGCGGTTTCCTGCACGCGGATGCCACCGACCACGTTGACATACACATCCTGGTCATAGGCCGCCACGCCGCCGTGCCGATGCAGCACCGCCAGCAGCATCGCCAGCCGGTTCTGCTCCAGGCCCAGGGTGACCCGGCGCGGATTGCCGAGCGAGGACTGGTCGACCAGCGCCTGCACCTCGACCAACAGCGGGCGGGTGCCTTCACGGGTGACCATGACGGCACTGCCGGAGGTCGGCCCCGCATGGTTGGACAGGAAGATGGCCGAGGGGTTGGGTACCTCGCGCAAACCCCTGTCGGACATGGCGAACACACCCAGCTCATTGACCGCGCCGAAGCGGTTCTTGAACGCGCGCAGTACGCGGAAACGGCTGCCCGATTCGCCTTCGAAATAGAGCACGGCATCGACCATGTGCTCAAGCACGCGCGGGCCGGCAATGCCGCCTTCCTTGGTGACATGGCCGACCAGGAACACCGAGGTACCGGTTTCCTTGGCGAAGCGCGTCAGCTTGGCCGCCGCCTCGCGCACCTGCGACACCGAACCCGGCGCCGCCGCGAGCAATTCGGTCCAGATCGTCTGGATCGAATCGATCACCAGCACCTTCGGCCGCGTCGCCATCGCCTGTTCGAGGATGCGCTCGATACAAGTTTCCGCCAGCGCCTGCAGCGGCTCCAGCGGCAGGCCGAGACGTTGCGCCCGCGCCGCCACCTGGGCCAGCGACTCCTCGCCGGTGACATAGACACTGGGCAGATGCAGGCCCAGCGTGCCGAGCACCTGCAACAGCAGCGTCGATTTGCCGATGCCCGGATCGCCGCCGATCAGCACCACCGAACCTTGCACCAGGCCGCCCCCAAGCACCCGGTCCAGTTCGCCAATGCCGGTCAACGTGCGCGCCTCGGTGGTCAGCATCACCTCGGTCAACGGCGTGATCTTCGGCGCGCCCGCGGCGGCACCGGCATAGCTGGAACGCTGCGCGCCCACCGACGCCTTGCCCGCCGTGGCCGGCTCCAGCACGATCGCGCTGAGCGTGTTCCACACCCCGCACTCGACGCATTGCCCTTGCCACTTGTTGTGCTCGGCGCCGCACTCGGTGCAGACGTAGGCGGTCTTGGCTTTTGCCATCAGTTGTCTATCCTGTTCTGCGTGGATGTGTCGGTGCCATCGAGCAGGGCGTCCAGGCCGCGCGCGGCGTCCCATAGGCGGATGACTTCCACATGTGCGGGCATCGCCATGTAGTAGACGAGGATGCGCTCGAAGTGTCGCAAGGGATGAAACCGCAGTGGCGCCGGCAATTCCGGAAACAACGCGGCGTGGCGCGTCGATCCACTGACGGGTTGCCGAGCGATCAGATCGAACGTGGCCGCCAGCGCATCGATGAATTTCAACTCCAGCGCGGGGCCGCCTTCGGCCGCGTAATAAGCCGCGATATCGACGGCATCCTTTTCGGCGGCGGGACGCCAGACCATCGGACGCGGGTTCACTTCGCGGTGCGGTCGCGCGCGCGCTTGCGCGCCTGTCTGAACCAGGCGTCATCCACTCGAACGGCCGGGCCGGACGCCAGACCTTCGGCGATCAGACCGCGCAGATGCTCCTCGGCGTTGCGCTTCTGGCGGTCGCGGATCAGCTCCCGCACGTAGTCCGAGGTACTGGAAAAACCGCCATCGCGCACTTGCTGGTCGACGAAGCGCTTCAGCGGCTCGGTCAGGGAAATATTCATGGTGGCAGGCATGGCAACCTCGTTTGGCAATTATTGCCAAGACAGTCTAGGAGCCCGCGTTAGCGAAACGCAAGCGGCAACCCACCCGCCTCTTGACTCCGATATTGGGGTCAGGCGGCCGGCTTGGCGGGACAGCTCCACATCCGCCAGCGGCCGCTGCGCAGCGGAACCGATGCCGACCATTCTGGTGACGTCACCAAAATGATCGGCGAGCCGGAGTTCACCCAGATAGGGCGGCAAAGGACTCAGCTGTCATCTTCCACGAACAGCACGCGGCGGGTCATGCCGCAGGTGAGATCGTAGGAAATGGAGCCAGCCTGCGCCGCGATGGCTTCGACCGGCAGTTCTGGACCCCACAGCACCACGCGATCACCGATGCCTGCGTCGGGTGCGTTGCGCAGGTCGAGGGTGATCAGGTCCATCGACACGCGTCCGATCAGCGGCACGCGTCGCTCGCCGACCAGCACCGACGTGCCGGCGGCGGCACTGCGCGGGTAGCCATCGCCGTAGCCCACGGCGGCAACACCGACGGGCATGTCTTCGGGACAGGTCCAGGTGCCGTTGTAACCAATCCGCTCGCCCTTGCCGATGCGATTGACCGCGAGCAACCGCGTGCTCAGGGTCATCGCCGGACGGAAGCCGAAATCAGCGCCGCTCTTGCCGTCGACCACGGACAAGCCGTACAGCAAACCGCCCGTGCGCACCCAGTCGCCACGCGCGTCAGGCCAGCCGAGTACGGCGGCGGAGTTGGACAGCGAACGCGGCCCGCGGAACTGCCCGGTCACCGCGGCAAAACAGGCGATCTGCGCAGGCGTCTGTGCGCCATCGAAAAGCTCGGAATCGGAAAAGTGCGTGAGCAGGCCGATTTCGGGATCGATGCCGACCATGCTGGCAAGTCGCGCATGCACGGTGGCAACGCGTTCGGGAGCGAACCCGAGCCGGTGCATGCCGCTGTCGACCTTCAGCCATACGCGCAAGCGCCCTCGAGCCGGTGATGTCTCGGCCAACCAGGTCAGTTGCGTATCATGGTGGATCGTCGCGTCGAGCTGCAGGCGCTGCATCTCGGCGATATCGCCGGCGTTGTCGGGCCCTGACAACACCACGATGCGTTGCCGATGCCCCGCCGCGCGCAGACGCAAACCATCGCCCAGCGCCGCCACCGCGAATGCGTCGGCCTCCTGGTCCAGTGCGCGCGCCACGCGCTCCAGCCCGTGCCCGTAGGCGTCGGCCTTGACCACCGCCATCACCTTCGCCGGCGCCGCCAGTGCCTTCAGTCGCGCCAGGTTGTGGCGCAGTGCGCCCAGGTGGATGGTGGCGACGGTGGTGCGGCTCATTGGACCCGGGATTCGGGATTCGGGATTCGGGATTCGTCAAAAGCGGGTGGTCCGACAGCATTCGCGGGACAGCATGACTGTGCAGGAACCGGGGAGCGCCACGAATCGCCCGTGGAGCGTCGGCTCGAACGAATCCCGAATCCCGAATCACGAATCCCGGCCTTCAATCGAATCCCCCCACGAACGAATCCGGCGCGTAGTTCACGAACTTCGTGTAGTGGCCGATGAAGGTCAGCTTGCAGGTGTCGGTGGGGCCGTTGCGCTGCTTGCCGATGATGATCTCGGCGATGCCCTTGTCAGCCGATTCCTTGTTGTAGTACTCGTCGCGGTAGATGAACATGATCACGTCGGCGTCCTGCTCGATCGCGCCGGACTCGCGCAGATCGGACATCATCGGACGCTTGTCGGCGCGTTGCTCCAGCGAGCGGTTCAACTGCGAAAGCGCGACCACCGGCACGTTCAGCTCCTTGGCCAGGCCCTTCAGTGAACGCGATATTTCTGAAATTTCGGTGGCGCGATTCTCCTTGTTCCCGGGCACCTGCATCAGCTGCAGGTAGTCGATCACGATCAGGCCGAGGCCACCGTGTTCGCGGTGCAGCCGGCGCGCACGCGAACGCAGCTCCACCGGCGACAGGCTGGGCGTGTCGTCGATGAAGATCTTCGCGTCCGAGAGCAGGGCGATCGCGTTGGACACACGCGGCCAGTCCTCCTCCTCCAGGGTACCGTTGCGCAGGTGCTGCTGGTGGATGCGACCGACCGAGGAAATCAGGCGGAACGCCAGCTGCGAGGAGGACATTTCCATCGAGAACACCACCACCGCCTTCTTGCCACCCAGCGCAGCGGTCTCGGCGACGTTCAACGCGAACGCGGTCTTGCCCATCGACGGGCGGGCCGCCACGATGATCAGGTCCGAGGGTTGCAGGCCGGAGGTGATTTCATCCAGGTCGGTGAAGCCGGTGCTGACGCCGGTGAGCTGGCCGCGGTTCTGGTAGCGCTCGGTCAGCAGCTTGAAGGCGTCCTTGACCGCTTCGCGCATCGACACGGAGTCCTTCTTGCCGCGCGCGCCCGACTCGGCAATGTGGAACACGCGCTGCTCGGCGCTTTCGAGCACCTCGTGCACGCTCTTGCCTTCGGGCCGATAGCCGTCCTCGGTGATCGAGGTACCGGCGTCGATCAGCTGGCGCAACACCGACTTCTCGCGCACGATCTCGGCGTAGGCCGCGATGTTGGCGGCGCTGGGCGTGCTGTTGGCCAGCTCGATCAGGTAGCCGGCGCCACCGACCATCTCGGCCAGGCCATTGCTCTCGAACCAGTCGCCCAGGGTTACCGCATCGCAGGGCATGCCCTTGTTCGCCAGCTCGTTGATGGCGCGCCAGATCAGGCGATGATCCTTGCGATAAAAGTCGTCCTCGGCGAGGCGGTCGGCGACGTTGTCCAGTGCAGAGGGCGCCAGCATCAGCCCGCCCAGCACCGCCTGCTCGGCATCGATGGAATGCGGCGGCACCCGCAGCGCCTCGATCGCCGATGAGGGGTTTTTACGTTCGGGCACGTAGGACATCGACTTACCTCACACGGAACCGGGCAGCATGCCGACAGCCATCAGGCTGCTGCACTGATCCGTAATCATACGCGGGACCATCTCATCCTCCGAGACAACAAGTCTGTGGATAAGCTGTGCGTTGCTGGGGATAAAACCGGGATTCGGGATTCGGGATTCGTTCAAAAACCGGCGTGCCGTGAGTTCGCCGCCATCCCGCTTTTTCGAATCCCGAATCCCGAAATCCTAAATCCCGGCACCAAAGCAAACGGGCGCCGTGAGGCGCCCGTTGTGCCTTGAAACAAAAGCCTTACTTGTCGCTGACCACGATCACCTTGACGGTGGTATGAACGTCGGCATGCAGGTGCACGGCCACGTCGTACTCACCGGTGTTGCGCAGCGGGCCTTCACCGAGGATCACTTCGCCCTTGTGCACTTCGTGACCCTTGGCAGTCAGGGCCAAGGCAATGTCGCGGGGGCCGACCGAACCGAACAACTTGCCTTCGGCACTGGCGTGGGCCGAGATCTCCACCGAGGCATCGGCGAGTTTGGCCTTGCGCGCCTCGGCATCCGCCAACACGGTGTCGGCCTTGGCTTCGTATTCGGCGCGCCGCTGCTCGAACGCCGCCAGGTTGGCTGGATTGGCACGCGCGGCCTTGCCCTGCGGCAAGAGGAAGTTGCGGCCGTAACCCGGCTTCACCACGACCTTGTCGCCGAGGTTGCCCAGGTTGCGGACTTTTTGCAGAAGAATGAGTTCCATGATGGTTCCTGTTCGTTAGCGCCAGTGTGGCCCGGCGCAGCCAGAGGACGGTTGTCCGAAGAGACGGGATTCGAAAGACGGGATTCGGGATTCGGAAAAGCGCGATGCGGCGAGCCCGCTGCTTTTACCTAATCCCGAATCCCCAATCCCGAATCCCGGGCGACGTCCTCAGACGTCGTGGTTATCGGTGTACGGCAGCAACGACAGGAAGCGGGCACGCTTGATCGCGGTGGCCAGCTGGCGCTGGTAGCGCGCCTTGGTGCCGGTGATGCGGCTGGGCACGATCTTGCCGTTCTCGCTGACGTACTGGCGCAGGGTGTTGAGATCCTTGTAGTCGATCTCCTTCACGTCTTCAGCAGTGAAGCGGCAGAACTTGCGGCGGCGGAAAAACTTGGACATGGTCTGGGTTCCTATCAGTCGTCGCTGTCGCGATCGTTGTCATCGCGGTCACGCCCACGCGGGCGGCCGTCGCCTTCGCCATCGCTGTCGTCATCACGGCGACGGGTGGACTTCGCGTCGTCCTTCTCCTTCGACTTCAGGATGAAGGACGGCTCGGTGTCGGCCTCGTCGCGACGGATCACCATGTGGCGCAGCACGGCGTCGTTGAAGCGGAAACCCGACTCCAGCTCGTTGAGCGCGTTCTGGCCCACTTCGATATTGAGCAGCACGTAGTGCGCCTTGGCCAGGTTCACGATCGGGTAGGCCAGTTGACGGCGGCCCCAGTCTTCCAGGCGGTGGATCTTGCCGCCATCGGCCTCGATCAGCGTCTTGTAGCGCTCGAGCATGGCGGGAACCTGCTCGCTCTGGTCCGGATGGACCATGAACACAACTTCGTAATGACGCAGGGTCATTGGGGGTGGACTCCTTGTGGATGCGGCCAAAGCGGCCTGGCAGCCTCCCGCTGGCGCGGTGAGGCAAGTGTCCTGCCCACGCCCTTTCAGGCATGGACAGAAGCGGAATTGTACGATGGCTTGCCAGCGTCACGCAAGTCATTGAAAAGCTTGCGGCTCCTGCACTCTCAACGACAAGACTCTCAACTGACGGTGAAGCTCTCGCCGCAACCGCATTTGCCGGTGGCATTCGGGTTGTGGAACACGAAGCTCGCGTTGAGACCCTGGCGCTGAAAATCGATCACCGTGCCATCGACCATCGCAAGGCTCTTGTCGTTGACGATGAGCGGGACGCCGTCCACTTCGACCAGCCGATCGTCATGGCCCATCGTTTCGGCCAGGTCCACCACGTAGGCAAATCCCGAGCAACCGGTGCGCTTCACCCCGAAGCGCACGCCTGCCGCCGCCGGCGTCGAAGCCAGGAAGTGACGCATGCGTTCGTTGGCGGCGGGAGTGATGCTGATGGTCATGACGGCAGATCCAGCCTCGATGGCGTGACGCGGGTTGTCGCAGCGCGGGCAACGCCTACATTATCATGCGCGTTTGGCATGGCGCGCCGCAGCGTGCCGACGCCGGCAACCCGTTACGCCGATATGCGGCGAACCAGCAGGAGTTTCAATCCATGGCCGTGGTCAGTGTGAAGCAGGCTTTATCCGGTGCCATCGAGGCCGGCGACACGGTGACCGTGCGCGGCTGGGTGCGCACGCGGCGCGATTCCAAGGCCGGCCTGTCCTTCGTCAATGTCACCGACGGCTCCTGCTTCGACCCGATCCAGGCGGTGGTACCGGCCACGCTGGCCAATTACGACAGCGAAGTGAAACACCTCACCGCCGGCGCCGGCGTGATTGTCAGTGGCACCCTGGTGCCGTCGCAGGGCAAGGGCCAGCGCTTCGAGATCCAGGCGAACGACGTGGTCGTCACCGGCCTGGTCGACGATCCGGAAACCTATCCGATCCAGCCCAAGCAGCATTCGATGGAATTCCTGCGCGAGGTCGCCCACCTGCGCCCGCGCACCAACCTGTTCGGCGCGGTGACCCGGGTGCGCCACACCATGATGACGGCGATCCACCGCCACCTCACCGAACAGGGCTTCTTCTGGATCAACACCCCGATCATCACCACCTCCGACGCCGAAGGCGCCGGCGACATGTTCCGGCTATCCACCCTGGACCTGGCCAATCTGCCGCGCTTGCCCGACGGCAAGATCGATTTCCGCAAGGATTTCTTCGGTCGCGAGGCGTTCCTCACCGTGTCCGGCCAGCTCAACGTCGAGGCGTACTGCCTGGCGATGAGC
>Ga0208357_1000855_pt1 | contig 23356 bp, 22 predicted proteins | sample NGESurdeep092012_6_FD_184487 | JGI IMG/M metagenome (GOLD analysis project Ga0208357, IMG submission 184487) | Arctic peat soil microbial communities from Barrow, Alaska - NGEE Surface sample F52-2 deep-092012 (SPAdes) | ecosystem: Environmental > Terrestrial > Soil > Wetlands > Peat ...
GAGTTGGCAAAAATAAACTTGATAACCAATAATTTTAGAGGCGATTGGAACTATAAAATTATCCCATAAAATGTATTAGTTATTCCTTAACAAACCCTATATACGATTATTATGTAGATGGGCAACCTGGTCCTATTCTATTTTACAATATCAAAAATGGGTCTATCAACCTGGTTAATTATTTAAAAAGCTCGACAGTTCTTCCCTTGCGTATCATTTCATTTACCGCTACACCTAATCATGATGATGTACTACTAAATTGGCAAACTGGCGATGAATCAAATACCGATGTGTTCAATATCCAGCGAAGCACAGACGGTTCTACTTTTAATAATATAGGAAAAGTTGCCGCAATGGAAAGTGTTTCGCACAATTATAATTATACTGATGCCACACCTCCTGCTGGGCCGATGCTTTATTATCGATTGCAGGAAACCGATATAGACGGTAGAAGTATCTATTCAGACATTGCTATCTGCAATTTGCCCGTTTCTAAGGAGATAACATTATTTCCTAATCCTGCAAGTAATAACATCACGATTACAGGTACAGGCAATTATTCTTATTTAAAAATATTCAATCTATCAGGGCAACAGTTAAACAATTATTCTATAAACGGGGAAAGCATTACGGTGACTGTAACAGCGTTGCCTTCCGGAGTTTATATAGCTGAATTGAGTAATGGAACTAACACAACACAGTTAAGGTTTTTAAAGAGGTAGATTTTTTTCGGTTCGTGAGACACGAATCGTGGCGGAGAGAGAATTTCATAGCCTTGAAAGGCCGCCCAAATGACTCGTTAGGACAGGGGCGTAATATTCTTACATTGGGTGCAGCCCTATGAGAAAAGAAAGAATGCAGTAAACAAACAAATAACAGAATTTTTCATCTTTAGTCAGCGAAAGTTTAAGATTCAGATTGTTTTTAAAAGCATAAAATATTTTCAAATGAAAAAAATAAATTATTATTCAGTATTGCTTTTAATAGCTATTCTATCTTATGCTTCTACCACACAGGCGCAGTATATCGCTCCTTCGGGAAATGCGAGTATTACTGCAGAAAAATTAAATGAAAAGCCTAAAACTTATAATTACCCGGATGACTTTCCCAATACAATGTTTAATGGCGAACAAACCAAAGAGACCCCGTCCGGCACATTAAGTTATACCGACTTCGGCTTTACTAAATCATTTGACCAATATAAAGACAAAGATGGAAACGCACCGATAGTTAGTGTACAAATGAGGATAGAACCCAGCGAAAAGGGAACTTTCCCGTTAACAACGCCAAATATGGACCATCCGTACGGAACAATAACTATTGATTTGAATACACCGGCAGGGCCGATTTTACAAAGCGCCTTCGATGGTTCAAGTGGAGTCATAACCATTTCTAACTATCCGCCTGTGGGTGGTTTCATAGTTGGCACTTTTAAAGCCACACTTAAAGATGCCACCGGGAATACTTATATGGCAAATGGAAAATTTAGGGTTAAAAGATTAAAAAAAGATTAAAAAAATAAAACTTTTGGAAAGTTTGAAACTTTCCAAAAGTTGCAGTAAAACAACCCCGCCTGACTGTGTCTTTCGGGCAGGAAATAACAGGGATTTTCATTTTGATCGGCGAAAACAGATAAAAAAATAAAAATGGCCAGCTACAAAAATCTATTTGCGATTGCTATCACATTGTTATCAACATCGGCTTGCGTAGCTCAATCCGGCGTCTGCTATGAGATGAGTACACATTCGCATACGAAACAAATGGATTTTCCCAGCAACAGTACGATATATGTTTCTTCGGCAGGCAGTGACGCAAGAGTAGAAACAAAAGCAGACTTGCCTTTTTTAGGAAAGGTAAATATGATAACGCTGATCAGTAAAAAGGATCCTTCACATACAATCCTGGTAAATGATAAACGCAAATTGTACGCGGTTCAAAGCAACGCTGTTGCTGATGAAGACACTGCCGGAATATCCTCAATGCCTATCACAAAACTTAACGACGAAACCGTGAATGGCTTCCCCTGTGTGCATTTGAGGCTTGGCGCTAAACAGGATACGGTTAATGTAATGGAAATATGGCTTAGCAAAGCAGTGCCTGGTTATAAAGAAGCAAATGAAATAGCAAAAGGGTTATTTGGCGCACCAGATGTAATTATACAGAGATTAAAAAAAGCAGGGTATGAAGGTTTCCAGGTAAAATTTATGGCTGATAATAAAAGCGATTCTCCTAACGCAGTGAGCATGATTATAGAACTTACGAAAGCCTATCAAACCTCTGTTCCGGAATCTATGCTGAAAGTACCGGCCGGATACACCGAAACAAAAGGCGATCCTTTCAGTGTGGATTACCACAGTGAAACGAAAATAAACGGAAGCATTAAATAGGAAAGGGGGTTTGAAGAGAAGTTTAGATTTTGTGAAGATGGAAATCAAAAATAATGTGGTTCGTGAATACACGAGCCCTGAAAGGGCGTAATATGCTAACATCGGGCGAAGCCCTATAACATTTATAAATCAAAAAAAACAAAAATCATGACTAGTTACAAAAATTTAATTGCGGTTATTATCGCATTGTCCACTGCATCTATGAGCCAGGCGCAATCTGCTTCATCTATCGCCAAAAAAATACAGGTAGGCATCAATATCGAAGGGGCATTTCCTACCGGTGATTTTTCTCAGGCCTATTCTTTTGGTATTGGAGGTAGCGTTATGGGACGTTATGCTTTATCTGATAAAGCAAACCTTACCGCATCATTAGGGTATTTGACTTTTTCCGGAAAATCTATTTCTGAAACTGTTTACGACGAGGATGATGAAACTCAAACTGAAACATATAAAGTACCCGCTTTTCATGGTGTACCACTTCGTCTTGGCGCTAATTATTTAATAAGCGGCCCTCTTTTTATCCAGGGCGAAATAGGTGCTGCTTTTCTGAAAGGAGGCACTGCATTTTTATATACACCAGGCTTAGGCGCAAGATTCAGCAACCTGGAAGTGGAAGCAAAATATGAAGGCTGGTCAAAGGATGGCACTCTTTCATTTTTTGGAATAAGAGTAGGATATTTTTTCTAAAAAAATTCTTCTTCAGACAAACCTATAAGGTTTTGAAAACCTTATAGGTTTTGTCAGTGTGTTATCACCCGGTTGTTTTTATAATTCTTCTTACGCAAAAAATATAAAATATTAAAATGGCAAAAAACATAATTTTTCTATTCTTTTCGCTCATTTCATGTCTTTCTCTTTACGCCCGGGATTATCCGCAATGGCCCACAGACAAACCAGAGACAGATAACATTAAAGAATCGCAAAACCGTGAAACACGCTTAAGCAACGGCATCCTTACAAAGGAAATTGACATGCAGGATAAAATGCGTACAACCATAACCGACATGATGACAAATGCGGCTAAAGATTTGTTTGTCAGGCTCACTGACATAAAATCCATCCTTGTCTTTTTTATTTCACCATCCGATGGCTATGAAGTTGCCCCTGCTTTACCTCCGCCTCCAGAACTGCACATTCTAAATCCGGCCACGAACCCACGACTTCAGCAATTGATAAATCCTTATTTAAAAATTAAACCAAAATCAATAAGTCCATCAAGATAATGTTTCGGATATAGAAAAGCAATACTTCCAGGTAATCAAAATGAATTAAGCATTTTCATTATTAATGAAACAAAATTCAATAAAATAGTAACTATAAAGAAAAATGAAAATAATTATGAGATACAACTTCCAGGGCACTGCCAACAGCATAGCCAAACCAGGGGAGATTTTGTAGCAAGCGGCCTCGTGACGGTTTTGTCTTTTATATTTCACCAAATAAACATGATCGCAAAAGTGAAGAAAGTAATACCTGCTCTTATACCAATGGTTTTTATTATGTGGAGTGCAAAAGCCCGGGCGCAATGGATCCCTTCCTTTAGGACGCCCACTGCGGCCGAAATACAGGTGTATGACCTGCCTCATACTATTTTGCAGGAACAAATAAACAGCAACCTTCTCAGCGAAGATTGGGAGGCCAGTTCCTCGTTTCCACTACTAAAAAGCAATCCCAATGATGCAGTAATAGCACAAGGAAACGGTATTCATAAATTTTTAGTAGCAGGGGAAAGCGTTTGTAACATAACACTCAGGCAGAGCTCATCTATGTATAAACCGATTCAGGACAGCAGTGAACTTATCAGCAAAAAATTGGTGGCCGGTATGCAAGATGCTTTTGCCCTGGCAGATAAAGCGATGGCTGCAGCAAAAAATGGCGGAAAATATAAATATTCGGCCGATGAAATGGCCCAGCTCAGAAAAGACAGTTCACAACATATACAAGGTATGATAGCATTAGCGCATATCCATAATCTAACGCACATTCTTACTTTCGCATTGTCAGTAAATGCCTACTGGATTTCTGGCGAAACACATAGCAATGCTGAACATTTAAAAAGCGATTTTAAAATCCTTAAAATACCTGGTGTAAAGTTTGCATTCCTCAGAATAGATTTTCCAGATAAAGAGCACCCTGATATATCACCTGACACCAGTTATAACCTCTCACTTTATATTGGCAACTGGCCCAAGCCCAGTCTGGACAAAACATTACCATACCCTTTCAAATACGATACAAAATATGCCTGGATTGACGTCGAACATTCCGGACCTCCAATTATTGAAAATTTTGTAATATCCATCATATCTTATCATTACAACTGGTTGATGAAAGCCGTTAACGCTATTGACTGTACAAAATTAGAGGCGTTGACTAAAAAATAAAATTACTTAATGTAATCATTTCAATACACATCATTACCAAATCTTTTAAATCACTAAAACTAAAAATTAAACATCATGGAAATCAACAGTCGAACAAACGCAAGCAATCCAGTTCAAATTGCCGATGATGGCAAAACCGTAGCCATCGTGAGTTACCTCAGCATCATAGGATGGATAATCGCTTATGTAATGTATGGCAGTAATAAAACACAGTTAGGCGCATACCATCTGCGGCAAACGATTGCCTTATTTGTAGTGGGTATCGTAACCTGGATGGTGCAAATGTTTCTCATTTTTATTCCTGTTATCGGATGGATTATCGGCATCCTTTTGATTTTCGTTTATCTCCTTCTATTCATACTGTGGCTTTTCGGGTTCATAGCAGCTATCAACGGACAGGAAAAACCGATGCCCATCATTGGCAAAAAAGCACAGGAATGGTTTAAGGGGATTAAATAAAAATAAACAATGAAAAAATTAATCTCATATTTATTAATCATTGCTATACTTTTTACATCGGTTGTCGTTTTTGCGCAAATGGTTCCTTCAGACCCCGATAGAACTGTACCGCCTAATGACAACGCTAAGTCTGAAGGAACCTATATTTATTCTGAAAGTGACATCGACAAAGATGCTAATGGTTATGTAAACGAAAAAAAAATTCGGAATCACACGGGTAAGGTAGATCAACGCCAGGGTTTATTATTTGAATATAATGCTGCAGATAAAACCGACCAACAGGTCATTCAGGGTGCCGGTATATCATTCAACGCAACAGGCACTGATGAATTTTGGAAACCGGATATAAACACCAGGGAACTAAAAAAACAATCCAGCCAGTTTAGCCAAAAAAATTTCTCAGGGATAGGTGCGGGAAATAAAGGAGATAAAGTAACTAAAATAAAGAACGGCTTTATTATTGATTTTAAACAGTCAAAAGACACGACTTATAACGATTCGCAGGGGAGTCACATCATAAAATCATTAGTAGAATACCACGCTGAGCTTACCCGTGTCAATAGAAAAATAAAATAACCAAGTGCATGAAAAAAGTAATTCTTTTCTGTTTTATTTTATTAACCAATACTCTTCTGTACGCCCAGGATTACCCGCAATGGCCGGCCGATAAATCCGAAACCGGATTTATTGAAGAATCACAAAGCCGTGAAATAAGATTACGCAATAGCATCTTGCCGCAGGAGATTGATATGCAGGATAGAATGCGTACACTCATAACAGATATGATGCAAAATGCTGCTAAAAACCTGGGCTGGCCGGTGATAGAATTATCAGAGTATTCCAACCAGAATGCCTTTCAGGGAGGAGGTACTCCATACAATCTTCGATCGCCCCGTAGTATAGAAATTACTTTTCAATTTATCGTAAATAAAGATTCTTTATTAGCCTGGAAAAACTGGCAGAATGATTATAACAACCGATATGCAACTAACGGAGCCAATGCGTATAACATACAACAAGATGTAAGAAACAGCCCATTGTACAAGCGCTACCAGGATTCTGTAAATTATTATATTAATCTCTACACCACCTACACAGATAAACTTAAAGACGAAGGCGAGGCGCTTTTTTCAAAAGATAAAAAACCTGCTTATTATTTAAAAAAAGAAACAGAATTTACGAATAAAATGGTGGCTATGCCGGAACAGGGTGGTGACGACGAAACTACAAAACAGTTGGATAACGAACTGGCAGAAAACAGCCACCGTTTTAGAAATAATACCATGGTGCAAGTGAAGTTTACTATAAATAATTATAGCGCCGTAGCGATAAACCAATCCTTAGGTCCAATAGAATCCACATCTGTAACCTATCCTAAAAGCGGTACCAAAGTTTCAAAATTGTATTCTATTTCCAGCAGCCAGGAAAACAAGGATCTTGTAAAATGGAATAATGTACTCCTGATGTTGTTAGGTAATTTTCAAACAAAACCGGGCGACGAAAATGTTTACAAGGCGGGTTTTAATCTAAACGGTCAGGGCGACGAGCACACGCAAAAAAAAATAAAGAGTGATAAAGTGCAAAACATATCTATAAATATTTCTGGTGATAAAACCAATGTTGAAAAGATGGCGAAGTTGATTTATGTGGAGAAACTGAATAGTAGGATTATGAAAAATTAAAATTAAGGCTATGGAAATGATACTTGTTTTATCAGCAACCTACACATTCACTTTTAAAATTTCATTAGTATGATGAAGAAATTAATTTTTATTATCGTAGTCACTTTTGGAGCAACGAAACTTTATGCACAAATCAAGTTGCCGCCCAAAGACTTCAAGTGCGACTGCCCTCCACTCACATTAGGAGTGTATGACACCAAAGTAAATTTTACTACTGACAGCGCAGTGGAAAAAGACAATTATGCAAAAGCACAAAAGTCCGGCGATTATCTTGAAAGCCTTTATGCAAAGCAAGAATCAGACCAGCTAAAAGTAATAAGAGTACCCAAACAAGGCACTGTAAGCGAAATGGATTTTAAAACCAATACACAGATAAACAGAAGCGGCAATGCCGGAAATTATACTTATAATGTGAGTGTACAAATTACAGATGCCTACACACAAGCAGTTGTAAAAAATAAGAAAAAAACCACCGATAATCTTGCCAAGGCTGACGAAATGATTGACTCCTGCGTTGCTTCTTTCGGTTCTGTACTGGATAGCACCATTCGCAAATACCAGAAGAAATTACGCAAAGAATCAAATAACACCAAATGGATTGGGCTTCAATGGCAGGTAAAGCCGGACAGCAAAAAATTAAAGAAGAATAAAGCTACTACTGTTACAATAACTGTTACAGATTGTATTAGCAAAATACTCGTTCCAAAACTTAAGATGCACATTACTCAGACCAATCCGAATGCGGGAATATTGAGCGCAACCGATGTAACTACCAACGATTCGGGCAAAGTGGCTGTTATTTTTATGGCGCGAAACAAGGGCGAAACAATTATCCTTCCTTCTTTCAGCTATACAGGTGTGAATAATAAAATCATCAAAGACCCAATAGCTTGTGTTGCCCCGAAAATTACAGTGGACGAAGACTTTTTATACAAAATAACGATGGATGCGGAATATACTGTTAATGAAGCGGGCCGGGATATTAAATTGCATGGCGAGAGTATCACCAGTCTAAAACCGCTTGCCGATGGCACCTATATGCTGGAGCCGATCGATAAATCCCGCAATATGAATATAACCGTTGAAAAAGGCGAATCAGTAAATGCAGACGGAGCTACAGGTGAACTCACAACGCCACTACAATATACCATTCCATTTCTATTTATTTTAGGCAAAATAGACAAATCTCTTTCATCCGCCCATGCCATCGCTTATTTGAATACAACCAGCCCCCAAAAAGGTAAAGTGACATGGGTCTACGCAGCAAATGGTAAAACAGTAACAAACATAATTGACATTGACAAAGGAACCATAACCTATATTCCTGGTAGCACCATTCAAGTACCAGGGAACGGTGGCAACTTATACGCGTTAGACAACGTTACAAATCTTAACCTGCTTACCAATCTGATGTTTGACAAAGATTTGGCTACTAAAAATATAAATCAGAATATTTCAAATGCCCAGGATCAAATAGCATTTGCAAAAAGAATGCAGGCACACATGAATGATTCAAATTATTTTAAAACTGCACAAGGGAAGAAGGATATGCAACAGATGCAATTATTGCAACAACAAGTAGGTGGCAATGTAGTGAATAAGAGTAGCACCACTAAAAATATAAACGCAGAAATAGCACAGAAAATAAAGGATGATCCCAATTATGCCGGCTCAGATCAATTCCACCAGGACATGGGAAAGTTGCAATTAAGTTCTATTGCTGATAAAGATCTTTATCAAAAATCTGCGATGGCAGAGGTTTCACCAGGCACAGCAATGGTAAGAATTGAAGGCGATTTTGACACCAATAGCACTGAGGCTTTTAATGAGAGTCTCCAAAAATCAATTGGATCAATGACTACTTCCGTAAAAATAACGGTTGAAAAAATTGAATAACGCCAATTTGATCGGAGATCGCATTTTACAAAAGATTAAAGAATTAGAGAACCAGTGAAGAAAAGCAATGTCTATGTTCAAGTAAATCGACCCTTAACAACACCAGGATTATTAAACCGAAAAAACCATATTATAACTTGCTCTATCACTTTAGAATTTTAAACAGATGAAAAAAATCATCACCATCGCAACAGCATTATTATTTTTAGCTATGCAATAGCTCCACCAATAATAAAACAGACAATGCGGCACCCGACAACACATCTTCTTCTTCTTCAACCACAATTTCAAAAACAGATGCAGTTGCATTAAGTACGGCAGGAACAGAAATAACGGTAACCCTTATCGGTGGTGCCAACGCTGGCACTTACACTGCTAACAGTGTAGATCCTACTTGCAGTGAAGGTTTAACAGGCGATAATTCTTTCGGCAATCAATATTCCGTAAAAGGAAAAGCAGATAACAAATTCTCAAGCCTGCAATAATAATAGATGATAAAGATGCAGCCAAATCAGGCACAGGAGTATTTTATCTTAAAGTAGCTTTTGGAAAAATACTCCAGGGAAAATCTTATGAGATCAATGGAGGAAGCAGCACGATCAATATGCCAAAATCCGGAAGTGGTTCCGGAAAGTAATTCATAATCTTCTGCCGAACCGATAAGAAGTGGGGCCGATTCGATCACCGCCCCTTTTTTTATAGGAATATTACTAAACACACCCAACCCATGGATCGGGCTGCCTTTGCCGGCAGACAGGCTGCTCTACTGTATTTCCCATATCCGACTGGAGCGTACGAGCGGACTAGGTAGGTTAAGCTTCTTTTGATTATTATTAGTGCCAGAAGCGTATGTTTACGGCAAAACGGGACTTTTAAAAGCGTTGAACTTACACTTTTTTACATCTTTTATAATTAGCTTTGCAAACCGATTTTTTATGATGCTTTCCTATAAATAAGATTAACTGTTATAAGCAATAAAACATAGAATTTATATGATGAACAAAGAAGAAAATATCATTTATCTTGATAGAAACGAAAATCAATATGGTCCTGCACCTGCTTGTTTCAATGCATTAAATGAAGATAATTTTAAAAACCTGAGTGAATATTCCCGTGATTTTTCGAGGGGTGTTAAAAGTGTATTATCTGAAAGGCTGGCCAATGATTTTGGTATCCCCGAAAAAAATGTAATGCTTGGATATGGAGGTGAGGATATATTGAAGCAGGCTGTGCATTGTTACATTGGCAAAGGAGATAAAATAATGATACCATCTTACTCATGGTGGTACTACAAAAAAATAGCTGACGAAAAAGAGGGAATTAAAATTGAATACCCGATCGTAGAGGGAGACCATTCTTTTTATTATGATATAGATGGAATGCTTAAAATTTATGAAGAACAAAAGCCTAAATTGGTTCTAATAAGTTCTCCAAATAATCCAACAGGTAACCGTCTTGAAATTGATCAGTTGAAAATGATATTGCGTCAGATGAAGGATGCTGTTGTGGTGGTTGATGAAGCGTATGCCTTATTTTATAATCATGATCATTCGCATTTAAAAGATATCGTCAGCGAGTTCCCTAACGTATTAATCATTCGTACTTTCTCTAAATATTATGGTTTGGCCGGAATAAGAATTGGCTATGTATTAATGGGCGATAATCATGCAGCGCTTTCTATGTTCAGTGCCCGGTATTTAGGGTACAACCGCTTATCAGAAAAAATTGCTATTGCAGCATTGGATTCAACTGAATATTATGAGGATATGCGCAATAAGATGATAGCAGATACGGAAATCTTTTTAAAAGAATTTAATAAACTGAAAGGGTTTAAGGCCTATAAATCGTATGCCAATTTTATCCTGGTAAAAATTCCGGTAGAAATTAAGGATAGCCTGAAAAAATATCTTACCGAACGTGATATGATTGTTAAGTTTATGGCAGAAGATGGTTTGTTGCATCATTTGCGCATTACTATTGGTACGCAGGAGCAAAATGAAATGCTGCTTAACATGATTAAATCTTTCTTAAGCAAAACAACTGTAAAGAGGAATGAGTTGGTATACGGAGTATAAAAAATCGCTTAAGATGTCGGAGATTGAAGAGTTCTTTGATCTCTTTTTTTACCGGCCGCTGGCATTTTTGTTGGTAAAAATTGTTTACCGAACTAATGTCACACCTAACCAGCTCAGTATTATCGCTATTTTTATTGGTCTTGCTTCTGGTTGCGTGTATGCTACAGGGTTACTGGACGCCTGCATATATGGCGCGATACTTTTCATGCTATATAATGTATTTGACTGCAGTGATGGAATGCTTGCACGCCTGAAAAAAAATGGAACACATGCAGGAAGGATTATTGATGGAATCGCAGATTATATTGCTACCGCAGCAGTTTTTATCGGGTTGGGGATTGGCTATCCGGATCATACATACAGTCATCCTTTATGGTGGTTACTATTATTCCTGGCAGCGCTCAGCAATGTGATACAATCTGTAATGGTTGATTATTACCGCAACCGTTTTTTGGATTATGTGCTTCAACGCAAAAGCACCTTTGAAGAAGACATGGATTCTTTTAGAGCGGAGTATTATACCATTAAAGACCAAAAAAATAAACGGCTTGACAGGTGGATCCTTCGAAGATATTTCGATTATTCCGCTTTCCAGGAAAAACTTACCTCTAAAAAGAAAGGTGAAAAATTATTTAAAGCAACACCGGAAGAATATTATAAAAAAAATAAATCGATAGCAAAGGTTTGGGTTAATATCGGCCCTACAGCACAGATAACAGCCATCATGATTTTCTCCATTATAAACAGGTTTGATATTTATTTCTGGCTTATAATCGGCGTGTTTAATGCCATTGCGGCTATAGCCTGGATTGTTCAGCGTAATATTGATAAAACATTTATCCCAACTAAGATATAATAAATGAAAGCAGTAATATTAGCAGCAGGAATTGCTTCCCGGTTAAGGCCATTGACAGATGATACGCCTAAATGCCTGTTGAAAGTTGGCGAAAAAAGTATTCTTGAACTTACCATTGATAATATTATTGCCAATGATATTCATGATGTTATTATAGTAACTGGATATCTCCAAGAAAAGATCAAAAATTTTGTTTCAAATAAATATCCAGATTTGAACGTAACCTACATTTACAATGAAGTGTACGAATCAACCAATAATATTTATTCATTGTGGCTAACAAAAGAAAGTTTATCGGGAGATGAAATGCTGTTAATGGATAGCGATATCATTTTCGATAAAGAAATAATCACTAAACTACTCGCCTCCGAATATGAAAGCTGCCTCGCATTGAAACAGCATGATGTGCAGGATGAAGAAATAAAAGTGAAAGTCAATGAAAATGGAAGAGTGCTTGAAATAGGTAAAGAGGTGCCATTGCAAGATGCCATTGGTGAATCTATTGGCATTGAAAAATTTGGCGCAGAAACGTTAAGTCAATTATTTACTATTATGGATCGCAAAATCGTTGTTGAAAAAAACGTAAATCAATTTTATGAAGCCGCTTTCCAGGAGCTGGCAGATAATGGAGCCAATATTTATACCGTGGATACTACTGATTACATTTGTATGGAGATAGACACTGCTGCAGATTTAGAGGCAGCACGGCTAATACTATTAAGTCAACATAAAAAATAAAGACGTTGTTAGATAGTTTAATTACGATTTCTATTGTTGGTTTAATCGTTGGTTTTATTTTTTCAATGCCAATTGCAGGCCCTATCAGCATCCTGGTTACTTCCAACGCACTTAAAGGAAGAATAAAGTATTGTAACCTTGCCACCTTAGGCGCTTCCTTTGCTGATTTCGTTTACGTATTTGCAGCTGTTTATGGTCTTACAAAATTTTATGCTGCTTACCAGCCTTTCATACCCTATATATTATTAGTTGGAAGTTTTTTTTTAATCTATCTCGGGTATAAAATCTCAAAAACCAAAGTTGATCTTGAGCATATCGATGAAAAGACCAAACTATTAGGAAATATAAAAAAAGAAAGAAGTGGTTTTTGGACAGGCTTCTTATTAAATTTTTTGAATCCCACTTTGTTTCTTGGATGGCTCTCGTCTTCATTTATAGTTTTCTCGGTGGTTGCTGCTTTAGGATTTAATACAGGAGGGCTTGATAAGAGTGTTGATCATAGTTTTCAAACCATCAACAAAAAGGGCGATGACGTTGCATTAAGAAATAAAACACTTTCTTATTTACATATAGATTCAACGCGATTTAAAAAGAACGAAGCAGTGTCCACATCTCAGTCCCCAAAATATTTTCCTTTGTTCTTAAGTGCATCCTACGCATTTTTTCTTGCGCTCGGCAGTATTATTTGGTTTTTCTACCTGGCATTTCTGCTAAATAAAAACCGACACCGGATCAATATTAATACGGTGAACTCTGTAATACGCGGATTAGGATGGGTGTTGTGTGTATTCGGTTTACTTCTTGGGTATAAAGCAATCACCATGCTGATTTAGTCAAATTGTGAGTGCTTGCTTTTGTTTTCAATTCATAAAAATAAAAATCTCACATATTTCTGGCTTTACTGTATTTTTAATATCCTGCCGGGGCGTACGAAAGTAATAGTTGAATTAAATTGAAATTGATAATTAATTAATAGAAAGAGCAGGCGCTGCGCAAAAAGATAGGTGTCAATCAAGCAAACATTATTTCAACATAATTTTATCGAACATGGCAACAAAGAATCAAGTACTTGACATGACACCTATTGGCATGAAGTTTACCGTCTTGCAAGCTGCCGCTGATACAAGCGGAAAATCATTAGACTTGCATTGGGAATTACTTTCCGGGTGTAATATGAAAGACCCTTTAGTGCATACGCACCCTCATGCTGTCGAAAGTTATGAAGTGTTAGAAGGTGAAATGGAGTTTTTTGTTAAGGACAAATGGTTACTTGCAAAAAAAGGCGACAAACTTAGCGTTCCCAAAGGTGTCTCCCATGCCTTCAGGAACCCGACAGAAAAAATTGTAACAGTTTATAACACTCACCAGCCAGCCCTTAGAATGGAAAACTATTTTGAAGACATTTGTAAAGTGCTGGATAAAGTTACCGACAACAGGACGAAAGACTTTACCATGAACATAAAGAGTAAGCTATATATGAGTGTACTCATGAATAATTATAGAAACGAAATAATCGCCAAAAGCCCACCCGATGTCGCTATCAAATTTCTTGGATTTATCAGCAAGCTAATTGGAATAAAGTACTAATCCTTAGAAAGCAGGCAAATAAAGAAGCCTATTTCGCATCAACATGAGATAATTCCGGGAAAAATATTTTTATCCGGTGATAAACATACATCTCCCTTCACGCACTTTCTTTTATTTTTCATTCTCTTTTTAAGTTTCTCTAATCTTCTTCAACTATGCCTCGCAACTTCTACCTAACATTTAATCCCTAATTTATTGGAAACCATTTTCAACACCCTCATTGATAGTTTTATCAACGACAAGGTAGGCATAGCCGAACATTTTTTGAATGAATCATTGGCAGGCCATCTGAAAGAAAATCTCACGACTCTTTTCTCGCAAAATAAAATGCAACATGCCGGCACAGGCAACAATGCGATATTACATCGTAATATGCTTATGAGGGGAGACAGTATTCACTGGCTCGATCGGGTCCATAACGATGTACATGAAAACAGTTTTTTTGACCTAATGGATCGTTTTGTAAAATACCTGAATGAAAACTGCTATACAGGTATCAACAGTTATGAGTTTCATTATACATTGTATGCGCCGGGGACTTTTTACAAAAAACATATGGATCGCTTTCAAAATAATGACAGCCGTAAATTTTCAATGATCATGTACCTCAATACAGAATGGATTTCCGGAGACGGTGGGGAACTTTGTATTCATCACGAGGAAGGATTGCAAAATATTTCCCCTCTGAATGGAAAGGTGGTATTCTTTAAAAGTAATGAACTGGAACATGAGGTGCTGGAGACACATAAGAACCGCATGAGCATTACAGGCTGGCTAAAAGGTTAGTCTCGCCGCATTGGCGAAAGGTTGTAATGGAATCAATATTGCAATCGTTTGATTGCGTTTTCATATTCAACAAAATGAAAATACAAAGTATTTATTGCTTTACTGTACTCTTAGGCGCGTGAACGTAACAACTGCCGGATAAGAGTTCGCAATCGACACCACCCTCAACCGATTCTCTAACTTTGAGATAGTCTAAACATTAAAACATCATGTGATTGTATGGAAGCTTTCAAAGGCTTTTTGGTATCACCTGCATTTGCTTTTTTCCATAGATCCCGGAGCTTATAATTTATTTTTTTAGCGTCAATAGTGCGTTGCGACAGCGTATCGTTGATCACTTCATCCTGCCAGTTGAAACTGATATTTTTAGTGTCTTTAGATCTGTTTAAAAAGCATACAGCCCAATTATTTTCGCTCAATGGCTTTACATAAATTTCGACGCTGTCTTCCATCTTATAAAGAAATCCTTCTATTCCTTCTTTATCCTGGTCCACGGCAATCACTTCTTTGTTGGTCAAAATATTTTTTGTTGTTTCAGACATTTTTCTGATATCATTTCCCGCAATCAATGGAGCAGCGAGCATACACCACAAAGAAAAATGCGCCCTGTCTTCATTTACACTCATGCCATTTCCTACTTCAAGCATATCAGGATCATTCCAATGACCGGGACCAGCATATTGCCTTAAACCCTTTTGCAAATCTACGATTGACATTACACCGTTTTGTTTCCATGTTCCATGATCCACATAACCATCAAAGATTGCAGAAATATCACCCGTGGTACGCCAAAGCTCGCCAACATCTTTGGCCCAAAGCCAGGGTTTGTTAGTTCCCCATTCACATAGGCTGAACACGATTGGACGGCCTGCTTTTCGAAGCGCTTTGCTCATAGTAGTATATGCTTCTTTCGCATTGATCCCATCAGTATAACACCAATCAAATTTCAGGTAATCAATTCCGAGAGAAGCATAAAATCTTGCATCCTGGTATTCATAACCTCGAGTACCGGGATAGCCTGCGCACGTTTTAGTTCCTGCACAATTATACAATCCGAACTTTAACCCTTTTGAATGAACATAATCAATCAACGCTTTCATCCCATGTGGAAATTTTTCAGGATCGGGAACCAGGTTTCCTGCAGAATCTCTTTCTTTCGCCATCCAGCCATCGTCCAAAACAATGTATTGATAACCGGCATCTTTCATTCCTGACGACACCATTGCATCGGCAGTTTCCATCACCAATTTTTCGTTGATGTTTGTCTGAAAAGTATTCCAGCTATTCCAGCCCATCGGCGGAGTGAGCGCAAGGTTTTCAAATTTCTGTGCATTTATTTTTGCAAAAAAGAAAAGTGCAATTACAAGAAGGATTTTATTTTTCATTATATTATTTTAGGCTTCTATTAAAAAAAGAATCTTAATTATTTCTTTGTTTGCTGCCAGGCAGGTTTATTTACTTCGAATGAATAAAATTATTTTGAAACCGTACTCACCTCAATAAGAATGTTTCCCGGAGACATAAAATAAAACCCAAAAACTCCACGCACATTTCCAAGCTCATTTTTTACGTCCACATTTCCATCCTCTAGCTTATTGTATTGCTTAATGACCTCTTCCTTTGTATCCACTAAAAACCCTACATGAAAAGCTGATGGAAATGAAGAATACTCATCACGATTAAAAGATTGCGACATCAAAACGAGAATAAAATCATCTCCGCTTTTTAAAACTACCAATGCATTATCTCCTTTTTCTTCAATACATTTAAAATCAAAATAGTTTTTAAAAAAAATTCTTGACTCCTTTACATTTTCGACCGGCAGGTTTCGGTGATTTAATTTCATTTAAAAATCTTTAAATTACATATATACTTTCGTATATGCTTTATCGAAATATAATTTTTTAGCAACACATTCATTAAAGACTTTAGTAAAAAAATTTTATACCGTTTTTCCCATCCGGGAAAAAAATTCCGGAGATGTAAAAATTAAAGAGACTTTATTGTAAATGGTATTTCCTCTTACAATTATTAATATCTTTTATTCAGAAAAAAGATGACTACCCGCAATTTTTAAAATGTTTTTGTATTATTTACTTTGAATGATGAAGTAAGGTTTTCAATTTGTATTTTAAAATCACCCGCTTCAAGTATTTTTTTATTTTCATTATTTACAAATGCCAGGTCTTTGAGTGGCAATTTAAAAGTTACTGTCTTCGATTCGCCGGGTTGTAAATCTATCTTTTCAAATCCACGTAATCTTTTTACATCAGGCGATATCATGTAAGCCACTAATTGTGAAACAAATAATTGCACTACTTCTTTACCTTCTTTCGTGCCGGTATTTTTTACAGTTACCCTGATAGTTGCTGTTTCATCAGCAGAAAAAGATTTTTTTTCAATTTCTAAATTGCTGTATTCAAATATGGTATAGGATAATCCAAATCCAAATTGCCATTGTGGATCAAATTCACCTCCCTGCGGATTGCCGCCTCCTTCTGAAGGTTTATGAATATATCCAACCAAATCATTGGGGTAACGGGGATATGTAATCGGAAGTTTTCCGCTTGGGTTCACATCACCTGTCAGGATATCAGCTAAGGCATCGGCCCCATAATTTCCAGGAAGATACACATCTAAAATACCAGGAATTCCATCGACAATTTTATTAATAATTCTTGGCCTTCCTTCATTCAAAATTAAAATTACCGGCTTGCCTGTTTTGATCATTGCCTCAGCCAATGTAATTTGGTTAGGCGATAAATTCATATCATTAATATTTCCCGGTGTTTCAGTGTAACTATTTTCGCCGATGCACAATAAGATATAATCCACATCAGCAGCGGCTTTCACAGCAGCATCAATATCCAATAAAGAATCTTCATTAAATTTTCCCCAGGCTTCATTGTAAGCTACGCCTTGTTCATATTTCACATTGTCTTTACCAAATTTATTGGTAACTGCTTCCAGGAGGGTATTGTATTGTTTTGCATAAAAATCTGTTTTTTCTCCCTGCCACGTATAGCTCCAGCCACCATCCAAACTACGCATGGTATTCGCATTAGGGCCGGTTACTAATAATTTAGAGTTCTTAGATAATGGTAAAATATTATTCTCGTTTTTCAAAAGTGTAATAGATTCCGCAGCCGTATTATAAGCTGCTTTTTGAAATTCTTCGCTACCGAATTTTGGGTAATCTTTTAAATAAGTCATTGGCGTTTTAAAAAGATTGAGCTCTTCTTTTACTCTTAAAATTCTTGTTACAGCATCATCAATCCGGCTCATCGGCACTTTTCCTTCTTTTACCAAAGAAATCAAATCAGTACAAAATTCTTTATAGTCGTATGGGATCATTGACATGTCAATTCCTGCATTGATGGCCAGCATTGTGGCGTCTTTTAGGCTGCTGGTGATGTGATCGCGGCGATACACATTTTCAATATCCTGCCAGTCGGTAACCACAAAACCGGTAAAGCCTAATTCTTTTTTCAAAATATCTGTCAGAATATGTTTATTGATATGAGTAGGAATTCCATTTATTAATGCAGAATTTACCATTACAGTTCTTGCCCCGGCTTTTATTGCGGCGGCAAAAGGAGGTAAATGATATTCGCGCAAATAATGTTCAGGAATCCATGAATCACTTCTGTCGTGGCCTGATTTTGGATCAGAATAGTCCATGAAATGTTTGATACTAACTACTAATTTATCAGGGCTTCCCAAAGGATTCTGTACTCCTTTTACAAATTGAACACCCAACTCCGCATCCAAATAAGGATCTTCACCATAATCTTCCCAAATACGTGGCCACTGTGGATTTGTGCCTAAGTCAAGCACCGGAGAAAAAGTCCATGGCACACTTGCAGCCCTTGATTCATAAGCCGTAATAACACCTGCATTAAATATCAATTGACGATTCCATGTGGCTGCTTGCCCCTGTTCCTGCGGAAAAAGTGTAGCTCCTAAAACATAATTACATCCATGATTATCATCGAGGCCATACAAAAGAGGAATCTTCATTTTTGTTTCGTTTGCTGTCTTTTGAATTTGCCCGACAACATCATTCCATTGTCCGGGTTTTAAAGGTTCGCCGGGAGAGTTTAATATGGAACCAATTTTATAATTTACAACAGCATCTTTTAATTTAGCTTCATCAAAAACGAAATTATCCCCATCTATTTTTCCTAAAGACTCCAAAGACACCTGGGCCATTTGCCCTACTTTTTCTTCGAGCGTCATTTGTTTTACCATTGCATTGATCTTAGATTCAATAGCAGAATTATTTATCTGTGCTACACTTTTTAATGTTGAAAAAAATAGTAGAAAACAAAAAAGAAAATTGAATTGAATAATTTTGTTGAAACGTTTCATGCTGATTTATTGATTTTATTTTAAAGGTGAATTATTTATATTATTATTATTTGGACATATCGGTATTACTGACGAAAGCGATCTTTTTACTATCCGGCGACCATGACGGCGTATTTATAGTTCCCTGTCCTCCATACACATAAGCAATCACTTTTAGCGGACCACCTGAAGCAGGCATCATTCTCAAATATACATGTTTGTAAAATGGATGGTCGTCAGGCTTCACTTCATTTTTAAAAAATGAAATACAAACAATCCATTTGCCATCAGGCGAAACATGCGCAAACCAGTTGTTGTATTCATCGTTCGTCAATTGTTCAGGATCACTTCCATCCGGTTTCATTCGCCATAACTGCATCAATCCACTTCTTACAGAATTGAAATAAATATATTTCCCATCCGGGCTGTATTCCGGTCCATCGTCGAGGCCTGTCACATTGGTGAGTTGTATTTCCTTTCCCTCTTTGGATGGAATCTTATAAATATCAAACCCCGCAGGCGTAGGGTCGCTATTTCGTTTAGCCGTGTACGTTAGCCACTTACCATCAGGCGACCATCCGTGCAAATATGATAAACCCAGAAGCGGAGTTATTAATTTGGGCTGACCTCCTGTAATTGGAACTGTATAAACGGTCGAGCTTATTTTACCATCCGGGCTGGCAGCACTTAATCCCAACATTTTTCCATCAAAAGAAATGACATGGTCATTATTGATATCTTTTACATTTCCTGTCGGCAGCAATTGATGTTTACGAGTTTTAAGATCGAATCGATAAAGCGAACCATTGGAATTATAGATCAGACTTTTGCCATCTTTCGTCCAGTTGGGTGCTTGCAAAGAAACATTTTCGGAGTACAATATTTCTCTTTTTCCGGTCATTACATCCATCGTTTCTATATTACTTCCCAGGTACTCTTTATAGGGCACCAAATCATTTGGCGCCGGCAACACGATTCTGACATTTTCAAAAGTGGCTTTTTCTACCACATCTTTATTATGAGCACAAACAAACAAACCCACGTAAACATCATCATCAAACTTGATATTGGAGATTTCTTGTGTTACAAAAGTTTCTCCAAAGTGAGCGACAGACATGATAAACGTGTCCCCTCTCCTTTCCAGCTGAACGACGTCCGGACCTTTTATCTCAAATTGTTTTTCTTCCACATTGGTATGAGGCGCGCTTCTGTATTGAAGCGACGTGAGCCCGTTTCCATGAATGGTGGCCGCTACCATGGTTGAACTCGTATCCAGGTTCTGCCGGATCATCCAGCCATATTTTCGATGTTCTTCCACACCTTTTCCTAAAAATTTTCCGCGCGCACGCAAAATAAAATCACCTTTCATCCGCTTCCACACAAAATGAAATTCATCGCTCGCAAACCAGATATTACTACCCGAACCAGAAACCGTATAATCACTGGTCTTCGAATTATAAGTCGCGTTGCCCGCGTGAAGCACTTTGCCGACATCCGTTTGCCCATCAAAAATTCCAATTTTTTGTGAAAAGCTTTGTGCTGATAAAATCATAAAAAAAATAATTATAGAAATTTTTTTACTCCGGAGAATTTTAGAATGCATTGTATTTTTTATTTTTTAATAATCAGAATAATTAGTCGAATGCATGAGGATACTGTCTATGTGCGACACAGAAACATTGTTTTCATTGACCGGATCTGCAGAAATCTCTTTCCATTTAGGATCATTTCCAAAAATTTTCCACTGAGCATTTCTATCTTCCACGCTTTTAAAAATAGGCATGTACATCAGGTTGGGCATGTGGCTTCCTGAAATTACTTCTGCATAGAAAACCGGGTTAAAACCAAGCCTTGAGAACATTTTCATTTCATCATTATTGAACATGGCGCGTTTCTTATCCGCCAGGTGCGAGGTGGGGCTTTCATAACTTCTCAATTCAAATACGCGGTTAGGGTCTTTTTGTTTGGGTAAATCTAAACCTGCTTGTCCGTCAAATGCATCCAGTAAAATAGATTCCATTCTTTGAAAACCGGGCATTTTTGCATCTGCCTGTAAAAAATTTCCACCTGCTTTTTTGAATACAGCATCTGAATGAAGGCGTTCAGTAATTTTCATCCATTGATCTAACGAGGTAAACGGGATCAACACATAAATCAGTTTATCGGAGGCAGTATCATTTGTTATCGGTTTAAATACGCCGATATTTTTAATTCCAAAACGATGAAATGCAGGCAGCAAAGCATTTTGGAGAAAACTATCTGTCATGCTTACCTGCTGATTATCTTTTAAATGATAAACTCTGAATTGAAAAATCTCCTTATTTGCCTGCCTCTCCGGAAGACAGGTTGGTTTACTGTAAATACTTTGGGAAAAAACTAAAAAAGAAAATAAAATGAAGAAAACTTTCATGATGAATAGTGATAATTAATAATTAATCTAAACCAAATTCTTTTTAATGTAAGCAATACTTTCTGCGATACTAACAAACGGATCACCAGGGCATATATCCTGCTCTACAAAAAAGTATTTCATCCCGGCCAGGTTCTTATATTTAAAAATCTCTTTAAAATTGATGATACCATGGCCCACTTCAGTAAAATTTTGTTGTGGTGTATTGTCCATGTCTTTCACATGCCATAAGGGATAACGCCCAGGATGTTTTTTGAAAAGAGCGATAGGGTCCTGTCCTGCTTTTTTGATCCAGTAAATATCCATTTCCATTTTTACCAGATCTTTATTTGTTGACATTAAAATATCATAAGGTAATTTTCCGTCCTGTGGTATAAATTCAAAATTGTGATTGTGATAGCACAATTGAATTCCTGCTTTTTTACATTTTTCACCGGCCACATTTAAATCATCTGCCACTTTTTTATAATGGTCAAGTGTGCCGCGCTCCTCCGGCGACAGCCATGCGCAAACCATATATTTTAATCCTACTTTAGTGGCATCTTCTATTGCTTTATCCCAGTCATGTAAAATCGTTCCTTTCATCACGTTGCCATTTTCCAAATCTTCTCCAAGTCGGTAATGGCTGCTATACATCACAAGACCGTTGTTCCTTAAAACTTTTTTAAATTCTACAGGATACATTCCGTAAAATTTCTCATCTCCCGTATAAGTAGCGCCTTCTACAGAATTATATCCAATCTTTGCAACATGCGCCAACGCTCCTTTTGGATCTTTTGCCATTGCGTCACGAACCGTATATAACTGCAGGCCAATCAATTGGTCTTTTGATTTAAAAGCGGAAGGTGCAATCATCAACCCGGCAGAAAGAAGGGATGAGGTTTTTAGGAAAGAACGTCTTGTCGTCATTGTTTTAATTTTTAAATTATGAATACAATTTTTGAGTTTGTTATTTTATTCGCGGAATCAAGATTTTCCTGTTTTTTTAAAAGATCATTATTCCTGCATTCCTAAAATGAATTACAGCTAATAAAAAAATTTATTTCTCTTTCATCCGTCTTATTTTTAAAATCATAAACAAGATAAGCTTTTCGTATTTTAGTTAATTAGCAATTGCGAAAAATATTTTCTGATGTGATTATTTAATAAACATTTTATTCATAAGACAACAATTCATTTGCGATCAAAATAAAAGTCTACCAGTTATGCTTTATTCATACGTTTTATCAATTCAATACAAGCCCTGCTATTGTGATACGGGCATTTCCATACACCAACTTTATCTTCATTCATCACACCACCATCTTTATTGATTCCCCAAAACCATTCCCCGTTTTGCTTATCAATAATATGTTCCTTTATAAAATGCCAGCCCGATATAGATTTATCCAAATATTCTTCGTTATTGGTAATTTCCCATGCATTAAAAAATCCGATCATTGCTTCCGCCTGTGGCCACCAATGTTTTTCTTTTACCAGGTTATTATCTGCTGCATCATACTCGTACCATAATCCTCCATCTTTGTCAAGGCCTTCCGTGGCAGCATCCGCACTCAGAACGGAAGCCTGCTTTATTTTTTCAATTATTTGCCTGCCTGTCCGGTCGTCAGGTTCGTTTGCTATGATCTCTGCAGATTCTTGTACCAGCCACGCCGCTTCAATATCATGGCCATAAGAAACGATATTTGACTTTACATTCCATTCATCATCAAAAAATAAAATAAGGTGATTCGTTTCCTTGTCAAT
>Ga0208357_1000856_pt1 | contig 23355 bp, 17 predicted proteins | sample NGESurdeep092012_6_FD_184487 | JGI IMG/M metagenome (GOLD analysis project Ga0208357, IMG submission 184487) | Arctic peat soil microbial communities from Barrow, Alaska - NGEE Surface sample F52-2 deep-092012 (SPAdes) | ecosystem: Environmental > Terrestrial > Soil > Wetlands > Peat ...
CGGACGCGTGGCGATCGGCGCGGGAGAGTGAGCGCATGCCGCTCGATTTTTCCAACAAGAAACTGAGCCTGCTGGCCGAATTGCGCCGCGCCGGCATCACCGACGAGCGGGTGCTGAAAGCGGTCGAGAGCGTGCCGCGCGAATTGTTTGTGCCGCCGACATTCCAGGATCGCGCCTACGAAAATGTCCCGCTGCCGATCGGCCGCGCCCAGACCATCAGCCAGCCCTACATCGTCGCGCTGATGACCGAGCAGTTGCAGCTCGAGGAGCGGCATCGGGTGCTGGAGATCGGCACCGGCTCCGGCTATCAGGCGGCGCTGCTGGCGCGGCTGTGCCGGCGCGTCTTCACGCTGGAGCGCCATCAGCCGCTGTTGCGCGAGGCCGACAAGCGGTTCGCCGCGCTGCGCCTCCACAACATCACCAGCCGCTTCGGCGATGGCACCAAGGGCTGGCCCGAGGCGGCGCCGTTCGATCGCATCATCGTCACGGCGGCGGCGCCGGAATTGCCGCTGCGCCTTGTCGAGCAATTGCGCGACGGCGGCATCATGATCGCGCCGGTCGGGCCGGAGCGGCGCGATCAGAGCCTGGTGCGGGTCCATCGCATGGGTGACGGCCATTATCTCGAGGAACTGGGCGGCGTGCGGTTCGTGCCCCTGGTCCGGGGCTTGCCCCGAGATGGGATTCTCGAAAATCGAGAATGACGAAGGCTTCTCAATCGTTTATACTGCGTCTATGAAGTCCCGTATCAGCCTAGTTCTGGGTCTCATGGTCCTGGTCGCCGGATGCGCGCAGCAGCCTGATCTCGCGCCGGTTACCCGTTGGGGCGGTGGCCAGTCCAGCGCCATTCGTGTTCGGGTCGTGCGCGGCGATACGCTGTTTGGCATCGCGCGCCGCTACAATCTGCCGGTGCGGCTGGTCATCGACGCTAACGGCCTGATTTCGCCTTATCGGCTAGAGGTCGGCACGATCCTGACCCTGCCGGGCGAGGATGCGCCGATGCCCCGCCAAGGGGTGGTGATGGCCTCCGCCGCCGCGCGGCCGCGCGTGTCGTCGCGGGCCTATGAAGCGCCGCCGGCGCCCCATCGGTCGGACCGCGCGCTCGCGTCGAGTGCCGCCGCGGAAGAGCGCCCGCGCATCGCGTCCAGCGAGGGCCCGCCCTCCGACCGGCCGACGCCACGGGTCGCGGAAGTAGTCCCGGTCCACCCGCAGCCCCCCGCCGCCGTGCGCCCGGCCGCGGCGACGTTCTCACCCCCGCCCGCCGCGGAAACCGGGCGATCCGGCGTCGCAAGCGCGCGCGGCTTCATCTGGCCGGTGCATGGCCGCATCGTCGAGAGTTACGGCATCGCCGCCAACGGCACCCATAATGACGGCATCAACATCGCCGCCCGTGCCGGCTCCCCCGTCTATGCCGCGCAGGCCGGCGAGGTGGTCTATGTCGGCAATGAGCTGCGCGGCTATGGCAATCTGGTGCTGATCAAGCACGAGGGCGGCTACATCACCGCCTATGCCCACAACTCGGCGCTGCTGGTGCATAAGGGCGAGCATGTCGCGCGCGGCCAGACCATCGCCCGGGTCGGCGCGACCGGCGAGGTCGGCCAGCCGCAACTACATTTTGAGGTGCGCGCCGGCCGCAACCCGGTCGATCCGACGCAATATCTGCCGCCGATCCAGCAAGCCACCGCCGTGGCGATGGACGATTAGCCGATTTTCTTGCCCAGCCGGCCGGCCAAATCCTGAATGTACTGCCACGCGACCCGGCCCGAGCGCGCGCCCCGGGTGATGGCCCATTCGCTGGCCTCGGCTTTCATCTGATCCGCCGGCAGATCGAGGCCATAGCGCGCGGCATAGCCGCGGACCATGGCATGATAGGTCTCGTTATCGCAGGCGTGAAAGCCCAGCCACAACCCGAACCGGTCGGACAGCGAGACCTTTTCCTCCACCGCCTCGCCGGGATTGATCGCGGTCGAGCGTTCGTTTTCGATCATGTCGCGCGACAGAAGATGGCGCCGGTTGGAGGTGGCATAGAGCACGACATTCTCCGGCCGGCCTTCGATGCCGCCTTCCAGCACCGCCTTCAGCGATTTGTAGCTGGTGTCCTGCGCATCGAACGACAGATCGTCACAGAACAGCACGCAGCGCCGCTCGGTATCGCGCAACAGCGTCAGCAGATGGGGTAGCGAGGGAATGTCCTCGCGGTGAATCTCCACCAGAATCAGCCGGCGCGGATATTGCGCATTGACGGTGGCGTGGGCGGCCTTGATCAGCGAACTCTTGCCCATGCCGCGCGCGCCCCACAGCAGCACGTTATTGGCGGGCAGGCCCTCGGCGAAGCGCCGGGTGTTGTCGAGGAGGATGTCGCGGACCCGGTCGATGCCTTGCAGCAGATGAAGATCGACGCGGCTGACGCGCGGCACCGGCTCCAGCCAGCCGCGATCGGCGTGCCAGACGAAGGCGTCGGCCTGGGTCAAATCGTTGGCGGGCGGCGCCGGCGGAGCCAGCCGCTCCAGCGCGTCGGCGACGCGCCGCAACAAGGCGGTATCGAGAGGGGACGAATCGGTCATGATGTGAAATCCACGGCAAGACGGCGGACGCTAAGCATAGGGCCTTGCCGCGTCAACCGGCGCGGACATATTACTGCGTCATCGGGGAGAGTCTCATGCAAGGCAAGGTGTGCGTCATCACCGGGGCGACTTCGGGCCTCGGGCTGGAGGCGGCGGAGCGGCTGGCGAAGCTTGGCGCGCGGCTGGTCCTCGTTGGGCGCGACCGCGCGCGGGGCGACGCGGCGGTGCGCCGCCTGCAACAGGCGGTGCCCGGCGTCGCGGTCCGCATCCACTATGCCGATCTGTCGCTGATGTCCGAAATGAAGCGCGTCGCCACCGAGATTCGCGACGCCGAGCCGCGCATCGACGTGCTGATCAACAATGCCGGGGCGATGTTCGCGTCGCGCCATGTCACCGAGGAAGGGCTGGAGCTGACCTTCGCGCTGAACCACATGGCCTATTTCATCATCACCAACATCCTCTTGGACCGGCTGCGCGCCGCCGCGCCGTCGCGCATCGTGTGCACCGCCTCGATCGCCCATCGCGGCCAGGACCTCGATTTCGCCGATCTCCAATCCTCCCGCAACTACGGTGCCATGAAAGTGTATGGACGCTCGAAACTGGCCAACATCCTCTTTACCCGCGAGCTGGCGCGACGTCTCACCGGCACCGGGGTGACGGCGAATTGTCTCCATCCCGGCTTCGTCGCGACCCGCTTCGGCAGCGGCAACGGGTTGCTGACGCGGATCGGCGTGCGGATCGCCATGCTGGGGGCGATCCGGGTGGAGAAGGGCGCCGAGACCATCGTCTATCTCGCCTCGTCGCCGGCGGTCGCCGGCGTCAGCGGCGGCTATTACCAGAAGAGCCAATTGACCCAGCCGAGCGCCCAGGCGCGGTCGGCCGAATCCGCGCTGCGTCTTTGGGCCGAGAGCGCGCGCCTTTCCGGCATGGCGGTGTAGGCATGGCGGCGCGCAATCCTTACGAGGTTCTCGGCGTCAAGCCTGACGCGGCGGAAGCCGAAATCCGCTCGACCTATCGCAAGCTCGCCAAGAAATTTCATCCCGATCTCAACCCCGGCAACAAGAAGGCGGAAGCCCAGTTCAAGGACATCAGCTCCGCCTATGAGGTCGTCGGGGACAAGCAAAAGCGCGCGCGCTTCGATAAGGGCGAGATCGACGCCAGCGGCGCCGAGCGGCCACAGAATCCCTACGGCGATTACCGGCACTATGCCGAAGGCGCCGGCGGCGACCGCTATCAGGGTTCCGGCTTTCGCGGCGCCGAAAACATGTCGCAAGAGGATTTGGAGGATTTATTCTCCTACTTCGGCACCCGAACGGGCCGCGGCGGCGGCAATGGCGGCCAGCGCGATTTCCGCGGGCGCGGCCAGGACCGGCAATATATCCTCCGGGTCGATTTTCTCGACGCCATCAACGGCGCCAAAAAACGGCTCGATCTACCGCAGGGCAAGAGTCTCGATGTCCGCATTCCGGCGGGGCTGCGCGATGGCCAGATATTGCGGCTGGAAGGACAGGGCGGCGATGGCATCGGCGGCGGCCCGCCGGGCGACGCGCTGATCGAAGTCAGGATCGAGGCTCATCCCATGTTTCGACGCGAGGGCGACGACATCCATCTCGAACTGCCGGTCACCATCGGCGAGGCGGTGCTGGGCGCGAAGGTCGCGGTGCCGACCGCCGACGGCAGCGTCACCATGTCGATCCCGGCGAACTCCAATTCCGGCCGCGTGCTGCGCCTCAAGGGCAAGGGCGCCCCCAAGCCCGGCCTCAAGGGCGAGCGCGGCGACCAGTATGTCACGCTGAAGGTGATGCTGCCGGCCGAGGCCGATCCCGAGCTGGTCGCGTTCCTGCGCGATTGGGCGCCGAAGCACCAGTATGATCCACGGGGCGGTGCCCGATGATCACCTTCGAATCCGTCATCGCGGTGATCGAGGGGATGCGCGAAACCGATTTGCGCGCCTGGATCGAGGAAGGCTGGGTGCGGCCCGAGAGCGAGCGTGGCGTCTTGATTTTCCAGGAAATCGATGTCGCGCGGGTGCGCCTGATCCACGATCTGCGGCGCGATCTCGCCATCGGCAATGACGCGGTGCCGGTGGTCCTGAACCTCCTCGATCAGCTCTATGCGATGCGGCGGCGCGTGCGCGCGATGAACGCCGCGATCGACGCGCAACCAACGGCGGTGCGGCGCACGCTGCGCGTCGCGTTGCGGGCCACGCCGAAGCCGGCCGTCAAGACGAAATCTCCGAAACGCCGCACCCCGCGCTGAACAAAAGAGAATCCGATGAACGCACCGATGATAATCATGTTGCTGGTTCATGTGATCTGCGCGGTGATCTGGGTCGGGGGCATGGTGTTCGCGCATTTCATGCTGCGGCCGGCGGCATTGGCGCTGGAGCCGCCAGTTCGGCTGCCGCTGTTCCGCCGCGTGTTCGCGCGCTTCTTTCCCGTCGTGTGGGTGACCGTGCTGCTGCTGCTGATTACCGGCTTCGGCATGATCTTTTACGGCTTCGGCGGCTTCGCCACCGCGCCCGAATATGTGAACATCATGATGGGACTCGGCATCGTGATGATGCTGGCCTTCGGGCATCTGTTCTTCGGCTCCTGGCGGCGCCTGCGTCAGGCGCTCGACCGGGGCGATTTCCTCGGCGGCGCGGTCGCGCTGAACCAGATCCGAATGATCGTGGTGTTCAACCTTTATCTCGGCCTGATCGTGGTGGCGGTCGCCGCCACCGGCCGCTATTGGGGCGTCTAACCCTCGTCGAGAGGACGATCGGCGCGCCGCGTCAATTCCGCCATCGCGCCAGCGCGCGCCCGAATTTTCCGGTCCGGCGTAGGCTGCGATACGCCTCGATATCGTAGAGGGTGACGAAATTGTCGGGAATCTCGCGGGGAAGCGCCGCCTCCTCCGCGATGGTGCCGGTGCCAATTTGCGCGAGGAACGCGCCGATCCGGTCGCGGATCGCTTGATCGAGGCGCGAATCGCGATAGGGCGCCGGCGCCGCGTCGGCGGATCGCTCAATCCCGGTCACCGCGCCCGCCAATTGTTCGGCGACGACCGACGCCGTATAGCGCGGCAGGGCATTGTCGTTCTGCCAGCGCACCACATAGTCGCGCAGCTCGGGATATTGCAGGACCGCGAGCGCCGCCGCGAACCATCGCGGCGACAAGGCGTCGCTCGACAAGGGATGGCCCGCCATCAGATCGGCGGTCGCCGTCGCCGTCCAGGCCAGCGCGGGAATGCCGGCGCGCATCGCCTCGAAGATCGGCAAGCCAAACCCCTCATGTTCGGAGAGGCAGAGAAACGCATCGGCGCTCAAATAGAGCTGATCGAGGCGCGCATCCTGCACCTCGTCGGTGAATTCCACGTCGACGTCGAGCGCGCGGGCGAGGGCGATCAACTCTTCGCGATAGAGCCGAACCCGCCAATCGAACCGGCCGGCGAAGGCGACGCGCAGCGGCATGCCCAGGAATTTCCGTGCATAGGCGGCGGTCAGGATGATGTGCCGGTGCCCCTTGTGCGGAACGATCCGGCCGACAAAGACGATCCGGCGCGGCAGCGCGCGCGACGCGGCGGACGCTGCCGCGGGCGCCGGCGCGCGCAACGGCGCATCGAGATAGCGCGACGCCGGAAAAACCACGTCGGCGCGTTGCCGCTCGATCCCGAGCACCGCGAGCTGTCGGGCGGTAAAGCCGCTGTTGCACCAGAAGCGGCATTCGGTCTCGCGCGCCAGCCGCAAGATCGCATGATAGCCGTTGACCGTGCCCTTGAAATGGCGGGTCGAGTATTTTGCCAGGAACCAGGGCGGCGTGTTGTTGTGCCAGCGCACCACCAGATTGGGATACCGTCCCGCGATCACCCGATCCTCAAACGCGGCCCAGCCGTCGCAAAAATGATAGACGATCATGGCGTCCGGATTGGCCGCGATGGCCTCGCGAAAGCGATGGATCGGTTCGGCCGGAATGCCGGGATGCAGCTTGGTGTCGAACCGCTCGCAGAACAGCCGCACCTCGGCCCGGTCGCCAAACTGGGCGGTCAGCGTCCGCCACTGATGGATCGCGTCGAAGCCGATCGAATCGCCGACATCGATCAGCCCCTGGACGCAGATGAATATCCGCCGTGCCGCCGCCGCGCTCATCGGGGGCGCGGCTCGCGACGCCTCATGGCAGGACCGGCCCTTCGGCGATGAAGGGGTTGGGGAAGCGCGCGCGGGCGACCAGCCGGTTGCGGATGGTCTGCCGCGACCAGCGCGTGCCGAACCGCCAAGTGCCGGTCGAGGCATGCCGCGCGTGAATGAGGGTGGCGAGCGGCCCGATGCGCGGATATTGCCATGGCGCCATCCAATGGATTTGCGGCAGCACCTTGACCGCGCCGCGCCGCTCGGCCGAGAGCTCGTAAATGAGGCGGGTCAGCAAGCGGGGACCCGTGACCTCCTCGACATCGTCGTCGGTGACCACCGTGGCGGTGGCGCCGCGCGCGATGCGGTCGAGCAATTCCGCCAGGAAGGGATGGCCGGGCGCCGCGGCGAAAATGCAATTGCCGATTTGCCAGGGCTGGCGATAACCGACTACCTGCTGGTAGGCTGGGCTGACATGCGATTCGACGCTGAGCACGCAGCTCGCGCCCGCCAGCAAGGGATCGCTGGGCCGATAAGGCTGCATGTCGAGATCGGCATAGACGCCGCCGTCGAGATACACAATCAGATAGCGGAAGAGATCGACCCGCAGGATCGGACGGGGCAGTGCCTCGAACACACCGAGGAATTGCGGCGCCCGGTCCACCACCACGCGCCTTATGTCGGAATCGTCGTAAAAGCGATGCTCCCAATGCGGGTGAAGATCGTGCCAGTCCCGACGCCAGCGGGCGAACTTGGCCGGCAGGCTGTCGTTTCGCCATGTCTGGTGGAGAATCGTTGGGATAGTTTGAGGCATCGGCGGGCAAATTATTGCCGGGACGGTGGATTTGCAATAAGGATGGCCGGGTCCGGCGGAGAACCGAATGCAGGTCAGTATCACCACCGACGTGGAGCATGATTGTGGCTCGCCGCCAAAAACCTATCGCGGCATTGTCGCGGGCACGCCGCTATTGTTGCGATTGTTTCGCGATCGCGGGATCGCCGCGACGTATTTTCACGCTTGGGAATTCGTCGATATGACGCAGGAACCGATCCCTTATGATTGCCGGTTCCGCACCGGCCAGCCGGCGCTCGACACGCTGGAGGATGCGATCGGCTTTCTGGGCGCGCGCGGTGGCACCTTCCACACCATGCGGGAGCTGGCTTGTTGAAGGCCCGCTGGCCTCGCTTGGGGATGGCGGCCAATGTCCTGCTGGTCGGCACCGCGAATCTCTTTCAGCACAAGGCGCGGGTGATCACGGCGGTCTCGGGAATCGCGGTCGCGCTGTTCCTGCTGGTGCTGCAATACGATTCGCTGCACGCGACCCGGGTGCTGGTGGTGGCGCTCTATAAATTCTTCGATTTCGACATTGCGCTGGTGCCGGATTCCTACCAAATCCTGATCTCGCCGGGCACCTTCGATCGCGTGCGCCTTAGCCAGGCCCAGACCGAGCCGGCGGTGCGCGAGGCCTTCGGCATCAGCGTCGCCCTGACTTCCTGGTCGCAGCTTCACAAGAACAACGGCAACGCGGTGCTGCTGATCGGGCTCGACGACGCGCCGAATTTCATCTCCGATCCCTCGATTCGCGCGGGCATGAGGCGGCTCGGCGACGGCCGCTCGATCCTGTTCGACGCGCGGTCGCAGGACGATCTGCGCCCGTTCGCTGTCGGCGGCATCGGCATGCTTGGCGGCAACGAGGTCGAAATCCGCGGCCAGTTCGGCCTGGGCCTGTTCTTTTACGCGCCCGGCAGCGCGATCGTCTCGAGCAGCCAGTTCGCCTGGCTGACCGGGCGCGATCGGCGGCAAATCACCGTCGGCCTCTTACGGGTGGCGCCGGGGGCCGACGTAACGCGCGTCAAGGCGGACCTGCGGGCGATGCTGCCGGACGACGTTCAGGTGCTGACGCGCGCCGAGCTGATTGCTCAGGAACAGGCCTATTTCATCGAAACCAAGCCGATTGGCATCATGATGGATATCGGCATGATCATCGCATGCATGGTCGCCATTACCATCATGATCCAGGTTTTATCGACGGAAATTGGCAACCGGATGAACGAATACGCGGTGCTGAAAGCGATGGGGTTCGGGCCGGTCTTCATTTATGCCATCGGCCTCACCCAGTCGGCGATCCTGGCGATCGCGGGCGCGATTCCGGCGCTGATCATCTCGGCGGCGGTGCTCGGCTTCATCCATCACAAGACCCAGCTCGGGACCGGCCTCAGCCTCGATCTCGCGGCGCTGGCCGTGGCGGTGGCGCTGGTGACGGGGCTCGTCGCCGCGTTCTCGGTGCTGTGGCGCATTCAGCGCGCCGACCCGGCGGAGCTCTATTAGATGCAGGCCGGAATGCGCCTCGGCGTGCGCCTCTTCCTCCACAACAAGCGGCGCTTCGTGATTGCGGTCGCCGCGGTCGCGGTCGCCGCCGTCATCATGTTCGTCGAGTTCGGCTTTCTCACGGGGGTCCTGCACGCCCAATCCAATATCGCCGATCTGATGCGGGCCGATCTGGTGGTGATGGATATCTCGCGGGTGCATCTCCACCGCTGGGATACGATGTCGCCGGTGCGGCTCGATCAGATCGCCGCGATGCCGGAGGTCGCGCGCGTCGTCCCGATCTATGAGCATGCGATGGGCTTGAAGAACCCGGTCGACAAGAAGGTTCGCCGCATCATGGTGTTCGCGATTCCGCCTGACGAGATTCCGCTGGCCATGGGCGATATCGAGACGCTGAAGAATTGGCTCAGGATTCCGCGCGGCTTCCTGTTCGACCGCCTGTCGCGGCCGATCTTCGGCCCGATGGCGCCGGGCAAGGCGGTGAAGCTCGACAAGACCGAACAGAACATGCTGGGCTATGTCCGGATCGGCCCCGATCTCGTGGTCGACGGCGCAGCGGTGATGAGTATCGGCGACTGGCTGACGCGGTCGCCCGATGCGCGGCCGATCATGGGCGCCATCCGGCTGAAACCAGGGGCCGACCCGGAAGCGGTGCGCCATGAAATTCTGACGCGGCTGCCCTATAACGACATCACGGTGATGACGCCGGCCGAGATGCGCGCGCGGGAAAACGCCTTCACGCTCCAGGTGGCGCCGATCGGCATTCTCTTCACGGTCGGCATGATCGCTGGCCTCGTGATCGGTACCGTGACTTGTTACCAATTGTTATTCAACGAAGTTCTCGATCGGCTCGGCCAGTTCGCGACCCTGAAGGCGATGGGTTTTTCCAATGCATTTCTCTGTATGATCGTCATCGGCCAGGCGCTCCTTCTGTCGATCGTCGGGTTCGCCGCCGGGCTCGCGCTGACCGTCGCGGCCGATCGCTATGTCGCCGCCAAGACGATGCTGCCGATCAGCGCGAATGGCACCGCTCTCGCGTTGATCTTTCCGCTGACCGTCGGTATGTGCGTGCTGGCGGGACTGGCGGCGATGCGACGGGTGGTTGCCGCCGACCCGGCGGCGCTCTATTGACCGCTCGGCCGAGCGAGCCGGCTTCGACGTCCGGTCGATTATCCCGCGCCGGCCCGCGAGCCGCCGCCAAGCTCTTCCATCGTAACGAGAATTGACTTGAATCCTGTGACACCTTCCTTAATGTCGGGCCGAAAATCGGGGGAAAATGCCGATGGTGTACGCGCCAATATGGTTTGCCGCTTTCTAGTGCCGCGGCCGGAGGCATATTCGTATGGTTTTTGACCCGACGTCACGGCACGCGCCGTTTCCGGTTGCGATCGTCGGCTTGGCGTGCCGGTTTCCCGGCGCGAATAATCCCAAGGAATATTGGTCGCTGCTGAAATCGGGCACCAGCGCGGTCGGCACCGTTCCGGCCGATCGTTGGGATAGCGACTATTATTACAATCCCGATCCGGCGCGTGCCGGCAAGATGTACACGCGCGCCGGCGGCTTCCTGCCGCATGTCGACCGGTTCGACGCCGAGTTCTTCGGCATTTCGCCGCGCGAGGCGGCGCAGATGGACCCGCAGCAGCGGCTGGCCCTCGAACTGGCGTGGGAGGCATTTGAGAGCGCCGGCATCGTGCCCGCCAGCATCGCCGGCAGCGAAGCCAGCGTGGTGATGGGCGTCTCGTCCAATGACTACGCGGCGCTGCAGCGAGAGGAAGGCGAGGGCGCGGATCCCTACACCATGTCGGGCAGCGCGTTCAGCCTTTTGGCCAATCGCATTTCATACATTCTGGACCTGCACGGGCCGAGCTTTTCGCTCGACACCGCATGCTCGTCGGCGCTCGTCGCGATTCACGAGGCATGCGAGACGCTGCGCCGCGACGACGCCCCGTTCGCCATCGCCGGCGGCATCAACCTGCTGCTGTCGCCCTGGGGCGGCATCGGCTTCTCGCGCGCCCGCATGCTGTCGCCGACCGGCGAATGCCACACCTTCGATGAGCGCGCGGACGGCTATGTCCGCTCCGAGGGTGGCGGAATCGTCATCCTCAAGCCGCTGGCGGCGGCGCTGGCCGCTGGCGATCCGATCAAGGCGGTGATCCTCGCCACCGGGGTCAATTCCGACGGCCGCACCAACGGCGTCTCGATGCCCAACGTCGCGGCGCAGGAGGCGCTGTTGCGCCGCGTCTATGCGCGCGCGGCAGTCGATCCGGGCGCTGTCGATTATGTCGAGGCGCACGGCACCGGCACCAATGTCGGCGATCCGGTCGAGTGCACGGCGCTCGGCACCGTGATGGGCGCCGCCCGGCCCGACGGCCGGCCCTGTCTGGTCGGATCGGGGAAGACCAATATCGGCCATCTCGAATCCGCGGCCGGGGTCGCCGGCCTCATCAAGGTGGTGCTGTCGCTCCAGCATCGCGAGATTCCGGCGACGCTGAATTTCGTCACCGCCAATCCGAATATTCCGTTCCGCGATCTGCGCCTTGCGGTGGTCGATCGGCATACGCCGCTGCCCGCCAGCGACGCGCCGCTGGTGATGGGCGTCAACTCGTTCGGGTTCGGCGGCACCAACGCCCACGTCGTGGTGCGGGAATATCGCGCGCCGGCGCCAACGCCGCCGACGAGCGACACGGGCGGCCCGCTGCTGATATCGGCGCGCGGTCCGGCGGCGTTGAAGGAGCTCGCCGCGCGCTATCGGGAGACGCTACGGCAGCCGGGCGCGGACCATGTCGCGATCCGCCGCGCCGCCGCGCGCACGCGCAGCCATTTCGCGCATCGGCTGGCGGTCGCGGGCAGCGGCGCCGACGAACTCGCGACGGGTCTCGGCGCGTTTCTCGCCGACGACGCGCACACCGCCGTGGTGGCAGGCGAGGCGCTGGCGACGCCGGCGCGGCTCGCCTTCGTATTTTCCGGCAACGGGTCGCAATGGGTCGGCATGGGGCGCGATCTGATCGCGCGCGAGCCGCTGATCGCCCGCTGGATCGCGACGATCGACGCGGTCCTGGCGCCCCTCGTCGGCTGGTCGGTGCTGGCCGTGCTGACGCGCGAGGACGCGGCGGAAGACAGCTATGATCGCACCGAAATCGCCCAGCCGGCGCTGTTCGTGCTTCAGGTCGCGATGGTGGAATGGCTGCGCGCCAACGGCATCGCCGCCGAGGCGTGCGTCGGTCACAGTGTCGGCGAGGTTGCCGCCGCCTATGCGGCGGGCAGTCTGACGCTCGATCAGGCATGCCGCGTCATCGCGCATCGCAGCGCGGTGCAGGGCAAGACGGCTGGGCTCGGCCGGATGATGGCGGTCGGGCTGCCGGCGGCGCAGGTGGCGCCGCTGATCGCGCCCTATGGCAATGACGTGACGATCGCCGCGTTCAACAGCCCAGGTTCGATCACGCTGGCGGGCGACGAGGATTCGTTGCGCCAGATCGGCGAACGGCTGAAACAGGACAATGTGTTCTACCGCCATCTCGCGCTCGACTATGCGTTCCACAGCCGGGTGATGGACGGCGTCAAGGGAGAGCTGCTGGAGCGCCTGTCCGGGCTGGTGCCAGGGCCGAGCCGCCTGCGCTTCGTCTCGACCGTGACCGGCGGCGCCCTGATCGGTGACGAGCTGGGCGCGCAATATTGGTGGGAGAATATCCGCGAGCCGGTGCGCTTTTCCGAAGCGATCGAGGGGTTGGCGAAGGGCGGCGTGCAGCTGTTCCTGGAAATCGGCCCGCACCCGGTTCTCTCCTTCTATGTCCGCGATTGCTTGCGCGAGGCCGGGGTGACCGGGCTGGCGCTGCCGACGCTGCGCCGCCACGAACCCGAGGCCGAGGCGCTGCGCGCGGCGGTCGGCGCGTGCTACACCGCCGGCGCGGCGATCGATTTCCGCGCGATGTTCCCCGGCGAAGGGCCGCGGGTCGAGGTGCCGGGCTATCCGTGGCAGCGCGAGCGGTACGAATTCCCGCGGCGTGCCCGGCCCTGGTCCACCGCCTATGGCGCGAGCCAGCATCCGCTGCTCGGCTATCGCATGCCGACCAGCGCGCCGACCTGGGAGAATGTCGTCGAGCCGTGGCTGCTGACCTATCTGCGCGACCACGTCGTCCAAGGCAGTACCGTTTTCCCGGCCGCGGGCTATGTCGAGATGGCGCTTGCCGCCGCGACCCTGCGCCATGGCGACGGGCCGTCGATCATCGAAGGGCTGGAGATTCAAAAGCCCATCGTCATCGCCGAGGGCGACCCGCCACGGCTGGAGCTGGCGCTGTCGGGCGACGATAACGGCTTCCGCATCGTCGCCGGCGTGGTCAGCGATACCAAGCCGGCGCTGGTCGTCACCGGCCGGGCCGGGCCGCTGGCGGCGAAGCGCCAGGCGGACGATCCCACGCATGTCGATGCCATTCGCGCCGGCCTGCCGTGCCATATCAGCGGCGGCGAGCATTATCGCCGTTGCGCCGAGCATGGGTTGAGCTATGGCGCCGCGTTCCAGGGCCTCGCCGAGATCTGGTACTCGGGTGACGAGGCGCTCGGCCGGATTGTCGTGCCGGCGTCGATCGCGGCGGATACCGCGCGCTACAATCTGCATCCGGCGATGCTCGATGCCGGCATTCAGGCGATTTTTGCCACCTTCGCCTGGTCGGAGAATGGCGAGCAGCGCGCCGCCTATCTGCCCGTCGGCATCGAACGTTTGCGGCTGTACCAGAAGGGCGCGCGCATTGCCTGGTGCCATGCGCGCCTGCGCGAGCACAAAAGGCGCTCGGCCGTCGCCGATTTCGTGCTGTTCGACGAGGCGGGCAGTGTCATCGGCGAGATTGATGGACTGATGCTGCGTCGGCTGGACGCGGCGCTGCCGGCTTCGGTGCCGACCTATCATTGGCAATACGATGTCGACACCAGCGCGCCGCTCGCTGCCGCGCCGGCGATCGCCACCGCGCCGTTGGCGGATGCGGCATGGGGTATGTCGGCGCCGGCGGACGACAGTCTCGCGCGGCTGCTGGAGCGGATCGCCGCCGCCTATGCCGCGCGCGCCATCGTGCCGATGGGCAACGGCATCGCGACCATCGTGCTCGACGATCTCGTCGGCAAGGGCACGGTGTCCCGGCGCAATCTGCCATATCTGCGCGCCATGCTGGGCATGCTGGAGCGGCGCGGCGTGCTCGACCGCATTCCGGTGGGCTGGCGCCGCGGCTCGGTCGCGCTGCCGCCGCCCGATGGATTGTGGCGCGACGCGCTGGCGGCGCATCCCGACGCCATCGCCAGCCTTGAGCTGGCGGCGCGCTGCGGTGAGCGTATGCCGCAATTCCTGGCCTCGTCGGGCGAGAGCGACGCGTTTTCGCCGCTGACGCGCGATGCCGATCTGGTCGAACAATTGGTCGAATCCGATCCCTTGTTCCACCGCCGCAACGCGCGCGCGGCGGCGCTGGTGACGCGGCTTCTCGATCAGATGCCGGCATCCGATCCGTTGCGCATTCTGGAAATCGGCGACGGCCCCGGCGGGCTGGCGGCGACGCTGTTGCCGCTGTTGCCGGCGGATCGCGGGACCTATGAACTGGGCCTACTGAGCGAGGATGCGGTAACGCGCGCGGCGGCGCAATTCGCCGACCGGCCGGGCTTCCGCGCGCGGCTGTTCGATCCCGATGCACCTATAGCGGTGGGCGAGACCGGTACGTTCGATCTGGTGCTGATCGGCAATGCGCTGTTCGGTGCGCCAGAATTGCGGCGGGCGTTGGCGCGAATCGTGGCGCTGGCGCGGCCCAATGGCCTGGTGGCGATGGTCGGCGGCGCGCCGGCGGAGATCGCGACCTTCCTCTTCGGCATGTCGCCGCACTGGTGGGATTTCACCGATATCGATCTGCGCGCCGACTCGCCGCTGGTCACGGCCGCGACCTGGCGGAGCTTGTTCAAGGAATCCGGGCTCGCCGACATCGAGCAGCGCGGCGGCGATCGGGATGATTGTCGGGATGACTGGGCGCTGCTGGCGCGCAAGCCGGCGGCGACGCGCTTCATCGGCATCGGCGATGGGGAGTCGGCAACCTGGCTGGTCGCCGCGCCGCATGACCGGGCGCTGTCGCATGACGTGTCGCTGGCGGGCGCGCTGGGCGAGGCGCTCGACGCGCAGGGTCATCGAATCGTCACGCTCGAATTCGGCGCCGAGTTCCGGTGGCTCGGTCCCGATCGCTTCGCGACGCCGCTCGGGGACCGGCGGGCCTATAAATCGCTGCTCGATGCCGTCGTCGGCGCGGATACCGTGGCGCCGATCAATATCGCATGGCTGGCAAAGGGCGGCACGGTCGAGCCGTCCGCCGCGAACCCCGACCCCGCCGGCGCGTTCGGGATCGTCGCACTGCTTCAGGCGGCGGAGGAATTGGGCCTCCTGTCGCGGCTCACGCTGTGGCTGGTGACGGCCGGCGCCATGCCGGGGGTGGGGCGAGCGGCACCGGTCGATCCGGCGCAGGCGATGATCTGGGGCGTCGGCCGCACCATGATGAACGAGCGGTCGGATCTCACCTGCCGCCTCGTCGATCTCGACCCGGCCTATGATGCCGATCGGGCGGCGTCGCGGCTGCTCGATGAATTTTCGCGCGGCGCCGAGGATGCCGAGGACGAGATCGTCCTCGCCGGCGGCGGGCGCTATCTGCACCGTCTGCGACGCGGCTTGCCGCGAAGCATGGCGCGGGCCGAGCCGGGCTATGTCCTGGTCAATGCGCGGCGCGACGGGCGCGACGAGCTGAGCGTGCGGGCAATGGTGCTCGTGCCGCTCGCGCCGGACCGCATGCGTGTGCGGGTGCGCGCGGCCGGCCTCAATTTCCGCGACGTCCTGCAACGCGGCACGATCCTGCCGGAGGAGGCGTTCGAGGGCGGCTTCGCCGGTGCGACGCTCGGCATGGAATTCGCCGGCGAGATCGTCGAGATCGGCGCCGCCATCACCAAGTTCCGCGTCGGCGATCGGGTGTTCGGCCTCGCGCCGGCGGCGTTGAGCTCGCACGTCGTCACCGATGATTTCTCGGTCTTCCCCATCCCGGAAGGCTGGAGCTTCGATGCCGCCGCCGCGACGCCGGTCGCGATCATCACGGCGATCTTCTCGCTGGAATATCTGGCGCGCATCCAGCCGGGCGAGCGCGTCCTGATTCACGGCGCGGCGGGGGGCGTCGGTCTTGCCGCGCTGCAAATCGCCCAAGCCGCCGGGGCGGCGATTTTTGCCACCGCCGGCACGCCGGAAAAGCGCGACTTTCTGCGCCGGCTCGGCGTTGTGCATGTATTCGATTCGCGCGCCCTCGATTTCGATCAGGAAATTCGCCGCGTCACCAATGGCGAGGGCGTCGATATCGTGCTCAATTCCATCGCCGGCGAGGCGATCGCGCGGGGCGTCGGCATCCTGCGCGCCTATGGCCGCTTCATCGAGCTGGGCAAGCGCGATTTCTATGCCAACAGCAAGCTCGGCCTTGAACCCTTCCGCCGCAACATTCAGTTCTTCGGCGTCGATATCAACACGCTGATCGTGGAGCGGCGCGCGGTCTCGGCCCAGCTCTTCGCGCGCATGCTGGCGCTGATGGGCGGCGGCGGTTTCACGCCGCCTGTCCGCCGCGTGTTTCCGCTGGCGCGCGCGAGCGAGGCTTTCCGCTACATGCAGCAGTCGCGGCAGATCGGCAAGATCGTGCTGGCGATGCCGGATGAGGCGCCGCTGGTCGAGCCGCGGGCCGCGACGCGCCTCGCACTGAACCCCGACGCCACCTATCTCGTGACCGGCGGGCGCGGCGGCTTTGGGCTGGCGACGGCGGCGTGGCTGGTCAGCCGGGGCGCCCGGCACCTGGCGCTGATCGGCCGGCGTGCCCGCGCCGACCGCGAAACCGTCGCGGTGTTGAGCCGGCTGCGCGGCGAGGGCGTCACCATCATCGAGGGCGCGTGTGACGTGACGGACGCCGATGCGCTCGGCCAATTCCTCGACACGGTCGATCGCGACATGCCGCCGCTGCGCGGCGTCATTCATTGCGCGGCGGTCATCGAGGACGCGCTGCTGGCGAAGCTGACACGCGAGCGGTTCGGTGACGTGGTGCGCCCGAAAGTGCTCGGCGCCATCAATCTGCACCGGCTGACGCGGGCGCGTCAGCTCGATCTTTTCGTCGTCTATTCGTCCGCCGTGACCCTGATCGGCAATCCGGGCCAAGCCAATTATGTCGCGGCCAATCTTTATCTCGAAGCGTTGGCGCGGCACCGGCGGGCGCTGGGGTTGCCGGCGCTGGCGATGCAATGGGGCGCGATTGCGAAGGTCGGCCATCTGTCGCAGCGTGCCGATGTCGCGAAGAACATGGAGGAACGGCTGGGCGTCACGCCGATCGATCCGGCCCGCGCGCTCGACGGCATGGAGCAGGCGCTGCTCGCGAGCGTCACCGAGGCGGCGGTGGCGGAACTCGATTGGACCAAGCTGTCGCGCCTGCCGCGCATCGCCTTGGCGCCGAAATACGCCGAGTTGGGCCAGCGGCTCGGCGGCGATGATTTTCCCGATGGTGTGCTGAGCCTGTCGCAGCTTGTCGAGCGGGTCGCGACGCTGACGCCGGAGGCGGCGGCACAGCTTGTCGCGCCCGCGATCCTGAAGCAGATTTCAGAGGTGATGCGCATTCCGGCGGCCAAGCTCGATGCCGACCGGTCGCTGATCGAAGTCGGCATGGATTCGATGATGATGGTCGAGATGCAGATGATGATGGAGCGCCAATTCGGCCTGCGGCTGCCGGTGCTCGACCTGATGGATCGCGCCACGGTCAGCGGCATCGCGCGCCGGCTGGTCGATGAGCTGCGGCGCAAATCGACGACCAACGGCCACGATCACGCGGAACTGCTCGAGATCGATGTTGACAGCGTGCCCGAGGATCGGCTCGACGAAATCCTGGGCGAGCTCCTCAAGGAGGAACTCGATATCGGTGCCGACCGAAGGGTTCTCTAGGCGTGGAATCGCGACCGCCCAGCGCGCTGCAAACCGAAGAGAAACGCGAACTGGCTCGGCGCCTCCTGCGTGAGCGGGAGGCCCGGCGGCTCAATGGCGCCAGTCCGCCGGCGCCCGGTGCCGCGCCTAGCGACTATGCCGATCTGCCCTCTGCCTATTACGATTTCGACTATCACCCGCTGATGCTCGGCCTATGGGCGCGCTCGCAGGGCACCGAGCATACTTATTACCGCGTGCATGAGGGGCTGGCCGCCCAGACCACCATCATCGACGGCCGCGAATATCTCAATTTCACCAATTACAATTATCTCGGCCTCGCCGGCGATCCGCGGGTCGCGGCGGCGGTATCCGAGGCGGTGGCGCGCTATGGCACCTCGGTTTCGGCGAGCCGCATGGTCGGCGGCGAGCGGCCGCTGCACCGCGCGCTGGAAACCGCGATCGCCGACATCCTCGATGCCGAGGATTGCCTGTCCTTCGTCAGCGGCTATGCCACCAACACGGTGACGCTGAGCTATCTCTTCGGCCCCAAGGATCTCATTCTCCACGACGCGCTGATCCATAGCAGCGTGATGGTCGGCGCCACCCAGTCGGGCGCGCGGCGCATCGCCTTTCGCCACAATGATTGGCAATCGGTCGATGATCTGCTGGCCCGCCATCGCCGCGACTATGAGCGCGTGGTGATCGTGGTCGAGGGCCTCTACAGCATGGATGGCGATTTTCCCGACCTGCCGCGCTTCATCGAAATCCGCAATCGCTACAAGACCTTTCTGATGGTCGACGAGGCCCATTCGATGGGGGTGATGGGCGCGCGCGGCTTCGGCATTCGCGAGCATTTCGGCCTCGCCGGCACCGACGTCGATATCTGGATGGGCACGCTCAGCAAGTCGTTCGCCAGTTGCGGCGGCTATATCGCGGGCCGCCGCTCGCTGGTGCTGTCGCTGCGCTATGGCGCGCCCGGCTTTATTTTCAGCGCCGGGCTGACCCCCGCGAATACGGCGGCGGCGCTGGCGGCGATCACCATCATGAAGGCCGAGCCGGAGCGGGTGCGGCGCCTCCAGGCGCGGGGGCGGTTCTTTGTCGAGCGCGCCCGCGCGCACGAGCTTTCGGTCGGCAATGCCAGCGGCTACGCCATCATTCCGCTGATGATCGGCGAGACGGCGAAATGCCTCGCCATGACCGCGGCCCTGTTCGAGCAGGGCATCAATGTTCAGCCGATCATGTATCCGGCGGTCGAGGAGGGGGCGGGACGCCTGCGGTTCTTCGTCAGCTCCGAGCACACCGAGGCGCAAATCGACGAGACGCTGGAGGTTGCCGCCGCGGCGTGGCGCCGGCTCGGCAACGGCTGATCGGCGCTACGCCGCGTCCAAATCCTTTTCATAGATGCGATAGGTCTTGGCGAGCGAGGCGAACAGCTTGGCGACGCCGATCGACGCCTTGTTATCCTCGAGGATCCAGGACAATTCCAGCATCTGTACCGGCGACGGCATCAGATATTTGACCAATTCGGCCACCATCGCACTCAAGATGGCGCCGCTCAGCGCCGAATTTCGATACTCCGACCGCACGCCGGCCAGGATGACGCGCACCGATTTCGGCGGCGCGAATTTCAGGCGCCACAGCAGCTTCGCCCAGCCGAAGGGTAAGAGGCTGCCATGGAGGTCGGCCAGAATCTCGTTGATGTTCGGAATCGCCGCCAGGACGCCGACGGTCTTGCCGTCGATCGCGGCGAAGATCACCTGCTCCTTCCGGATGATCGGCTTGATGGAGGCGATCAGTGCCTGGGCCTCGGCGTCGGTCACCGGCAGGAACCCCCAATTCTCGGTCCATGCCTCGTTATAGATGTCGAGCAGCAGATGCATTTCCTCGTTGAAACGCTTCAGATCGATGTTCCGCGACGTGATCGTGCTGCCGGCGCTCATCCGGGCGATCACGCGATTGAGCCGGTCGAGCATGCTGGGATTGAAATCCGCGCGGTCGAGACGATAGGCCATGACATCCCGCGCCTTGTCATAACCGGCCTCTTCGAGGCGCGGCCCGTAATAGGGCAGGGCATGCCCCATCAGCGCGCTGGGCGGCGTGTCGAAACCGGAAATCATCACGCCGATCTCGTCGTTGACGGTCAGGCTATAGGGTCCGACGCTGCGCTTCATGCCGCGCGCGCGCAGCCATCTCTCGCTGGTGGCAAGCAGCGCTTCCCACACCGCCGGATCATCGATCGCTTCGATGAAGCCGAAATTCCCGGTCGCGTCATGATAAGTGTCGAGATGGAGGCGATTGATCTGCGCCGAAATCCGGCCCACCGGCTCCGAGCCGCGCCACGCCAGCCAATAGGCCGCCTCGCCATGGGTGAAGAACGGGTTCTTCTTGCGGTCGAGAAGCTTGTGTACCTCGCCGTTGAGGGGCGCTACCCAATGGGGATCGCTGGCATAGAGGCGATGCGGCAGGGCGATGAACTGGCGCAGGTCGCCCGCGCTCTCGACGGGCGCAACTCTTATCGGTTCGGCGTTTGCCACGGGAAAGTCCCCTCGTTCGGTTCGTTTATTCGTCGCCGGTTATACTGACACGGATGCGATTCAAGAACAGGTCCACTGGCGCGGCCGGCATCAATCCGACCGCGCGCTGCAACCAATAGAGTGTCCGCGGAAAGGCGATGCGCGCCTGACCCCGCGCCAGGCCGCGGCTGATGATCGCCGCCGCGCGGTCGGCGGTCATCATCATCGGCTTCGGGCCGCTGACCCGCGCCGCCATCGCGGTGTCGACGAAGCCCGGCAGGATCAGCGACACCGCGACGCCGTCGGCGCGGAGCAGCGCGCGCAGCGCCTCGGTATAGGTGATCAGCGCCGCCTTGCTGGCGCAATAGCCGGGCGAATAGGGCAGGCCGCGCAGGCCGGCGATCGAGCTCACGATCGCGATCTGGCCGCGCCGGCGCCGGCGCATCGGCGCCATCGCGGCATGGACGGCAGTACAGGCGCCCATGAAATTGATGTCCATGATTTCGCGAAGTTGGGCGAGATCCTCTTCGACGCCGGACGGACGGTGGCCGCCGGTGATCCCGGCATTGGCGATCACGAGATCGAGCGGGCGGGCCGCCTCGACCTCGGCGATCCAGGCGCCGACCGCCGGTTCGTCGCGCAGATCGAGCGCGCGTTGCATCACCGTGGCGCCGGCCGCCGTCGCGGCTTCGGCGGTCTTGCCAAGCCGGTCCTGGTTCCGGCCGGTCACGGCGAGCTGCACGCCGGGCCGCGCGTAAACCCGCGCCAGCGCCGCGCCGATGCCGCCGCTGGCGCCGGTAATCAGCACGGAAGTCGGATTGTTCATCGCCCTCGCTCGCGGCCCAAAAATGCGGCGCGATCATCCTCTGTCGGACGGCGGCGCGCAAGGCGGGGCCGGCAATTCGCGCGAATATACCGGGGTGCATCCGATTGCCGTTTGACATCGGCGCGCTGCTCGGGAACACATCCTCGCGCCATGTCTCTCGCGACCATCATTCGCCGGCTGTGGACCGATATTTTCCTGCCGGTCGGGCCCGCGATCTATGCCGTCATCATGTTCGCCATCGGCGATCTGCGGGTCGAGCATATCGTCATCGCCATCGTCGCGCCGGTGATGGCGTTCGCGACGCGCTGGTCGAAATCGTTGCTGGTGGCGGCGGGGCCGGGCCTACTGGTGGTCCTCGGCTATGACCTCATGCGCTATATCCGGCCGTTTTTCGTGGTGCCGTCGCGGGTCGTCGGGTGCGCGGTGCGCCAGATCGATTTGTCGCTGTTCGGGGTCGGGCCCAACATCACGCTGTCCGATTATTTCGCCGCCCACCACACGCTGGCGCTCGACCTCTATTTCGCGATTCCCTACAGCATCTTTTTCGTCGTCACGATCGTCTATTGCGTCTACCTCTTTTTCCGCGATCGGCGGCGGCTCGACCATTATCTATGGGCGTTCGCGTTGGTCCATGCCATGGCCTTCGTGGTGTGGGTGGCGCTGCCGGTGGCACCGCCGTGGTATATCCGCGCCCATGGCTGCACCATCCTGGCCGGCATTGCGCCCAGCGCCGCGGGACTGTTGCGCGTCGATCAGTATTTCGGCATCCACTATTTTCGCGATTTTTACGGCCGCGCGCCCGACGTGTTCGGCGCCATGCCGTCGCTGCATTGCGCCTTTCCGGCAATCGGCCTGTTCACCGCCTGGCGCGCCGCCACCTGGGTTACCTGGCCGCTGCATCTGCTTTATTTCTTCTCGATGTTCGTCGCGAGCATTTATCTCGGCCATCACTGGATCATCGACGGGCTGGTCGGATGGTTGATGGCGGCGGTCGCGGTCGCGATCGTCGGCGGGATCATGCGGTTGCGCGAAGCGCGGGTTGCCGCGCCGTGAAGGTGGCGCTGGCGACCGACTGGTTTCTGCCACGGCTGGGCGGGATCGAACTGCATCTCGCCGATCTGGCGCGGGCGCTGATCGCGCGCGGGGTCGAGGTTGGCATCCTTACGACGACACCGGGTCCCGATTTCTCCGACGGACTGGCGGTGCGCCGGCTGCAACCGCTGCGCCTGCCCATGGTCGATCTCGCGATTTCGCCCCGGCTGGTCGATTTGCTGAAACGCGAATTCGTTGCCGGCGGCTATGACGTCGTCCATGCGCATATCAGCGTGATCTCGCCAGTGGGCTTTGGCGCGGTGCTGGCGGCGCATGCGCTGAACCTGCCGACGGTAGTGACCTTCGCTGGGGTGCTGCTGCGCTCCGCCCAGTTCCTGCGCCTGGCCGATCGCATGCTCGGCTGGTCGCGCTGGCCGATCATCGTCACCGCGGTCAGCGGTATCATCGCGGAGCAATTGCGCGCGGTGGCGCCGAGCATAGAAGTCACGGTCCTGCCGAACGGGGTCGATGGCGCCTTCTGGCGCGCGGCGGCGTCCGCGCCGAAGCCGCCGGGCGACGGCATCCTCGCGGTCAGCGCGATGCGCCTCACGCGCAAGAAACGGCCAGCGGCGTTGCTGCATGCCTTCGCGCGGGCGCGCATGGCGCCCGCCCCGCGGGGGCGGCCGTTCCATCTCACCATCGCCGGCGCGGGACCGCTGCGGGGGCGGCTGGAGAAATTCGTCGCCGCCGAGGGCCTGCGCGATCACGTCACGTTTCTCGGCGCGGTGCCGCGCCAAACCCTGGCGGACCTCTATCGCCGTGCCGATTTCTTCGTGCTGCCGTCGATCCATGAATCGTTCGGCATCGCCGCGCTGGAGGCGCGCAGCGCCGGCCTGCCAGTTCTGGGCATGAAGCGCGCCGGCATCGGCGAGTTTCTGCGCGATGGCGAGACGGCGATGCTGGCCGCCGACGATGCTGAATTCGCGCGCTATCTCGAACGGCTCGCCAGCGACGTGGTGCTGCGGCTGCGGCTGGCGCGGGC
>Ga0208357_1000857_pt1 | contig 23320 bp, 18 predicted proteins | sample NGESurdeep092012_6_FD_184487 | JGI IMG/M metagenome (GOLD analysis project Ga0208357, IMG submission 184487) | Arctic peat soil microbial communities from Barrow, Alaska - NGEE Surface sample F52-2 deep-092012 (SPAdes) | ecosystem: Environmental > Terrestrial > Soil > Wetlands > Peat ...
GCCCTTCGCCGGTGCGGGAGCGGTTCGACGGCGAGAATGGGGCCGGCTCCTGCGGCGCGAGCCACCTGGAGCAACATCAAACCAATCGGGCCGCACCCCACCACCGCAACCGAACTCCCGAGGCGAACATGGCCAAGGTCGAGGCAATGCAGCGCCACTCCGAGTGGTTCGAGCAGAGCTATTGTCTCGTCGCTGAAGCCTTCGGGCACGGGATGGAGCAGGTCGGTGGGCCACGACACGTACTCACGCAAGCCGCCGTCGGTCGTGCCGTGGCCCGCAAAGCGAACCTGAGGGCAGAGGTTGCGGAATCCTGCGCGGCATCGTTCGCAGGAATTGCACGGGACCGCGGGGTCGACAGCCACACGCTGTCCGTCCAGAGGGCCGCCCTCGACAATCCCTCCGAACTCATGGCCGAGCACCAGCGGCGACGTGAGTTGGGCGTCGCCGATGTTCCCCTGTGCAAACCAATGAAGATCGGAGCCGCACAGTCCGACCGTGGCAACGCGCACCAGGCTCTCGTACGGTCCTGGCACCGGCCGGGGCTCTTCTACTACGTAAACGTCGCCAGGGCCTTTCAGCCTTATTGCCTTGATCCCAACCTCCTAAGGTTGCCCGTAGTACGCACCCGAGCCGTGCTTCCGTGTGAAGTGCCTGGCGACGATGTGTTCGGGTAGCGGGACTGCTGCAGGGTCCAGAGCGACGGTCAGCCACGCCATCTTTGCGACTGACTCGAGGGTGATAGCCGTTACCACGGCGTCGGCGGCGCTCGTGCCCCAACAAAAGGGCCCGTGCCCGTTGACAAGGACTGCGGGAACTTCCTGGGGCGAACGCCCCGCTACGACACTGATGATTTTAGACCCAGTGGCGAACTCGTAACCCGTCGTTACGTCCTCCGGGGTCAATGGATCGGTCACGGGTACCTCGCCCGGGCACAAGTCGGCGTGGGTCGTGCCGAACACAGGGATCGAACGTCGCGCTTGGGCCCACGCCGTAGCCCAAGTGGAATGCGTGTGGACGACGCCACTGACCCCCGGGAGCCCGCGGTACAGGGCCAGGTGCGTCGGGGTGTCCGTGGACGGCCGGCGTTCGCCTTCCACCACTCGACCTTCACTGTCGACGACGACCATGTCTTCTACGGTCATGACGTCGTAGGGGACGCCGGATGGCTTGATCACCACGAGGCCGGTTTCGCGGTCCTGACCCGACGCGTTGCCCCACGTCAAGGTGACTAAGCCCGCCCTAGGTAGTTCCAGGTTGGCAGCAAGGACGGTGGCCTTCAGCTCCTCTAGCATTTCGAGCCTTCAAATCCTCGCGAGATGGGGTGTTCGCGCAAAATCATACAACTCCTTGATCGCTCGATGCGTGATCGGGCGCGGTTCCAGTCGCCACGCGCTTGAGTTGCTTGAGTCCATGGAGCCAGTCGACGTGGCGGTTTCCGAAAGTATCGTGCATGTCTTTCCAAATCCGGTACACGTCGTCGTAAACCGATGTCGCCTGCGCGAGAGGCGTGTAGGTACGGCCCGCTCTCGGCCGGAGAGCCGCCGCCGCCTCGGCGATGTTCGCAAAACCGCCAGCATCAGCGCCCGCAGCCACGGCTCCGAACAATGCTGATCCCCGCGCGGGTACCTGCGAGGAGGCGGGTACACGCACCGGCAAGCCGGACACGTCGGCGAAGAGTTGCATAAGCAGGGGACTCTTCTCGGCGACGCCACCACAGGCGACGATCTCGCGCAGCTGAAGGCCTCCGGCGGAAAAACTTTCTAGGACTGCTTTGTTTCCGAACGCGACAGACTCCAACAACGCACGGTAAATGTGCGCGGGCTTGGTTTCCAGCGTGAGTCCTGCCAGCATGCCAGAAAGGTCTGCATCAGCGAGCACGCTCCGGTTGCCGTTCCACCAGTCGAGAGCCACGAGTCCAGTTTGTGCAGGAGCGAGGTTCGCCGCGGCTTCTTCCAGTCCGAGCAAAAGGCGGCTGCCTGATCCCGCGCTGGCGGCGTTGGCAAGGAGGTCGCCGAACCACCCGAACATGTCGCCAACTGCGGGCTGGCCTGCTTCATAGCCGTAGAAACCCGGCAGGATTCCGTCCCTGGCGACCCCGGTAATACCGGTGAGGGGTATCCCATCTCGATGTACCACCATGTCGCATATCGATGTCCCCACGACCATGACGAAGGTACCCGGCCCGTCGACACCGGCACCTGGGACCGAGACAAACGAGTCGACGTTGCCGACGGCCACGGCCACGCTTTCTGAAAGGCCGAGCCTGCGCGCCAGATCCGGCCGGAGGTGGCCAGCCTTTGTGCCTAGCGGCAAGAACGTTCCTCCCAACTTGGCTTGCGGGTCGGTAAAGCCGGGGTACGCAGCGGCGAAGAAGTCGACTGTCGGTAGACCGACGTCAGGAGACCACAACGCCTTGTACGCTGCGGCGCAGCTGGAGCGACGCTCTTGGCCGCATAGTTGCCAGACCACCCAGTCGGTTACCTCGATAAATTTCGCGGTCGCGTCGTAGACCTCTCGGTCCTCGAGCCAAATCTCGATCAGTTTGGGGAAGTACCACTCGGAGGAGATGCGGCCCCCGTAGCGACCCAAGAAGGGCTCCTTACGTTCTGCCGCTACCTCATTCAGCCGATTGGCGACGTGCTGAGCGGCGTGGTGCTTCCACAGTTTGGGCCATGCGTGGGGACGGTGACGCCACGCAGGCTGGTCACATAGGGGTACTCCGTCCTCGGTAACGGGAAGGACGGTGCACGAGGTGGCATCCACCCCAATGCCGACGACCCGAGCTGCCACCTCGGGTCTCGCTTCCAGGACTTCCGAAATGCCTTTAACCATGGCTGCGACGTAGTCGTCAGGGTCATGCAAGGCCCAGTCGGTTGGGAGGCGCACGTCCGTCTCAGGTAGTACGTCGTCGATTACGCCGTGCTGATATGCGACTTCGCACAAAGCGACCTCGTCGCCGGAGCGCAAATCAAGGAGCAGAGTACGCGCTGAAGCGGTACCGAAATCCACTCCAATCGCGTACGCGGCTTGTACCATGGTGGCTATGTTAGCGCTCACATTTGTCGAGTCGGAACCGCGCTCGCACGCGGTGAGCGCGTGCGTAGGTCCGAGGGTTTCGCTCCTCGCGATGTCGTCCTCAAACCGCCAAACGCGCCCGGCGTCTCCCGCGTGGGGATTGCTGATAATCGCGATTCCTTGGCCGATGTCACCTTGTTCGCCGGACCGCCGCACAGATCCCGGTGGCGTAGCTCGCCACCGATCAAAAGAAGCAAGATATGGTGGCGGTCGCCAGCATGCTGAGCGCCAAGTGCCAAACGTCCTTGGTTCGAGAGGAGATGCGTAATGGGTGCATTCATCGTTAACCGGGCCGCCACCCGCCCTCAGGTGAGGCGCCTTCAACGCCGTGGAGGCGACCATGTGTAGCGACGGCCTTGAAGTTTGGTTCCTCACTGGGAGCCAGGAGCTCTATGGAGAAGCGACGCTGCGCCAAGTAGACGTGCAGTCGCGTGAGATCGTGGCATTGCTGAACTCTGGACCGCAGATCGATGTTCCTATCGTGTGGAAGCCTGTGCTCACGGATGCTGCTGGCATCCGGCGCGCTTGCCTGGACGCCAACAGCTCCGACACATGCATCGGCCTCGTGGTCTGGATGCACACATTTTCTCCGGCAAAGGCGTGGATCGCAGGACTTGACTTGCTGCGTAAGCCGCTGTTGCATCTCCACACACAGGCGAACCTCTCGCTGCCCTGGGCCGAGATCGACATGGACTTCATGAACCTCAACCAAGCCGCCCATGGGGACCGCGAGTTCGGCTACCTCCAGACGCGTCTGGCGTTGCGGCGTAAGACCGTTGCCGGGCATGCGAGCGACCCTGTCGTGTGCGCCCGGATCGGTTCGTGGGCTCGCGCGGCGACCGGCTGGCACGCAGTCCAGGGCATGCGACTCGCCCGATTTGGCGACAACATGCGTGACGTCGCTGTCACCGAGGGGGACAAAGTGGAGGCCCAGTTGCGCTTTGGGGCTTCCGTCAACACCTACAGCATCAACGAACTCGTTGCTGCTGTGGATGGCGCCGCGCCAGTTGCGATCGACGAGATAATGATGCAGTACGACAATAGCTACGAGGTCGCGCCCGAGCTCGGCCCCATGGGTGACCGGCGCGAGTCGCTACGATACGCCGCACGGATCGAAGTTGGCTTGCGCTCATTCCTCGAAACCGGTAAATTTGACGGCTTTACGACCAATTTTGAGGACCTGGGCGGTTTGCGCCAGCTTCCCGGGATTGCCGTACAACGGCTCATGGCCGAGGGCTACGGCTTCGGTGCCGAGGGCGACTGGAAAACGTCGTTGCTAGTGCGTGCTTTGAAAGTCATGGGTCGCGGCCGACGGGGGGGCACCTCCTTCATGGAGGACTACACGTACCACCTCGGGCCTGGGGAGCCCAAGATTCTGGGTGCCCACATGCTCGAGGTTTGTCCCAGCATCGCCGCCGGGAGGCCGACGGTCGAAGTCCACCCGTTGAGCATCGGCGGTCGCGAGGATCCAGTCAGGCTTGTTTTCGACGCTCAACCCGGCAAAGGATTCGTCGTGGGCCTCGTCGACATGGGCGACCGCTTCAGGCTCGTCGCCAACGACATCGACATCATCCCTCCTGACGCCCCATTGCCCAATCTCCCCGTCGCTCGTGCGGTCTGGAAGCCAGCACCCAATTTTTCTACGTCGGTCGAGTCCTGGCTGACCGCAGGCGGCCCTCACCACACCGCGCTCACTACAGCTGTCGACGTCGAGTCCCTCGAGGACTTCGCTGTGATCGCCGGGGTCGAGTTGGTCCACATCGACTCCGCCACCACGACGCAGCGTTTTCGACGGGAGTTGCAGTGGGACCAGGCGTACTACCGACTCGCCCAGGGTCTTGCTCGCGGCTAACCCATCGACGCGCTGGCATGCGGTGACGCTCGCCAGTCCTTTTTGTCTCGCATTATCAGGTGCTCGCTGAGGCGACCAAAAATCTTAGAAGGCCCGGTGCTGATTGCGACTCCTGCGGCACCAGCATTCAAGACATCACGGCCATTTCCTTTTCGTTGCCACAACGTCCTACGACATTCTTCGTACGCTCAAACTTGGACGGACGAGCACGAGTTCGCACGCCATCTTTTTCGTGCGGAGGATATCAACCTCTCGGATTTCCGCAAATCTCCAATCATCTAGTGTTAACGCTCACAATTCGGACCTAAATATTTTTCATTTCGTCCTTCGATTTTGCAAGTTTGGTGGTATGTTCGACGTGCCACGCACATCGCGTCGGTGGGGGTTTCAGCTTCGGCTGGAAAGGGGAAACGAATGAGCAAGTTCGAACCACACGAGGTAGATCCAAAGCAGTATGAGGTGTCAAGACGACGTTTCCTGCGCAACGCTGGCGTGGTGGCGGCATCGGTTCCGTTGCTCGGCGGAATGATGGAAGCGTTGACCGAGCGTGGTGCGGCCGCACAGACGTTGACCGACGAATCGCACCCATTGTTCGCAAAGCACGCCTCGTACAAGTTCACGTTCGTCAACCACGTCACCACCAACAGCTTCTTCACTCCGACCCAGTACGGGATGATCGACGCAGCGAACCTTCTCGGCATCCCTAAGCCGCTGTGGACGGGCTCGGCGAACTCGAATGTCTCCCAGATGGTGACGGCGTTCGACCAGGCAATCGCCGCCGGCGTGAGTGGCATCGCGTCGGCCTTGATCGACCCGGTCGCCTTCAACGCCCCAACGGACCATGCACTTTCCAAGGGCATCCCGGTGATCTCCTACAACGCCGACGAGTTGACCAACAGCCGATTGGCTTACATCGGCCAGAACAACCTCACCGCCGGCGCGGCGGCAGCCGCGCGCATCGCCAAGGTGGTGCCGAAGGGTGGCCTGGTCGGCATGGTGATTGCGACGCCGGGTTCGGGCAACATCCAGCCGCGCATCGACGGCGCCCTGCCAGTCTTCAAAGCGGCCGGTCTGAAGACCGAGGTCGTGGATGGCGGCGCCCTCGAGCCCGGTGAGATCACCGCCGTCGAGGCCTGGTACACCGGTCACAAGGACGTCAAGTTCCTCTACTCCGTGGACGACGGCGACGCGGTGGCCGTGGCGGACACGATCAAGAAGTACAACTTGAAGGGCAAGGTCGGAGGCTCGGGCTGGGACGTGGAGGTCCCGGTGTTGCAGGGAGTCCAGGGCGGCGAACTCACCTTCACCATCGACCAGCAGGCCTACCTGCAGGGATTCATCCCGACGATTCAGTTGTTCTTGTACCAGATCTCTGCTGGCCTGATGAAGCCTTGCAATACCGACACCGGCCTCGGTTTCGTTACCAAGGCTAACGTCGGCCCGTACCTGGCACACGCGACACGCTTTGAAGGTAGCGGAGTGGCGCAGACCACGTACGCGCCGCCATCCAAGATCGCGTACTGATCTAGGAGTCGTGGTTCGAATCGTGGCTAGCGTCACCGCATCAGATAGCAATACGCGACAGACCCCCGCTCCGAAGGGGCGGGGGTCTGTCGCGTATTGGCTCGTCCAGCGGGCCATGCAACAGCGCGAGCTCACTGTCGTCCTAGTGACGCTGTTCGTGATTATCTATTTCGGGATCGTCAACTCGGCCTTCTACACGACCGCCAACATCATCACGGTCGCTCAGTACCTCGCTTCCTTCGCCGTAATCGGCTTTGGAGAGGTACTGATCCTCGTGATCGGCGAGATCGATCTCTCCGCCGGGGCGGTCTATCTGACCTCACCCTGGTTCATGTATTTCTTCTGGACGAGTGGGATGCCGATCGGCTGGGCGATCGTGGTCACGATGGCGTGCTGCGCCGGCATCGGTATGATCAACGGGCTGATAACGGTGTGGCTGAATGTCTCCTCGCTAATCGTCACCTTGGCGGTCAACTATGCGCTGTTCGGCATCGTGCTGATCGAGTCGAATGATATTCAAGTTGACATGCCCGGCCAAACGGGCCATTTCAGTGTTATCTTTGGCGTCGGCGCCTGGTCGACGATCCTCTGGGCCGCCGCCATGGGGCTCTTCATCTGGGCGCTCTTGAAGCGAACGCGTTTCGGTCTCCACATCACCGCCACTGGTGGCAACCTTCTCGGCGCCGCGGAATCGGGTATCCGAGTGCGGCGAGTGAAGGTGTGGTGCTTCATAATCATCTCCTGCGCCTCCGGGTTCATCGGAATCCTCGACGCGATCCGCATCGGCAGCATCAACCCCGGAAGCTCTGGCCTGGACACGACCCTCCCGGGTATCGTCGCGGCCGTGCTCGGGGGTACTGCGCTGACCGGTGGTCGCGGCACGATCGTCGGAGCGGCCCTCGGTGCTATCTTCCTCGGCGTGCTCGAGGATGGCTTCAACTTGATCGGTGTCAATGCCAACTGGTTCTACTTGGCAGAGGGGATCATGATCCTTGTGGCGATGATTGCCAACACCCAACTCGGTACAGTGGCCAGGAGGTTTCGCCGATGACGGAGGCGCAGTCGGCGCTGGGGGAGGCGAGCCCGACGCGCGACGCCGCATTCGACGTGGTGCTCGAGACGGTTGGGTTGACCAAGCGCTTTGGCGCCGTGGTGTCGCTGCGCGGGATCGACATGCACCTACGGCGAGGCGAGGTCCTCGGCCTGGTTGGCGACAACGGAGCTGGCAAGAGCACGCTCGTGAAAATCCTGTGCGGCTTCCAGCCTCCCGACGCCGGCAAGATTTACATTGAGGGCAAGGAGGTGTCGTTCCGGTCGGTTGCCGACGCGCGCCGTATCGGCATCGAGACCGTCTACCAGGACCTCGCCCTTGTCCCACAACTGACCGTCGCTCAGAACCTCTTCCTCAACCGAGAGGTCACCCTGTTCGGCAGGGTGGGCTGGCTCTCCGCGGGTAAGATGCGCCAGCTCGCCAAGAACTACCTCGAGGACATCAAGGTCGAAATCCCCGACATCGACGCCGAGGCCGGGTCGCTATCGGGTGGCCAGCGCCAGGCCATCGCGGTTGCCCGGGCCACCCGTCAAAACGCCAAGATCCTCCTACTCGATGAGCCGCTGGCGGCGATGGGCGCCCGGGAGTCTGCCCTCATTGTCGATCTCGTGAAGGATCTCTCACGCAACCGTGGTGTGTCGATAATTGTGATCGACCACAACTACACGCACCTCTTTGAGCTCTGCGACCGGCTCAACGTCGTCCAACGGGGCCGCATCGCCGTCGACCAGCAAGTGAAGGATACGTCGGTCGAGGAGCTCACTAAGCTCATGGTCTCTGAGTACCGCCGCGAACTCACCGCGGGGCAGCAGCTACTCGAGCAGTGAATCGTCCGTCGTGCAACGCGCACAGCGCGCGACTCGCCCGTGAGGAATCGCCCCGGGCGTTGAAAGGAGTTGCGAAGTGAAGTATCGCCAGCTTGGCTACACGGGACTCCGCGTCTCGGAGCTTGCCCTTGGAACGATGACCTTCGGTGGTCAAGGAAAATTCGCCTACGTCGGAGCAACGGAAGTGGAGGAGGCTCGGCGAATTGTCGACGTCGCCATTGACGGCGGTATCAACTTTATCGACACCGCAGACATCTACTCCGCTGGTCGCTCAGAGGAGATTCTTGGCGAAGTCCTCACTGGTCGCCGCGACGAGATCGTCCTCGCCACAAAGGCCCGCTTTGCCATGGGTACCGGACAAAATGATGGTGGCCTCTCACGCGGATATCTCATTAGGGCCTGTGAAGCGAGTCTGCGCCGCCTCAAGACGGACTACATCGACCTCTACCAGGTACACCAGCGTGACGGTATTACTCCGATGGAAGAGACGCTTGATGCACTCGATACTCTTGTCCATCAGGGAAAGGTCCGTTACATCGGAGTTTCTAATCACTCTGCTTGGCACGTCATGAAGGCGCTCGGCATCTCCGAGCGACAGGGATTACAGCGTTACGTCACTCAGCAGATCTACTACTCCTTGCTGGATCGTGACGTGGAGTACGAACTCGTTCCGCTCTCAATAGAAGAGAAGATGGGCATCCTCGTGTGGAGTCCACTCGCAGGCGGCCTCCTCTCGGGAAAGATTCGTCGCGGCCTAGAACCCCCAGCGGGATCACGAATGGCGACAGAGTGGGGCGAGCCACCGGTTTACAACAAGGAGCGGATGTACAACATCATTGAGGCCCTCATCGGAGTCGCCGAGGGCCGTGGGATCTCGCCCGCGCAAGTCGCACTCGCCTACATCCTTGGGAAGCCGGCAGTTTCATCCGTCATCTCTGGTGCGCGAAACGAAGAACAGCTCCTCGACAACCTCGGTTCCGTCGAATTGATGCTCAGCGAGACAGAGCGAGCCACGCTAGATACCGTCAGTGCGCTGCCACTGATCTACCCCTACTGGCATCAGGCGGCCTCTGCCTCAGAGCGGCTGAGCGAGGCTGACGAGTCACTCCTCGCGCCATTTCACAACTGATTCGCTATCACTGTGTCTGACGAAGGAACCTGGGCGAGACGTCCCGAAGTTGATTAAAGAACACCACATGCGTTGAGAGGGCGGACAGATGTTTCCGCCCACCAAGCAAGGGCGGGTTCGCCACCGCGTCGAATACTGAGTTCGTGGTTTTCCTATTTCTCGTTCAAGTGCGCGAACGCCGTGGGCTCACGTCCAATTGAAACTTGACGAAATAATGCGTGCGATCCCCGCAGCAGACGAAACTCTTGTTCATATCGAATGTGCTGAAGACCGGAATCGGTGATCGAGAGAAAGAGAGAATTTCCGTGCACGAATCGCTGAGGGGCTTACGCGATGATGAAGAGATTGAACCAAACGACAAGTACGTAGTCGTTACATCCCTTCGCGAGCGCAGAACCGCCTTTGAAGAACCCGAGGAAAGTTCTCGTCGCCCAGTCCACGGTTATCGATGTTGACCGGGGCGACGCTTCGCGATCGGCACTATTGGTACGTTGCCGCGATGATTGGACCTCTCGATCTGTACGGTAGTTTTGCTCATATCTCTCTCAACGACTGGTTTCCTACCTCGAAAGAGCGGCGTAACTCAATGGCCTGGATCGGCGCGCATTGGTCCGTAGGAGTTGCGTGGACCGACGGTACACGCGTTTCGTTCCATATTGACGGGGTCCCGTGTTTCACCGGACGGGGAAGTCCTTTCGAGCCTGGCGCCTCATGACGGAGTCCGCTTCACTGATTGAATCGGTACATGCGCGTGCCAGGTAATCACCGAAAGTGTTGTCGAAGATGTTCCGGCTAGGGAGACTTCGAAGCTCATTGATCTCGTGGTCCAGCCAAACTCACTCATTGCTCCCACCGCTGCGCACGAGCACTGGGTGCAGCCCGGGCGCTCGCCGACGTTCAAAAGGGAATTCATCAGCGGTGGTTTTGTTCGACGATCACCGGAAGGCGGTAACTTCGAGGTGACTCGCTCGTCGGGTGCAACGAGGGAGCCTTTGATCGAGGTCGGATGATGAGAAGGAGCACCAGGGAGATTCCATGCGAGCCGAGTCGATAAATAGTTGGTACGAATCGCTATCTTCGGTCAGAATTGACTGATGGTCGCGCGCCATTTATTGAGCGCCGTCAGCAACATCGCCAGAGTCACGTTACATATTCTCGCCGACTCGAAGTCGACCCAGGAATTGCAGAGCTCACCGCAACTCGATGAAGGACATACATTTTGCAAGAAAACGAGTTGCCACATCGTATAGCGAGCCACGGAGTCAGTTCTGGTGCCTCGGTGCGGCGTAAGAACCTCGCCGACGTTCTCACGCTTTTACACGAGGGCGGGCCGCATGATCGAGCGGAACTCACCAGGCTGTCTGGGCTCAACCGCTCCACCATCGCTCGCCTGGTGGCGGAACTGGTGAATCTTGATCTGGTTCGAGAATCCGAACCGCGCGACACGGGAGTCGTGGGCCGCCCGAGTCCCGTCGTGCGAGCGAATGACGACATCGTAGCCATTTGCGTTAATCCGGACGTGGACGCCATCACTGTAGGTCTCGTTGGCCTAGGGGGCAAGATCCATAGTCGTGTGCGGCAGGAAACCATGACGGTGCCTACGGTCCACGAAATGATCTCCACGGTATCAAGAGTGGTCGAAAACTTCGTCGCCGTCAGTGAAGGTGACTTGCGCATTGTCGCGATGGGAATCGCCGTGCCCGGTATTGTCCGCGTTGATCTAGGCGTGGTGGAATTCGCCCCGCACCTGCGCTGGACGGACGAGCCCGTGGCCCAACTCATGGAGGAAAGTCTCGGCTATCCGACGTTCGCGGCCAATGATGCAAACTTGGGCACTATCGCCGAGCGTCTCTACGGCACCGCGCGAGGCAAGAGTGACGTCATATATCTGAACGGAAGTAGGAGTGGTATCGGCGGCGGGGTCATCGTCAATGATCGACCGTTAAGTGGCGCCCACGGTTTTGGCGCGGAGCTCGGTCACACGTCGGTCTCGTCCGAGGGCATTTTTTGCTATTGCGGGGCACGCGGATGTCTCGAGACAGAGGTCACTCTGTCTCGATTTCTCGACATCATGGATCAGCCGAGCATTGACCCTGACGATCTCGGGCCGATTATCGAGGCGTCGTCGGACCAGCGGCTCCGTACGGAGGTTGATCGGCAACTCGACATCCTCGTGGTCGCCATTTCGAGTTTCATTAGCATCTTCAATCCGGAGATTGTCGTTCTCGCTGGATTTCTCGGGGGGCTCTTGGACGTCAATCCATCACGACTCTACGAGCGGGTGGCGTCACAGTCATTTCACCAACTCAGCGTGGACGTCGATATTGTGCGCGCGACTCTGCGGTCTCAGCATCTCCTTGTGGGCGCCGCCGAGTTGGCTTTCACCTCGATCCTCAATGATCCCAATTCATTCGTCCGCTCGCGGACTTGGGAGTAGCGCAAGCACTTTCGCGACAGTCTTGATCGGAGCCTGCGGTGACCCGGTCTCACCTACGTCGACGGGTTCCGTCACGACAATTTCGACGCCCCTCGAATGCACCAAGGGAGAACACGACCGCGTAGTTCGCCAGGAGAACTGGGGAAACCCGGTCATACTCGGCCCTCGCGTGGCCCTGCGCGATGAGCGTGACGAAAGCGGTCATCGCCACCATCAGCGTCGAGCGATGTGGCGAGAACCTGGACGGCGATTGGACCCTTCCTTGAGCGAGAAGGAATTCACAGGCATCCCCGGACCCGCCATCGCGGGTGACATTGCCCACGGGCGAGACGTCGCTCGCCAGTGGGCAATCTGCTTCGTTGCGCCGATCGGCGTGATCCTACGCCGCGCTTGGACTCCTCGACGTAACGTGGGAGGCTACTTCGATTCGCGCTCGACGTTGCGGAAGCCGTGACTAGCAGGGCGCAGTCAAGATTGACCATTAGGGTACGTTACTTATAGGTAAAGTTGGCTTGCGTGACGGGAGACGCCAGATTCTTTCTCATCCCTGCGTCCATCCGATCAAGTTCCGCGAAGTCTCACTCCTGCATTGTGATCTCCAAGATAATCCCTATCGCTACTCGGTGGCGGGCCGTTGGCGCACGACATCAATGAACCGTCTACGAGGATAGGAACCAACATGCTCGGTATAGGAATTCTTGGCGCGGCGGGAATTGCGCCGGCGGCCATTATTCAACCAGCGAGTCGTCGTGACGACGTGGTCGTTCGCGCGGTGGCTTCGCGTTCGCGAGAATCCGCCGAACGTTACGCCCAGCGATTTTCCATCGAACGGGCCTATGGCGACTACGCATCGCTCCTCCTCGACCCCGACGTGAACCTCGTTTACGTCGCGTTGCCGCCGTCGGAACACGCCGACTGGTCGATCGCGGCGCTAGAGGCGGGTAAGGACGTACTGTGCGAAAAGCCATTCGCAATGGATGCGGCGCAGGCGAGGCGGATGCGCCAGGCCGCGGATTCGACGGGACGTCGCCTCATCGAGGCGTTCCACGACCGCTACCATCCGCTGAGCCAGGAGTTGGACCTACTCAAGTCGGATGGACGTATTGGCGACATCATCTCACTCGATGCGGTCTTTTGGGGGCCCAATGCGTATGATCCGGATGCCCTGCGCCACAAGCCGCAACTCGGTGGCGGTTCGCTCATGGACCTCGGGTGCTACCCAGTGCACTGGGTGCGCGCCCTTATGCAGGAGGAGCCGATTGTTACGTCGGCCAGGGCGGTACTGAATCCGATTGGCGCGGATCAACGTATGGAGGCCACGTTAGAGTTTGCGTCGGGTGCGACGGCTTCGATTTCTTCCAACATGGCAGAGGGCGTCACCATGAAGAACTTCCTTGATATTGTTGGCACTCGTGCGACGGTGCACGTGCACAACCTCGTCTTTCCCTCGCAGGGTCATTCCATCTGCGAAGAATCGTCCGGCGTCATGCGCGAATGGACCGTGCGCGGCGCGACCACCTACGATCACCAGCTTGACGCGGTCGTACGCGGCTTAGAGAGTGGCGAGCCCTTGTTGACCGAAGGGGAGGATTCGGTGGCCAACATGGTGCTCATCGACGCCATCTACGCCGAGGCCGGGATTCAGCGCGCCCTTGATGACTGAATTGAACGATTCCTCTAGCAAGAGTCGTACGTCGTCGTTCTCCCCACTTGTGGTGGCGACCCCGACCGAGACCCAATGAGAAATGGCCATCACGACTTGTCGAATCGAGCACCCGGGAGTGGGGTGAACACGTGAAGAACTGCCTCCCACGGTCGCGCCTGAGCGTCCGACGCGTACCGTCGAGGTCGTCAGGCTGATCGTCGAATAATGAGTTCACGACCGCGATACTGCAAACAGCGCAGACTCGCGTCGACTCCGGTCACAACGGCGGTATAGTCACCACCGGCCAACTCACATCGCGTACCCGATGGATAGCTCGATATGGTCAACGTAGGCCGAGAACGCGATGGAGATAGTCGTTATTGAACTGACCGTCGGGATCGAACTCACGCACGAGTGCGATGAAGTCCGAGAACTTGGGGTATAAAGAGGAGATCTCTGGTGCGTCCATTGAGAACCATTTGCCCCAGTGCGGGCGCGCCTTGAAGGGCCTTAGAACAATCTCGATAGATCGCAAAAGTTCGCGAACTATCCGAGGTTCGTTCTTCCACGTGAAATGAATGGCGAGTGAGTCGCGGCCGTAGGCTGGGCTCAACCACATCTCGTCCGCAGCGATGTAACGAAGCTCCGAAACAATCAGGTGTGGAAAGAATGTGCGGGCAATCTGTTCAAGTGCCCGTAGTGCGTCGAGACCTCGTTCCCGTGCCACAAAATACTCACTCTGAATCTCGTCCCCGTGGCTCGGCGAGCCGTCAAAGTGAAAATGGGGGAGACGCTCATTCCACGGCCCCACCAACCCACCTTGGGTCGTCGTGTTGTCGTGAGGGTCACCGGTTGGTGACATTTCTCGCGTCGCGGGCTGCGCTTCGCTTCCGGATAGTTTGGACGGAGAGACGCCATTTTGTACGCGGGACTTGACCCACACTTGATCGACGGCACCCTCCCAACGAGTGAACAGACTGACGCTATACGCGCTTTGCATGATGTCGTCAATCCCGGCGAGCTCTGCCCAGGGCATGTTCAAAAAGACGTCTTGACGCATGTCGTAGGTCGGCTCGATGCGTAACGTGACGGTGGTTACAATGCCGAGTGCGCCGAGAGCCACCACACTGCCAAGGAATCGCGGGTCACTTTCGTTCAGATCAATCCGACGTCCCCTCCCGGCGATGAACTCAATGTTGCACACGGCGGCCGCCAAGGACTGATTTCGTGCACCCGAGCCGTGGGTTGCAGTCGAACACGCTCCCACGACTGAAATATGTGGCAGAGACCCGAGGTTTCCCAGAGCCCAGCTGCGCTCTTGAAGGAATCGGCCTAACGAGCCGTAGGACATACCGGCGGGGACCGTCACCTGGCGACGTTGCTCATCAATGATCGGCTCACCACCGAGGGCGCGAACACTGACGAGAGTTCCTGGCGAATCAGCAATGTCATTGAAAGAGTGGCGAGTCCCGAGTGCCTTGATTCGTCCACCTTCGCTCACGAGTTGCGCTATTTCATCGACGGACCGCGCCGAGATGACGCCCTGCGCTCGGTAGTGATATGTCCCGGCCCAGTTAGCCCCTACGCCGCCGTGGTTAGGCGCCATGCTGTTTCCCGGTACTAGCGCGCTTCATGTTGCGTCGTATTCGAACCGGTGAAGTGCGTACTGTCGCCGAATTTCCGGATGAAAATCGCGATCAGGGCGATCGGCAATGTCCAATTTCCATTCCACGGGTCGGCCCATATACGCCCAACCCGCTTGGCGCGCGGCGCCGTTTGCTACGTACTGGTCGCGTTCCGGCACGACAATGGGCACGTCAAATACTTGAGCGGCTACTTGAACGACGGCCGCGTTCGACGCTGCCCCTCCGATGAGGAGAATCCGCTGCGGTTCTACCCCTAGCGCGCTCAGGGCGTCGAGTCCGTCGGCCAGACCACACAGGAGTCCCTCGAAGGCGGCGCGAGCGAGGTTGGACCGGGTCGTGGAGGCGAGGCTCATTCCAAAGAGTGTGGCCGTGGCGAACGGCAGATTGGGGGTTCGCTCACCCTCGAAATACGGCTGCAACACGAGACCACCTGAGCCTGGCGTCGCCACTTGCGCGAGACGACCGAGTTCCACGTGGTCAACTCCCAGTAGGTCCGCAATGGTGTCCAGTATTCTTGCGGCATTGAGGGTCGCGACGAGTGGCAAATACTCTCCCGTGGCGTCGGCAAAGCCGCAGACCGTTCCCGAGGCATCAGCGGTGGGCTTGTTGAAGACTGCAAATACGGTGCCACTCGTGCCGATGGACATGACCACGTCGCCGCGCGATGCGCCGAGGCCCAATGCCGCCGCTGCGTTGTCGCCAGCCCCGGCTCCCACAACAATTCCTTCTGGGATGACGGGAGCAACGTTGCTCACTGTCACGCCGGCCCGCGCCCCCGGTCCCAGGACCCGCGGAAGCGTCGGAACGTGTCCCAGTGCCGAACGGATAATGTCCTTGTCGTAAGCGTCGTTCTTTGGGCTCCAGCAGAGAGTGCCACTCGCGTCAGAACGATCAGTTACCAGTGCCGCCAGATCGGGACCCAGCGGGGAGTCTTCTTTCGGGCCATAGCCCAACACTCGCCACGTGAGCCAGTCGTGGGGAAGGGCGACGGCAGCGACGCGCTGGGTATTCTCAGGCTCGTGGTCCCGCAGCCATCGCAACTTGGTGGCGGTGAACGAAGCGACTGGTACAGAGCCGGTACGATCGGCGAGAGTCGTTCGACCGAATTCGTCGATCAGTTCCTCGGCGGCTTCGGCAGAACGCACGTCGTTCCACAAGAGAGCCTTCCTAATCACGTTCCCCTTTTGGTCGAGGACCACCATTCCGTGTTGTTGGGCGGCGACGGAGAGCGCCGACACGTCGTCAATTCCTCCCGCGTCGTCCAATGCACGCAGTAGCGCTTCCCACCACGCATGTGGATCGATTTCGCTACCTCCAGGATGGACCGCACGACCTTCGCGCACGATGGCACCGGTCGCTAAATCTCGGACAACGACCTTGCAACTCTGTGTGGAGGAGTCAATTCCCGCGACAAGCGCCATGTTTTAGCGAGCGCCGAGAAGATGCTCAATTGCGAGTTGTTGAAGCCGAACGAAACCAAAACCTTTGCCGTCGAAGAATGACTGCGAGTCAAAGTTTTCCCACGACGAGTGATCGGATTTGAGCAGTTCCACCGTCTCACCCGCGTTGAGCGTCGGTTGTTCAAGTTCAAATACCTTCGCGGCCGCGAGTGCGCTCTGAACTTCGGGGTCGGCACGGAACGCTTTCGCGCGCTCTTCCAACATCAGGTAATTGCTCATGTTCGCGGCGGCCGAATCCCACACACCACCCTCGTCTTCGGTTCGGCTGGGCTTGTAGTCAAAATGGCGAGGCCCCAGGTAGGTCGGTCCACCATCCGGGCCACCGTTCTCGAGCAGGTCAACGAGGGCGAAGGCGTTGTGCAAATCGCCGTGACCAAATACCAGGTCCTGGTCAAACTTGATACCTCGCTGTCCGTTGAGGTCGATGTGGAACAGTTTGTCGTGGTAGAGCGCTTGGGCGACGCCGGCGGCATAGTTGAGTCCCGCCATCTGTTCATGACCAACTTCGGGGTTGAGGCCAACGAGTTCGGGGTGCTCGAGGGAACTAATAAATGCGAGGGCGTGCCCAACGGTTGGAAGCAGAATGTCGCCTCGTGGCTCATTGGGCTTGGGTTCGATGGCGAAGCGGATATCCCAGCCTTGCGAAAGTACGTACTCGCCCAAGAAGTTGACGGCCTCGCGATAACGCTCGAGAGCGGCGCGCACATTCTTTGCGGAGTCGTACTCCGCGCCTTCACGACCACCCCACATGACGAAGGTCTTGGCACCCAATTCCACGCCAAGTTCAAGTTGACGGAGCACTTTACGGATAGCGTATCGACGCACGCTGCGGTCGTTCGACGTGAACCCGCCATCCTTGAACACGGGGGCCGAAAACAAATTCGTAGTCACCATCGGGACAATGAGTCCCGTATCGGCTAGGGCCTGCTTCAGACGGTCAATCTGATGTTGACGCTGGGCGTCCGTCGAGCCAAATGGAAAGAGATCGTCATCGTGAAACGATAGGCCGTACGCTCCAATCTCGGCGAGCTTTTCAACGACGTGTACCACATCCAGTGGGCCCCGCGTCGGGCTCCCGAACGTGTCAATGCCACTGTATCCAATCGTCCAGAGACCAAAGGAGAACCGGTCATCGGTGGTGGGCTTACGTACCATTCGAACTCCTCGATGGTCATCGCGGCGATGACCAATTAATTAGTTGTTGTGTTCAACATATCATGAACGACTGGAGTTTTCTGAGCCTCACCGGGCTCTCTTTTCTCGACATTGTCGGTTCTGTCCGTGAATCTGCAGTCACCCCGAGCGGGGTGCTCCAGTCCTATCCTGGAGCCATCGGCATTAAACGCGGTGGCGAGTTGAGGTTCTGACCTTACGCTAATAAAGCGTCCTCATTGGATAGGTGCTTTCAAGGGGTGAGCGCAACAAACTCACCGAGTTGTTCCTCCGGCTTTAAGTATCCTGAAGTCGCTCGAGGTCGCCCATTGAGACGGCGTTCGATGCGCAAGAGTTCTCCGAGAACCGGCTCTTCTCGTCTTGGGGCGGTCACCTCACGGCGCGCCAAATGCGTGCTCAGTACCGGAGTAGAACTCGTAGCCTCCGTTTCAAGGCTACGTGAACCACGTAAAGTCCGACCTGAGGAGAACGACCACGGTCAAAGCGCCAGCGACCCACGCGCCTTGATTGATGCTTTGCTGGTGGCGAATACATCCTGGGCACACACTGATTCACATGACGCGATGTGCCCCGCGAGCAGGGAGCGCCCCGAAGATCCGCGGTGGCGCGAAGCCATCAGACGCAAATGCAGCTGTCACCGAACGCTCAATCCTGTGCTGATCCTCAGAGCGGACTAGGGCAATCACGCAGCCACCGAAGCCCCCACCGATCATGCGGGCGCCGAAAGCGCCCGCATGTGTCGCGATATCGACGGCGAGGTTCAACTCTGCACAAGAGACTTCGAAGTCATTTTTCAGGGATTGGTGTGCAGCGGAGAGAATTGGTCCAACTTCAATGAAGCGCTTTGATCTCAAGAGCGCCGCGACGCTCAAGACGCGCTCGTTCTCAGTGATGACGTGGCGAGCTCGACGGCGCACGACGTCATCGGGAATCTTGTCGAGATCAGCGAGCGTCGCATCTCTGAGTGCTTGGACCCCGATGGCTTTCGCTGCGAGCTCACAGGCTGATCGCCGATCGCCATAGGCGGAGGTCGCAAGTTGGTGGCGCACTTGCGTGTCGACAACAAGGAGTTCAAGTCCTGCTTCCGAGAGGTCAAAGTCAACCTGTTCGATCTTGCCGCTGCGCGTGTCAAATTCGATCGCATGACCTACGGTGCAACAGAGAGAAGCTGTTTGATCCATGATCCCAGAGCGCACACCGACATACGTATTTTCTGCTCGTTGGCATAAGAGAGCCAGGTCTTGCAGGGATATTGTCGGTGCGAAGAGATCGCGGAGTGCAAGACCGATGGCACACTCCAGCGCGGCCGATGAAGATAGGCCTGCTCCAATCGGCACGTTGCTCTCGATGAAGACGTCCACACCACCTATGGCATGGCCAGCTTCCGTCATCGCCCACACGACGCCAAATGCGTAGCTCGACCACGATGTCGTGATCCCGGGTGTGAGGTTACAAATTCGAGATGACGCTATGGGGGTCGTGATCGCGGGGGAACCTGAGGACGAAACTCGAATGACGTCGTCGTCGCGTCGAGCGACTGCTGCCGTCGTTACGGCGTCGATGGCCATTGGTAAAACGAAGCCGTCGTTGTAGTCGGTGAACTCCCCGATAATGTTCAGGCGCCCAGGAGCGACCCAGATACCTTCTGGGTCGCGTCCAAAGGCTTCGAAGAAGCCCCCGGTCATGCTGCTCGATCTGGGACGAAACGCCACGCGTTTTCGCCCATTGTGGTGACGTCTGGATGCACTGGGATCCAGTCCGGGTGAGTTCTTGCTCGCTCGTTCGAAACTACGAGTACGTCAGGAGTGCCGGCGCGCCGGGGATGAATCTTGGTCGGCAGTGGGTGTCCGGTGACGTTGAGTACCCCCTCTGGGACATCTTGAACGGAGAAGCTCGAGCTGTTGCCGAGGTTCACGATGTCGTGTTGTCCAGCCTCTTGAGCTGCCAACGCAGGTACGTGAGCATTCGCGATATCGCGGACATGGATGTAGTCGCCCACGCGAGTGGCGTCCGAAGTGGGCAAGTCATCATCAAAGATCGTGAGCGACGCTCGTTTGCCCGTGGCCACCTCGAGGGCGACCGGAACGAGGTGAGTTTCCTGTCGGTGTCGACCTCGGTAGGAACCGTAGGCACCTGCAACATTGAAGTGGCGGCGGTTGATTGCAGCACGTTCGCCCGCGTGTGTTCTCCGCGAAAGGTCATTGTCAATGGCGAGATTGGAACCTCCATACGGATTTACCGGTGCCGTTTTGGTCTCCTCGGTGATGATCGCGACGCCTGATTCTCCATAGACGGCAGCGGAAGGGGAGACGATGACCTTGTTAATTCCAGGGGTCAGCATGGCATTGCAGAGGCGACCCGTGCCCAGGACGCTATTCTCCTCATATCTAGCAGGGTGCTCGACGGACTCTGCGACGCGTGAAAACGCCGCACGATGGACTACTGCCTCAAAGCCTGCACCGTCGATGACGCGTGCGGTATCGTGATTTCGCCCCTGTTCGAAGCGAGCTTCCGCCGGCACCATGTCGCGATAGCCCTTTGACAGATCGTCGAACACTGTGACGTGGTACCACTCTTCAAGAATGCGAGCGACGACTGAGCCGATGTGGCCGGCGTCTCGCGTGACGAGTGGTCGCATCAGGCTGATCGCAGTCGCTCGGCGGCGAACTCTGGAACAACATCAGAGATGAAGGCCTCCATCCCAGACTCTGATCCGGCGAGGAACTTGAGTTTGTCGGCGGTCCTGCGAATCGAGAAGATCTCGAGGTGCAGTGCGAACTCCTCTTCAGTGCCTGAGGGTGCCTGGTGCCATCCAGAGATGTAGGGCATCGAGTTACCAAACAGCGCATCAAAGCGCCGAATGAGGTCAAGGTAGAGCGAGCAGAACTCAGTCTTTGCCGCGTCACTGAGTGCGGTGAGGTTCGGGACTCGTATCGTTGGATAGAGATGGACTTCATACGGCCATTTGGCCGCATGCGGGACAAAAGCTGTCCAGTGCTGGCCGGCGATGACCACTCTGGTGCCATCGTCTTGTTCGTTTGCGAGAACCTCATCGAACAGATTTTTTCCGGTTGCGAGCGCGTGACGCCGAACTACGGCGAGTACGCGGGTGGTGCGCGGTGTGATGTAGGGATAGCCGTATATCTGACCGTGTGGGTGCCGTTCGGTGACGCTGATCTCTGGACCACGGTTTTCAAAGCAGTAGATCTGGGCAATGCCTTCGTGCCCGGTGAGTGCAGCGGTGCGGTCGACCCAAGCATCGAGGATGAGTCGAACTCGATCTGGGGAGAGCGTGCCAAACGAGCTGTTGTGGTCCGAGGTGAAGCAGATCACCTCGCAGCGACCTACCGCAGGGAGGGTTTCGTCGTTTCCAATACCGGCCCTTGGAACTGTGGGACCAGCGCCCGAAAACGACGGAAACCGGTTCTCAAAGACGACACCGTCGTAGTCGGCTTCGGGAATCTCTGAGAGGTTGTGTTCACTTGAAGGACAGAAGGGGCAAGCATCGTCCGTTGGCAGGTAGATCCTGTCCTGGCGATGTGAGGCGATCGTGACCCACGTCTGGGTGAGCAGGTCGTAGCGGAGCTGAGATTGGTGTTGCACGCTCGGGAGGTCTCGCGTGTCCTGAGCGGTCCTGAGCGGTCTGGTATCTTCGTCGAAGTAAATGAGATCGCGGCCATCAGCGAGAGTGGTGGTGGTCTTTCTCACTGGACTCCAACTCCCCGTGATCGTCGATTCAGACTTCAGAGTTTGGTCTGCCTCGATTCTATCTGAGAGGTTCCGTACGGCGGTCGATACGACCAAGAAGGAGTCGTTTCTCTTCGACGTGTGACGTCAGGAGGTAGCGGCAGTGCAGGAGCGTGGAAGGATCACCAGAGTACGGACAAGCACGCTATGAAGAGCAAGGAGGTGGGAGTATCACGATGCGATCAGATTCGAATGTATCTAACCCTGAGTTCTCCAATCTCTCTAATGAGGACCGGTGCTCGTGTGGTGTAATCCATCACGTCGCTGTCGGTACCGTTGTTATCGACCACACGGCGATTGACCAGCTCGTTGCCTACGGACAGAGCCACAGATGGTCAAAGCCGTGTGTCGTGATGGATGCCAATACAGAAGAAGTGCTGGGCTCTAGCGTCATCACCGCACCCAGCCATGCAGGAATGCGACCCGAGTGGTTCTATTTTCCAGAGCGCGACGGACTGCTCGCCGATGAGACGAGTGTGAGTCGTTTGGAGACGATGCTCAAACCGTCCTCAGCAGATGCGGTGGTCGCAGTGGGCGCGGGAGTGATTACGAACATCACGCGCTTTGTCACGCATCTCCTCGGGCGTGACTTCGTCAGCGTTCCAACCGCGGCCTCGATGGATGGCTACGCCTCAAGCGTCGCAGCGATGGAGTTTGGTGGCATGAAGACGACGTGGTCTGCTGCCGCTCCGAGTGCGATCTTCGCTGACCCGCACGTTATTGCCATGACGCCTCGGGACATGACACGTGCGGGTATCGGAGACCTTCTTGGCAAGGCGTCGGCGCATGTTGACTGGCGTCTCTCACACGGTCTCTGGGGTGAAGGACTTTGTGACGTGGTCGAACGACGAGTTGCTGAGCCACTGGTAGACGTCGCGACGCACGTACGTGAGATCCTTGAGCAGTCACCTGAGGGAGTAACGCAACTTCTTCGCGGTCTTGTCGAGTCCGGCATCGCCATGGCGATGGTGGGAACGTCGCGGCCCGCGAGCGGATGCGAACACCACGCATCGTATTTTTGGGATCTTCTGGCCTCGATGGGTCGCCATCAACACGCCCCCCACGGACTTCAGGTTGGATTCGCAACTCATTTTGCACTTCGCCTTCAAGAGTGGGCACTCGGCGAGAGTGCCATAACTCCGTCGCTCCCGCTGCCTGTAGGGCCAGAGGGTGATGAGACACGTTCATGGTTTGTAGGTCATGAGACCGAGATCGAGGCGGTTATGGACGAAAAGCTAGCGTTTGTGGCTGCACATAGCGATGCGTGGTCGACGAGTTCGTCGCGGTGGGAGTTGGTTCGGGCAGGTACCGCGAAGGCGAGGAGTATCGCTCCGCTTGTCGCGGGCGCGCTGCTCACCGCAGAGATCCCGGCAGCTCCGGGCTTTTTGGACCTTGATGTCGTAACACTCTCGGCGACGTTCCGATTCGCGAACCGTATTCGGGCTCGCTACACGGTGATTGATTTCTTAGAGGGACAGGGACTGCTCAACGAGGCCGTTGCGTCGGTCATGGCCGAGATCTCTGCTTAGCAATGTTGGCACCACAGAGGGGCTGGTCGCTCAGTTGGCCTGTCCGTAGTAGGCGCCAGGGCCGTGCTTTCTGGTGAAGTGCCAATCGATTATCACCCGAGCCAGCGGCTGAATGTCGGGCGAAGCGCCACGCTCAAAAACGCCATGTGGGCAATTGCTTCGAGTGTAACCGCGCGCTCAAGCGCCTGGTTGGTATCCTTGCCCCAGGTGAATGGACCATGGCCA
>Ga0208357_1000859_pt1 | contig 23306 bp, 27 predicted proteins | sample NGESurdeep092012_6_FD_184487 | JGI IMG/M metagenome (GOLD analysis project Ga0208357, IMG submission 184487) | Arctic peat soil microbial communities from Barrow, Alaska - NGEE Surface sample F52-2 deep-092012 (SPAdes) | ecosystem: Environmental > Terrestrial > Soil > Wetlands > Peat ...
CGATCGAGTACCTGCGGGTGGGCGGGCTCCAGGGTAGGTCCGCCGACGCGCCGGGAGTGCGACCACCACCAGAATCACGCTGACGGCTACGACGAACGCCCCCACCAGCAACGCCAGGTCCATGCCGCCGACGAACGCACGACGTGCCGCAATCGTCAGAGCCGCACCCACGCCGCCCCCGGCCATCCGCGCCACCGCCAGCGCTCCCCCGACCGACCCCAGGATGGCGTGCGCCGCCGCACGGAACGCCCCGCCAATGTGTGGGCCATCGTTCCTTGATACCGGGACGTGAGCACGGAACCGATGACGGCCACTCCAAGAGCGCCTCCGACCTGGAGAGCCGTGCTATTGGTCGCCGAACCGATTCCGGCCCTGTCGCGTGAGAGGGTACCCATCACAGAGGCCGTCGCGGGAGCGATGATAAGTCCGGCGCCCAACCCCAGAAGGACCATGCCGAGCAAGGCGTGGCCGAACCCTTGTGACGTCGTTGTCGTGGTGAGCTGCCAGAAGCCCGTAGCCACGATAAGAAGGCCAGCGGCGACGACCGCCTTGGTGCCGATGAAACGATCGATGACAGTCGACGATATGGCGGCGACTCCCAGGACGGCAGCTACGGGCAAGATGCGTACACCGGCGGCCAAGGCCGAGAAGCCAAGGGAGAACTGCAGGTACTGGGTGAGCACGAAGAGGGCACCCATGAGGCCGAACACGGCCATAGCCACAGCCGCCATAGCGACCGAGAAGCGACGGTTGGCGAAGGGTTCCAGGAGGAGCATGGGATGGGTGGAGTGGCGCTCCCACAGCACAAAGCCGCCCAGAATCACGAGGGCTCCCACGCCCGCTCCGACGACCAGCGGCGAGTGCCATCCCTTGACCGGCGCTTCGATGACCGACCACAGCAGCATGGCCAGGCCGGCGGTGGATAACGTCGCCCCGAGAACGTCGATGGGGCGGCGCACGGGATCGGACGAATCCGGGACCAGCCAGATGGCGGCCAGCAGTCCCAGGGTGGCGATAGGCACGTTGACCAGGAAGACCGATCCCCACCAGTAATGAGCGAGCAACCAACCCCCGGCGATGGGACCAATGGCGATGCCCAGACCAGTGGTCGCCGACCAGATGCCGATGGCCCGAGCCTGGTCGCCGGGATCACGGAAGACGTTGGTGATGATCGAAAGCGTGGCCGGCATGATGCACGCTGCCCCGAGGCCCATGACCGATCGAGCCACGATCAACGTCGTCACCGACGTTGAGAAAGCCGAGCCGGCAGAGCCGATGGCGAAGATCGCCAGCCCGACGCAGAAGACCCTTTTGCGCCCGATTCGATCGCCGAGGCTGCCGGCGATCAGCAGGAGACCAGCGAAAACGCACGCATAGATGTCGACAATCCACTGGAGTTGGGATTCGGTGGCGTGCAAATCCCTGATCAGTGCGGGTAAGGCAATGTTGAGGATGGTGTTGTCGAGCGATATGAGCAGGAGCGAAACGCACAGAACGGCCAGAACGGCCCAGCACCGGACGACGGCCGTGCCTTGCGGCACAGTCGAGGACGCCCTTGTCGTGATGCTCACCCAGGTAGCCGACCATGCTCGGGTCTTCCAGGCTAGGGCCAAAGGTCATTGGAGTGGCCAAAGCCACCTCGGCTGGAGACGGCCAGATTGCGACGATGTGACTATCGGCCCTACTCCCGAGCGGCTCGCGCCAGCCACAGTTATATGAACGAGAACCGAGAGGGAGCAGACCATGCCCAAGCAGGAAGCCAGCGATCGGTTGGCGAACAAGTCAGATGATGACGCCGTGGAGACGTTGAGCCGCACCCTGGATAGTTGGCGCGCCCGGATTGATGGACTGTTGGTGCAATCCGACTTGGCCGGACATGAGGTGCGCGATCGGGTTCGCAAACACATCGACGTCACTGAAAACGTCTACTTGGCCGCTCGCTCACGACTGTCCGATGCTCGTCGCGATGCCCACGCAGACGTCAAGACAGTGTGTGGTGGGACCGAGAGGCTCATTCGCGACCTCCAGCAAGCGTTTCAGGCGGCACAGGCAGCATTCCACCGGGGTCGCGCCGAATAAACAGACCAACGGCGCGACTCCACGAAGTGGAATGGCGCCAGCCTGGATGGGTCGGCGGTGCCCTACTCCAGGTAGTTCTTGCTACAGACCCCTGTGAGAGACGTTGATATGTCCATGTACAGCGAGCTCCTTGTTTCTGCTCTTGATATCGACCAACCCTCCGATGAGGAGCCGACGACAAGCGCGGCATTGAGCCATCTCCTGCGACGCCGGGGCCGACTTGGTGGAAGCCGGTGGCCCCAAAAGGGAGCGGAAGCGAGGTATGGCACCCTCGTCGATCATTTGGCCTACGACGCCGCACTCATCAAGGTCGTGCGGCTTCTGGGCGTCGACTGCAGTGCCGAGGAATTTGACCTGCCCGAGAGGGCGCGAACTCGGCTCGAGGCAGTCCTCACCAGTCGGGGGATCCAATTGGATGAGATCGGGGCGGCGGCGGGGTGGACGGAACGAGCCGCAACGGAGGCGGACGCCCTCTGACCAGCTGATTTATGTCCCCAATAGGCGAGAGCCGATACCATGAGGCGATGCCTTATCGGGCGATTGAGGATCCGGCCAAACTTCGTAGGCTTCTCGAGGCCACGTTGCTGCTCGAAGCCGATCTCGAGCTCCCGACGGTGCTTCGACACCTCATTGACGAAGCCCGCTCCATGACCGGCGCCCGCTACGGTGCCATCGGCGTTCTGAATGACGAACGCACCGCCCTCGCTGAATTCATCACGGTCGGACTGGAACCGGAGGAGGAGGAAAAGATTGGGGCCCGCCCGACCGGCAAGGGTGTGTTGGGAGTCCTTATCACCGACCCCCGGCCGCTGCGATTGGCCAGCCTTGCTTCCCACGCCGACAGCTACGGCTTTCCACCGAACCATCCCCCCATGACCTCGTTCCTCGGAGTGCCGATCAAGGTCCGGAATGAGGTGTACGGCAATCTCTATCTCACGGACAAGATGGGCTGGTCAGAATTCACCAGTGACGACGAGTCCTTGGTCGAGGCTCTGGCTCTCGCTGCTGGTATCGCCGTTGAAAACGCCCGACTCCATCAAAAGGTGCGGGAGGTGGCGGTCTACGAAGACCGGGATCGTCTAGCCCGTGATCTTCACGACACGGTGATCCAGCGGCTGTTCGCCGTGGGGCTGTCGCTTCAGAGCATGGCCGTGGCGGCGGCATCGTCAGGAATGACGGAACGTCTCGATGCGGCCATCTCCGATCTCGACGACACCATCAGGCAGGTTCGCTCCACCATCTACGAACTGGGATCGGCTGCCACCGATCAGGGTCTGAGGGCCAGTATTCTCTCCCTTGTAAGAGAGCTGAATCCCGTCGTCGGATTCGCGGTACAGGTCTCATTCGACGGGCCCGTCGACTCCGCTATCTCCCAAGAGATCGCTGAGCATCTGCTGGCTGTGGTCCGAGAGGCGCTGACCAACATCGGGCGTCACGCCCACGCCAACCATGCGAGCCTGTCGCTCTCCGTGGCAGACGGCGCGTGCCGCCTTCACATCACCGACGATGGTGATGGGATCGAACCGACGGCCGCGGGCGAGGGAGGGTTCGGCCTCGTCAACTTGCGGCGGCGGGCGGAGAAGCTGCACGGGAGTTTCGTCACCGAGAGTCCGGTTACTGGTGGAACGTCGCTTGTCTGGCAGGTCCCCGTTCCCTAAGGGCCTCGCCCACGGATGCTTGGTCTGGCGTCAACGACGGTCCGGCGCTCCAGACAGCCGATATCGGTGTGGCCATGGGAGAGTCGGGCACAGACGTGGCGCGCGAGGCCGCCGACCTCGTCCTCCTCGATGACGATTTCGGAACGATTGTCACCGCCGTTCAGCATGGACGCATCACGTTCTCCAACATGCGTCGGTTTCTTACGTACCACCTGGTGTGCAACATGGCAGGGCTGACACCCTTCGTGATATGGGCTGTCTCGGGGGGGCGTTTCCCTTTGGCTCTCGGGGTGCTTCAGATCCTGTGCTTCGACGTCGGCGCTGACGTGCTACCCGCCCTCGCTCTGGGACTCGAACACGCATCGGGTCGAACGCAGAACGAACCGCTGAAGGGCCGGCATCTGATCGATCGCAAGGTGTTGACGAGGGCATTCGCGGTGCTAGGTCCAGCTGAGTCTGCCATGGAGATGATGGCGTTCTGCACTGCTCTGCTGGTTTTCGGCTGGGCGCCGGGCCACGGATTCCCCCATGGTCACGACCTTCGATCGGCTTCAGGCACGGCGTTTGCCACCGTCATCTTCTGTCAGATCGGTGTGGCGTTCGCCTGTCGGAGCGCGACCCAGTGGCCTGGGCGCCTCGGGTGGTTCTCCAACCGCCTGCTGCTGGTGGGAATCGCCTTGTCTCTTGTCCTTCTGGCGTGCTTCTTGTTCGTCCCCCCCGTTGCCGCCGTTCTCGGTCAGGCGCCGCCGCCGCCGCTTGGTTGGCTCGTGGCGGTGTCTGGTATCCCCGTCATGCTCGGTATTGACGCACCGCACAAGCGGCTTCGTCACCGACGCAGTGAACGGACGGCACCACCGAGCGGTCAACGTGGATTCACCGTCTTCGCGACAGATCGGCCGGGTATCGCCTGTGGTCGCTCGAGTCGTCGAGTGACGTCGATTTCGCCGAATCTCGGGACGAAAGACCCTAGTGGGCGGGTGTTCGACGCGGGATGGTGGTCACCATGAGCATGGAACTCAAGGAACGGCTCGGCCACACTCACATCTGCGACCTGTCCTGTCCGGTAGAGCACGTGATGCGAGGCGCACCCGTCGTGGATCCTGAGTACACCTTGCGGATGACCGCTCAGGCGATGACCGTCGTCAAGGCTGGAGCGGCCATCATTTGTGATCCCCGAGGGTCGACAATCGTTGTGACGGAGCGCGACATTATTCACGCTCTGTCAGACGCTGCTGATCCCGACAAAGCCCGGGTGGCCGAGGTGGCGTTTGCCGACCTCGGTGCGCTCGTCTGTACGGCCACCATCTTCGACGCCGTTCAACACTTGTCAAAGGAGGGCAGCCGACATGTTCCTGTCAAGTGTGAGGGCAATGTTGTGGGCCTCATTACCGCCGAGGACCTTTTCGGGGTTCTGAACAGCAAGCGGCCAGGTCTGACGAGAGCCTGACCTCGGTGGTTATCGTGCTTTGTAGAAGAGACGAACTCATGTCCATCAGGTTGGTCGATAATCTCGATCACCTTCCCACACGCTCCCGACTGATCAGCGGCCGAGGTATCGACCCTCGGTTGACCAAGCACCGTTTTGTTATTGCGGAGGCAACCGAGAACCCGGCCCCCGCGGGAGAGGCCGGGGCGCCCAAGGTGCGCCTGCAGCGTCCCTTATAGGAGGTCAGAGGTGGCTCCGACCGGCGATTGTGGGGTGCGAGAGACCCATGTCTCGATCTTGGTGTTCCTGGGAGACCGCGTGCTCAAGCTACATAAGCCGCTTCGTTTCGATTTTGCCGACTTTTCTACGCCGTCTGCCCGCGCCGAGGACTGTCGGCGAGAAGTGGAGCTCAACCGCCGACTGGCGCCTGATGTCTATCTGGGTGTAGCCGAGGTCACCATGGAAGGCAAGACCCTCGAACATTGCGTCGTGATGCGTCGGATGCCGGCTGAAAGTTCCTTAGCTCAGCTCGTGAGCTCGGAACCGGAGTCCGTTTGGGACCCCAAGCTACGAACGGTCGCGGACACTCTCGTGCGATTTCATACCGGGGCCGATCGATCGGACGTGATCTCGAACGTCGCCTCGATCGAGAGGGTGACCGGTCAGTTCGAAGCCAACGTGACCGCGACCGCTCGTTTCGTGGGGACCGTTCTCGAGTCCAGTGCGCACGACAAGGTGGTTCGCGGCGTGCGCCGCTATTTGGCCGGTCGCGGACCCTTGTTCTCGGCCCGCATTGCCGCTGGCCAGATTTGTGACGGCCATGGCGATCTTCAGGCCAGCGATATCTATTGCCTTGACGATGGGCCCCGCATTCTCGATTGTCTCGAGTTCGACGACGAGCTCCGTTACGGTGATGTCGCTGCCGATGTGGCTTTTCTGGCCATGGACCTGGAACGACTTGGTGCCCCGTCGGCTGCCGAGCGATTCGTCTGGCACTATGAGGAGAGCGCCGGGGCACAGCTGCCCTCCTCTCTGCTGCACCTCTACGTCGCCCTAAGGGCCTACGTCCGGGTCAAGGTGGCCTGCTTACGTCATGAGCAGGGCGACCCCCTGGCCGCCCCAGAGGCGGCGAAGCTCCTGGCTCTTGCCCAGACCCATCTCGAGCATGCTCGGGTCCGTCTGGTACTCGTCGGAGGCTTGCCCGGATCGGGCAAGTCCACCCTGGCATCAGCTTTAGGCGCTGCTCTCGACGCAATTGTGCTGCGCACCGACGAGATCCGCCAACACCTGTCTCCACCCGAAGCGCGTGGTCTTGCCGCGCCGGCATTCCGCAGTGGGCGCTACACGCGGGAGAGAACTCAGGAGGTTTATGACGTCATGATCGATGACGCTCGAGTTCAGCTCGGTCTCGGCAGGAGCGCCGTCCTCGACGCGTCGTGGATCGACTCATCGCATCGGGACCAAGCGCGGAGTCTCGCCGACGAGTGCGGTGCCGATGCGATTGAGCTTTGTTGCACCGCCCCTGCCGATGTAACCGAACAACGGATCACGAAGCGACTCCAAAACGGGACTGATCCTTCCGAGGCGACGGTCGAGGTGGCACGGGCGATGGCACGGATTGAGGCTCCGTGGACTTCGTCGACCGTCATCGACACGGCGCGAGATCCGGAGCTCGTGGTAGCAGAGGCGCTTCGGATCTTCAGTGAGGATGCGAAGTGGTCGTGATACCAAACGTCGGCTCTCGACGCTAAGCGGTTGGGCTCTCAGTGTGAGCGAATCGTTCAACCACGGCATCCGGGCCCGGAAAGATGAGCCCGACGTGACCATCCTCGGACCACCGCACGAGATAAGGCGGAGCGCCCTCGGCTCCGTGGATCTCCAGGATCTCTGCGTCGCGGTCGTGCTCGGCCTCATGGTGTCCCTTGATGACCAATCGGTCTCCGACATCTGCCTGCATCGTTCTGTCTCCTCGTCTGTTTTCGACCCTCTTCCACCATGCTCCCTGGAGCGCTCACTTCGCCAGGGCCGAAGGTCCTCACCCGATCCATAAAACGACGCACCTTAGCGAATGACAAGAACCGGCAGCCGTCCCAGATGGAGAACCTTGTGCGTTGTGCTGCCGACCAGCAGACCTTTGAGGTCGCTCACTCCCCGGGAGCCCATGACAATCACAGTGGCTCCACATTCCTCCGCTCCGGCGAGGATTTCGGTGGCCACCAGGTTGGATAGAGAGGAACGGACTGTCCCCGTTGCCTTTGCCCCTGCGGCGATCAGGTCTTCGACCGCCTGATCGACCAGCGTGGATGCCTCCTCGTGATCCTCGCCGGGGCGAATCCGGCTCTTCCAATGAAGTCACCCTCTCTGACATGAAGGACGCGGATCGTCCCGGCCGTGAGGCCGGCCAGTTCCCCGGCCGCCGCCAGCGTCTTCTCGTCGTACTCAGATCCGTCCAAAGACGTGAGACTTTGTTCGAACATTATGGCTCCCTTCATGGTGCGTGCCTGTCATTCCTACCGGCTTGAGATTCAGTCGCAAATGACTGTATTCATCGCAGGATTCCTCTCGGGCCTACGCTCATGTCGTGTTCGGACTTGGCCAGGTAGTTCGACGGTGCGACGAATGTCCCCGCCATCCCTTTCAGGATCTCCCCGGCGTCCGCTAGAACACCGATGCCGGCGAAGCGGCCCGTCTTCTCAGCGAACTCGCACACAGCTTCGACCTTCGGACCCATCGACCCGGCGGGCAGATCCAGCCGGCGGAGTTCGGCGACGCTGGTGCGCCCGATGGTGCGGGCGTCGGGTGTGCCGTAGCTGACCTCGACCCCCGCCACGTCGGTGAGGAGGAGAAGAGCATCGGCTTTGACAGAAGACGCCAGGATGGCCGAGGTGCGGTCCTTGTCGACAACGGCCTCCACGCCCCGCAGGCGACCACCAGCGTCGCGGACAACCGGTACACCGCCGCCGCCGGCACACACGACGATCACCTCTTGCCAGAGCAGCAGTTCCACTAAGGACTCCTCCACGACGGCAACCGGGTCCGGCGATGCCACTACCCGTCGCCACGCCTGGCCATCGGAACGGACCTGCCATCCCCGTTCATCGGCCAGCCGCTCGGCCTCATCTCTTTCATAGACGGGACCGATGAACTTGGTCGGCGTCGCCCAGGCGGGGTCGTCCTCCGACACCAGGGTCTGGGTCACCACGCATGCCACCTGGCGGCCCGGCAGCTCGTTCTGAAGCGCCTGCAGGAGCCAGTAGCCCACCATGCCTTGGGTCTGGGCGCCCAGCACATCGAGCGGATAGGGGTGGGAGAGAGACGGGTCGGCGGCACTCTCCAGGGCCAGCAGACCGATCTGGGGGCCGTTTCCATGGGTGATGACCAGTTCGTGATCGAGGGCGAGGGGGGCGAGGGCACGGACGGCTGCCTCGACATGGTGGGCTTGAATCTCGGAGTCCGGTGGCTCGCCTCGTTGCAGTAGCGCGTTCCCGCCCAGGGCAACAACGATCTTCATCTCAGGTCCCCAGGGTGGCGACCATGATGGCCTTGATGGTGTGGAGTCGATTCTCGGCTTGATCGAACACGATCGAACGCGGAGATTCGAATACTTCATCGGTGACCTCCAACGCGTCCAGTCCGTACTGGGCGGCCAACTGACCGCCGACCTCGGTGTGGCCGTCGTGGAGGGCGGGCAGGCAGTGCATGAATTTGACGTCAGGATTGCCGGTCGTCTCGAGCACCGCGGTCGTCACCTGGTAGGGGAGCAACAGGCGGATCCTCTCTCCCCACGCCTCGACCGGTTCTCCCATGGACAACCAGACGTCGGTGTAGATGAAGTCCGCCCCCGCCACCGCCTCGGCTATGTCGTCGGTCACCATGATCCGCGCCCCGGAATCGAATGCCAGTTCTTCGGCGGCGGACAACACGGTGGGGTCGGGTCGGAGACTCGTCGGCGAGGCGATCCGCACGTCCATCCCGAGGAGGGCGCCGGTCACCAAAAGGGAGTGGGCGGTGTTGTTACGGGCATCGCCCATATAGCAGTACGTGATCTCCGTCAGGGGCTTGGCGCAGTGCTCTTGCATGGTCAGGATGTCGGCCACCATCTGGGTCGGGTGCCATTGATCGGTGAGCCCGTTCCAGACCGGGACGCCGGCATATTCGCCGAGAGCGACCACCCGGTCCTGGCCGAAGCCGCGGTACTCGATCCCGTCGAACATCCGGCCGAGCACCCGGGCGGTGTCGACCATGGATTCCTTGCGGCCGAGCTGCGTCTCGCCCGGACCCAGGTAGGTAACGTGCGCCCCCTGGTCGTGCGCCGCCACTTCGAAGGCGGCCCGCGTCCGTGTCGAGGTCTTCTCGAAGATCAGGGCGATGTTCTTCCCGGTGAGGTGGCGCACCTCGCACCCGGCCCGCTTGTCGGCTTTGAGAAAGGCGCTCAGGTGGATGAGTGACAGGAACTCATCGGCCGTGAAATCGAGCTCCTTCAGGAAGTTGCGACCGTGGAGATTCGTGGCCTGTCGGTCCCCTCCCACGTGCAGAGGGGGCAGGGCGGAGGTCATGTCGGGTCCCTTTCGATCGGGCAGGTCATGCACCGCGGACCACCGCGCCCACGCCCGAGCTCGCTTCCGGCCACGCTTACGACCTCGATACCGTGCTTACGCAGCATCGTGTTGGTGGCCACATTGCGGTCGTACCCGAGCACCACGCCTGGCGCCACGGCCAGGAAGTTGGTCCCGTCGTCCCATTGTTCGCGTTCGGCCGCCCGGACATCCTCATCGGTGGTGAGAACCTGCACGGCATCCACCTCGAGAACCTCAGCCAGCGTCTCCCACAGATTGTGGTTGCGGACGACATCGAGCCGACCAGGCTCGTCGGCGGGCGTAAGCGTCCACGAGTGAAACGCCTTCTCTATGTAGGGGTAGAGCACGAAGGTGTCCCGGTCGAGCATGGTCATCACCGTGTCCAAGTGCATCATGGCGTGCGACTTGGGCAGGGCCACGGCGACGACACGATCGGCCTGACCGCTGGCGAAGAGCGCCTGGGCCACGATCTCGACGGCCATCGGCGTCGTACGCTCGCCCATCCCGATGAGGACGGCCCGGTGGCCGAGGACGTGGACGTCCCCACCCTCGACCGTGGCCGGGAGATGGTTCTCGTCGTCGTCGCCGTAGTAGACGGCGAAGTCCTCGGAGGCGAAGTGGGGGTGGAACCGGTAGACGGCCCGGGTGTGCAGCGACTCGCGCTGGCGAGCCGGTTTGGCCATGGGATTGACGGTGACACCACCGTAGATCCAACAGGAGTTGTCCCGCTGGAACAGATGGTTGGGCAGGGGCGGGAGGACGAAGTCGTCCGCCCGCAGCATCACCCACTTCAGGCTGTGGACCCGCCCCGGGTGGAGGTCGGCCTTGAGGACGCCGCCGATCAGGTAGCCCGCCAGCGTCGTCCCGTCGGTGTCCTCGAACAGCCTCCGCAGCGGGTCGACGAGAGCCGGCCCGACCATTTCCGGGGTGCACAGCCGATCGAGCACGAACGAACGCCCCTTCGACATCTCCAAGGTTTCCGCCAGAAGCTCGCCGTAGTAGAGGACCTCGACGCCCTTGTCCCTGAGTTCCTGGGCAAAGGCATCGTGCTCCTCGCGGGCTTTCTTGGCCCACATCACGTCGTCGAAGAGGAGCTCTTCGACGTTCTCGGGGGTAAGCCTCGACAGTTCGTGTCCCGGACGATGGAGAATCGCTTGCCGAAGCTGCCCGACTTCGGAATGGACGCCGAGTGTCATGATTCGATTTCTGACAGTTCGCGCAGACGCACGGAGAGGCATGTCACGCAGCCCTCGAGCTTCTGAAACTCGCTGATGTCGACGGTCACCGGGTCATAGCCGAGGTCAGCAAAGAGTTCGACGCTGTCGGGACAGTCGGCCGCCATGAGAATCTTGTTGCCACCGAGGTTGACGACGTGGGCTCCCGACTCTTCCGGCACGGGCACGAAGCGGGGGAAAAGCTCGGGGTCGTCAACGAGCGGTGGATAGCCGACGATGGTGCCGTCGGGGAGGGCGGTTACCGCCGACTTGAGATGCAGCGCCTTGTGGACAGGCACCGGGACGGCAATGATTTTGGCCCCCAGGGGTCCGAGGATGCTGCGCAGCTGACGGAGGCCGTCGGCGTTGGTCCGGCCGCCGCTACCGACGTAGATGGTGTCGCCGACCTTCAGGACGTCACCGCCGTCGAGCGTCCCCGGAGGGCGGATCCGGTTGATGGAGCAACCGAGCTCTTCCACTGCCGCCTCGGCCCCGACCACCTCCGGTTTGCGGGAATCAGCACCGGGATTCGTAATAACCGCCACGTTGCGGAACATCACGACGGCGTCCTCGATGAAGACCCCGTCGGGGCATCCGTCAGCCGGGGGGACTTCGATGATCTCCCAGTTGGCCTCCTCCATGGCCTCCACGTAGCCGGTCCACTGCTTGGCGGCCAGGTGCACATCGACAGGTTGGCGTTCGATGTTGGTGACGATGCCGTCAGCCAGGCGGGGGCTCGGCAGGCGGACCAAGGCTTTCTTCGTTGCCATGACTGCTCCTTGTACTCTTGGAAGGGTCGTTCCGGCTCGATGTGTGTCAAACGACTGATCAGCCGGCGATGGGGACGATGGTGCCGTCGGCGTCGAGGGCTTCGCTGAGGGTCTCGTCGGGCTCGGGTACCTGGCCCAGACGCTCCTTACGGGCCTTCAGGAAGGCGTAGATGGGGATGCCCACCAGGAGCAGTAACAGCGCCTGGTAGACGGCCTGGTAGCCGGCGGCGAACGTCACCCACAGCGAGAAGAGCACGCTGCAGGTGGCAATCAGGAGGTCTCGCACGAGCATTGCCCCGACCACCCGGCGCCGCCGGGAGACAAGGTAGGCGAGCTGGGCGCAGGCGCTGAAGAAGTAGGGGATGGCCACGGTGACCACCGAGAGGTCGACCAGGTACTCGAAGACGGTGAGGCCGGTCTTGGAGCTGTAGGCGAAACCCATGAGGAGCGAGGCCACCACCGTGGAGATCAGGATGCCCGGCCACGGGGTGCCGTCACGGTTGAGCTTGGCGAACTGGGGTGGGAGGAGGCCGTCCTTGGCCGCCGCCCACGGCATCTCGGCGGTGACGAGCGTCCACCCGTTCAGGGCGCCGATCCCGGAGATGACGGCGGTGGCAGCCACCAGCTTGCCCACCCAGGCGGCGTGTCCGAACATGGTCTGGAAGGCGGCCACGACGGGTGTGCCGTTGCCCACCAAGTTGTGATGGGAGACCAGACCCATGACGGCGGCGGTCACAAGAAGGTAGAGGATGGCACTGAGGCCCGTTCCCAGGATCGAGGCCCGACTGACGTTCTTGCGGGGGTTCTTGACCCGACCGGCGGCGATCGAGGCGCACTCCACGCCGATGAAGGAGAACAGGGCCACCCCGGCGGCGATGCCGCTGTAGAGGCTGCCCCCGGTGGCGTTGAACGGGCCGAAGTGAGCCGACTTCACGAAGAACCAGCCCACCACCCCGACCACAGCCAGAGGCAGGAACTTGAGCACCACCGTGGCGTTCTGGAACCAGGCCATCTGGCGGACGCCGACGATATTGATGACGGCGGGAATCCACAGACCCGTCATGGCGATACCGACGTTGGTCCAGGCTGATGGATGGGAGATGTTGAAGAAGGACTCCACGTAGAGGACCCACGACGAGACGATGGCGGCATTGCCGGCCCAGGCCGTGATCCAGTAGCACACCAAGCCGTCAGGTACCCGGCGAAGTCACCGAACTCGTGGCGGGCATAGGCGTAGTGGCCGCCATCGGAATTAGGGACCCGCCGGGTCAGCTGGCCGAACATCGTGCCCAGGGTGACGGCGCCGATGGCGATGACGCCGAGGACGAGAAGGGAACTCGTGCCCGCCCCGGCTAGAACGGCGGGCATGGTGAAAACCCCGGTCCCGATGATGCTGCCGATGACGAGGGCGGTGGCCGAGGGAAGGCCTAAAGCCCGAGCTCGGTCGGTCGCCGGTGACGGCGCCGTCGGACTGGGTGTGTGATCTGTCTGAGCGATCGCCATTTCGACTCACCTTCTCTCTGGAGGCCGGCACGGGCTTGTCAGGTTTTCTTCGCCCATCGTCCGCTATAGGACCAGGTGGGCAGTAGGGCCGAAAGGCCCCTGATGCACGGACGGAGGTCCCAAACGGCCATGCGGGGCCTCCCGGGACTGCCAGCTCGTGACCTTGGGCCCTAGCGGCCAGGCGCCGAATGGGTCTCAGATGACGACAGCAGAGAATTGGCGCCCCATCGGGGTCTAGGAAGAGGGAGTACCCAATGGCCATTCGACTGGCAATCAACGGGTTCGGGCGTACGGGGCGGGCGCTGTTGCGCGCTGCGCAACGGCACGAGCTCGGCCTTGAGGTGGTGGCCATCAACGACGTCGGCCCCCCCGAGGCCCTGGCTCGACTCCTGGCTCGCGACTCGGTCTATGGGCGACTCGATCGCACCGTCGCTATCGATGGCAACGTCATGGTGGTCGGAGGACATCGCATCCTTTTACCTGCCGAGCACGAGGTGAAAGCCCTGCCGTGGGCCAAGCTCGGCGTCGACGTGGTCGTGGAAGCCACCGGACGATTCACGGCCCGAGAGGACGCCGCAGGCCATCTCGATGCCGGCGCACCGCGGGTCGTTGTGTCTGCGCCATCGAGGGGGGCCGATGCCACTTTCGTCATGGGTGTGAACGACGGCACATTCGACCCCGCCCTGCACATGGTGGTCTCCAATGCGTCGTGCACCACCAACTGCCTGGCCGTGCTGGCCAAGGTTCTCGACGACGCCTTCGGTATCGAGGAGGGCTTCATGACCACGGTCCACGCCTACACCGGTGACCAGCAGCTGGTGGACGGTCTCCACAAGGACCCCAGGCGCGCTCGGGCGGCCGCCATCAACATCGTCCCCACCACCACTGGCGCGGCCAGGGCGACGGGCCTCGTCCTTCCGGCGGTGCAGGATCGACTCGATGGGTTGGCCCTGCGGGTACCCGTGCCTGACGGCTCGATCACCGACCTGGTGGCCCACGTCACCTCAAAGGTCACGGTCGCCCACGTGCAAGACGCCTACCGGGAGGCCGCCAGCGCCGGACCGCTCATAGGAGTACTCGAGTACGCCGACGAGCCGTTGGTGTCGAGCGATGTCGTCGGATCGCCCGCCTCGTGCGTCTTTGACGCCCCGCTCACCATGGTGCAGGGACGGTTGGTCAAAGTGCTCGGCTGGTATGACAATGAGTGGGGATACGCCAATCGGCTGGCGGAGTTGGCGGCCAAGGTGGGTGCTGCACCAAGGCCAGACGGAACACGCAGAGATATGGGAGGCGGGGATGATCGGCCGGCGTCGTCGGGAGAGAGGTTCTGAGTCGCTGATCGAGGAGTGCGAGGCCTTTTTGGGCGGGCACCTGGGCGAAATGACCGATCGTTCGGGCAGGCGGTCGTCTCCGTCGGCTTGGCTCAACACCCTGGCTCACGCCGACATGGAGGAGCTCCAACGTCTGGCACATTCTGCCGACCGCGCTCGGGGATCGGTGGGCTCAGGCGGCTTCGTTTCTGATGGCCGAGATTCTGTAGACTTGGGGCCGACGACCGCGATGCTGTGCACCGGATTCAGGTCGACCTCATCCTTCCCATCGAGTTGAAGTGGAGCCCCGACGGTCTGATGACCCTGTTGCCTTCGGAGATCGTGCGGGAGGTCGGGCGAGCGCTGGCGAGATGTGCCCGGCCCCAATCCGACCGACGCGGCGGGCCTGGGTGAGGTGGGGCGATGGATGCTCCGCGTCGCATTATTGTCGGTGTCGACGGATCTGAAGACTCCGGGCGAGCACTCGATTGGGCCGTTGCGCTCATGGAGGGCCGTCGGATGGAAGGCTCCGACGGCGAGATCATCGCCGTCCATGTCCTAGGACTGCTTACTCACTTGGGTGGAACGACGATTGTCCCATCGGAAACGCACCGAGGAGAAGTGACCGAGCTGCTGGAGCATGAGTGGTGTCGTCCGCTGGCCTCTAGTCGAGTCCCCTACCGTGCCCTTGTGGTTGACGGTGAGCCGGTCCACGCCTTGATGGCGGCGGCAAGAGAGCAGGCGGCTGATCTGATTGTGGTGGGGAGAAGGGGGGCCGGTGGCTCCCTGGGCCCGCTCATTGGTAGCACCAGCCAGCAGCTTGTCCATCAGGCCGTGTTCCCCATTGTTGTCGTCCCGCCTGAATCGGCGCCCTGATCGTCACCACACGCGCAACCATCGACTAGGCCAATCGCTGGAGCCCGGATAGTCCTACGGATTGTCGGGCTGACCTCGAAGCGCGCCGTCATCTGAGGTGTCGGGCATCGTCTTCCAGCGCCAGTGGTCTCATCGATACGCGCAGTCGAGCGTCGATGACCATGGCCCCTTCCGGGGTAGCCATGACCGGATTGCAGTCGGCTTCCGTCAATTCGGGCAGGTCTTCAGCCAGTCTTGCCATGCGAAGGATCAAGTCGACGAGCGCGTCGATATCGACAGGCACGCTTCCTCGGAATCCGGTGAGCAGAGGAGTGGCCCGAAGTCCGAGAACCATGTCTCGGGCGTCGCTATCGGTCAGGGGCGTCAGGCGCGTGACGTGATCATTGAGCAGTTCCACCGCCGTTCCCCCCAGTCCGAACAGGACCTGGGGTCCGAATGCGGGATCCACAGCGAAGCCGGCGATTGTCTCCACTGCCCCGCGAATCATGGGCTGGACGATGGCGCCGGTCATGGCCGGTCCGATCGAGCGGTGCATGGCCTCGAAGGCGTCGCGTACCTCGCCCTCGGTTCGGAGGTCGATCCTCACTCCGCCCACGTCTGTCTTGTGGACCAACCCGGGCCCGAACGCTTTCATGACCACCGGTAACCCCACGCTCGACGCTGCTACCGCTTCATCGGCGTCGACCACCGAGATGGTGGGGACGCAATCGATGCCGTAGGCGGCGAGCACTTCCATGGCATCGGTCCCGGTGATCCACTCCTCGCCCTCCCGAACGGCAGCGAGCACTTGTCGCCGCGCCCGGTTGGCGTCCACGCCGGCAAGATCAGGGATGGTCCCGGGGGACCGGGCGCGCCACTGGGCGTAATCGACGGTGTGGGCTAAGGCTCGCACGGCCGTCTCCGGATAGGAGAAATTCGGTACCGAGTGGTGACCGGAGCGCAGAACACGGGCAGCCGATGGCGCTCCCAGGAATGCCGTCACGATCGGCACGGTGCACCCGGCAGTGGTGGCATCGTCCGCGGCACGAACGATGGCAGCAGCGACGTCGTCGGCCTCGGTTCCGAGCGGCGGGGTAAAGATGACGACGACGGAGTCCACCTGGTCGCTGGCCAAAAGGATCTCGAGGCAATGTCGATAGACATCAGCCGATGCCGAGGCGATCAGGTCGATGGGGTTGCTCAATCCGGCCCAGGCCGGAAGTTCGGCCCGCAGTTGTTCCTGGAGGTCGGACGACAGCTCGGGAACATCGAGCCCATAGGCGCTGCATGCGTCGGCTGCAAGCACCCCGGGACCCCCGGCGTTCCCCATGATCGCTACACGCCGACCGGCGGGCAACGGCTGCTCAACCAGAACAGCGGCGGCGTCGAAGAGTTCCTCGATGGTGTCGACCCGGACCACCCCCGTCTGGCGAAACAAGGCCTCGACGGCCTGCTCAGAGCTGGCCAGCGCGGCCGTGTGTGAGGAAGCGGCCCGGGTCCCGGCACGTGAGCGACCGCTCTTCACCGCCACGATCGGCTTGGTCCGTCCCACCCGGCGTGCGATACGGCTGAACTTCCGAGGATTCCCGAAGGATTCGAGATAGAGCAGGATGACCCGAGTGGCGTCGTCCTGTTCCCACCAAGTAAGGAGGTCGTTGCCACTCACGTCGGCCTTGTTGCCCATCGAGACGAAACTTGACAGGCCGAGGCCCCGGGAGCGGGCCTCGGCCAGGATGGCGATACCGAGACCACCCGACTGGGAGGCGAAGCCGATTCCTCCGAGGAACGGTTTGTCAGCGGCGAAGGTGGCGTTCATGGAAATCGTGGGATCCGTATTGATGACGCCGAAACAGTTGGGGCCGACGAGCCGCATTCCGTTGGCATGAGCCAGCCTCGTGATCTTGTTCTGGGCGGCCACGCCCTCGGCGCCTACCTCAGCGAAGCCGGCCGAGATGACGACGAGCCCACCCACATTCTTGCGGCCACAGGCGGCGACCACGTCGGGGACGGCAGGCGCCGGCACTGCCACAATGGCCAGATCGACGTCGCCCGGTACGTCTTCGATCGTGGGCCAGCAAGGAAGGCTTGCCACGGCGGTCGCCGACGGGTTCACCGGATAGACCGGACCCTCGAATCCTCCTTCTACCAGATTCGTGACCAGCTCGTGGCCGATCGTTCTCGGAGTTCGCGACGCTCCGATGACGGCGATCGATCGAGGCTGAAGAAGGCGTGCCATGGAGCGGACGACAGCTATCCGGTCGCGTTCGTCAGCGGCGGCGATTGCCGCGGGGGAGGGAGCGATATCGAGGACGACGGTGACCTCGTCGGCATCATGGCTGAACTGGGGCGAGAAGCCCGCGTCGTGAAGGACAGCACGCATGGCCTGGTTTTCCCACAAGGTATGCGCCACGAACCGCTTGACGCCGCAATGGCGGGCCTCGGCCGCCAGGCGCTCCAAGAGGAGGGTGGAGAGTCCTCGACCGTGGTAGCCGTCAGCCACCACGAAGCCCACCTCCGCCTCCTCGTTCTCCGGCGAACGGTCGTATTGGGCAATGGCGATGATGTCGTCTCCCCGCACGGCCACCAGGGCAAGATCGTCTCCGCCTCTCAGATGGATCAGTCGGTCGACCTCCTGCTCAGAAAGGTGGGGATGAGGACTGAAGAAGCGCAGTCGAATGCTGTCGGCTGATAACCGCTCGTGAAACGAGATAATCGAGGGAGCATCATTCGGACCGATAGTCCGAATGTGGGCCGTCGAACCGTCTCTCAGCAAGACGTCGACATCCTGCTCAAGTTCGTCAGACAAGGATGCCACCTTGTCCAGGATGTCGCAGGCCCGTGTTGAAGGGGAGGGGAGAAGGTCCTTTTCCCTTCAACATTCTGGCATAGAGCACACTCACAGGGTCATTCTTCGGCAATACAGCTCCCCGGCGCAATGGGACCTTTGATTTGATTCTGCTTGTCGATCCCGAAAAGGTGGTCAAGACTCTGAGCGAGTCGGAAGGTATGTCATGAGCCTGAATGTGGTTCATCATGAGCCGGAAGATCGCGTAAAGTCGGAAAGGACACTCTTGCCGCAGTAGGGCAGGGAGGAAGAGACATGAAAGACAAGGATGTATTCGAGGAGCTCGGACATGACGAGTGCTTGGCACTCGTGTCGACCCAACGCCTGGGACGGCTTGGCGTCGTGGTCGACGGCGTACCCCTCGTGCTTCCGATGGGGTTTGTCCTGGATGGTGAGACCATCGTCCTCCAGACCAACCAAGGAGCCAAGACCCTCCACGCGCCGCTTACTTCGGTCAGCTTCGAAGTCGACCACGTCGACTGGGAGCAGGGAGTGGGTTGGAGTGTGCTGATCCAAGGCATCGGAGAAGACATCTCGACGGCCATCGACGAACGCTCCGAAGCGCTCCGGTCGCTGGTCGCCCATTCGTGGGCCCCTCCGCCCGCGGATCGGTGGCTCACGATCGTCCCTCGGTCAATCACGGGCCGGAGAGTCCGCGCTAGTTGATCGTCTCGTCTGGGAGCTCTGCGAGCTCAGCGGGTCGGAATCGACGACCGCTGATCATTGTGGGCCGGAGGCGAACGAAATGGTCGGCTGCGCCATCGAGTGCCCACGAGTGGAGGGGGAGCGTGCGTGCCTGGGCGACCTGGGCGGGATCAACGACCTCCTCGGCTCGTCCCTGAAGGAGGACGCTCCAACCCCTGGTGCCATGGGGGTCGTAGTGATCGACCTCGAAGGCCACCACAGCACCGGCCGTGGCGGCGGCCAGCTTCGTCCCCGCGCTGGTCCTGAATACGACATCGCCCTCATGCATGACGTAGTTCACGGGCAGAATGACCGGGAGGGCCTGGACCGACACACCGACCCGACCAACGTACGCCGAGTCCAGGAGCATCAGGCAGTCGTCAGGTGGGATCTCCTCGAATTGGATAGTTCCGCCGATGGGCATCTCCCCAGTGTCCCGAATTGGGGTCTGGGCCACCATGGCCGAAAGTCCCAAATTCCGCAAAATCCGAGATCTGGAAGGATCAATGGCCCGAAGTTCTTCGACAGGTCAGGACGGACCGCTATCCCGTCTCTCCGCCAGGCGGGCGGCAAAGGCGGCGGCCTGGGTGCGACGTTCCATACCCAGTTTGGCCAGGAGGTTTGAGACATAGTTCTTGACGGTCTTCTCGGCTAGAAACATGACTTCACCGATCTGCCGGTTGGTCAGACCATCAGCAATGAGATCGAGAATACGACGTTCCTGAGGGGTGAGGACGGCGAGTGGATCCTCTGTCTTCGAGGGCGCCCGGAGTCTCTCCAGCACCCGTGCCGTGGTCGCCGGGTCGAGCAGGCTCTCCCCGGCCGCCACCCGGCGCACGGCATTCACCAGGTCGGTGCCGTGAATCTGTTTGAGTACGTAACCGGCCGCGCCGGCCATGATGGCGGTGAGAAGGGCTTCGTCGTCGGCATAACTTGTGAGCATGATGCAGGCCACGGCCGGATGAGTCGATCGGATCTCCCGACACACCTCGATCCCCGTCATGGCCGACGGCTCGTCGCGCAGTCGGACGTCGAGAACGGCTACGTCGGGCTCCAGCTGGGGAATCTGTCGCAGCGCGTCTTCGGCCGTTCCCGCTTCCCCGACGACGGTCATATCGTCATGAGAGCGCAGCAGGTCCCGCACGCCCCTCCGAACCAATTCGTGATCATCTAGGAGGAATACGCGTGTTGTCACGAACCCTATAATGCCAGATCTCGTGCACAAAGAACTCGGGTGGTTCCGAGGAGACACCGAACCGACCGCCTACGCGCCGCCATTTCGGTGCCGAGGCTCCTACAAAGCGCCGCCCAGCCGAAGCCCACTGCCCCAGCATTGGATCGCCGGTCGCCACCCGTGGCTGAGTGCCCCGACCACTATCTAGCGGACGAGCAAGACGGGCAGTTCACCCAAGTGAAGCACCTTGTGCGCCGTGCTGCCCACGAGGAGACCGGTGAGGTCACTGACCCCTCGGCACCCCATGACGATCACCGAGGCCCCACACTCCTCGGCCTCTTTGAGGATCTCGAGTGCTACAAAGGCCGTCAGCGAGGAGCGAACGGTGCCGGTTGCCTTCACTCCTGCGCTCACGAGGTCAGCCACGACTCCTTCAAGAAGGTGGGATGCCTCCTCGCGCTCCTCGAGAACATCGCTTTGGCGCACGTGGACGACGCGCACCGGAGCTTCCGCCAATTTGGCCAACTCCTTGGTCGCTCCGAGCGCCTTCCGGTCATACTCCGATCCATCCGCCGCCATCAAGATGTGCTCGAACATCATCTCTCCTTCCGAGTTTCTCTTCTGCCACGATCTCCGATCAGACGGGAGCCGTGTAGGGCCAAAGGTCCCGAACGATGCTTGGCCGTGGATTCTCTAGGCGTTCAGTGGGCCCAGATGGTCGACCTGCGTCGCCAAACGCGCTCCCCAAGCCCGTGCTCGATCGACTTCACCGGGCAAGAGGTGACTCTTCTTGTCGACGAGGAAGCTCTCGGGCGGGGCGACCATGGTCAGTCCGTGACGGGTGAGCTGGCGACCGATGCTTTTGGACGCTCGCCCTGTGAGTAGGACGGGCGATGAGATTCGGGTATCGAAGGCGGCGGCCATCGCCACAACCCGCTCAAGGGAGGCGATCCATTCCCGTACGCCGGGACCCCAGTCGGCGCCCGGTTCGAGAACGAGGTCATTTCCCGGATCGCTGACATGAAGCGGAGAGCCGCGGCGCGTGGATGGCCTCGACATGCCCCAGGCCTGTGTCGGACCGCCGACGACGACGAGGTCGACCCTTTCGCACACACTGGGATCGGCATCGAGGACTCGCATCGTCCGAACAGCGGCAGAATGACTGAGACCCTCGGCGATCGCCTCAGCAATCTGACGAGTGCTTCCGAACATCGACTCATAGACGACGAGAACCCTCATGGTCACTCCTTCCCGGTTCTGGAACTAGACCCACCGTTCCATGAGAGTCTCGGAGAGCGACAGGGTCCAAAGTCATATTGGGGTGAATATGGGTGCTTAGGCTCAGGATCTCGCCAGGAGAAGTGACGACGGCGCCTATGGTGAGAGTTATCGACCGTGAAGGTTTTTGGAGGAGCGAACAATGACCAGCAGACAATCAGAACCGGTCCATCGGATCGTTGTGGGAGTAGACGGATCGGAATCGTCGGTGGCAGCGTTGGAGTGGGCGCTACGCCAGGCGGAGCTGACAGGGTCGACCCTTGAGGCCATCACAACATGGGAGTGGCCGACGAATTACGGGTGGGCCTTCCCCTTTCCTCCTGAGTATGACCCGAAGGTGGACGCCCAAAAAATGCTCAGTGACGCGCTGGCTCCTCTCCGGAAAGCACACGCCGATGTGCCAGTTCAGACAAACGTCGTCGAGGGTCATCCGGCTTCTGTGCTGGTAGTGGCCTCCAAGGGCGCGGACGTGCTCGTCGTCGGCAGTCGTGGCCACGGTGAGTTCGCCGGCATGTTGATTGGATCTGTCAGCGAGCACTGCGCCACCAACGCGCACTGCCCGGTTTTGGTCCTGCGACCGTCGGAATGAGCCCCACCCCAGCGCTGGGTCAGAGGCTGGCCGTAGCCATTCTTGTGAACCTCGGCCTGGTGAGGACTTTCGACCCTAGAGGAGTCCGAAGACGTCGCGTACCGTGCGTAGTGGCGTTGTTGGGTCCTGGAAGAGCATCAGGGAGGACACTGTGGCTGGCTCGATAGATCTTGGAAGTCGCGCAGAGCTCTTGGGAAGGGCGACCGTCGAATTGGTCGATGTTGCCACCACGATTGACAGGTTGTACGACTGCTCCAATCATTCGATGGAACTGATCGAAGCGACACGCGCCATCCATGTTGCCCTCAACGCTGTGGGTGCGCTGAGCGCTTCTCTGAGCGACGCTCAATCCGCTCGGCCCCGAGGCCAAGCCGTGTCCTCGGGAAACGGCGATGTCAGCCTGCGATCTGAGGCGAGGAGTTGGGCGGCGCCTACGCCTGGCTCGACCCCGACCTCTTATCTTTACGCTGACCTCTTGGAGCCGATAAGGGTGACGCCCGATGGTGAGAAAGACGCCACCGACCAGCACGGCAGAGGCGAGAAATGAATAACCTGATGTGCGTACGATCAGACTCGGACGAATCCCATGCGTCCTGGTGGACAGGGACGACGCCATCCGGACAACTATGGGAGGAGGCCGACCGGCCATGCGAGTGAGCGATTGTCTGCACCAGGCTCCAGTTACCGTTCCCCCGGAGTGCACCCTCGAGGAGGCGGCACAGCTGATGGGCACCCATGGAGTCGGATCACTGGTCGTGGTGAGTGGCGACGAGGTCGTGGGGATCGTGACGGACCGTGATATAGCGGTGCGTGGCGTTGGAGAAGGACGAGGGTTTACTACCCACGTCAAGGCCTTGATGAGCGCACACCCGGTGACGATCCAAGGGTCTGCGGACATCTTTGATGCCTATCGACTGCTCAAAGACGCCGGCGTCCGGCGTCTGCCGGTCCTGGAAGACGGCGACCTTGGGGGGATTATCACGGTGGACGACCTGCTGGTGGCCCTGGTCCTCGAGCTCGGAGCAGTCATATCCCCGATCGCAAAGGAGATCCTTGATCCCAAGCTCCCATTACGGTGATAGTGACCCCACCAGCGTCACTGCGGTTCTGAGACAAGCACCGAAAACGTGGGTAGGTCGACATCCAGCGCCCTCATGATGCGGAAGAAAGGCACGGCGCTAAGCCGAATGGCGACCCTTGAGGCCTGGCTTTTCGACCTTGACGGGGTCCTTACTGACACCGCCTCAGTCCACGACGCCGCCTGGAAGGTCACCTTTGACGAGTTCCTCTCTCGCCGGGCCGGTAAGGGGGCGCTGTTCACTCCCTTTGATCCAGTAGCCGACT
>Ga0208357_1000860_pt1 | contig 23306 bp, 20 predicted proteins | sample NGESurdeep092012_6_FD_184487 | JGI IMG/M metagenome (GOLD analysis project Ga0208357, IMG submission 184487) | Arctic peat soil microbial communities from Barrow, Alaska - NGEE Surface sample F52-2 deep-092012 (SPAdes) | ecosystem: Environmental > Terrestrial > Soil > Wetlands > Peat ...
TCCACTGCATAGGGGTACGAACCGTGTCCCGGTCACCTAGGTAGATGTTCTCGCCCATCAAGATCTCGTCCCCGTAGTAGAGGATCGGTGCCCCAGGAAGCGACAGCAATAGCGAGTAGAGCAGCTCAGCGACACGTCGGTCGTTCTCGACGAGCGGTGCCAGCCTGCGCCGAATGCCAAGGTTTTTTCGCATCAACGGATCGCGGGCGTACTCGGCGTACATGTAGTCGCGCTCGTCCTCGGTCACCATCTCCAAGGTGAGCTCGTCGTGATTCCTGAGAAATATCCCCCACTGACAACTAGACGGGATGGCCGGCGTCTGCGCCAGGATTTCGGTGATCGGGAAACGCTGCTCGCGGCGTATGGCCATGAACATCCGGGGCATAAGCGGGAAGTGGAAGCACATGTGGCACTCGTCGCCACCTCCGAAGTAGTCAACGACGTCAGCTGGCCACTGGTTCACCTCGGCGAGCAGCACCCGCCCCCGGTACGAGTGATCGATCTCGGCTCGCATCCGCTTCAAGAAGTCGTGCGTCTCGGGCAGGTTCTCTCCGCTGTAGCCGTCGCGCTGGAACAGGTACGCCGCGGCATCGAGGCGAAAACCATCCATTCCAAGGTCGAGCCAGAACCTCGCGACGTCGAGCATCGCCAGCTGGACCTGCTCGCTCTCGTAGTTGAGATCCGGCTGGTGATGGTAGAAGCGGTGCCAGTAGTACTGCCCCCGCTTCTCGTCAAAGGTCCAGTTCGACGGCTCGGTGTCAGAAAAGATGACCCGGACGTCGTTCCACTTGTCGGGGGCGTCGGACCAGACATAGAAGTCGCCGAACTCCGAGGTTGGGTCCGACCTCGACGCCTGGAACCACGGATGCTGATCGCTCGTATGGTTGATCACCAGATCTGCGATCACCCGGATCCCGCGCCGGTGGGCCTCTTCGAGCATCAGCGCGACGTCCTCGACCGTGCCGCACTCGGCTGCGACCGAGCGGTAGTCCGAAACGTCGTAGCCACCGTCTCGAAGCGGCGACGGATAGAACGGCAAGAGCCAGAGGCAGTCGACGCCGAGCCAGTTCAGGTAGTCGAGCTTTTCCACGATGCCGGGGATGTCGCCGATGCCATCGCCGTTTGAGTCGTAGAAGCTTCGTGGCAACAACTCATAAAAGACCGCCCGCTCGAACCAGTCCGGCCGGGCACCGAGCACCGTTTTCGCGGTAACGCCAGAGTTCCTTGGCGCGTTCTGGCTCCGCTGGCGCTGCCGAGCGACCGACTCGGGGTCGGGAACAGCCCGTGGTTTCCGCGTGGTCACGGGGCGCTCACGACGAGGTGGGCGTCGAAACCCGCTCGATGTCGGCACCTAGGCGGGCAAGCTTTCCCGCAAAGTCGAAGTAACCCCGGTCGATGTGCTCGACTCCTGCGATCACCGTCTCGCCTTCGGCGACGAGGCCGGCAAGTACGAGCGCCGCACCTGCTCGAATGTCAGGGGCACGGACCTGTGCGCCAGAAAGGGCAGGTACGCCTCGGATGATCGCGTGATGTCCCTCGGTTCGAATGTCAGCTCCCATGCGACGAAGTTCGTCAATGTAGCGGAAGCGCCCGGCAAAAAGGTTCTCCGATGCGATCGAGACTCCCGATGCGACCGAGAGCGCGGCGACGAGCGGCGGCTTGTAGTCGGTCGCCACGCCCGGATACGGCAGCGTCGCGACGTCCACCGAGGCGAGCGCACCAGCTGATCGGATCACGATCGAGTCCTCCCCACGGTCGATCTCGACGCCCATCGCGATCAGCTTCTCGAGCAACATGTCCATGTCCGAGGCGACGGCACGTTGCACCCGCACCTCGCCGCCGGTCATCGCCGCGGCGATCAGAAAGGTCGCCGCCTCGACGCGGTCGGGGATGCAGACGTGGTCTGCGGGGTGCAGGCAGTCGACACCCTCGACTTCGATCCTGTTCGTGCCGGCACCTTGAATTCGCGCCCCCATCGACGTCAAAAAAGCCGCGAGATCTTGCACCTCGGGCTCGCGGGCCGCGTTCTCGATCACCGACGTGCCCTTCGCCAGCACCGCCGCCATCAACACGTTGTCGGTGGCGGTGTGGCTCGGGAAGTCGAGCACGATCCGTGCTCCGACGAGTCGGTCGGCACGGCCCTCGATGTAGCCATGCTCGCTCGAAAAGCTCGCTCCGAGCTCGGTGAGCGCCCGCAGATGGAAGTCGATTGGTCGAGAGCCGAAGTCATCTCCGCCAGGCAAGGAGACCTTCGCGTGTCCGACTCTTGCGAGCAGAGGGCCGAGGACCACGAACGAAGCCCGCATCTTTTCGACGAGCTCATAGGGCGCGACTGGCGTGAGCGAGGCAGGGGTCGATACCGAAAGCACGCCGTCTCGGTGCTCGACGACGGCGCCGATCGCGCGCAAGACCTCGGTCATGATCGTCACATCGGCAATCTCTGGGACCTCCGAGAGTCGCGAGGTCCCCTCGCTCAAGAGACACGCTGCCATCAGCTTCAACGCCGAGTTCTTTGCTCCTTCGACTCGGACGTCACCATGGAGTTGCCCACTCGGACGGACAACGAAACGGTCCATCGGTGCACCATACCGTGTCGGCGCGGCGTGATTCCTGCTAGTCGAGAGGTAACGTCGGTCCATGCCAAGTGAGCGCAGCGCCCCTGATCGCAACCTTGCAATGGAGATCGTCCGAGTCACCGAGGCTGCCGCCATCGCCGGCAGCAGCTGGGTGGGCAGAGGCGACAAGAACGGTGCGGACGGAGCTGCCGTCGACGCGATGCGCTCGGTGCTGTCGACGATCTCTATGGACGGGATCGTCGTCATCGGCGAGGGCGAGAAGGATTCAGCGCCGATGCTCTACAACGGCGAGCAGATCGGCAACGGAGACCCGCCGCTTGTCGACATCGCCGTCGACCCGATCGACGGGACGACGTTGACGGCTCTCGGGCGCCCTGGGGCGATCGCAGTGATCGCACTGGCCGAACGAGGTGCCATGTTCAATCCAGGGCCTTGTGTGTACATGTCGAAGATCTGCGTCGGTCCAGAAGCAGCGGGGCGCGTCTCCATCGAGGCGTCGCCTGCGGAGAATCTTCGCGAGATCGCGCGAGCTAAGGGCACACCGGTCGCAGCGCTCACGGCAATCGTCCTTGACCGACCGCGCCACGCGGAGCTGATCGAGGAGATCAGGACCGCAGGTGCGCGGATACTGCTCATCTCCGACGGTGACGTCGCAGGCGCCATATCGACCGCGCTGCCGGAGTCAGGGGCCGACGTGCTCTTTGGCATCGGGGGCACGCCCGAAGGTGTCATCGCCGCCGCCGCCTTGAAGGGAATGGGCGGCGAGATCCAGGGAAAGCTCGTTCCTCGGGATGCCGCCGAGCGCCAGGCCGCGCTCGATCTCGGCTACGACCTCGATCGAGTGCTGATGACCAACGACCTGGTGGCAGGCGACGACGCATTCTTCGCGGCCACCGCCCTCACCGACGGTGAGCTACTTCGTGGCATCAGGTTCGGCCGACACGGGGCGACGACGCACTCGCTCGTCGTACGAACGAGGTCGGGTACGGTGCGCGAAATAATCGCGCATCACCAGGTCAACAAGCTCGAGCTGTTCGGCCACCACCACCTCACTCGCATCACGGATTAGTCGACGGCGTCGGAGCCCGGAGTGAGCCGCCGAACCAGCGGGGCACTCACGCCGTCAAAACGCCGCACTCGCTCCTCGCGACGAAATCCACGACCTTCGTAGTACGCGTCGGGACCGTCGTTAAACGATGGGGCGAGCACGATATCTCGACGAGCGCGGGTCCGCTCGAGGTCCTCTACGAAGCTGAGCACCTTCGTGCCAATGCCAACTCGTCTCCATGCGGGCGCAACCGCGTGTTGCGTGAGGACGACGACGTTCTCGTCAATCCTCCAGGTGGCGGCGGCGACGATCTCAGCGGCCACCGACGCGACGACGAAGTACTCACTTCGAGCATCGACTACAGCAGGCGGCTCTACTCCCCATGACGCTACGAGTGCCCGCGTCGAGGGAGAGAGCATCACCCCGGCGTTCAGGCACACCTCGAGCCCGCCGCGACCGACGAGGCGCGCCGGCGCGAAGTCGTAGCTCGTAAGCGTCCTCCAGGCATGAAGCGGGGCGGTCTCGTCCTGCGCGAGCAGTGCAAGGGTCACGACCTCGAGCGAGGTCTTATAGGAAGCGAGGTCCCGCAACATCTTGTCGTCGACGAACGGCTCTTTTCGCGAGTCGAGCGTCACGTGTGGGACAAAGACGCGCTCAGGCTCGTCGCGGCCAGCGAATGGGCCACTTAGCAGCGACGCTCGAAGCACGCCGAGCGACGGCACCGCCGAGACGGCTAGAAACAGCACAGATCGGTTGTCCGGGAACGTGTCAGGCGGGCCGAGGGTCAGCGCTACATGCTCAAAGCTCCCAGCGGCGTCGCGAACGACTCGCTCGGCCAAGCCGACGGCTTCATCTGCCACGTTCGTCGGAGGAATCAGCGTGACGTGTGGAGCTATCCGCTCGAGCTGGTTCGAACCGAGCGCGCGGCGGATTCCGTCGATCTCGGTCGCGACAGAACCGCCGATCAGCAATGCGACAAGGAGCCGATGCCGAGCCACCACCTAACTCAGGCGTGTCGCCAGCACGGCGTCAGGAAACAACCTCGATGAATTCGCCCGCCAAGCCGCTTCGAGCTCGACTACAAAGACCACCACGCCCGATCCTGTGACGCCGCGCCCGGACCCGCCGAAGCGTTGCTCGCGCGTTCGAACTCGCGGAGGTGACGCCCTCATCGATCAGCGCGACCAGTGGCGACGCCACCTCGGCAACATCCGAAACGGTGCGCTCGCAAGCGACGGCGCCTCAGCGACGCCCGGTGCGACGCTCTTGGCCACGTCAGATTCCTCAGCTAGAGGATCCGGGCCAGCGACTGGCGGCACCGGCCGGCCTGCTGGCCGGAAGACGGTGTAGAGGCCGACGGCGAGCGCCGCGAGACCGATAGGGACGTACGCATTTGCCTGGGGGGCGAACGTGGGAACGAGCACGAACGCGGACAACAACGCTGTCCAAGCCCAAAGGATCAGCACCGCTCGCCGATGTCCATGGCCGAGGCGGACCAACCGATGGTGCAGATGGCCGAGATCCCGCTCGGCGAAGCTCGCCCGCCGGGCACTTCGTCGAATGATCGCGAATGCGGTGTCTAGGAGGGGAACACCGAGGATAAAGAAGGGAATGAACAGCGGCGCGAACCTGAAGAACGTAAGGCCCGGCACGTCGGTGAATGTCGCGACCGTCTCTGTTCTACCGCCGATCACCATCGTCGAGGCCGCCATCGCCAAACCGAGGAACAGCGCGCCGCCGTCGCCCATGAAGATCTTCGCCGGGTGGAAGTTATGCGGCAGAAAGCCGATGCACACGCCGAAGGTGACCGCCGCGATAAGCGGACCGACATTGTTCGAGCCGAGATCTCCGAGATGCATCAGGCGGAGCCCGTAGATGCAAAGCGCCGCCGAAGCGATGCCGACGATGCCCGCGGCCAGCCCGTCTAGGCCATCGATCAAGTTGACAGCGTTGGCCATGCCCACGACCCACACCGCGGTGATCAACGGCAAGATTTCTGGCGACAGCGTGATCGGGCCCGGGTCGAACGGGATCTTGAAGTAGTACATCGTCACACCCAAAAAGACCAGCACCATCGCAGCCAGAACCTGCCCGGCAACCTTGGCGGGCGCGGAGATATCGCGTACGTCGTCGATCAGTCCGACGAGGTAGATCACTGCTGCGGCAAGCACGACACCGAGTGGTTCCGACGAGCCGACGAAGATCTGCGACAGCGGAGCGAGGTGCGAGGCGAGCTCGATCGATCCGCAGAACGCGAGCAGCATCGCTGCACCGCCGACCACGGGGGTGGGATGGGCGTGCATACGGTGCTCGCCGGGATGGTCGACCGCGCCGAGTCGGATTGCGAGCCATCGGATGGGAAACGTCAAGACGAACGTCGATCCGATCGCGAACGCGACTACGAAGACATAGCTCTCGTAGAGCGTCACGTGATGGTCAATCTGTTCGTCACGACCGCCTGCTCAGCTACAGCGCCGGCCCACCAGGGTAGGGATCAAAGGCCAGGCAGAGCTCTCGAACCTCGGTGCGCACTGTCGAGATCGTCGCCTCGTCCCCAGGAGCTCGCAACACGCGTCCGATCAGCGAGCCAATCATCGCCATCTCCGCTACTCCCATGCCCGCAGTCGTCTCGGCAGCGGATCCAAGTCGAAGTCCGCTTGTGATGAACGGCGTACGCGGGTCGTCGGGAATCGTATTGCGGTTACAGGTGATACCTGCCCGGTCGAGCGTCTCCTGGGCGAGTTTTCCGTTCAGATCTGCGTCGAAGCTGCGGAGATCCAAAATGACTTGATGGTTCTCGGTCCCACCTGCGACGAGACGAAATCCCTCCGCACCGAGGGAGTCCGCGAGCGCCTTGGCGTTGTCCACCACGCGATGCGCATAGACCGAGAACTCCGGCTGCATCGCCTCGGCGAAGGCGACTGCCTTGGCCGCGATCACGTGCTCGAGTGGGCCGCCCTGGAGGCCGGGGAAGACCGCTGAGTCGATCCCCTTGGCGAGCTCCTCGCCGCAGAGAATCGCCCCTCCTCGAGGCCCTCGGAGCGTCTTGTGGGTCGTAAGCGTCACCACATCGGCCACCCCCACCGGGTTCGGATGCGCTCCCCCGGCGATCAGTCCAGCTGGGTGTGCAGCATCGAACATGAACCGCGCGCCTACCTCGTCTGCGATCTCGCGAAACGGCAACGGATCAATGATCCGGGTGTACGCAGTAGTCCCGGCGACGATCAGGCGGGGTCGTTCTCGCATCGCCAGGTCTCGGACCTGGTCGAAGTCGATCCGTTCGCCGGTGCCGTCGTCATTCGCAGGGGTGACGCCATAGGCGACGAAGTGGTAGGTCTTGCCGGTTATCGAGACCGGTGAACCGTGCGTGAGGTGGCCGCCCTGGTCGAGGCGCATCGCCAGAATCGTGTCGCCTGCCTCGACGAGCGCAAGGTACGCGGCAAGGTTCGCGGACGCGCCCGCATGGGGCTGAACGTTCGCGTGCTCTGCCCCGAAAAGTTGCTTGGCGCGCTCGCGAGAGAGATCTTCGACCTCGTCGGCGAAGGTGTTGCCACCGTAGTAGCGGCGCCCAGGGTAGCCCTCGGAGTACTTGTTCGTGAGCACCGAGGCAGTCGCCGCGAGCACCGAAGTCGAGGTGAAGTTCTCCGACGCAATCAGCTGGATCGTCGTCCGCTGGCGATTGAGCTCGTCGCTCAGAATCTTTTGCACCTCGGGATCACTTGCGAGCATCGCCTCGAAGTCAGCGTTCACCATGCCTCCAGGTGCGTAGTTGGCGGTTCAAACGGAATCGGCCCGAGACCGCAGACGAGCGAGCAAAACTCGAGGTGAGAACGCCCACATGCCGCGGCAGTCGCTGCGTCGACGAGCGAACATGGAGGCGCAGTCTACTGGGGCGTCACGCTGGATCGGAAGGAAGCGATGCCTCGGCGATGGCGTCGAAATCGATCGCTCCGGCCCGCAGCAGTCGCGGATGTTCCCCGCGTACGTCGACGACCGTCGACGGTGCGCCGCTGCAGGCGCCGCCGTCGGCGATGAGCAGTTGCGAGCCGAACAGTTCGCGTAGCAGTGCCGGACTCTCGACGGGTGGCTCGCCGTGCCGGTTGGCGCTCGTCACCGCGATCGGTCCGACTCGTCTGCAGAGCTCTGAGATGTAAGGGGCGTCCGGGCATCGCACGCCGATGCTCGAGGCGTCGCCGCCGAGCTCGTAGGGCAGGTCATCGACTCGATCGCCGACGATGGTGAGTGCTCCTGGCCAGAACCTTGCAGCGAGCAATGCGGCGATCTCGCGCATCTGCAACACGCGAGAGGCTTGGTCTGCATCGGCGACAAGGAGAGCGACCGCTATCGAAGCTGGTCGCCCCTTTAGCTCGAAGAGCCGCTGAATCGCTCCTGGAAGGGCGGGCAACACCGCCAGCCCGTAGACGGTGTCGGTAGGAAGCGCAACGACAGCCCCTGCCTCGAGCGCGCACTGCACGCGGGCAAGACCTGGCCCGTCAACCCTCGCGGTCACCCTCAATCGGTCAGCTCGTAGCGTCACGGTCTAAAACCTTGCCAGAAGAATGCGATCTCGACCAACCAGGTCCGGGAGCACCACCACGTGAGCCGCTCCTGCCGCTCTGGCTAGACGCATCGCGTCGGGGCCTTGCTGCCATCCGATCTCGACGACCATCGAGCCTCCGCTCGCGAGGTGCCGAGGCGCGTCGGCAAGAATTAGCTCGATCGCTTCGGTGCCGATCGCGCCCGCGACGAGTGCCTGAACGGGGTCGTAGTCGCGAACGACGGGGTCGACGTCTCGCCACTCGAGTTCAGATAGGTACGGCGGATTCGCACAGATCAGGTCGAACGGCACCACCACAGGCTCCTCGCCCGCCACGAGCGCGCCGTACCAATCGCCGTGCCTGAGCTCGAGACGTTCTCGTAGCGGCTCAGCGAGCTGGGAGCGATTCTCGCCAGCGAGCGCGAGCGCGTCCAGGCTCATATCGGTGGCGACGACGCGCACGTCCGGGCACTCGCTCACGAGCGAGAGCGCGATCGCGCCTGTCCCGGTCCCGAGATCGAGGCAGCGAAGCGGGAGCGGTCGAGATGTGCCGAGACGAGTCAGTTCGTCAAGCGCGACACTGACCAGCATCTCGGTCTCGGGACGAGGGATCAGCGCCCGACGGTCGACCGCGAGCTCGACGGTCCGGAACGTCCAGTGGCCGATCACGTGCTGGAGTGGCACGCCGGCCAAAACCGAGTCGACTAGCTCGACTGCCTGGCGACACTCGTCGTCGCTGACCTCACGGTCGCCCTGAACGACGAGTTGGGAACGGGAAGCGCACATGACCTCTTCAAGCACGCGGCTGAGCGTCGTCGGATCTGAAAGCCTCGGGGTTAGCAGGCTGCGTAACTCAACGAGCGTCACCCTTCGGCGCTGCTTAGCAATCTCGAGCGCTCATCTTCTGCCAGTGCCTCGACCAGCTCGTCGAGGTCGCCCTGAAGAACGCGGTCGAGTTTGTGCAGGGTCAGTCCGATGCGGTGATCGGTGACGCGATTGTCCTTGAAGTTATAGGTCCGAATCTTCTCCGAGCGTCCACCACCACCGACCTGCTCGCGTCGCTGCCGAGAGAGGTCATCGGCCTGCTTGTCCTGTTCGAGCTTGAGCAGCCGCGAGCGAAGGACCACGAGCGCCTTGGCGCGGTTTTGGATCTGGCTCTTCTCGTCTTGCATCGCAACGACGACACCCGTCGGCAGGTGCGTGATCCGAACTGCTGAGTCAGTCGTGTTCACCGACTGACCGCCTGGGCCCGTCGAGCGGTAGACGTCGATCCGGAGATCCGCATCGACGAGCTCGACCTCGACCTCCTCGGCTTCTGGCAGCACCGTGACAGCGACTGAAGACGTGTGCACCCGCCCTTGTGACTCGGTGACGGGGATGCGCTGCACGCGATGCGGTCCACCTTCGTGCTTGAGCAGCCGCCACGCGTCGGCGCCCTTCACGAGGAAGGTGACCTCGTTGATCCCACCGAGGTCTGAGGCCTGCACTTCGAGCACCTCGGTCTTTAACGCGTGGTCGTCGGCGTAACGGAGGTACATCTCGTAGAGCTCTTTTGCGAAGAGATTCGCCTCTTCGCCCCCCTCGGCACCACGAATCGACATGATGACGTTTCGTCCGTCATTCGGATCTTGTGGCAAGAGCAGCTGGCGAAGCTCCTCTTGGAGCTGGCTCACGCGACGTTCGGCGTCGGCAAGCTCCAGTCGGGCAAGCTCTCGCTCCGCGCCGGGCGTCTCTTCGAACATCTCGCGCGCGACCACCGCATCGGCCTCAGCGGAGCGAAGCAACGTTATGGTCGCGACGATTGGCTCGAGGTGCTTGTTTCGCCTCGAAAGCTCTAAGAACCGCTTTCGGTCTTTTAGAAGATCAGGATCGACGAGTCCCTCGACGACGCGCGCGTACTCCGCTTCGAGTTCGCCGTATCTGTCTGGGTCAGCCACGAATCCACGCCTCTATCGAGCGCGGTGGGCTCGAGGCACTCAGCTCTTCGCGCCGCGACGTCCGTAGCGGCGCTCGAAGCGCTCGACTCGGCCACCAGCATCCACCAGCTTTTGACGACCGGTGTAGAAGGGGTGGCACTCGTTGCACAGCTCGACTTGAAGTTCGGGCTTCGTCGAGTGCGTCACGAAGGTGTTGCCACACGAGCAACGTACGGACGCGACGACGTAATCGGGATGAATGTCTGCTTTCATGGTCTGTCCATTCTACCGGTTCGGCGTCGCGGTCCCTACGGCTAGGCCGTCGGGACCGGCGCCTTGGCGATCTCGGCGAGAAACTCGTCGTTCGACTTCGTGGTGCGGATCTTGTCGTTCAACAGTTCGAGGCCAGCGGCCGCGTTGCCCTCGGAGCCGAGCGCGTTCAGCACACGACGGAGCTTCCAGACCTGCTGCAGCTCAGAACGCCCAAAGAGCAGTTCCTCATGTCTGGTCGAAGAGCCGTTGACGTCGATAGAGGGGTAGAGGCGACGTTCGGCGAGCTTGCGGTCGAGGCGAAGCTCCATGTTGCCGGTGCCCTTGAACTCCTCGAAGATCACTTCGTCCATCCGACTACCTGTCTCGACGAGGGCCGTCGCGAGGATGGTCAAGCTGCCACCCTCTTCGATGTTGCGCGCCGCACCGAAGAACTTCTTCGGCGGGTAGAGCGCCCCGGAGTCGATTCCACCCGACATCACACGACCAGACGTCGGCTGCGCGATGTTGTATGCACGGGCGAGGCGGGTGATGCCGTCGAGGACAATGACGATGTCGCGACCAAGCTCGACTAGACGCTTGGCTCGCTCGATGGTGAGCTCGGCGATCGCGGTGTGCTCGTCAGCAGGGCGGTCGAAGGTGGAGGCGATTACCTCACCTTTCACCGATCGGCGCATGTCGGTCACTTCTTCTGGACGCTCATCGACGAGCAACACGATGAGATGCACCTCAGGGTTGTTGACCTCGATCGAGTGCGCGATCTGCTTCATAATCGTCGTTTTGCCTGCCTTTGGCGGCGAGACGATCAGGCCACGCTGACCTTTTCCGATCGGGGAGATCAGGTCGACGATACGCGAGGTGAGATTCATCGGCTCGCCCGGCATCTCCAATCGGAGCTGCTCGTCGGGGAATAGCGGCGTCAGGTCCTCAAAGCGCGGGCGGATACGCGCCTCTTCTGGGCTCAGGCCAGAGATGGAGTCGATGCGCACGAGCGCCGGGTACTTCTCCGAGGCGCCCGCTGGCCGGCACCCGCCCTCGATCGCATCGCCCTTTCGCAGCGCGAACCGGCGAGCCTGGCTCACCGAGACGTAGACGTCCTTCGGACCAGGCAGGTAGCCACTCGTACGCAAGAAGCCGTAGCCCTCTTCGCGGAGATCGAGCAGGCCCTTTACAGGGACAAGTTCACCTTGCCACGGCGTCTCGGGAGCGCCGGCCTGCTCGCCGCCCACGCGCTCTCGTCCGCGGCGGCGACGCCCGCGCCGGTTAGCCGCGTCACCTTGGCCGCCATCGCGCTCTTGGACGCGGCCTTGATTCTGGTTCTGGCGGTAGCCCTGCGTCCGGCCACTGTCGCCGTTTTGGCCGTTGCCGTTCTCCTCGCCCTGGGGCACATAGGACTGGAGAGTGTCCCCGACATCTGCCTGGTGCTCGATGCTGGCGAGCCCGTTGCTCGCTGCGACGAGATCGCCGCCTTGGGAATCCTCGTCGTTCGTTTGCTCGCCAAGGTCATCTGACGACGACCCGTTGTGGCGTGTTTGGCCACCTTCGACCGCGCTCGCGCCGTTTCGGGCAGGAGCCTCAGACGCCGCGTCCAACGACATTCCGGTCGAGCTCGCGGCGGCATCGGCCGTAGCCGTCTGTGAAGCGGTGCGCCTCGGCGCACGCCGCGGTCGCGGTGCGATGATCGGCTCATCGGTGATCGTGTCGACATCGCGTGGCTCGCTCGGCGCAGCATCGACACTGCCGCCGTTGGCTGCTATGCCGGTCGCGTCCAAGATCAAGTCGATTATGTCGGATTTCTTTGTGCGAGCCGCTGGCTTCAGTGACATCGCGGCTGCTATGGCTTGAAGCTCGTCTCGCTCCTTGCTTTCAAGGATCGATCGCTCGAGCTGTTCACCGGCCATCGGTTCTCCTACTTCTCATGTGGCACCGGGAGATTCACCGGCGCAATAAATCGATTTGGTCGTGCTCGCCACGCTTTTGCAGCTGGCACGAAAGACAGGTCCACGCTGACGCCGTAGCGGAGATGGTGCTACTAGCGGTGCCAACTACTCCTCGTGGCCGCTTGGACTAAACCATTCCGCGGGCCGTGGTCTCGGAGTTTCGGGATCTACCGCTCCAAGCGCAAGTCAACAAAGAACAGACTCTGCAACGGGCGGTGACTTCAGTGTACCGCCTAGTTCGACGAGCGGCAACGCATCTCGCGCGCGACGTCTGCATGCTCCTCGCCGAACCTAACCGAGGACGCTCAGCACGGACTCGAGATCCGCGTCGATCGTGAGCGGCACCTTGACCGAACTGATTGCGAGATCGGGGTCCTTTAACCCGTGCCCGGTCAGCACGCAGACGACAACAGAGCCAGGTTCTACGCCAAACTTCAACAAGCCGGCGACCGAGGCAGCAGAGGCAGCCTCACAGAACACGGACTCTTTTGCCGCCAAGAAGCGGTAGGCGTCGAGGATCTCCGCGTCGGTGACGGCTGCGATAGTCCCGCCCGACTCGGCCGCGGCCGCCGAGGCACCGGACCACGACGCAGGATTACCGATTCGAATCGCTGTCGCGATCGTGTCGGGAAACTCGACGGGGTGTCCGAGCACGATCGGCGCCGCTCCTGCGGCCTGGAATCCGAGCATCTTCGGGAGCTTCGTCGAACGGCCCGCCTCTCGGTACTCGCCGTAGCCCTTCCAGTAGGCGGTGATGTTGCCGGCGTTGCCGACTGGGATGCACTGCACATCGGGAGCATCGCCGAGCGCGTCGACGATCTCGAAGGCCCCGCTCTTTTGACCAGCTATCCGGTACGGATTCACCGAGTTCACGACCACGATCGGCGCCTTGTCGGGAAGCTCGCGGACGATCTCAAGAGCCTTGTCGAAGTTGCCGCGGACCTGGAGCACCTGTGCGCCGTGCACGAGCGCCTGCGCAAGCTTTCCGAGGGCGATGTGGCCGTCTGGAATCAACACGAGGCACGACATGCCCGCACGCGCGGCGTAGGCAGCGGCCGACGCGGAGGTATTGCCCGTCGACGCGCAAACCACCGCTCTAGCCCCCTCCTCGAGAGCCTTGGATATGGCAACGGTCATGCCGCGGTCTTTGAACGAACCGGTGGGATTTGCTCCCTCGATCTTCAAGAAGACCTTTGCATCGAGGCGAGCAGAGAGGTTCGGCGCCTCGACGAGGGGCGTGCGACCTTCCATAAGAGTGACCACGGGTGTCTTGGCGCTTACCGGGAAGAACTCCGAATAGGCGCGGATGATGCCTTCCCAGGCACGCCCGCCGAACGGCCCCGGATCGCCGAGCAGGCTCGGAGCTGCCCCGTCACCTGCCATCTAGCGCTCTACTCCGATCACTCTCAAGAGCCCACCGATTCGTCGCACCGCATCAAGCCTGCCCAACTCTGCGAGCGTGGCCTGCAAGTCGGCCTCCTTTGCGACGTGGGTGATGAAGACCAATCGTGCCTCGTCACCGAGTCCGACCTGCTCCATCGAGCGAATCGAGACCGAGTGCGCGCCGAACGCAGTCGCCACGGCTGCGAGGACACCGGGCCGGTCGGCTACGTCCATGGTCACGTAGTACTGCGCCATGAGCTCATCGATCGGACGGATCTTGACGGGATCTCGATGCATCGGACGCGGTGCGAACCGAGAGGAGAAGCTACTCGCGACCTCGATGAGATCCCCGACGACGGCGCTTGCGGTGGGCACACCACCGGCTCCCCTGCCGTAGAGCATCATCTCGCCGGAATGCGCGCCTTCGATGAACACCGCATTGAACGGTCCCCGGACGCCGGCGAGCGGGTGCTCGACCGGGAGCATCGCGGGGTGCACTCTGACCGCGATCTCGGTGTCGCACGCGCTCGGGTCCGAGACGCGTTCCGCGACGGCAAGGAGCTTGACCACATAGCCGAGGCGACGAGCGAAGTCGATGTCGGAGAGCTCGACCTTGTCGATGCCCTCTCGGTAGACGTCGCCGGCGACCACATCGGCGTTGAACGCCAACGAGGCGAGGATGGCCGCTTTGGCGGACGCATCGAAGCCCTCGACATCGGCTGAGGGGTCTCGTTCAGCAAAGCCGAGTCGCTGCGCCTCACCGAGCGCCTCGGTATAGGTGATGCCGTCCTCGCTCATCCGGGAGAGGATGAAGTTGGTCGTGCCATTGACGATGCCCATCACCCGCACGATCGGCTCGCCTGCGAGTGAGACGGCGAGGGCGCGGATGAGTGGGATCGCACCGCCGACCGCGGCCTCAAAGAGCAGCGTCTGGCCATGCTCCTCGGCGAGTGCGAAGAGCTCACCGCCGTAGATCGCAAGCAGCTCCTTATTCCCAGTGACGACCGGCTTGCCCGCGGAGAGCGCGGCCACGATGAGCTCACGAGCGGGCTCGATACCTCCGATGAGCTCCACGACAACGTCAACGTCGGGATCGACGACGACGCTGTGAGCGTCGCGCGTCAAGCGCGCGGCGCCGACGGTCTCGACGCGCGCGTTCGAGATCGACCGAACCGCGACTCGGGTAACCGCCAGCTTGACGCCAAGATGCCTGGCGATAGCGTCGCGCTCTCGATCCAGTATCTCGACGAGCGCGCCGCCGACGTTGCCACAGCCGAGAAGGCCGACTCGAACGACACCCGCGCCGTCACCCGGCGAAGCCTGCACTTCGTTCGTCACCTGCACACGGTAACCAATCAGGGCTCCAGCCGGAGGAGATCCTCAGGCTGTTCCCGTCGGATCACAACCCGTGCGGCTCCAGACGAGACGAAGACGACCGCTGGGCGCGGCAGCCGGTTGTAGTTCGACGCCATCGCATATCCGTACGCCCCGGTCACTGGAGTGGCCAATAGATCGCCCACCGAGAGCTCCGCTGGCACCCGGGCATCGCTTACCAAGACGTCGCCGGACTCGCAGTGCTTGCCGACGACCCGAACCGCCATCGGGCGGTCAGAGGCCGGTCTCGTGGGCATGAAGGCCTCGTAGCCACTGCCGTAAAGTACAGGGCGGGGATTATCGCTCATGCCGCCATCGACAGCTACGTAGGTACGAATTCCTGGCAACGACTTCATCGTGCCGACGCGGTAACAGGTCATAGCGGCCGTTGCCACGATCGCTCGGCCCGGCTCCGCACCGACCTCAACATCCTCTGGGATACCTGCGTCATGGCATGCCTTCTCGATCGTCTCCGCCCACTCTGTTATCGACGGAGCGCGCTCATTGTTGAGATATGCGACGCCCAAGCCACCACCGACGCTCAGCTCCGCGAGGCCGTTGTCCCGGAGAAACGGGCCGAGTATCGCAACTTCTTCCTCGAATGCCTCAAGAAAGAAGATCTGACTGCCGATATGCGCGTGAACGCCGTCAACGGTGAGCCAAGAGATCCCGCGCAGTGCCTCAAGCGCCTTGGCGGCGGCACCGGAGGCAGCGGAGAAGCCGAACTTGGAGTCCTCTTGGCCCGTCCTTACGAACTCGTGCGTATGCGCGTTCACACCTGGCGTGACGCGAAGCGATGCGCGAATCGACGCATCAGCGCCTGGCCGGAGCGCACGAAGGCGATCGATCTCGTCGAAGGAGTCGACGATGATGCGGCCGACGCCGTGGTGAAGCGCCGAGGCGATTTCGAGATCGGACTTGTTGTTGCCGTGGAATACGACCCGTTGAGGATCGACCCCGGCCGTGAGCACAACGTCGAGCTCGCCGCCCGTCGACACGTCCACCTGCATGCCCTCGGAGGCGACCAGAGAAGCGATCGCCTTGCACAAGAACGCCTTCGTCGCATACGCCGCACCACCCCCGAACGCGGCGACGGCCTCCCTGGCACGCGCCCGAAGATGATCCTCGTCATAGATGAACACCGGCGTGCCGAACTCTGCTGCAACGTCGCTCACCGCGACACCTCCGACAGCGAGCTCGCCGTCCATAATGCTCGCGGTGTCAGACAGCAGATGACCAGCGATCGGAGCAGTGCTCGGCTCCAATGGCTCGTCTGGTCTGGATGCTTCACTCATTAACGAGCTCCTCGCCGAGGAAGATCGGCCGATGTTGGAGGGCTGAGGCTCGGCTAGCCTGCAACCTGCACTTCATTGTCACCGAGAACCTCGCTGAGTCGCCACTATTGCGCCGACTGACAGGTCTCGCCCTCGTAGCTCAGGGGATAGAGCACCGCCCTCCGGAGGCGGGAGCGCAGGTTCGAATCCTGCCGGGGGCACATTGCGATGTCGCGAGACGTCGGAGACAGATGTCGAGAGACATAAGCCACTCGCATCTGTCCGATGTGCCAAGACATCAACAACTGGGTTTGCCGAGATCGTAGGTCTGAGGGCATCTGCTGGTAGGGCCGAGGGCTGAAGAGCCCCACGAGCGTGGAGCCAGTTCGGTCCCTTCAAGCGCGCAAGACCGACTCTGCGAGAGATCCGAGATCAGCTGTGCCAGGACATCGGAGACACCTCTAACGTCGCGCCGTCTACGGCTGACTGCAACGTGGCCATCGACGACAACGACGGGCTCCGCGCAGCGTCATGGCACGACGGATCTCGTCGGAGGCAGCTACTCCGTGAGGCTGAGGAACCGCTCCCATCGCCGCTTGTCACGCATGGCTATGCTGCGCCGCTCGGTGTCCACGCCAGCCTGCTCGAGCTCTCGCTCGGCCGCCCGGAGGCGCTCCCGCAAGTCCTCGGCATCTAGCTCTCCGACGAGGCGAGCCTCCTCGACCAATAACAAGGCGTGGTTGTTGTTGACCTGGATGTAGCCCTCGGCCTGGGCGAACCGAAGCACCTCGTCATCGGTGATGTAGAGCCGCAGCTCGGCTGGCTCGAGCGTCGCCAGCAGCGGTGCATGCTTGGCGAGAATGCCGATCTGGCCAAGCGTGGTGCGCGTCGAAACCATCTCCACCTCGCCGCTGAAGACTTCGCCTTCTGGGGTGAGGACTTCGACGGGAAACTTGGCGTGTGGCACGTCAGGTTCGCTCGACCGAGCGAGCGGCCACGAGAGCGTGGATATTTCCAGGCCGAACAGGCATCAACCCTGTCCCTCGCCTCGGGCGTCTGCGATCACGTCGTCGATGGTGCCCTTCATATAGAAGGCACGCTCGGGGAAGTCGTCGTAGCGGCCTTCGAGGATCTCCTTAAAGCCGCGTACTGTCTCAGAGATCGGGACGTAGACACCAGGGATGCCGGTGAACTGCTCAGCGACGAAGAATGGCTGCGAAAGGTACCGCTCGAGTCTGCGGGCTCGGGCGACCGCCACCTTGTCCTCGTCTGAGAGCTCGTCGATTCCGAGGATCGCGATGATGTCCTGCAGCTCCTTGTAACGCTGCAGCACCTGCTTCACTTCGTTCGCGACGCGGAAGTGCTCCTCGCCGATTACCTCCGCCTTCAGAATCGTCGACGTGGACTCAAGCGGGTCGACGGCAGGGTAGATGCCCTTCTCAGCGATCGAGCGGGAGAGCACAGTGGTCGCGTTCAAGTGCGCGAACACCGACGCAGGCGCCGGGTCAGTGAGGTCGTCGGCGGGCACGTAGATGGCCTGCACGCTCGTCACCGAGCCCTTGCGAGTAGAGGTAATGCGCTCTTGTAGCTGGCCCATTTCAGACTCGAGCGTTGGCTGGTATCCGACCTGTGAGGGCATCCGACCGAGCAGAGCCGAGACCTCCGAGCCCGCCTGGACGAAGCGGAAGATGTTGTCGATGAAGAGCAACACGTCTTGACCTTCTTGATCGCGGAAGTACTCCGCCATCGTCAAACCAGACAGCGCCACGCGCATACGGGCACCTGGGGGCTCGTTCATCTGCCCAAAGACCAGGATCGTCTTGTCGAGTACGCCTGACTCCTTCATCTCGAGCCAGAGGTCATTACCTTCGCGGGAGCGCTCGCCAACGCCGCAGAAGGCCGACAGTCCGCCGTGTGCCTGGGCGAGGTTGTGGATCAGCTCCTGGATGATGACCGTCTTGCCGACGCCGGCACCACCAAAGAGCCCAACTTTGCCACCCTTGGCGTAGGGAGCCAGCAGATCGACCACCTTGATGCCGGTCTCGAACATCTCCGTGGTCGGCATCGAGGCCTCGATGGTCGGGGCGTCGCGGTGAATCGGCCAGCGTTCGATGTTCGGGTCGAGCGCAGGGCCTTGGTCGATCGGCTCCCCGAGGAGGTTGAAGATCCTTCCGAGCGTGGCTCTGCCAACGGGCACCGTGATCGGGGCTCCAGTGTCGATGACCTCAGCTCCTCGTGCGAGGCCGTCGGTGGTGTCAAGCGCGACTGCTCGCACGCGGTTGTCACCAAGATGCTGTTGCACCTCGCAGACGAGAAAGTCGTCTACGAGTGAGAGGCCCTCCTCGGCGACTGTGGCCCGCGGCCGACGCACCTTGATCGCGTGGTTGATCTCGGGAAGCTTGTCGGGGAAGTAGGCGTCGATAACGACGCCCTGGATCGACTCGATCCGGCCAACGTTCTCACTGCGGTTTTCCGCCGGCACTTCTTCTGTCAGTGTCATGTCACATTCCTGTCTTGGGGTCTAGCCACCGAGGCCCTCAGCCCCTGCCACGACTTCCATGAGGTCCTGGGTGATCTCGGCTTGACGCGCCCTGTTCATCTGCAGCGTCAGGTCCTGGATCAATTCGACTGCGTTGTCAGACGCGTGGCGCATCGCGGTCATACGCGCGCCGTGCTCGGACGCCGTCGACTCGAGCAGCGCGCGAAAGATCGAGATCTCGACGTAGTCGGGGACGAGCCTCCTGAGCACCGCCTCCGGGTCGGGCTCGTACTCAGGCGCCACATGGTACGGCTTCGCGGCCTCGACAGCCGCGTCTTCGGCTGACTCCTCTTCGAGCAGCGTCGCTTGCTGCAAGGGCAGCAACGTCTCACGGCGGACAACCTGCGAGATGGCCGAGACGTAGCCGTTGTAGACGATCTCGACCCGATCGACCTCGCCGTCGAGGAACGCGGCGACAAGTCGTTCAGCTATTCGTCGTGCGTCGCTGAAGCTGGGACGGTCCGTGTAGCCGGTGAAGCTCTCAGCAACCTCGAGCGAGCGGAACGCCAGTGACGACGCAACCCTGCGTCCCGAGGCGAAGTAGACGACCCGGCGGCCGGCGGCCTCGTGTTCGTGCCCGGCCGCGATTCCGGCGCGGACGACATTGGAGTTGAACGCACCGGCGAGGCCGCGATCACCGGCGACGAGCAGTAGACCAACGGTGCGCTCCTCGTCGTGGGCTTGAAGGATCGGTACGCGCTTAAGCGAGCCTGCGGCCTTGGAGGCCTCTCGCGTCATACGTCGGATGGCGTTCGCGTACGGGCGCAGCGTCTCGATGCGCGTTACGGCGCGACGCAACCGGGCCGCGGCGATCATCGCCATCGCTCGGGTGATCTTCTCGATGTTCGTGACCGCTTTGATGCGAGTGCGGACGTCGCGTTGCGACAGTGCCATGGTGGTCGAGGCGCGTGTGCATTACTGCACCAATGCGGCCTCTTGCTCCTTCTCTTCGGTCGGCTGCTGGTCGACTGGCTGTTGGGTCGCGCTCGTGCGCTGCGGCTCCGCGCCCTCTGTGAGCGGGTGGCCCTCCTCGTCGAGGTCGAAGCCGAAGTCGTCGGCGAACTGCTTCACGACAGCGGCCACTTGAGCCTGGGTCTGCTCGCTCCAGTCCCCACCCGCGATCTGCTCCAACAGCTCTCGAGAGCCGCTGCGCACCCGCTCGATCATCTCGGCGAGGAAACGCTCGACCTTGTCGATCGAGATCCGATCGACGAAGCCGTTGGTTGCCGCGTAAATCTGCACGACCTGTTCCTCGACGGGCATCGGCGAGCGCTCGCCCTGGTTCAAGGTTTTTACGAGGCGCTCGCCTCGTGCAAGGGTCCGCTGCGTCTCGGGGTCGAGCTCTGACCCGAACTGGGCGAAAGCCTCGAGCTCGCGATACTGGGAGAGCTCGAGCTTCAAGCGGCCGGCGACCCGGCGCATCGGCGTGCTCTGTGCATTGCTGCCCACTCGGGAGACCGAGATGCCGACGTTGATCGCGGGGCGAACGCCGGAGTAGAAGAGGCTCGGCTCGAGGTAGATCTGGCCATCGGTGATCGAAATCACGTTCGTCGGGATATAGGCCGAAACGTCCCCAGCCTGGGTCTCGATGATCGGCAATGCCGTCAGCGATCCACCGCCTGGGAGCTTTTGTCCCGTCTGGGGATCGGTGACGTCCTCAGAGAGCTTCACGGAACGCTCGAGCAGTCGAGAGTGCAGGTAGAAGACGTCGCCCGGATACGCCTCACGGCCAGGTGGGCGCCGAAGCAGCAGGGACATCTGGCGGTAGGCGTACGCGTGCTTGGTGAGGTCGTCGTAGATCACCAACGCAGCCTTGCCGTTGTAGAGGAAGTGCTCGCCCATCGCGCAGCCCGCGTACGGCGCCAAGAACTTGATCGGTGCCGCCTCGTCTGCTGCCGCCATCACGATGATCGTGTTCTTTAGTGCGTCGGCCTCCTCGAGCATGAGCGCCAACTGAGCGACGGCCGCCTTGCGCTGCCCGATCGCGACATAGACGCAGATCAGGTCGCGGTCCTTGTTGTTGATGATGGCGTCGATCGCGATCGCGGTCTTTCCGGTCTTTCGGTCACCGATGATCAGCTCGCGCTGGCCACGACCGACCGGGATCATCGAATCGATCGCCTTCAAGCCGGTGAGCATCGGCTCCTTCACCGGCTGGCGCTGAACCACTCCTGGCGCCTTGTACTCGACAGGGCGCGTCGCGAGCGCTGGGAACTCACCCTTGCCGTCGAGCGGATTGCCGAGAGGATCGACGATTCGCCCAAGCAGCTCCTCACCGACGGGAATCTCCAACAGTCGCTTGGTGCGCCGCACCGTGTCGCCCTCGGCGACCTTTTCCCACTCGCCAAAGAGCACGGCGCCGACGTTGTCGGCCTCGAGGTTCAGCGCGAGGCCGGTGACGCCGTGGGGAAGTTCGAGCATCTCGAACGACATACAGTTCTCAAGGCCGTGGATGCGGCAGATGCCGTCGGCGATCGAAAGCACGGTGCCTACCTCGGTGAGGTCGGCGCTCGTGCTGTCGAGGCCTTCGATCCTGCTTTTCAGGATCGACGTGATCTCGTCAGGCTTGATCTGCATTGAGTGGCTCCTTGACTGACACAGGTGGTCGCGCGGCATGCGCGACTTGCTTGCGAAGTTGGCTCAGGCTGTTTCGAACCGAAGCGTCGAGAATGAAATCGCCCACGCGAAGCACGATTCCGCCGAGGACATCGGGATCTACGACCGTGGTCAGCTCGATGTTGTTACCGGTCTGGGTGCGGATGCGCTCGCCGATCTCGGCTACGACCGCGGCGTCGAGCTCTATCGCGCTCGTAACCTCGACCGGCAGCAGCTTCATCTCTGCTTCCCACAGCTCTTCGTAGTGCGTTCGGATGCGAAAAAGCTCCGGCATCCGATGGCGCTCGATAAGCGTCTCGAGGAAGCTCAAAAAGGTCGTCTCAGCACCGTCGAGCATCCGAGCCATGCCGTCCTTCTTCTCCTCAGGCGAGAAGGACGGGGAGAAGAAGAAGCTCTCGAGATTCCGGTCGGTGGACAACACGTCCACGAACTGGTTGAGCTGCTCTCGAATCACGTCGAGCTGGCCACGGTCCACGGCGACCTGGAACAGCGCTCGCGCATAGACCTCGGCGACTTCTTCCACTAGCTACGGCTCTTTGCGCTCACGGCTGTCGGTTCGCCCCACCGGTTAGAGCAGTGAAGTCAAGACCAGAGAGCGCATCTTCGACAAGGCGCCGCTGATCCTCTTCGGTGAGCAGCCGTCGCGTCACCCTCTCGGTGGCTAGCACCGTTAGCTCGGCTACGTCGCGCAAGATCTCGTCGAGCACCCGGCGAGTCTCTGCCTCGATCTCCCGGCGCGTCTGCTCGAGCATCTGCTCACGGCGCGCCTGACCTTCGACACGGGCCTCGCTCTCGTAGGCGGCTGCCGCTTGACGAGCACGCTCGACGATCTCGTCACCTTGCTGGCGCGCCTCTCGGAGCCGCTCACGATACTCACTGAGCAGCTGGTCGGCCTCGACGCGGGTGCGCTCGGCGGCGTCGATCGACTCGTCGATCGCATTCTTGCGCTGGTCGAGTGCTGCCCCGATGCGCGGAAACACAGCCTTTATGAGAATGAAGAGTGAGATCGCAAATACTACGAGTGTCCAGATCGTCAACCCGATGTCGGGCGTGATCAACCATGAACTGGATGCCGCTAGGAGAGTACCCATTTCGAAGCCTCGGCTCTACGGACTTTAAAGGAAGAACGCGATGAAGCCGCCGACGAGGCCGTAGAAGAAGGTCGCCTCGGTGAGCGCGAAGCCCAACCACTGGATCGACGTGATCTCGTTTCGCATCTCTGGCTGGCGGGTCACGGACTCGATCACCTTGCCGAACAGCATGCCGATGCCGGCGCCAGCACCAGCGGCACCGCCGCCAGCCCCGATGCCAAGTGCGATCGCCTTACCGGCGGACTCGCCAATGGCGGTGTACTGCTGAGCGGCAGCGAGGATTGGATGTATTACCCCGGCAGGGATCAGAGCGAAGACGTCAAACATTCAGATTCCTTCTTTATTAATGGCTGCCGACAGCGGAGCCGAGGTAGATGGACGTGAGGATAGCAAAGATGAACGCCTGCAGACCTGCGATCAAAACGCACTCGAAGAGGTAGATAGCGACGCCAAGAGGCAACGTAAACCAGCCCACTGCGGGCAATCCCAGCAGCACCGCCATGTCGCCCGCCATGAAGTCGATGAGGAGGTGGCCGGCGAGCAAGTTGGCCCAAAGACGGATCGCCAGCGACAGCAGCCGGAGGAAGTGGGAGACGATCTCGAGTGGGAAGAGGAACAGCAGCATGGGTCCTGCCACACCCGAGGGAACCAGGCTCTTCAGGTAGCCCCTAAAGCCGTGGGCGCGAAGACCCTCGACGTTGTAGGCGATGAATACGCCCAGGGCCAGGATCAGCGGAAGAGC
>Ga0208357_1000861_pt1 | contig 23303 bp, 22 predicted proteins | sample NGESurdeep092012_6_FD_184487 | JGI IMG/M metagenome (GOLD analysis project Ga0208357, IMG submission 184487) | Arctic peat soil microbial communities from Barrow, Alaska - NGEE Surface sample F52-2 deep-092012 (SPAdes) | ecosystem: Environmental > Terrestrial > Soil > Wetlands > Peat ...
CTGGCGCAGGGTCACGTCGTGCAGCAAACGCGCCGTGATCGGATTAGCAAAGGAATAGTACTTCGCCGCCACTATCTCCGGTTTCCAATCCTCCGGCGGTTCGACGTACTCGTCGGCGGATAGGAAGAAAGGCTCGGAGAGGATAGTGCAGCCAATCGTGTCATCGGCCGTCGCCAATCGCCCGAGGTAGCGCGAAATGAGACCTTCGAGCTCCGCGAGCGAATCGGCGCCGTTGCGGATGCCGTAATACTCCCACGCATCTCGCAAGGTGAGCCGCTGCGAATAGTCGATGAATCCGCCGCCGGCGATCTTGTTAACCGGATACTTGAGCTTGAAGAGAAAGAGCGTTCCGCGCGGCGCCTGCAGCGCGCGGCCGCTAGGACTCCAGAAATTCACTTCGTCGAGCGCAGCGCCGCGCTGGCTTAGGAACGAGAACCACGACGTGTCGGTTGGGGCTACGCAAATCGCCGGCGCTTGCGGCATGGCGTTTTACAATGCTTTGACGGCGGCGGTGAGGGCTTCTACCGAGGCTTTGGCGTCGCCGAAGAGCATCGAGGTGTTGGGCATTTCGTAGAGCGGATTTTCGATGCCGGCGAAGCCGCTGCGCATCGAGCGTTTGAGCACGATGACGTTTTGGGCTTTGTCGACGTCGAGAATCGGCATGCCGTAAATCGGCGACGACGGGACGTTGCGCGCGGCGGGATTGGTCACGTCGTTGGCACCGATAACCAGCGCGACGTCGGTGGTCGGGAACTCCGGATTCACGTCTTCCATGTCCAGCAGCGCCGGATACGGCACGTTGGCTTCGGCCAGCAGCACGTTCATGTGACCGGGCATGCGCCCGGCGACCGGATGGATCGCGTATTTCACGGTCACGCCGCGCTTTTCAAGTTGATCGGCCAACGCTTTCACGCTGTGCTGGGCTTGCGCGACGGCCATACCGTAGCCGGGAACGATGATGACCTTGTGCGCGTACGCCAGCATCACCGCGACGTCGTCGGCGGATGCGACGCGAACGTTTTGCGGGCCGCCCGAAGCGCCGCCGGCGGGTTCGCTGCCACCTTGTGCGCCAAAGGCGCCGAACAGTACGTTGGTCAGGGATCGATTCATTGCTTTGCCCATCAGCACGGTCAGCAGGGTACCGCTCGCGCCGACCAACGCACCGCAAATGATCAGCAGGGTGGAGCCGATCTCAAAGCCGGCGATCGCGACGGCCAATCCCGTGAACGAGTTCAACAGCGAGATGACCACGGGCATATCCGCGCCGCCGATCGGCAGCACGAACAGCACGCCCAGCGCCAGCGCAACGACGAGCAGCACGCCGAAGTCCCAGGGTGCGGTGTGACCGCCGGTCGCGACGAACCAGACGCCCAGCGCGACGACGGCAAGGGCGATCAGGCCGTTGACGATCTGCTGGCCGGCGTAGGTGATCGGTCGTCCGGTCATCAGTTCTTGCAGTTTGAGAAACGCGATGATGGAGCCGGCGAACGAGATCGCGCCGATGATCGCCGAGAGCACCAGCGAAACGCTCACCACGTCGTTGAGAGACGCACCGTTGTGTCCCTGCACGTAATATTCGACCAGCGCGATCAGCGCCGCGGCGCCGCCGCCCGCGCCGTTGTAGAGCGCGACCATCTGCGGCATCGCGGTCATCTTTACGCGCAGGGCCGCAACGATCCCAATGGTGCCGCCGACGACGACGCCCAGCGCGATCGCCCACCACGCCACGCCGAAGATCTGCCATCCGGCGGCGACCAGCGCGATCGCCATACCGACCATCGCCAAGCGATTGCCGAAACGCGCCGTGGCGGGCGTATTGAGATAGTGCAAGCCCAAGATGAACAGCGCGATCGCGATCAGGTCGACGAAGCCGCCCGCCAGCGTCGCGTTCACTTGGAATCCTTTCGGCGGAACATCTGCAGCATGCGTTCGGTCACCGCGAAGCCGCCGAAGACGTTGATCGCGCCCAGCGTGACGGCAACGGTCGCCGCGACGGTCAGCCACGGGCCGTTGGCGCCGGCGGCAAACAGCGACGAGACCGCGACCATCGCGCCGATGACGACGACGCCGTGAATGGCGTTGGTCGCCGACATCAGCGGCGTGTGCAGCGTCGTGGGCACCTTCGAGATCACCTCGAAGCCGACGAAGACCGCCAAGATCAAGACGGTCAGCAAACCCAAGAAGACGTTGACGTCGGTCACGCTAGCAGCACCTTTCCATCGCGGGCGATGCATGCGCCGCGAACGATCTCGTCGTCGAAGTTCGGCGCGAAGGCGCCGTCGGCAATCATCGGTGACAGCAAGGCAAAAACGTTGCGCGAATAGAGTTGGCTGGCATGATACGGCATCGTCGACGGCAGATTGGTCTGGCCGAGGATCGAGACACCGTTAGGCGATACCACCGTCTGGTCGCGTTTGGTCAGCGCGCAGTTGCCGCCGGCTTCGGCCGCGAGGTCGACGACGATCGATCCGGGCGCCATCGCGCCGACGGCTTCGGCCGAAACCAACTGTGGTGCGGGCTTACCCGGCACCAGCGCGGTCGTGATCACGACGTCGTTGCGTCCGATCTGTTCGACCATGAACGCGCGCTGCGCTTGGGCTTGTTCGGGCGTCAGTTCTTTGGCGTAGCCGCCGCTGCCCTCGGCATCGCCGACGTCGAACTCCAAAAACGACGCGCCCAGCGACTGCACTTGTTCTTTGGCCGCGGCCCGCACGTCGTAACCGCTGACCACCGCGCCCAAGCGCCGCGCGGTCGCGATCGCTTGCAAGCCGGCGACGCCGACGCCGATGACCAGGACCTTGGCCGGCGGAATCGTGCCGGCCGCGGTCGTGAGCATCGGAAAGAACTTGGGCAGGAGCGATGCGGCGATCAGCACGGCTTTATAGCCGGCGATGTTGTTCTGGGACGACAGCGCGTCCATCGATTGCGCGCGCGTGATGCGCGGAATCGTTTCCATCGCAAACGCGGTCGCGCCCGAAGCGGCCAAGCGCGCGACGTAGGCGGCGTCGCCGAGCGGTTGCAAGAACCCGACGACGGCCGCACCCTTGCGCATTGCGGCGAGCACTGCGTCGCTGGGACGTCCGACGCATGCGACGACATCGGCATCGGAAAGCAGTGCGGCCGGGTCGTCGACGATCGACGCACCGGCCTTTTCGTAGAATTCGTCGGGGAATGCGGCGCGTTCGCCCGCACCGCGCTGCACCCTCACGGCGACGCCGGCCTTCACCAGCTTGGCGACCGTCTCGGGGACGAGCGCGACGCGGCGTTCGTCGGATGCGTTCTCGCGTGGGACGGCAACGTTCATAGCGCGGGGCTTACGGAACGGGTCGGGGGACTCCTACGGCCAGAGTGTGGACTCGAGCAGCACGACGAAGGCCAGCGCGCCGGTCAGGTGCGCGAGCATCGGTTGGCTAAAGCGTCGCATCTCCAGCGCAACGATAACTGCGTCGCCCAGCGCCAAAACGACGCCGAGGATTGCGATAACGATCAGTTCGGGCCGATCGCGTCGCATCGCGGCGGCGGCCAGGATTCCCGCGACGACGATGTCGCGCAGTCCGGTCGCGCGCACGAACGGAAAGCCGCGCGCCCCGATGGGGAGCCCGTAAAGTTCGGCAAGCTTGCGCGGTGCGATCATCGCCAGCAAGCCGATCGCCGCGGTGCAGGCGGCTAGAACCCACCCGAGTCCGGGAGCGATACCGTGCGCGATCACGTGAGGCCGATTCGATTGCGCAGCACGCCGATGCGTTCGATTTCGACGGCCATTTCGGTGCCGTCGTGCAAAAATTCGGGAGGCGTACGCGCGAAGCCCACACCGTCGGGCGTCCCGGTCGCTATCACGTCGCCGGGTAGCAGCGTCATTCCCTTGCTTAACTCGGCGATCAAACGCGGAATCGTAAAGATCATATCGGCCGTCGAGCCGTTCTGCTTGCGCACGCCGTCGATCGTTATGCCGATCGCCAGGTTCTGGGGGTCCTGCACCTCGTCGGCGCTGACGATCGCCGGCCCGATCGGACAGGTATCGTCCAAAGACTTTCCCTTGAACCATTGAACGTGCGCGCGTTGAAGATCGCGAGCGGTCACGTCGTTGACGCACGTGTAACCGAAGACGACGCCGAACGCTTCCCCGGGCGCGACATCCTTGCAGCGCGTGCCGATCACGATGCCCAGTTCGGCCTCGAAGTCGTACTCCGAGGACACGCGGCCTTGCAGGTGCAGAACCGCGTCGGGATCGGCGATCGCCGTCGGCGCTTTGGTAAAGAAGGTGGGAACGTCGGGGAGCTTGAGCTCCCGGCCGGCCGCGCGTGCGCCTTCCTTGGCGTGTGCCAGGTAATTGCGGCCCACACAGAAGACGTTGCGTTGTGGAAGTACCGGCGCGGCCAATCGCAGGCCGGCGAGCGAAAGCGTTCGATCGCTGTGATACGCGGCCCGCTCTCGCGGCGCCAACGCGATGTACTCGCGCATGCTGGAAACTTCGATGACGCGTACGTTGTCGCCGTCGACGAAACCCGGTCGAACGGCGTGGTCCGCGTCGTAATACGACAGATAGCGCACTTACGGCGTGTGCTTGGGCGCCGGCGGTTTGCCGGTAATCTGCTGCAGGCCGGGCAGCGGGTCGGGGGCGCGCTTGTTGGCCAGATCCATCATCTGCAGCGCCGCGCCCTGCTGGGTTCCCCAGTTGCCGCCGGCTTTGACCAAGCTCACGTGGCGTGCGATCATGTGATTTTTTGGATTGTAGTCGAACGTGACGCGGTAGAGACCCACCACGGCCGTGCCGTCGGGATGGCGGATCCACATCTGCAGGACGTCGCCGTAGGTGTGCGCGTTGTAGAGGGTGTCGACGCTGTCCTTGCCGGATTTCACGCGCACGACTTGGCCCTTTGCGTTCACTTCGACGACGAACTCGGTGTGGAGCTTCTTGGTCGGCAATTGTGGCGTCGGCAGCGGAATGGGCTTGGGCTTGCTCGCCGCCAATGCCGGAGCGGTCAACGTTAGGCTCAGCAAGACGAGCGCGAGGGCTCGTGCGAATGCAATCTTCATAAATCCTCGGCGTGTCGTATACGCGGCTTTGAGAGCGCGACCTGCAACGCGAAGGCCCCGCATGAAGGGACCGTCGAAGGGCGCTGTCTCGTGAAACGTTCTTTTCGCCTGGCATGTTGCGCGCTGGTCATGCTGCTGGCCGCCGTGCGTCCGGTACATGCCGGCCGGGCGATACTCGATCCCCACACCCTAGACGCGTATTTTTCCCTTTTTGCTGCCGATTCAAACGTGCCGTGGAAGCCGACCACGATACGCTTGGAAACGTCGACGGCCACTGCGGTCGACTTCGCAGCGTATGCGATCGATGCGGCCGATGTCGTGACCGCGGGTTCGTCGGCACGTGCGCGTGCGATCGATACGCGGCATCTGCATCCGGTCGCGACCTGGCGGTTCGCGCCGCAGGGGGGTTATCAATTCCAATCGTCCGACGTCAACGTACCGTTGGGGAAACGCGAAGGCTTCTTCGTGATCGAAGCGCGGCGCGGAGCGGTCGCCGAGCAAGTGTGGATCGATCGCACGCGGATCGGCCTGATCAGCCAGACCGCTCCCAACGCCCTGCTCGTGTACGTCACCGATTTAGGTACCGGGCGCGCCCTGGCGCACGCGCGCGTGCAGTTCGTCGTCGGAACCTCCTTTGTCACCCGTTACACCGACGCGCGCGGCATCGTGCGCTGGAAAGACGCGCGGCGGCCGATCTTTGCGTTGGCGCAATGGGGGAACAGCCAAGCGTTCCTTTCGTTTGTCCCGCAAGCGCCGCTGCCGTCCAAGATCGTGGGCATTCGGGCGGATTCGGCGGTCGCGCGCGCCGGCGACGTTCTGCATCTGGTCGGCTTTGCGCGTACGCGTATCGGCAACGCGCTGCGTCCGTCAACGGGCAGCGCGTCGATCTCGATGCGATTGGGCGCGACGCCGATCGCGCAGAAATCCGTAAAGCTCGACGAGGCCGGCGCATTTGCGGCCAGCATCGAAATCCCATCGAATGTCAAAGCCGGTGAGTACGCGGTGCTCGCGCAAGTCGACGGCGCCGCCGGCGGCGCGGTCGTGCGCGTCGATGCCGAGGCGGACGGCCTCGCGCTTTCGGCAACGCCGCATTGCAACGGCGTGTGCGATCCCAACGGCGACGTGCCGGTGGTCGTGCGCGCGCTGCGTGGCGGGCGCGGCGTCCCCGGTGTGAACGTCCGCGTCGTCGTCGTGCGCTCGCCGCACGTCTTCGACGACGATGCGTCGGGCGTGCCCCCCTGGGGAATCACGCCGTGGCTCGACGTCGCAGCCACGACCGGCGGCGACGGCAGCGCGACCGTTGCGATCCCGCATCCGACCGACGGTTTGGCCTCGACCTATGGTGTGACCGTAGAGGGAGCGGGCGCCACGGCCGAAACGCGCGTCGTCGTTCCGACGTCGACGCTGGCCCTGCAGTTGCGGCTCGACCGAGCTAGTGCCGCGCCGGAGACGCCGATCGGCTTCACGCTGCAAGCCGTCAACGTCGTTACCCAGCGGCCGGTGCCCAACCTCGCCGCATCGATAACGGTGACGCATGGTGGCGGTGGCTCGACGCTTTCGGTCGTTACCGATGCGTCGGGCGTCGCGCGCGGAAGTCTCCCCGCGCCGTCGCTCGGGACGAGCCTGGTGGTCGCGCGAGCATCGCTGGCCGGCGCGGACGCCTCCGACGCCGCGCAGGTGCAGATTCTTCCGCAATCGCAGACGACCGTCGCGACCGACACCAGCGCCGTCGTGCACGTGACGCCGGACCGCGCTGCGTATCGCAACGGGGAAACGGCGCGGTTCGATGCCGGCGATGCCGGATCGGTCGGCGACGCCCTTATGACCCTGCTGTGTTCGGCGGGGATCGCGACGTCGGTGGTCCGCAGCGATGCCGGAACTGCGAGCGCAACCTTCAAGATCGAGCCGGCCCCGGGCGATATGTCGGTCGCCGGAGCGTTCGTGCGCGACGGCGCCATCGAATGGAACCTCGCGCCGCTGACCGTCGAGGCGCCGGGCCGGCCCGCGACGCTCGCGGTTCACCTCGACCGCTCGGCCTACGCCCCCGGCGCGACCGCCGAGTTAGCGTTCGACGACGATACGGATGCGACGATCGTGCTGCGTTTGAGCCGCGGGACGCCATCGGGATCGGCGCGCTTCGAAACGTTGCCCGGCCTCTTGGCCTTCGGCGTTGCCGCGACGCAGAATAGCGCGCCGTCGGTCCCCAACTGGCACCCGTCGATCGATTCGGCCGGGCGATCGCAGAGCGTCGGCTTTGCCGTTCGCGACGGCGCGCTCCCCGAGCCGTCGCTGGCCGAGTCGGACACGCGCGCGGTCTACTGGAAGGTGCTGCGCCGCAGCCGGGAAGCGATCTCGATTCCGCTGCCGCAGGTGCGGGGCACGTACACGCTTTCGATCCTGCAGATCGGCGACGATGGACGAATCGCCGCGGCGTCGTCGAACGTTACCGTGCGATGAGCGCCGCTCCCGCACGACAATCCGCGACCCTGATGCTGCTGGATACCTACGGCCTGGTCTACCGGGCATTTTTCGCGATGCCGCCGCTGTCGACAAGCGCCGGTTTGTCGATCAACGCCGCTTTGGGTTTCGTCAACATGCTGGCGCGTCTGATCGCTACGGAAAACCCGACTCACCTCATCGCCGCGTTCGATAAGGGCATGCCCGCCGCGCGCGTGGCACTCTATCCCCAATACAAAGCGCAGCGTTCGACGATGCCCGAGGAACTGCGCCCGCAGTTCGCGCTGGTGCGACGCATCCTGCACGCATACAACGTTCCGATCGCCGAGATCGAAGGTCAGGAAGCCGACGACGTGATCGCGACGCTGGCGCATCGCGCGTACGATGCCGATCAGCAGGTGACGATCGTCACCGGCGATCTGGACTTGCTGCAGATCGTCGACGATCGCACCACGGTCTTGCGAACCAAGCGCGGCATCACCGATCTCGAGCGCTTCGATCCGGCCGCGGTGCGCGAGCGGTTCGCGCTCGAGCCCGCGCAGTTGGTCGACTATCGCGGACTCAAAGGCGACCCGTCGGATAACCTGCCGGGCGTTCCCGGCGTTGGCGAAAAAACCGCCTCCAAATTGATTCAAGTGGCCGGGTCGCTCGACAACTTGCTGGCCCATCCAGAACTTGCTGGAACGCCCAAACTGCAAGCGTTGATCGAAACCTACGGCGCGCAAGCCGCGGTTTGCCGCGACGTCTCGATCATTCGCCGCGATCTGGACGTCGCACTGGATTGGGACGCGGCGCGCTACGTCCCGCCCGACAACGACGCGCTCTACCACCTCTACAGCGAGTTGGAGTTCAAAGGACTGCTCGCCAAGCTGCAGCCGCCCAGCGACATGCCGCTGTTCGCGGCGCCGCCGGCGGTGCGCGGAACGTATCGATCGTTCGTCGCGGCGGTCGACCCGCCGGAGTTCGAGGAGTTGGCCCAGGCGCTGCGCGCGCTGGGTCGAGGAGAGCGGGCGGCGCTGGTCGCCGGCGACGATACGATCGGCATTTCGGGTGAGAGCGGAACGGGGATCTCGTTGGGCGCGGCGGCCTTGGCGCATGCCAACGTGCGCGCGGCGTTCGAAACGCTCTGGAACGGGCCGACCCGCGTGAGTGCCTACGATGCCAAGAAGGTGTCGCGGGCGTTGGCCCGCCACGGGCTACCGATTCGCCCGGTCGACGACGACCCGATGCTGGCCGCGCATCTGCTCGATCCCGGCGCGTCGTTCGTTTCGATCGACGCGACGGCGCGTGCGCATCTGGGCATCGCCGCCGGCGAGGATCCGGCCGCGCAAGCCGACGCCGCTTTCCAATTGCTCCGGCCGCTGCGAACCGAACTGGCGGCGCGCGATCAGATCGGGCTCTACGAAGAGGTCGAGGTGCCGTTGGCACCGCTGTTGGCCAAGATGGAACGGGTCGGCATCGCGATCGATCCCAGCGAGTTAGCAACGCTGGCTGTCGAAATCGACGCGGCGATCGCACGGCTGCAGCAGCATATCTTCGACTTCGCCGGCGAAACGTTCAACATCGGATCGCCGCTGCAGCTGGGCAACGTGCTCTTCGGACGCCTGCAAATTCCGGGCGGAAAAAAGAACAAGACGGGCTGGGCGACCGGCGTCGAGGTACTGGCGGGATTGGCGCGCGAGTATCCCATCTGCGCGCTGGTGCTGGAATGGCGCGAGGTGACCAAGCTCAAGAACACCTACGTTGACGTGATCCCGACGCTCGTCGATGCCGACGGGCGACTGCGCACGGAGTTCAATCAGACCGCGACGGCGACCGGGCGGTTGTCGAGCACTAATCCGAATCTCCAAAACGTGCCGGTGCGCGGTGAGTTAGGGCGTCGGATTCGGCGCGCCTTCGTCGCGCGCGACGCCGAGCACGTTTTGCTGGCCGCCGATTACAGCCAGATCGAACTGCGCATCATGGCGCACCTCTCCGGCGACGAAGCGATGCGCCGAGCGTTCGAAGAGGGGCAAGACATTCACGATTTTACCGCGCGGCAGATCTTCAACGTTCCGGCCGGCTCGCAGGTCGACGGTAACCAGCGACGGATGGCCAAATCGGTCAACTTCGGATTACTGTACGGCATGTCGGACTTTGGGCTCGCGCAGCGTTTGGAGATCGGCCGAGCCGAAGCCAAGGAGATCACCGTCGCCTATTTCGCGCGCTTCCCATCGGTGCGGGCGTATATCGAACGCACGCTCGAAGAAGCGCGCGTCAACGGCTACGTCGCGACGATCCTCGGGCGGCGGCGGTACATGCCCGGTCTGACCTCGGGCAACTACATGCTGCGCGCGGCTGCCGAACGTGAGGCGACCAACGCGCCCCTGCAAGGCAGCGCCGCCGACTTGATGAAGCTGGCGATGGTGCGCGCGGACCGCGAGATCGAGAAGACGGGGCTCGATGCGTCGATGCTGCTGCAGATCCACGACGAGTTGATCTTCGAAGTACCGCGCGCGCAGCTGCATGCGACCGCGCACGCCGTACGCGATGCGATGGAGGGAGCGATGACGCTGAGCGTCCCGCTGGAAGTAACGATGAAGACCGGGGCCAATTGGTACGACGTGAAGCCGCTCGACGATGTGTAGTCAAACGGTGGCGTTGGCGTTGGCGCTCATCGTCTCGCCCGGCCCGCAGCCGACGCCGCAGCAACTGCCGACGATAACCGTCGCCGCGCCGCGCGCGATGCTGACGCTGCAAATCGCGCGCACGCCGGCTCAGCAGGAAGCCGGGTTGATGTGGGTGACCGCGTTGGCCCCGCACGCCGGCATGCTCTTCGTGTTTCCATCGGATCAGCCGCTATCGTTCTGGATGAAAAACACGCTGATTCCGCTGGACATGGTCTTCGTCGGTGCCGACGGACGCGTGCGCAAGGTTTTTGCCGACGTGCCGGTCGTCGATTCGGCGCTGGCCGATGACCGCATCCCGCTGGAGATCGCCTCGGGTCGATACGTGATCGAGCTGCCCGCCGGCGAAGCCGCCGCCGATGGAATCGTCAGCGGCACCCCGCTTCGAATTGGCGCTTTTTTGACCGGCGATGCCCGAACTTCCTGAGGTCGAAACGATCGCGCGCGGACTCGCCGCAAGCGTGCTGGGAAAGACGATCGAGCGGGTCGACGTCAGGCTTCCGCGCGTCGTTGCGGCCCCGGTGGTTCGATTCAAGCGAGCGCTAGTCGGACAACGTATTCTCGGCGCCGGTCGTCGCGGGAAATACGTCGTTTTGAGATTGGATTCCGGCCGGCGCTTGGTGGTGAGCCTGCGGATGACCGGCCGACTCATCGTCGGCCGTCCTTCCGAGCCGTTGCCCAAGGCCGCCCACGTCGTGTTGGAGTTTTCGGATTCGACTCGCCTCGCGTTTGCCGACGTCCGAACCTTTGGCCGAATGCGCCTCGTAGAGCCGGACGAGGCCTGGGATGCCGATTTGGGTCCCGAGCCGCTGGAAAAGGCCTTTACTCCGCAGGCCTTTATCGGTATGCTGTCCGGGCGGACGACGCCCATCAAGGCGTTGCTCCTCGATCAGCGGCGCATCGCGGGCATCGGAAACATCTATGCATGCGAGGCGTTGTGGGAGGCCCGGATTCGTCCGGATCGTCCCGCGGGAAAGCTGACCGGCCCGGCGATTCGCCGGCTGCACGACGCGATCGTCGGCGTGCTCACCCGCGCGATCGATATGCGCGGCTCGAGCATCGACGACTACGTCGATGCGGCAGGCTTGCCGGGCGGGTTTCAAAACGTGCTTTCGGTCTACGGCCGCCTCGGCCGCCCGTGCGTGCGTTGCGAACGTCCGATCGTGCGCACGGTGCTCGGTCAACGCGGAACCTGGTGGTGTCGAGGATGTCAACGATGAACGCGCGGCGGTCGCAAATACGAATATATGTAAGGTAGGAACCACAACATCTCTACGCTTGAAATCTCCCCTCCCGGGCACGGGCCCGAACCCGAAGAAGATCAACTCGCATTCGAACAGCGCCTCTATGAAGAGTCGCTTAAAGTTTTGGACGAGGGCCAAGTCCTCGTCGGCGTGATCGTCCAAAAGGACAAGGACGAGTTGCTCGTCGATGTCGGCGGCAAGTCCGAAGGCGTCCTCCCCTTCCGCGAGTTGTCACTCGCGATCGAGCCGAAAGAACTCAAAGTCGGCGATACCCTCGAAGTCATGATCCATCGCATCGACGAGATGGACGGAACGCTGTTCCTTTCAGAACGTCGCGCGCGCGCGCTCAAGACTTGGGAAAAGGTCATCGGCGCTCACGACAACGACGAAGTGATCGAAGCCACCGTGACGCAAGTCGTCAAGGGCGGCGTGCTGGTCGACCTGGGCATGCGCGGCTTCGTGCCGGCATCGCAGATCCGTCGCCAGCCGGTCGGAAACCTCGACGAACTCGTCGGTCAGCGTCTGCGTCTTAAAGTGATCGACCTCGATCACAAGCGCCACCGCGTCGTACTCTCGCAGCGCCTCGTGCTCGAAGAAGAGCTCCAGCAAAAGAAGCAAGAGCTGCTCGACACGATGGAGATCGGTCAGATCCGCGAAGGCATGGTCGTCCGGCTCGCCGATTTCGGCGCGTTCGTCGACCTAGGCGGCATCGACGGCCTGATCCACAACAGCGAACTCTCCTACGCGCGCATCAAGCACCCGTCGGAAGTCGTGAAGATCGGCGATATCGTTCAAGTCGAAATCATGAAGTTCGATGCCGAAGCCAAGAAGGTCAGCCTGTCGCTCAAGCACGCGCTGCCCGATCCTTGGGATCAGTTCTCGGACAAGCTGTTCGAGACCAATCAGGTCGTCGCGCAGGTCGTCAAGACGACGCCCAACTATCTGCTCGTCGAAATCGTTCCGGGAATCCTCGCGATGGTTCCCAAGGGCGAGTTCGACGGTTCGGTTCAGTATAATCCCGGACAAGACGTCGACGTTACGCTGTTGACGATCAACCATCAGACGCGCCGCATCACCGCGTCGATCCAGCACGTCGCCGACGTTCCGCTCGAAGAGATCGAGCAGTACGTTGCCGAGGTCCCCGAAGTGGTCGACGCACCGATCGTCGAGGCCGAGCTCGAAGCCGAAGTCGAGCCCGAAGCCGAACCGATCGAGCAAGCCGTCGAAGAAGCTCCAGACAACACGCCGGAATCCTTCGACGCCGAATAGTCGCCCCATGAGGATCGGGCTGACGGGCGGCATTGGGAGCGGGAAGAGCGAGGTCGCCAAGGTGTTCGAACGTCTGGGCGCGCTCGTCATCGACACGGACCTGTTGGCACGCGAGGCCGTCGCGCCGGGGAGCGACGGCCTCGCGGAAATCGCCCGCTTGTGGCCGCAGCTCGTGCGCGGCGGTGCCTTGGATCGAGCGGCGATGGCCGAGGTCGTCTTCGCCGATTCCAACGCGCGCGAGCTTCTCAACGGCATCGTCCACCCGTACGTTCGGCGGCTGGCCGCGCAACGCGAGCGGGACGCCAAGCCCGGACAGCCGGTCGTGCAGGTCGTGCCGTTGCTGTTCGAGACCGAGCTGTACCGGACGATGGATCGCAACGTCGTCGTGGTCGCGCCCGACGAGCAACGGATCGCGCGCGCGATGCGGCGCGACGGGAGCGACGAAGCGCGCGTCCGCGCGCGTATGGCCGCGCAGATCGATCCCCAGCGCGCGCGCGCGCTCGCCGACTATACGATCGAGAACGACGGGGACCTCGCGCTGCTGCACGAGCGCGCCACCGCCGTCTACGAAAAATTAGCAGGCTACTAGTGAAACGACGCTAGCGATACTTTCGCCCCCAGGATCAGGGCGACGTCGTAGAAGAGTTGGTTGGCGATCTTGTGGTACGAGGCGTCGTCCGGTTCGCCGTACTTGGCATCGATGTCGACCATCACTTGATCGTGCACCCTGTGCGAGACGAGTTTATCGAGCATCAGCCCCGTCCAAAAAGTGCCGTCGCCGGCCGTTCCGGCCTGAACCAGCGCGACGGCAACGTCGTGGTCGCTCAGCGTGGCCGCGGGCGGAAACGTGAGATTGTCTTTGCCCGCGCGCGCCCACGCGTCGTTGACCGTATAGTCGAAGGTCTTAATGAAGCGATTGATGGCATCCGCTCCATACTGGCCCTGGAGTTTCTTGACCTCGGCGGTGACGGTATTGGTGCCGGCGAGCGTGTTGAGCGTCCGCACGCTCGAGAAGTTGCCCGGCGTTCCGCCGATGGCCAGGAGTTCGGCGGTGACGTCGCCGATCGGCGGGCCGCCGTAGATCGGTCCGCCGTAGCGATTGGTCACCGGCGTCGTGGCGCCCACGGAGGCAAGCGGCGATAGAAGCATCGCTGCGGCCGCGATCGCTGCCAGCAAGCGAGCGGAAGATCGTAGAACGTTCATACCAACCGTATTCCCGTTTCCGACGCCGCCAAGCCGCCGATTACCCGCCGTTGCGTAGAGCCCGCCCGGGGCGCGCGTCGGTGAACGCGCCGTCGGCAAAGACGGTCCGACCGTTGACGTAGACGCGCTCGATGCCCGCCGGGAAGGCGTAGGGGCGCTCGTAGGTCGCGGTGTCGCGAATCGTGTCGGGACCAAACAGCACGAGATCGGCATATTTTTCCACCGCGATCTCGCCGCGATCGCGCAGGCCGAAGATCGTAGCCGGAAGCGACGTCATGCGGCGAACGGCCTCTTCGAGCGAGAGCGTCGGGCGACCGCGCACGAAGCGTCCGAAGACGCGCGGGAACGTTCCAAACGTGCGCGGATGCGGTACGCCGCGCGCGGTCGGACCATCCAACGCCCGCACCGAGGCGTCCGAACCGATACAGGTAAAACCCGCCGAGAGCACCGCCGCCACGTCGTCCTCGTTCATCGAAAAAAACATCGCGCCAACCTCCAGCGATTCTTCGGCCAAGAGTCGAATCGCCGCGCGCGCCGGCGAGAGCCGCCAGCGACCCGCCAGTTCGTCGACGCGCAGTCCGCAGACGTCCGCGTTGGCATCGCTGCCGACCTGGGTGATCAGCATATCGTGCCACTGGTCCGCCCGCGCGAGTTCCAGCTCGAGCGCTAGCACGGCCGCGTATTGCGGATCCCGCAGACGCTGCCGCGTGGCTTGCGTTCCGCCGGCGCGCGCGTGCACGGGCAAGATCGTCGCGAGTTCGGTCCACGACGCGACGTAGGGATAAACGTCGGCAAACGCCGCCACGCCGCGCTCGCGCGCCCGTTCGATCGACGCGAGCGTCTGATGTACCTTGCCCCAGTTGCGCGGATATTGCGCCTTGTGGTGGGAGCATTGCACCGCGACTTGCGCGCTCTCGCCGATCTCGAGCGCTTCGTCGATTGCGGCGAAGAGGTCGTCGGCTTCGCTGCGCACGTGCGATGCGTACCGCGGTGCGCCGCCCGCTCGCGCCGCCGCGGCGAGCTCGATCAACTCGGCGGTATCGGCGTAGCGACCCGGCACGTAGATCAAGCCGGACGAAGCGCCAAGGGCGCCTTGCTCGCATGCCGCGCGCACTAGCGCGGCTTGCGCGAGCAGTTCTGCGGCCTCGAGTTTGCGGTCGCTTTCTCCGGCGATGGCGCGCCGCGTCGTTCCCAAACCGACCAGCGTCGCAACGTTGAGCGCGACGCCGTTGCGTTCGACCGCGGCGAAAAACTCGTCGAGCGTCGACCACGTTACGTCGAGACCGTAGTGACGTGCGTGGCGCTCGATCGGCGTGCGCGCGTCACCGATCAGCGGAAACGGAGAAATGCCGCAGTTCCCGCCTATCTCGGTGGTCACGCCTTGCGCGATCTTTCCGTCGCATCGCGGAAGGACCAGCCACAATTCGTCGGAGTGGGAATGCACGTCGATAAATCCGGGCGATAGTACCTTCCCGCGCGCGTCGACGCGCGTGAGGGCCTCGCGATCGTGCAGATCGCCGATGAGCGCGATACGGTCGTCGGCAACTGCGACATCGGTAGTATAGCCCGGGGCGCCGGTACCATCGACGACGGTGGCATTTTCGAAAATAGTTGCGAGCATCTGTGAGCGTCCTGGGGTTTAGCAAGCGGTCGGGTGGGTAATTCGTCGAGGTCACATTCTCACTCGAGGTAGTATCACATGGCAGTTCAAGATCCGGCCGAAACTCCCAGCACCGGCATGACCGTCCGTGAGGCGGGGCGTCGCGGCGGCGAGCGCGTGAAGGCCAAATATGGTTCGGAGTTCTACGAGGCGATCGGCCGCAAAGGCGGCGAGGCCACCAAGAGCAAGTACGGGGCCTCGTTCTACGAGGTGATCGGTCAAAAGGGCGGCCAAAAACGCAAGGGAACGGCCTAGGCTTTCGTTATGGCACGAGCTCCGAAGGTTCCGCCGAAACCGCCCGGCGGTGAGATGTCGGTTCGCGAGGCCGGGAAAAAGGGCGGCACGAAAGTGCGCGACCAATATGGGGCCGCGTTTTACGAAGAGATCGGACGCAAGGGCGGGCAAGCGACGCGCGACCGTCACGGCGTCGAGTTCTACGAAACGATCGGCCAAAAAGGCGGCAAGGTCGTCAAAGACAAGTACGGCTCGGATTTCTACGAAGAGATCGGCCACAAGGGCGGTCAAAAGGTTAAGCAGTTGATTGCCGAGGCGAAAAAAACCGCCGCCGAAAAAGCCGACAAAGACAAAGGCAAGTAAAGCCGGCCCCGGCGGTTCACGGCACGCCGACGGCGCCGTCGATCTTCCCGATCTTGATATCTTGGGTATCGACGTTCACGACCACGTGATCGACGTCGAGCGTTTGACCCCCGGTGTGAAAGTACGCCGGGTGATCGAGCTTGAGCAGATGCGTCGAGTTGGTCCAGACGATCGAGTCCGTGTCGAAGGATCGCGGCGCGTTGCCTTGCAGTGCCGTGACGTGCACCAATCCCGTGGCCGTGAAATCCAACGTTATCGTATTGACGCTCACCTGACGCGCGGAGATTTCCAGGTAGGGCTTCCCCTTGCGAAAGATGATGCCGTTATGGATTCCGGTGATGGTCCCCGAGCTTTGATCGGGCGTCATCTGCGCGCTGTCGAAATCCAGCGACCACGATTTGTTGTTGAGGCGATGGTTGACGAACTTTCCGCCGTGCATGACGATCGGCAGTTGCAGCGGCGCGTGGAGCGGCATTCCTTTTCCCGCCAAAAGCACGCCCACGACGAAAACGATCGCTACGGCCACGCACGCGAGGACCGCGACGCGCGTCCATACGACCTTATGCGACACGGCGCCACCGTGGGACGACCAGCACGAAGTACAGAGCCGCCAGCGCCAGCGCGACCGGCGTAGGACCGAAATGCGCGAACGGCGATCCGGGCGGCGAGCCGACCATTCCCGTCACGATCGTCTGCGTATCCAGCGCGCCGCGCGCGACGTAGCGTCCGTCGGGCGCGATGATGCCCGAAATGCCCGTCGCCGCCGCGCGCACGACCCACACGCCGTTTTCGATCGCGCGCAGTTGCGCGATTTGGGCGTGTTGGTAGGGGCCGGCGGTATCGCCGAACCACGCGTCGTCGGTGCTGACGACGAGCAGTTGGGCGCCGGCGCGCACCTGCGCGTAGGCGAGATCGGCGAACGCCGATTCCCAGCAGATCAGCGGAGCGAAGCGCAATCTGCCGGTTGGAAAGACCGCATCGACACGGCCCGCGGCGAAATTCCCGCCCATCGATTTGACGTATGGCAGATATCCGAGGACGCTCGGCAGGGGAACCGTTTCGGCGAACGGCACGAGGGCGCGTTTGTAGTACAGCGATGGCGGCGAGCCGGCCGCGCCGAACACGTAGATGGCGTTGTGCCAGCGCCGGTCGGACGTGTCTTGCGCGCCCACGACCAGCGTGGTCCTCAGGGTGCCGGCGAGTCGTTGCAGCGAGGCGACCGTCGCGTAGTCTTCGTTGAGCGGCTCGGCCACGACGGTCTCCGGCCAAACGATCAGTTGCGGACGAAACGTCCGCAGGGTGCGCGTCATCCGCACGTAGCGGTCGATGCCCGCGGCGACTTGACCGGGCTGAAACTTGAGCGATTGGCGGATGTTTCCCTGGACGGCGGCGACGCGCATCGTGGGCGCGGCGGCGTGACGTGCGGGCCACCACGCAAAGCACGCGATCCAGGCCAGCACGATCGCGCCGACGGTCGTCGCCAGCGGCGTTGCCGTTCGTCGCGCGATGGCGTCGGCCAAATACGCGCCGACCGCGCAGAGCACGAACGTGATGCCGTACGTGCCGATATATGCGGCGAAAATTGCCAACGGCGTCTGCGCCTGCGTGTAGCCTAACTGCGCGAACGGCGCGCCGATCGGGCCAATCGATCGTAGCCAGTCCGCTGCGGTGAACGCGGCGGCTGCGGCCAGGGGAGCGGCCCACGCAGGCGCGCGTGCGAACGCAATCGCAGTTGCCATGCCGGCCACCGCAAAGAAGAACCCTTCGATGAGCGCGGGGCCGATGACCAAGATCGGCGCGAGCGCTCCCAAGTAGCTGCCTGCGGTATATCCGAACCACGAGAACGTAATTCCGAAGAAGATCGCGCCGCCGAACCAACCGAGCCAGAAGGCGCGATTCCAGGAAGCGCCTTTCCAGGCAAAGAACAGCGCCGCCGTCCCGAACGGCGCGAGCCACACGGCGTCGAACTTGGGAAAGGCGAGGGCCAGGGCCACGCCGCCGAGCGCGGCCAGGGCCGCATCGCGCAGGAGCACCGAGGTACTGATGGTTCGCAAACTCGCTCTTTTCTTCATCGTCACCGCGATAATCGTGAGTGCCTGCGGACGTCAGGTCACGCCCGATCGCGCTGGGACCACACCTTCGGGATTGAACCCCGGCTTCATGCAGATCAAGTTTCGCGTTCAGGCCCCGTTCGACTTCAGCAACTATCGCTACGTCATCGTCTTCAACACCAGCGGAACGGGAACCGCACCGTACGCAAACGGTGCGAATACGAACTATCTCAATTATTCGTTCGAGTTTATCGTCGGCGGTACGGGCGGCGTGCTGGGCGGCCCCGCGCTCTACGAGTTCTACAATCAAACGGTCGGCGGCGGCCATACGGTACCGCAACCGGTGCAGATCCCGTATTCACCGGGCACGCAGTTGATCTTCAATCCCAACAGCAACGGTCAGAACACCGAGTTTTCGATCATCTTCGACCGAGCGCTGCTATACGGCATTCCTTTGACCCCGTCGCCCGCGCCAACGACCGCGCCGACGCAAGGCGTGACGCCCACGCCCGTTCCAACGACGACCCCGATTCCCGGGACGCCGGGTCCTCAGCCCACGACCGCCACGCAAAGCATTTGGTATTACAACTTCTTCACCGCCCAGCAAAATGGAACGCAGCTCATCCCGTTGGATGCGTTGGGCAACAACGGCGTCAACGATGTCACGTTCGGGCCGGGCAACTCGCTCGATACGCAAGCATCGTTCGATATCACCTATACCGTCCCGGCGGCGGGGGTTCCAAGTGGGGCCACACCGTCGACCACCCTGACCGGCAGCGAAATCTCCAACGCGCCGTAGCGCGGGAGCAATCGCTATTGGCCGAAGTTCGAGGGGATGAGCGAACCGGCCGCGCCGCCGATCGCAAATCCGGTCGAGTGCGACGGGAACGCGAGCAGGTCGAGCACGACGTTGACCTGGCGCGAATCTTGGTTGTACTGGAGCTTGATATCGTAGCAGTCGCCGATGATCTTATCGATGTAGATGGCTTTGTTCTCGATGCGGCCGTGCATCGCCCAATCGACGTTGCCGATGAAGTTGACGTTGGTCTCGTAGCCCAAGGGCGTCGAAAATTGCACGTTGGTCGTGCCGAAGCCGCGGCCCTGACCGGGCCCCGGCGAGAACGCGCCGCCGATGATGACGATCGATCGCGACGTGGGCCGCGCGCTCAACTGGTACGTCACGGGCTGTGCCATCGCATTGAACTGCGTCGAAAAGCCCAACTGCAGCGAGTAGACGTCGCCGTTGAAAAATCGCAGGAGGTCCTGCGCGCCCTTGACGTTGGTGGTCGGCTGTTGATCCAAGAACTGGAACGGGACGAACGGCGGCCCGTTGTAGTTCGCTTCGTTGTAGGAAAGCGAATTGATCACGTGCTGCCCGATCGGGGTCGAGAGGCTCATCGTTTGATTGATGATGGCTTTGAGGTCGCCGGTCCCGTAGGCGAATTGGTCGACGCGAAGGTTGGCCTGGAAATCGCTGTTGAAAACCTTGTAGAGCGCGGGCCCCACGACAAAGCCAAGGTCGGCGCGCGACGTGTTGAACGCGTTCGCCGGCTCGGAGTAATCGCCGATCGTAAACTGCGACGTGATCGGGATCCCGGCGTGCGGGAAGAACTTGTAAGGGCGGACCTGGAGTTCGGGCAGTTTGTCGATGCCCGACGGCGTCTGCGAGAACGATTTGTCGAACGTGAGCAAGTAGTCGACCGCGCTGGTCGAGTAATGCGTCTGCGTCGTGACGTGCGCGCCCGCCGTACTTTGTTCGAAGCCGCCGAACGCCGACGAATTGCGCGTTAGCGAAACGTTCTCGCTCTGGCTCAGCTTGGGCGTCAGCGTGTTGGAATCGGTGAAGGTGAAGGCATCGCTGGAGGACTGCGTGCCGACGGCGTTTCGGTTGAAGCCGTAGTTTTGCGACGAATGCGCCGTGCTGTGCACGATGGAGGCGTTGAGCGACGTATTGGCCGGCACGGCCGTCAACGGTCCGTAGTTGCTGGTGTAGTTGAAGTTGAACGTTCCGCGCAGCGTCCTCGAAAAGTTTTCTTGGTCTTGCAACGTCAGGTTTGTCGTTTGCGTGTCGGTGCGCCGGTCGCGAATTTCGTAATAGTTGACGTTGGCCATGCGCCGGCCGTTCTTTTTGGAAAAGAACCCGACGTACCCTAAGCCCAGGCCGACCTTGGTGAAATATTCGACGCGATAGTAGCCGTAGTAGTATCGGTCCTTGCCGAATCCCAGTTTGGCTTTGACGTACGCGCCCTCGTATTGATCGTACCCCATCTCGGGAAAGATCGGCGGGCGTTGCGCTTCGTTTTGAATAGAGCGCAACGGGATCACGACGCGCGGCAGAAAGAACACCGCCGCCGCGCCCAACCACAAAATCACGCTGGTGATAACGATCTTGTCGCCCGGATAGTATTGAAAGGTCTTGCCGGTGAGGTGGTAGCCGCCGCGCTCGTTCTCGCAGGTGGTCACGTTGACGTTCTTGCCGTGGCCGACGCCGTCGGGGTCGGTGTGCATATCGACCGACTTGAAATGCACGAGGCCTTCTTCGAGCCCCTCGTTGCTGGTGCCGTTGGCGTTGACGATCTTGGAGGTTTGGTCGATCGTATCGAAGTCGATCTCATCGCCCTGCAAGATCGAATCCTTCGCGCGGTTGATAACGTAGGGATGGCCGGTGACCTTGATCGTGCGCGCGCCGTCGTAGTACGCCTTATCGCCGACCAGTTCGTCGTCGGAATAAAAGACGTGTACGTTGCCCAGGGCGTAGCCGGGCTTGCCTTGCTGGGTGACGTTGAAGTCGTCGGAGTCCGAGAGTACCGCGACGTCGCCCGGACCCAAGGTCGGGGCGACGCTCGGCACCGCGGTGGGAGCCGGTGCGGCGTGGCCGGCCGGCGTGATGGGGGGCGGCGACTCCTCGCCGCGCACGAGAAAGATCGGGCCGACTGCGCCGGGACTGGGCGTCGGGGTCGGGACGGGCGGGGGCGTCACCGGCGACCCTTGGGGGCGCGGTGTCGCGTAGAGCTGCGCCGGGCCGTTGAGGACCGGCCCGAAGGAGGGCGTGGCAACCGGTGAGGCCGACGGCGAGGGCGTGTCGGTCGGCTCGACCTGCGCGACCTGGCGGACGGTCTGCGTGCGATAGCGCGAGCTTGCCGCGCAACTTTGCCCGCCGAGCAGGGAGAGCGCGCGCTGAGCCTGCAGCGAGTTTGCCGAGACCGCTGCCGTGCCCGGGATCGTGGCCGCGCAAAACAGCGCGAGGCAGAGGATCGCGCAAACGCCTCTGCGGGTCGTGGCGACGATCAATGTCGTTCTTCTAGCCAGAGCAGAACCACGCCGATCGACCCGATGACGACGTTGGGCATCCACGCCGCCAGGTAGGGATCGATCGCGCCGTTACGCCCGAACGCCGATGCGGCCGACATGAAGACAAAGTAAACGAGCAACATGAGAATCGCCAGGGCGGCGCTCAGCGCGCGGCCGCGCTTGCCGAAGAGCAGGGCCAGCGGTACCGCGATGAAGACGCCGATCACACAGGCGAAGGGCCACGCGACCTTATCGGCCAGGTTGATCTCCAGGCCGCCCAGCGTCGCACCGCCCTGACCCTGCATGCGCAACGTAGCGATTTGGTTGGACAGGGCTTTGGTCGACATCGTATAGGGATCGCTATTGACCGCGGAGGTAAACTGCGCGATGGTTTCGCCCAAGGGCAAGCCGATGAAGATCGGCTTGGGATCTTTGGTCTGCGTGGTCATGTAGCCGTCGGCATTGTATTGCGTGGTGACCGCATCGTGCAGCACCAAGTTGGGGCCCTGCACGGTTGCGGTCTTGGCTTGAATCGTGCGACTCCAATAGCCGTCGCGCCCGGGCTCGAAGAGTTGGACGCCGGTCATCGTCTTGTCGTCGGGCGTCACGCTAGTTACGTAGAAAACGTATCCGGTGTCGGCGTCCCTACGAAAGAACTGCGGCTCGACCGGGAGCGCGTCGGTGTGATAGATGATTTGGTAGAACGTGCGCGTCGACAGGTCGGTCGAAATTGGCGCGACGTATTCGTTCATCGCATACGTGATGCCGAACATCGCGACGCCGAAGAGGATCGGCGTGAGCACCAAGCGCCACAGCGCGACGCCCGAGGTTCGAATGGCGGTAATCTCGTTGTCGGCCATCAGGCGGCCCATCGCCAACAGCGATGCGAAGAGCGTTGCGAACGGAAACGCCATCGGGATGCATTGCGGCACGCGGAACAAGACGAAGCGCATGCCCAGAAAGAACGGCGCGTGCTTGTTGATGATGTAGTCGGCGGCGAGCAGGAAGATGTTGAGCGCCCAGAAGACCAAGTAGGCGCCGAACGCAAAAAAGAACGGCCCGATCATCTCGTTGAGCAAGTAACCGTCGAGTAGGGGCAGGCGCAACGTAAGAGCGCGAAAGCGCGGGAATGGACGCGTTTGGGTTACTGTGGCCACCGAGGGCGTTCCGTTAAGGGCTGTTGTAGGCGGTAAGAACGCGCGCTACGTACGCTTGCGTCTCCGCATACGGCGGTACGCCGTGATATTCGTCGACCGCGCCGGGGCCGGCGTTGTACGCGGCGACGGCTTTGGTGACGTTCTGATGGTACCGCGCGAGCAGGCCATGCAGATACGAGGTGCCGCACGCGACGTTCTCTTGCGGGTCGAACGGGTTACCGATGCCGCACCCAGCCGAGGTGCCGGGCATCAGTTGCATGAGTCCTTGGGCGCCCGCGCTGCTGATCGCGTTGGGATCTCCGGCCGATTCGGCCATCAAGATCGCGCGCACGAGGTTGCGGGAAACGCCTTGGGCATCGGCTTGCGCGGAGACCAGCGAGTCGATTTGCGCGGGATTGAGCGCGTGTGGCGCGTAGGGCAAATACCCTCCGCCGCTGCATCCGCAGACGAAGCTGAAGAGCACCATCGCTCCGAGCAGCCGTTTCATCGGGTCAAAGGTTCTTCGGCGGGGCGGATCGGCCTTGTCACCGACCTGGGGCCCGGTCTCTTAACGGGTCGGTTTAGCGGCGGCGGCGCGGCTTGGAGCGATAGACGACGCGCGGCTTGGGCGGCTCGATCGAGGCCTGTGGAAAGAGCGGATTGACCGAGCGCTCCAGGCGCTTGCCCAGGGT
>Ga0208357_1000863_pt1 | contig 23267 bp, 24 predicted proteins | sample NGESurdeep092012_6_FD_184487 | JGI IMG/M metagenome (GOLD analysis project Ga0208357, IMG submission 184487) | Arctic peat soil microbial communities from Barrow, Alaska - NGEE Surface sample F52-2 deep-092012 (SPAdes) | ecosystem: Environmental > Terrestrial > Soil > Wetlands > Peat ...
TTTTACGCCAACACCTGAGGCAGGAGCCCAGTGCGGTAGTTCCGCTCGCTGGGATCTGTGCGGGGGGCCGCCCGCAAGGGCGGTCCCTACCGCAAAAGATCCTCCTCGGCCCCGTCACGGTGGGTGGCGGGAAGCGACGCCTGTCTATAACCGGTGAACCCGGGAAGTGCCAGGCAGCCGAGAGGAAGTCGGAGGGGGTCATAGGTAGCAGACGACGGCGGTGGACTGCACAGCCCCGCCCGATGCGAAGGACCCCTGCTTCATCGATGCACGACGTTCGAAGCGAAGGGAGCCGGTCAGTGACCGAAGGTCTAGATCAGCCGGCCGCATCCGAAGCCCCGCAGGGAAGAAGTGCCGAACTTTCGGCCAGATCCATCAGCCGGGTCGAGGGTGTGGACGCGTTCCAAGCGCTCCAGCGCGTGCTCTACCGCAGTGCCAAGCAAGACCCGGAACGTCGATTCCACGCCCTCTACGACAAGCTCACCCGCCGTGACGTTATGTGGAGAGCATGGGTCAACGTTGCCACCAATCACGGCGCTCCCGGCATCGACGGCGTGTCCATCGCCTCGATCGAGGATGGGGGCGCAGAAGGAGTACGAGTCTTCCTCGACGATCTCGCCGCAGAGCTGGAAGCCGAGACGTATCGGCCGAAGCCGCTCCGGCGGGTGAACATCCCCAAGCCCGGGCAACCGGGCAAGCAAAGACCGCTCTCGATCCCGTGCGTTCGGGATCGTGTGGTGATGGCGGCGGCCAAGTCGATCCTGGAGCCGATATGGGAGGCGGACTTCCTTCCTTGTTCCTTCGGGTTCCGCCCGAAGCACTCGGCCCACCAGGCGCTTGAAGTCGTCCGCTCCACCGCCAACAAGGGAGCGGCCTTCGTGCTCGACGCCGACATCTCGGACTGCTTTGCTTCTTTGTCGTTCGACGCCATCATGGCCGAGGTGGCCAAACGGGTGTCGGACCGAAAGATGTTGAAGCTGATCCGGGCATGGCTTCGAGTGGGCGTGTTGGAGGACGGGGTGGTCACCGATCAGGTGACCGGCGCCCCGCAGGGCTCGCCCGTCTCCCCACTTCTGGCGAACATCGTCCTCCATGTGCTCGATGTGGCATGGAGCCGAGAAGGCCAGGGGCTCGGGACGCTCGTCAGGTACTGCGATGACTTTGTCGTGCTCGCTCCGACGAGGGCCAGGGCCATAGAGGCCAAGGCCCGGATCGAGGCGATCCTCGAACCGCTCGGGCTGCACTTGCATCCCGAAAAGACGAGGATCTCCGACCTTCGAAAGGGGCAGGAGGGCTTTGTCTTCTTGGGCTTCGAGCATCGGATGCGAGAGTCGAAGAAGTGGCGAGGTCATTGGTATCTCAACAGATGGCCGTCACCTCGGGCCATGGCCTCGATCAGGGCCAAGGTGAAAGAGCGGACGACCCGACGTTTTGCGAGCCTGCCGCTCGACGCAGTCGTCGACAACCTCAACCCCGTCTTGCGAGGGTGGGGGGCGTACTTTCGCTATGGGAACTCATCGCAGAAGTTCGCTGTCATCGACAGCTACGTCCATATGCGGCTGGCAATGCTGGCGAGTGACAAGTACGGGCTCCACGGTCGGAACTGGGCCACCCGGTTCACCCACGGGTGGGTTACCGACCTTGGGATCTACCGCCTCAGTGGGAGGGTGCGTTACCGGGCTGCGCAAGCCTGAGGTGAACGGTGCCGGAGAGCCGGATGAGTGGAGAACCTCATGTCCGGAGTCGATAGGGGGCGGTTGGCAGAGCTGCGGCTCCCCGGCCAGATGAGCGAGAAACCTGCGGGTCAGCGCTCGGCGTCGGGGGCTCGACCAAGGCCGAGCCAGCCGCCTACCTTACCTTCACTACCTGGTCAAGCATGAGATTGGTCGCCTGTTCGGCGACGGCTCGGAGCTCGTCGATGAGCCCGCGGAGTTTCCGGTCATTGCCGATCCACTGCTGATAGAGCTCGGCTTCCCGAGCGCTCAGTCGTCGGTTCACGGTCTTGCCGTCGACCTTCGCAGTCCACTGCCAATACGGCCCGTGCGGCTGTGGTGGATCGGCGTGGCAGCGGCAGTTGGACTTCCCGCAGTAGTTGAAGCGCGGCGCGACGCTGCCGGAGCGGATGAAACCGATCTCGGTGATCTCGGCGAGCAGCTCGCGATAGCGCCGCTCGTGCTCAGCGAGGGTCGGCGTCTTAGTTGCTCGTGCCACTGCTGCATTCTCCCGCGAGAAGGGATCCACCACGTGCCATCCGATAGTAGTCAGACTATCGGTCATGGCTTCCGCCGAGAAGGAGGCGCTCGTCGCGTTCCGCCGCGCGCTCTTTGCCACATTTACCGCGTGGCCTGACGCGCTCTTCGAGCTCACCGACGCCGCGCTCTGCAGCGCCGGCCCGGTCTCCTCGGTCCCTTCGCTTTCGTTGGAACCGGAGTTCACGAGAAGCCATGGCAGCCTCTATAAAGCCCTTGCCAAGGGGCGGGTCGACGAGGACCGTCTTCGAGCACTCCTTGTCACGAATCGACCGGTCAGCTGGCCGATGATCTTTGCCGTCGATGCCTCGACTTTCGACCGCTGTGACGCGGAGTGCAGCCCCGAACGGGGCTTTTACTACTCGGCGTCGAAACATTCCGCCGGCCAACCGATCGTTGCAGGGTGGCACTACCAGTGGATCTGCCAGCTCTCCTGGGCGCACGACAGCTGGACCGCACCGGTCGACGTCTCTCGCATCCCGCCCACCAAGGACGCGACATCAGCAACCGTCGACCAGCTCCGTCGCCTCGTCGGGCTCCTGCCGGGTGATGGCGAGGTGCCGATGTTCGTCTTCGACGCCGGCTACGACCCGATAGCAATTGGCCACGACCTCGGCGATGCCCGGTTAGAGGTGCTCTGCCGCATCCGCGACGACCGCGTCTTCTTCGCGGATGCACCTTCGCGTCCGAACCGACCTCTAGAGAGCGGTGGACGGCCGCCGCGTCACGGGAGGAGGTGGAAGTGCTCTCAGTCCGAGAGCTGGCCGGAGCCGTCGGAGGGACTCGTCGCCTCCGATCCCCGCTATGGGACGATCTCGGTCACCGCCTGGCACGGGATGCACCCGCGACTTTTCTGCCGCGGGCACTGGTCGGGATTCAACCAGCCGCCGATCGTGCGGGGCAGCGTGATCCGCGTCGAGGTCGAGCACCTCCCCAAGCCGACTTCTCGCGCGAAAAAGACGCTCTGGCTGTGGTGGTCGGGCGAGGGAACTCCGGACCTCGACCGGTGCTGGCGCGCCTACCTCCGCAGGTTCGACATCGAACACACCTTCCGCTTCGCGAAGCACTCCCTCGGCTGGACGAAGCCGTCACTTGCGACGCCGCAACAAGCAGACCGCTGGAGCTGGATCGTCGCCGCCGTACTCACCGAGCTCCGGCTCGCGCGCGGACTTGTTGCGGACCTGCGGCTCCCCTGGGAACGACCGCGCGATCCCTTGCTCCTCACCCCATCTCGAGTCCGGAGAGGGTTTCGGTTACTTCGTGCAACGCTCGGCTCACCGGCCAGTCCACCGAAATCCCAGAGACCGGGACCGGGCCGGCCGAAAGGGACCCGAAAACCCCCGAGAACCCGCTATCCGGCGGTGAAAAAGGCAGCGGTCCGGACGCTGTGTTGCTCGATATCCGCGCCTTCCCGGCATGTCAGGCACCGACCTCTGCCGGGAGCTACGACGACAGAGCGACGTTCCCATCATCATGCTCTCGGCCGTAGCCGAAGAGCTCGACATCGTGCTCTGCTTCGAACCCGGCGCCGACGACTTCGTCCCAAATCCCTTCGGCCTTCGCGAGCTCAATGCCCGTTTGGAGTCCGCTTTCCGGCACTGGGAGCGAGCGCGAAGGGCCGCCGGGCTCTCGGTAAAAAGGATCGAGCGAGTCGAAATTGGTCCATACCGAATCCAATTTGGTCCGCACGGTGGAGATGCACGGTAGACGGATCGAGCTTGTCTTGGAGGAGTTGGATCTACTCGCTCATGTCGCTACCGCCGCCGGTCGCGTATGTTCTCGAACAGAAATTATGTCGGACGTCTGGGGCCAGGGCGAATACGACGAAGTCATCGACGACAAGACGCTCGACGTGCACATGTACCGACTCCGCAACAAACTGGAACGCGATCCCGCCCACCCAAAATGGATCGTCACGGTCCGCGGCGTTGGGTATTTGTTGCATGACGGTCGGCGGTCGACCTCGGTGTCCGAGGATTCCGCCAAGGGCTAGCCGAACCGTCCGTTGACGTAGTCCTCAGTCCGTTGGTCAGTCGGCGAAGAGAAGAGCTGGTTGGTTGGCCCGAATTCAATCAGCTCGCCCGCTCGATCCTCGGCCATGAGGAGAAAGGCGCACCGGTCCGAGATCCGCGCTGCCTGCTGCATATTGTGGGTCACGATCACGACCGTCACCCGGTCCTTCAGCTCTCCAACCAGGTCCTCAATCCGGCGAGTCGCTTGCGGATCGAGCGCCGATGTCGGCTCGTCCATCAAGAGCACCTCCGGCTCGACCGCTAGCGCCCGCGCGATGCAAAGGCGCTGCTGCTGGCCGCCGGAGAGGGTCGCAGCGCTTGCGTTAAGACGATCCCGGACCTCGTCCCAGAGTGCCGCGGCGATGAGCGCCGATTCGGCCGCCTCCTTGAGCAGCGCCTTGTTTCGAACGCCGTTGAAGCGAAGTCCCGAGACGACGTTGTCGTAGATGCTCATCGTCGGGAAGGGATTCGGCCGTTGGAAGACCATTCCGACGCGCGACCGCACGAGCGTCGGGTGGAGTGTCCCACCATAGATGTCGATACCGGCGAGGTGGATCGCGCCAGTGACCTTCGCGGTCCGGACCGTGTCGTGCATACGATTGAGCGCGCGAAGGAGCGTCGTTTTGCCAGAGCCCGAGGGTCCGATGAGCGCGGTCACCTGCCCGATTGCGATGTCGAAGCTCACGTTGCGAACCGCCGGCCTTCCGGAAAACGCAACGGACACTTCGTGCAGCTGCATGATCGACGACACGGCGTCCGGACTGCTTTCGACGGTTGTCGGTGCAGTCATGTCGGTCTGTGCCGTGGTAACTCGCGACTCATCGGTCATCTTCTAATCCTTCCGAGTCGGGCGACGGCGATCCGGCTCGACACCGAGAGGACGAGCACGATGCAGAGGAGCAGGAGTCCGGTGCCCCAGGCGATCTGCTGCAGGTCGGGATAGGCCTGAATGCCATTCAGGTAGACGGTGAGCGGCATCGCGGCCATGGGACCGAATGGTGACGTGGTGAGGTACTGGCTCCCGATTGCCGTGAATAACAACGGGGCGGACTCCCCAGCGCCGCGAGCTACCGCGAGGAGAAGACCGGTGACCAAGCCGGGGAGTGCGGTGGGGAGCGTCACCCGGCGGGCGACGGCGGCGTTCTTCGCGCCGAGGGAGAGTGCAGCCTCGTGCAGATCCGTCGGCACGGTCCGGATGGAAGTCTCGCTCGCTCGGATCATGATCGGCAACATGATCAGCCCGACGCCAAAGCTGCCGGCGATCGCCGAGAAGTGGTGAAGCGTCGTGACGAGGATGCCGTAGGCGAAGATGCCGATCGTGATCGATGGCACGCCCGAGAGCACGTCAGTGACGAAGCGGATGCCCGAAGCGACCCGACTGTTCGAGTTTGCGAGAAAGAGTGCGACAAGAAGACCGAGGGGAATCGCTCCTCCAAGAGCAATGCCGTCGATGATGAATGAACCGACGATCGAGTTCCAGATGCCACCGCCGGGGATGCCCTCGGGGGTTGGAGCGTGTGAGAAGAAGTCGACCGACCACGCGGGCGCACCTCGTTCAATCGTGTACGCGATGACCGCGACAAGCGGCACAAGGGAGACAAGCACGCAGGCTCCAGTGAGCCCGACCAGAAGTCGGGAGTGACGCTGTCGCCGACCGAGTGAAGCCTCGGCTGTCCGTTGAATCTCGGCACGACGGGTGAGAATCGGATCGAGGGTGAGCACGCTCATGCGACCGCGATCGCCGAGACCGACCGACCGACCGAGCGCACGAGCATGCGAGCAGCGACGTTGACGAGCGCCGCCACGACGAGTAGCAAGACGGCGATGGCGATGAGCGAGGCGAGATGGAACGGCTCAGTCGCCTCGGTGAACTGATTGGCGATGATCGACGCCATCGTGGCGGTGGTCCCGAAAAGCGAGTGCGTGATGGCCGGTGTGTTGCCGATCACCATTGTGACGGCCATGGTCTCGCCAAGCGCTCGTCCGGTCGCGAGCGTGATCGCGCCGAGAATCCCCGCACGCGCATGGGGAATGACGACCCGAGAGAGCACCTGTCCCTTCGTCGCGCCGAGGGCAAGCGCACCTTCGATCTGTTCAGTCGGGACCGCGGCGAGGACGTCTCGCGAGATGGCGACCATCGTCGGGAGCACCATCACGAACAAGATGAGACCCGCGAGGAGAAGCCCGACGCCAATCTCTGAGCCGCCGCCCGGGCCTCGATGCCCGAAGACGAACGCCACCGCCGGTTCGATCACGGTACGTGCCCACGGCGCGAGGACGAGCAGCCCCCACAGTCCGTAGACGACCGAGGGAATTGCCGCAAGCATCTCGACCGCCGTGCCGATCACAGCTCGGGTCCGGGAGGGCAGCAGGTGGGAAAGGCTGAGCGCAGCACCGAGACCAATCGGGATTGCGAGCACCATTGCGATGACTGTCGTCTCCAATGTCCCAACGATGAAAGGCAGCGCGCCATAATGCGCGGTCACCGGATTCCATTGCGTGCCGGTGATGAAGCTAAATCCAAAATGTGCGAACGCAGGACGCGCCTGCACGACGAGGTCGACGACAAAGGCGACTAACAGGGCGACGAAGACGAGTGCCGCGACCGATAGCCCGGCGCGATACAGACCGTTCGGTACCGCCGGGCGGCGACGAGGCTGCCCAGCGGTACCAGGGTTTCGGATGCCTACAGTCACGAAGAAAGTCCGGCTACTTGCCGTACTTCGCGATCGCAGCCTTCGTCAAGAGGGGTTTTCCGTTCGGGCCTAAGATCTCCTGCAGCGCCTTTTGCGCAGTCGCCTGAACAGCGGCCGGCAGCGGGACGTAGTCCAGGCTCTTCGCGTACTTCTGTCCACCGCTATGCGTCATCCACTCGAAAAGGTCGACCATCGCAGTAGCTGTAGTGGCGTTCGTTTGGTCCTCATAGATCGCGAGCCAGCTGTAGGTATCGATCGGATACGCAGCCTCAGCGAGCTTGGTAGGTCCACCGAGATCATCGATAGCGAAGTCGGTCGAAGAGACGTGCGGGTGTAGCGCCGCATCATCCGCGACGCTCGTAAGTGTCGGCAATATCCACTTTCCCCTTAGGTTCTGCATGGCAAAGTACTTGAAGTGGTTGACGAGGGCGTAGTCGAGCTCGACGTAGCCGATCGCGCCCGGAGTGTCTGCGACCAGACCAGCGACGCCCTCATTGCCCTGGCCGCCGACGCCGACTGGCCAGGCGACCGTCTTACCTACGCCGACCTTCGACGACCAGGTGGAGTTAACGTCGGAGAGGTAGTTGGTGAACGCATAGCTCGTGCCGCTACCGTCGGCACGGTGGACGACGGTGATCGCTTGGTTCGGGAAGCTGACCTTCGGGTTGAGCGCCCTCAGAGCGGGATCATCCCAGTTCGTGATCTGGCCCAGGTAAATCTCGGCGAGCACGGTGCCCGTGAGATGAAGCCCCTGTGGCAAGCTCGAAACGTTGTAGGAGATCGCCTCACCGCCTAGGTCGACCGGTACCTGGACGATCGTGCCTGCCGTCGCCTTTGCAAGGTCAGCTGTGAGCATCGGTACGTCGGTCGCACCGAAGTTCACGGTGTTCGACTCGATTTGCTGCTGGCCCCCACCGCTACCAATAGATGCATAGGTCACAGTGACGTTCGAGTTGATCTTCTTGTTGTACTGGTAGAAGCCGAGCGTAAAGAAGGGCTGGTCGAAGGTCGAGCCAGCACCGGTCAGCGCGACCGGCGGCCCGCTCGAATGATTGACCGAGACCGCGCCAGCACCAGTGAGCGGTAGGGCGAACACCATCGACGCTGCACCGACGGCCGCCACCTTGAGGGCGGCGACACTGCCGCTCCGTTTCCCGAGTCTCATCGAGACGTACCGTCCTTTCGGTCCAGAGCTGACGCCGCACTCTGCGGGTCGCGGCTCGTCTCTCGGCGAGGCCACTTGAGGCTCGTTACGGGACCGTAATGGGGGTCCGTGAACTTCCAACCGAGCGCAGGAAACAACCAAGTGAATTGTGAACCAAAAAGAGGTGAACGCTTGAGAGCATCCGGAGAGGGCGCTCTACAGCTTGCATGCGGCGACGTCTCGGTCACCGAGCAAGACCTCGGTATCGCCATTCAGTCTCGAAGACGAGAGTTCGTGCGAGAGCTCAGCCACCGAGCGCTGCTCGGATCGCGGCGCGGCGAGCCGGTTCGACCCGCCACCACATCCATCGGCCCCGATTCTCCCCGACAATCAGCCGAGCCTCGGCCAACAACCTGGTGTGGTGCGAGTCGGTTGGCTCCTGGCTAGTGGGGCTTCGAGGTCGCACGAGCAGACCTCGGCTTGGGTGGCGACGAGCGAGAGAAGCCGCAGCCTCACAGGGTCAGCGAGCGCAGCGAGAACTCGAGCCAGTTCGACGGCCCCTAGCTGGCTTAGTGGTGCCTCGACGACCGATCCACAACACAGCTCGTACCCGGTTTGTGCCTTGGGGTGGCTGTCCTCGCCATAGTGGTCTCCATATATTGACTATCATCGATGAATACCACCTAATAAATCGACAAACATTAATCTAACAGGAGGTCATGACCACGTCCCGTATCCCGCTTGCGTTGAACGTCGCCGACCTCGACAAGGCCCTCGTCTTCTACTCGAAATTGTTCGCCACCGAACCAGCGAAGGTCCGTCCGGAATGTGCGAACTTAGCGGTAGTCGATGCGGCGTTGAAGCTGGTTCTGATCAAGGACGCCGGCCAGATTCCAGGCATTTTTAACCATCTCGGCTTCGAGGATTTCACGGCCGGCGAGGTTGTCGTAGCGCAGGTACGCCTGGCGGGTGAAGGCCTGGCAACAGCGATGGAGGAGCAAGGAGCAGACGTCGTGCTGCTACGCAGTGCAGGGCAAGGTGTGGGTCAACGGCCCGGGCGGAGAGCCATGGGAGATTTACACGATTCTGTCCCCTACGGAGATGCCCGCTGGCCGCCTTCGGTTGGCTGCTCCGGACGAAGATGCGTGCTGTGGCACCCGGCCCTGATCTGGCAGGGGAGGCCCCGGCAGGTGGTCCGTGTTGCTGAGCGCTCGACAAAGTTGGATCGGAGACCTCCCGTGAGCGATGTTGCCGCACCGCCGAAAGCGGAGGTGCCCCTCGAGACGCCGGTCATCGACCGCTTGTCGTTCCTCGACCGCTTTTTGCCCGTGTGGATCATCCTGGCAATGGCAGTCGGTCTCGGACTCGGGAGGGCGATCCCAAGTTTGAACAGGCACCTCAACGCCATCCAGGTCACATCGGGGACGTCGCTGCCGATCTTCATCGGTCTGCTCGTGATGATGTATCCCGTGCTCGCGAAGGTCCGCTACGACCAGCTCGGGTCGGTCACACGGGACCGTCGGATGCTCGTGTCATCTCTGGTGCTCAACTGGGTGATCGGCCCCGCCGTCATGTTCACGTTGGCCTGGCTGCTGCTGCCCGACCTGCCCGCCTACCGGACCGGGCTGATCATCGTGGGGCTGGCCCGTTGTATCGCCATGGTGCTGATCTGGAACGAGCTGTCCTGCGGTGACCGGGAAGCCGCAGCGGTGCTGGTGGCCATCAACTCGCTCTTCCAGGTAGTCGCGTTCGCGCTCCTCGGTTACTTCTACCTCAAAGTGCTGCCCGGCTGGCTCGGTCTCAGCACGGTTGGCCTGAACCTGTCGGTCGGGCGGATCGCCGAAACGGTTGCCATCTTCCTCGGCATCCCGCTCGTGGCCGGGTACCTCACTCGTACCCTCGGTGAGCGAACCCGCGGTCGCGATTGGTATGAGACCGAGCTGCTCCCCCGACTTGGACCGTTCGCTCTCTATGGGCTGCTTTACACCATCGTAATTCTCTTCGCCCTCCAAGGCCACACCATTACCTCGCGTCCCGCGGACGTGGCCCGCATCGCGCTACCTCTGCTCGGCTACTTCGCCATCATGTGGTTCGGATCGTTCGCGCTCGGCAAGGCGATCGGCCTCCCCTACGAGCGAACCGCCACCCTGGCGTTTACCGCCGCCGGCAACAACTTCGAGCTGGCCATCGCCGTCGCCATCGGCGTGTTCGGTGTCACGAGCGGCGAAGCTCTTGCCGGTGTCGTCGGCCCACTCATCGAAGTCCCAGTTCTCGTCGGGCTCGTGTACGTGTCCCTGTGGGCCCGAAAGCGCTACGTGCCAAAGGGCGCGCAAGCCAAATTGGAAGGAACTACGTGAGCGATACTCCCGTCGTGCTTTTCCTCTGTGTCCATAACGCTGGTCGGAGCCTCGCCGCCCGGGTCTTACTCGACCACTACGCGCAGGGCCGAGTCGATGTTCGCTCAGCAGGGTCCGAACCCGCCGGTCAGCTCAACCCTTCGGTCGTCGCCGTCTTGCGCGAACGGGGCTTGGACACGACACGAGAGTTTCCCAAACCCCTCACTGACGGGATCGCCAGAGTTGCTGAGGTCATCGTCACCATGGGGTGTGGCGACACATGTCCGTACTATCCCGGCAAGCGCTATCTCGACTGGAACCTCGAAGATCCAGCCGGCAAATCAGTTGACGCCGTTCGTCCCATCGTCGACGACATCGATCGCCGTGTCCAAGCCTTACTCCTTGAGCTCACCGAGTCCGCGACGCAATGACGGTTCGAGGGAAGGTTCTCCAACATCGAAGCCCGAGCAGATGACCCTACGCATGCCCATGTCGCGGCTACTTGACCCAGACCGACTCGTGTGAACCCAGTTCCACGAACCTCGTGCCGGCCAGAAATGGAAGAATGCACTCCAGCGAGCGGAGCGTTCGCGGCGACACGCATCTGAGACGTGGAACGAGCTTCACCTCGCTCGATATGCCGTAGAGGAGACCACGGGGGCGTCGTGACCTTGACGGCGGCATGAAAGATCGAACACGTCGCGCCTCACGGACTCCGGCGGGCTCGGAGATGTTCCGAGTTTTCCGTCGACAACACCCGGACCCGGTCAGATGCTTGGGAGAACTCCCGGCGCGGCAACTCGAGAGTGTCTCCATACCGACATCGACACGGATGTCCGCGACGCATCGATCTCACTTCACGCGGCGGCTGAGCTCGTAGCTCGTGCCTTCGTCAACCCCGACCTCGCCCCCACAAGAGACTAAAAGCGACGCGCGTCAACGTGTACGTGCACGGGCCAGAATTCACCAGAACCTTGCCAGGCACCACGGGACCGACCATCGCTCCGTACACGACTCTTGGTTATAAGGCCCTGTGTTTTTGGTTAAAGGCTCGGTGCTTTGATTCCAACCGGCCGAAGCTCACCAACTAGTTCGGCGCTTCAATGGGCGGAGACGACTCCCATAGGCAATGACTACTCCCCGGAGCGATGGGAACTCGACCAGGCCGCTTCGGCGGATGCGACGTCGTCGACGAGGTTTCCGAGTGCGAGGTTGACATCATCGGCGTGGTAACCCCAGTCGGGGCCCGCCGCCTCGGTCACGACCGGTCGCTCGTCCGAAGAACTGGTGGCTTTGGTGACCTGAAGCCAGGTCGCCCCGGCTGCGGTTTCGCACCGTGCGTGGTACAGCCCCGGGTACTCGACCCAAGGCGTGGGTGCGACTCCGTCGGCGGGGAAATAGGGGTCGAGGTCTGCCGCACCGCCGCTGAACGCCGCCGGATTGACGCATACGACCTGAAGACCTTTTTTAGCGGTCTGCCCCGACTGGAGTGCTACACCCTGGCCCGGCCGCCCGAACAGGGAAGCGGCCGGAGGCCGATCCGGAAAACTCGAGTAGGCGAGGACGCATCCCGCCTCCCCTGACCGGGTACATACCGGAATATGCGAAAAGCTGCCGCCGTCAAGCGCTCCGGTTCGAACCTCGACGTCTCCTCCGAGAATGACCGCGAGTACGAGTCGGTTGCGTAGCGACGCGTTGTTATCGACCATGTGTTGAAGCAGAGTGATGAGGACGGCCGCGCCCTGGGAGTGTCCGATAAGCACGATTGGGCGACCGTCGTTGTATCGCGAGAGGTACTCCTTGAAGCCGGCGAGCACGCTGTTGTAGGCGGTGTCGTCGTAGGAGGCGGGCACATCGAGGTTCGGATACTGCGCGAGTCCGGCGTCGGTCACTTGTTGGTATATCGGCGCATAATCCCGGCAAACTTGGGAGAAGCGCGACGCCTGAGTGACCGCAGCGGCGATCTCGGTTTTTTGCACCCTTAGGTCGGCGTTCGTCGTCAGCTCGCGGCTGACCGTCGGGTAGACGTAGAAGCAGTCAAAGTGCGGGTTCGGCGCCACGCTCGCCTTCACGACCGAGGTCGTGCCCGACGCGGTGACCGCTGTCGCCGTGAGGCTCGAGGTGCACGGGTCGTTGGCGAGGCCCGGGCGGCAGAGCCAGACAGTGGACGACGCCGTCGATCCGCGAGGAGTGACTCCGCCGATAGCCGTAGATGCGGTCGCGCCAGCGTCTGCCGCGACGCTAACTGCCGTGAGCGCCAAAGCGATGCTGACCGCCAGCGTGACCAGCAACTTCGCGAAGACGCCCCTGCCGCTCCGTCTGCGTGGTGTCGATTGATTCATCGGCTCTCCCCCCAATAGGCAACTAGGTTGCGTATCGAAGTATGCTGCAGGCCGATCGGGGCGTCAAGCGTCAAACGATTCCGACAAGCTGAGATAGACAGAGTGATGGCCGAGAAGCGTGTAGGAGTTGATGTGGAGCGCAGCGGCACCGAGACCTCGACTGACAACAGGGGTACTGCGAGCTCCTCCGATCGGCATTCCGTGCCATATCTGTTCGGTGACCTCCTCGCCCTTGCCCGGCTGCGTTGGATACGTGAGATGGCGGCGGCGGCGGCCGAATACGGGTATCTCGACTACCGCGCCACCGACGCCGTCCTCGTGCGACTGTTGCGCCGGCGCGGTTCGGTAGCAATCGGGGGTATCGGATCACGGCTCGGCGTCACTCGCCAGGCCGCACGCAAACTCGTAAACGGTCTCGAACAGCGCGGCTACGCCGCTGAGGTACGAGATCAGCACGATACGCGCGTCATCAGGGTCCAGCTGACTGTCGAGGGGGAGGCATACGCCGACGCGGTGATCGAGGTCATCCACACCCTCAACCGTAAACTTACCGAGCGGGTCGGGACCGCCGATCTTGCCGTCGCCGACGCGGTTCTGCGAGTGATCCTCGACAGCGATGGTTCCCGAGCAAGCGTCATACGCCGTGCACCGTAGGGGACGCGCTGATGACGCATGGCTCGGTCGATGTCGCGACGAGCATCTCGTGAGGAGAGAGGCCGAACGACGGGAAGTCCAACGCGGAAGCTCGACACGACCGAGGCTTCGGAAGGGACCTCGGTAAAGTGATGGCACGCGATCGAAACGGCAGTCACCATCACAGATGCGACCGTTTCGCTGCCGGTCACGCCAAACGTGCCGTGGACCTCAAGTTCCGGTGACCGATGGCACCGATCAGACGAGCCTCGCCTTCGGTCTCCACCCAGCAGGTGGCCCCACGCTGAGGTCAGGCATTTCGATGGTCCGGGACCGCAGCTCGACGCCGGAGATTAACTCCAGCAATACCTCGACGGTACGACCGAGATCGAGGACGTCAGCGACACGACCCGGCCGAGGTCGGTCATCGAAGCGTTGGCGCGCGTCGGCGGCGGATCTCGGCGGACACGAAGAGCTTCGGGCGGCACCTGCCACAGCAGGCGAGCGCCGGCCAACAGCCCTGTGGCGAGACGCCCCGGGATGCCGTCATCCCGGATACTCATGATCCGATCCCCTGCGGCGCGCAGCGCCGTCGACATGGGCCACACCTTCGAGAAGGTTGTCGATACCGAGCAGGCGGCCGATCTCGACCGAAGCAGGGCGCTGAAACACGTCTCGACAGCTGCCGGATTGAAGGATCTGCCCACCGCTCACGACCATGATCTCGACTGCCAGCATCGCTGCCTCCTCCGGGTCGTGGGTAACGAGGATGGTCGAGAGGTTGACCTCCCGCTGGAGGCGGCACAGCTCTCGCGCCATCGGCGGCGAACTGGCGACCCATGGCGTATCCGTGCGTCTCACCCTCTGCGACTAGGCCGAGCACGGCCCATTCGTTCAACGAGAGCACGAGCAATGAGCCCATGACATCGAGATTACGCGACGACCAAAGGAGAAACCCGGGCGAACCTTGGGCGCTCGACCAGTTTCGGGCAATCGAGACTCGAGCGATACGGACCCAGTTGACACTTCCACCTAAGGCGACTGCTTTAGGAAGTCCACCATCCGATAGGCCCTACGAGTGGTGGCGAGCGAGCGTTTCATTGCCTACTCGGTTCGAGACCGGCCGGCTGCTCGAGCCTCCGTCAGCGTTGACGGTATAGCGAGAAGATCGCCCACCACTGCCTGTTAGCGGCGAGATCCGCGCGACGGCTCGATGTTGCTCCCGCGCTGACGGTTCGTTGCGTTTTGGTTCAAGCCGCTTGCTTTAGAGATGTGTGAGTCGCCAGCTGAACGAGGGATGTTGAAGCTGCTTCGTTACGCTCAACTTGGTCATCTCTACCGAGCGACCGAGTTCGATCCTCAACGAGCCGACGTCTGACATCGTCTCGGGTACGCCTCGGACCGCCCGAGCACCTCGCAGGCTGACCTGGATTTGCGCACCACTCCAGGCGATCAGTGAGACTGGGGAAAGCGATACCACTCGGATTGGTGACGTGTACGGGGCGGTCAATGTTCCGATAGTCGTACCTGTGGGAAGGCGAAAGGATCGGAGTGCCCTCTCTGTCGCGGCAACTAGATTTTCCGCTGTTGAGAACGCTGTCGGAATCGGTGTCGCCCCTCGCTCGCCGAGGACTCCACCAACGATCGAGACCTTCCTGCCGAGGAAATCATTCGTGGCGGCGAAGACGAAGCATCCGCCGCCTTGGGGTACCCAACCGGTCTTGATCCCATCGATGCCGTCGGAGCCAAGATCAGCGTCGACGTTGTACTGCACCCCAGCTACTGGCAACGTCACCTGGGGCATCGAGACGATGCCCGCGAAGACAGGATTCGCCATCGCCGCTTCGGCGAGCCGAAGCTGATCCGAAACGGTCGAGACGGTAGCGGGGTCAACGCCGCTAGGTCCCACGTAGAGCGTGTGGCCCATTCCGAGGGTGCGGGCGAGCGCGTTCATCCTGGTAGCGAACGCACTCGTACTCCCTGCGTCCCAGGTGGCGAGAAGCTGGATGATGTTGTCACCGGACGGGATCAACGCCCCTTCGAGCAGCTGGAGCTCGCTCAGCTGCTCGCCCGCCCCCACCTTCACGACCGAGTCGTTGGCCGCGAGCTCGCTCGTGTAGTTCGCGACGTCGGCGGTAGTAACAGTGATATCTGGACCGCTCGCGCCGACAGAGAGAGGATGGTCGCGTAACACGACGAGCGCCGACATCATCTTCGTGAGACTGGCGATCGGGGAGGGGGCTGCTTCCCCGGCCACGGCGTCATGCCGATCCCCTCGATCGCGACCGCCTCCTGCGCGCCGGGGGCGGGTTGAGTGAGAGCGGCATTCCTTCGATTGTCTGATGTGTCGAGATGCTCAGCTCGAGCCGAGGTGCTGGAATCGACCGGAACAGCGCGAAGGCGAACCACGCGACCACGAGGACGAGGAGGAGTTCGACCGCGACCAGGGTATTCCGACGTAGGTGTTCCCCGCGCCGGCGGGCGCGATGAATCCGGGCCTGAGGTCGTCGACGCGTCACCGGGTCCTTCAGTTCACGACCGTGAGGAGCGTGCTGCAGGCGAGGTCGGGGGAAGCAAACGCTGCCTCGGCGAGCGGGAGCTCGATGCGGCCGATGCTCTGGGGGATGCCGTAGTCGGCGCGGGGAACTAGTGGACGACATTCCCGTCGTAGATGTAGGCGCTGCACTGCTCCGGGTCCGCGTGCGCGAGCCTCCGACGTCGCAGTGGGGGAGATGCTGGGGGCACGAGTCAGACCTCCATCTGATGGGCTCGCGAACTGACGAGCCGAGGTGCTGGTCGGGGTGAGCACTCGCTGCAACGCGGTTCGAGCACCGGGACGGTCATCTTGCGGCGAGTCGTGCCGAGTAAATGGAATAGCCGTCGATGTACCGGGTGACCGCCGTGGCGATCACGACGGCTGCGATCATCGGAGCCATGATCTGAAAGCCGCTGTGGGTGAGTTCGAGCACGAGCACGAGCGCGACGAGCGGCGCCTGCATCGACGCGCCGAGCATCGCCGCGGCGCCCACCACCGCGAACGCGCCAATCGGGGTCCCAGGCCACAGAAGCGACCACGCGCCACCGAAGAAGCCGCCGAGCACCGCGCCGGTGCTGAGCGTCGGGGTGAACACGCCGCCCGAGCCTCCTGCGGCAAGGCACATGGCGGTGACGAGGGATTTCAGTACGAACAGTGCGGCGAGTAGCGCCAGTCCGCCTTCGCCGAGGAAAACCGAATGCGCCATGTCCTTACCGTTGCCGAACAGCTCTGGGTACTCGAAACCGATCAGCCCGAGCGCGGTGAGCGCGACCGGGAAGGCGAGAAGCATCGTGCGGCCCGACGCCTGATGGTGCGAGACCCAGCCGATCAGCCGCACGTACCCGGATGCGACAAGGCCGATGACCGGGCCGACGAGGAGCGACCAGACGAGCAGCGAAGTGGTGAACCGGAAATTGGGGACATCGATATACGTGGCGTGTTCGGGCAGATAGAGCCAGGCCGTCATCGTGGCGACCGACGAACAGGCGAGCGCGGGCAGGATCGTCGGGAGCGACAGGCTCCCCATTAGGATCTCCGCGGTGAACAGCGCCCCGCCGAGCGGCACGTTGTAGACCGCGCCGAGGCCGGCACCGCCTCCGCAGGCGACCAGCAGTCGCCGCTGCGCCGGGGAAAGCCTTGCCCAGCTCGCGAACACGCTCCCAGAGACCCCGCCCATCAGCTTCGGCGCCGCCTCCCTGCCGATCGACGCGCCCATGCCGATCACGATCTCTGAGACGACCGAAGTCGCAAGGCTCCGTCGCGCGCCGAGCTCGCCATCGCCGTTCCAGATCGAATCGTCGATCTCGATCGTCTCGTTCTTCATGTAGCGACGGATCAAATACCAGGCAACCGCGCCGAAGAGACCCGCTATCACTAGGACGATCAGCCGACGCGCGTCAGACACCCGTTCCACGGCAGCCTGCAGCTCGCCCGAGTGGTAGCTGAACGCGAGGTGCTGGACGCCGAACAGGATCCACATCAACAAATCGCCGAAGAGACCCGTCGCGATGCCGGTGAGCACCACCATCAGCCAGAAGCGAGGCGTGAGCGCCGCGTCGCCGTCGCCGGTCGCATTCGGCTGCTCCATCGCCCCTCGGCCCGACGCGATCCTGCGGCGCACCAAGGGTTGCGGCTCGCGCAGGCGCTCGCTCTCGCGCTGCGCGCTCCGAGCGAGCGACCGCCGGCGGGACCCGCCCGTCATGGCCGCGGTTCGGTACAGCCGGCGACGGGCGAGACGATCATCGAGCCTGGAGCGTACCAATGTAGGTACAATAATGCTACGCGAGCCGAGCTAGGCATCCGTAACTCCTCATGGACACGACCACCTCCCCGACCGCTCTCGACCGACAGAGCCCGCTTCCGCTTTGGGCTCAGCTCCTCGACGACCTGCGTCGCCGCGTCAACGACGGCGAGTTCGCCGAGGCCTTCCCGAGCGAAATGGCGCTCGTAGACGCGTACGGTGTGAGTCGAAACACGGTGCGTGATGCGCTCCGACGTCTTCGCTCCGAGGGCACAGTCGTGGCCGGGCGCGGGCGACGGCCACGTCTTGGGGCCCAGGTCGAGATCGAGCAGCCCCTCGGCGCGCTCTACAGCCTCTACGACTCGGTTGAGGCGGCCGGCCTCGAGCCGACGAGCATCGTCCGATCGCTGTCTGTTGTCCGCGATCCCGAGGTCGCGAAGCGGCTTGAGCTCCTGGGCGACACCATCCTCGTCCATCTCGAACGTTTGCGGCTGGCGGATGGTGAACCGCTTGCGATCGACCAGGTTTGGTTCCCCGCAGAGATCGCCGAGCCGCTCCTCGGCGTCGACTTCACCCGAGTGGGCTTCTACGATGAGCTCGCGAGCCGGACCGGCATTCACCTCACCGGTGGCCAAGAACGTTTTCGTGCAGTGACGCCCAGTCGATCGGAGCGATCTCTGCTCGAACTTCCGCCTGGCGTTGCGGCCTTCGCGATCGAACGCCTCGGTTTCGTGCGCGAACGTCCCGTCGAGTGGCGGCACACGATCGTGCGTGGCGATCGATTCAGCGTCGTCGCCGAGTTCTCAGCTGGCATCGGCTACCGCCTTGACGTCAGCGCGCTCGCCGCGGTCTGAGGCTCGCTGTGGAAGAGGTGGGTCGAACCTCCCAGCTGCTGCATCGGGGCCGGATGCTCGAAGGAATCACGCTGTCCTGGAACGTGGTCGGCATCGTCGTCCTCGCGATCGCCGCCATCGGTGCGAGATCGGTCGCGCTCGCCGGTTTCGGACTCGACAGCCTCATCGAGATCGGCGCCTCGACCGTCGTGCTGTGGGAGCTCTCGGGAACGGGTGAGGAGCGCCAACGTCGGGCGCTCCGACTCATCGGAGGCGCGTTCGTCGCGCTCGCTGTCTACCTAGCGATCCAGTCCTCGCTCGTGCTCGCCGACGGCTACCACCCCCGCCACAGCCTGCTCGGCATCGCGTGGACTGCTGTCACCGCGGTGGCGATGTTCCTACTCGCGGACGGAAAGGCGCGGACCGGTCGTGCGCTGCACAATCCCGTGCTCCAGACCGAAGGCCGGGTGACAGCGATCGACGGGGTGCTCGCGGTTGCGGTGCTGGCCGGCCTCGTCCTCAACAGCGCACTCGGGTGGTGGTGGGCCGATCCGACGGCCGCCTACGTCCTCGTGTATTACGCGTTCAAGGAGTCCTTCGAGATCTTCTCGGGCGATGCGACCCGGACTACCTGACCGGCACTACCCGCATTCGACCGCTACAGGAGGTCCTAGCCCATCCCGACAACCAGCCACCGGCGCGCTCGGGCGAAGAGATCGTCGGGGACGCTTCCTGGGTCGACACGCCGCTGGTGGACGAGGCCCTGGAAAAGTGCGAGGACTGCCGTCGTCACCTCCCTCGACGGAGCTTCGGCCGCACCGCCGGAGCGTCGAGAACCTTCACGACGAGCGGCTCGAGCGCGTCGACCTGCTCGCCGAGCTTCGAGGCCATAACCCCCATGGCGTCCGGGTTGCGCACCGCGTAGAGCCAGAACTCTGCCTGCAACGGTGCGAGCTCGGTGATTCGGTCGGCGACTTTCCTGAACAGCTGGCCGAGCGCATCAAAGGGGTCCTCGTCACCAGCGCGCTCCCGGTCGAGGATCTCGGCAACGGCGGTGACCCGCCGTGTGATCCTCTGCGATCTTCGGGCGGAGAGCAGCTCCAAGAACAGCTGCTCCTTGCTTCCGAAATTCGAGTAGACCGCCCCGGTCGGGTACCGGCCCAGTCGGCGATCTCTTCGACCGAGGCCCCCGCGAAGCGTCGGCCTCGCACCAGCATGCCCTCGATCACGATCATTCCGGCCTCTTCCAACGCGAGCGTCGGCTATAACGAGGTAGCGGGGGCGTTCGGTCCCGGTGCTCCAGGCACCCTCGAGGTCCTCGTCCCCATCGCTCTACAGAATGGAGCGTTGGCGCCGCTTTCGAAGCTCCGCGGTGTCGCTGCGACTACGCCGGGACCCTCGAACGATGGCTGGACCATGGACCAGGTCGTGCCCACTACTGGACCTTCGACCGCGGCGACGGGCGCGACCATCAAACGGCTTCGACGCGACCTTCCGCGGAAACTCTGATTGGTGGGGCCGCGGCAGAGAACTACGACCTCCAGGTGGCGCTGTCGACTCACACGCCGATCGTGTTCGGACTGCTCCTCGTGCTCGGCTTCATTCTCTTGCTCATTGCGCTCGGTGCTCCGCTCATTGCTGCTTCCGGCGTGCTGCTGACGGCACTCTCCGTCGCAGGAGCCTTCGGAGTCGCCCGGCTCATCTTCCAAGACGGCTATCTCTCGGGCGTGCTCAACTTCCAGCCCCAGGGCTTCGTGGACGCGTGGGGGCCGCTCTTCTTTGGGGCCATGGTCTTCGGCGTAGCAATGAACTACACGCTGTTCACGCTGTCAGCGGCGAAGGAGAGTCACGAGACTCATTCCGATCCGGAACACGGCATATTTGCCTCGGTTCGCACCTCCGGAAGGGTGGTCGTCTCCGCCGCCGCGGTAATGATCGCGGTGTTCTTGACGTTCGCCCTCTCGGGACCCCTCGCCCCAAAGGAGATGGGCGTGATCTTGGCAGTCGCGGTTGCACTCGATGCCCTTGTCGTGCGGCTCGTCCTACTTCCCGTCGTTCTTCGCTACGACCAGCACCTGAGTTGGTATCAGCCGAAGTGGCGCGGAAAGATGCTGCCGAAAGTCCACTTCTCGTATTGAGCAATGACGCGACCGGCACGCGGGCCGGCCTCGCAAATGCGACTGGTGCCGTCCGGTGGACTCCTCGGACCAGCGCCGATTCGAGCACTACGGGTGTACCCTAGGGGGTACTAATGAGGCGGGAGGGCCTGTGGAGTTTCCTGAAGAGACAGTGGCGGATCTACGGCTCCGTCTTCGCCGCGCCGCTGGTCAGGTGCAGGCTATCGAGTCGATGTTGGCCGAAGGGCGCGAGTGCCGCGAGATCGTGACCCAGCTGAGCGCCGCGACCAAGGCGCTCGAGCAGGTCGGCTTCCGGCTGATCGCCAGCGGGCTCGTCTACTGCATCGAACATCCCGAGGAAGCAGCGGCATCCGGATACCCCATCGACGAGGTGCAGCGTCTGTTCACCAAGCTGGCCTAGTCGCCATGCTGACCTCGGGATCCCCACAGACGGGACCTCGGTCGAAACATCCCCCTTACCGCCACTCACTCGCCGGGCAGCGTCCCGGCGAGTACATAGCTAGTGGTGACCTTTGGCGACCATGCGCAGCATGCGTGCGTTGAACGAGCAGAAGCGCACGATCTGCCGCGGGATGCTCTTTCTCGAGCGCAGTGTGCGAGGCGTGGGGAGCGGAGCGTTGGCGATCGCCTCTGTGGTCGAGTCAATGCGGGCACTTCCGTTGGCATCGGTGGGCATCGTCGTCACTCCGGGATCAGGTACCACAGTGGATACGCCTTCGCCTTGTAGATGAACAGGTAGTGCAGCATCAGCTTCGTCCAGTGGCCGGCGAGGCCAATCTCACCCGAGGTTGCCTTGAGATCTCTCCCGGATTCGGGAAAGCGTGCACGATCGGGAACATCGTCATCGAGGCCGCCGAGCCGTGTCGCATCCCCACTCCTGCCGAGGCGATGCAGGCCGCGCCCATGGACGCCATCGAGGCCGTGCAGAGCTCCGCGGTGGCGCCCTTCTTGATCCGTCGCGCGATGGATTCGGCAACCGTGCGGCCCATGACACCCGAGGGCATGCCGGTGCGAGGTGGAGCCGGTGAGATCATCGTGCCGCTCGGGCTCGTACGAGGTCTCGAAATCGGGTGCGGCGGCGCGAATGCAATGCCGATCCCAAAGATGTTCTGTGCGATCGCGCTCTGATAGGTCTTCGGCCAGTCCCCGGGGGACCACTCCTCGTAGGGCTTTGGTGCGTAGTCCGCATCGACCCTCATGAATCCGCTCGGTGCGAAGACCTGCTCGGAGATGTCGTTGCCCTCAGCGTCGTAGGCCTTGATGTCGACACCACGAAACGGTGGGAGCAACATCGCAAAGTCGAAGGGGAGCTCGCCGGTCGTGCCGTCGAGCAGCTCGTAGTGAATGATGCCGGGGTCAACGGCCTTGACGTGGGCCCCGACGATCGCGGCAACGCCCCGCTCGCGAAAGAGCGACTCGGTCCAAAGCTTGGAGTTGGAGACGAACCCCTGTTGGTCGAAGGCGAGCCCGCCGACGCCGAAGTCACCGAGCTCGTACTCGTTGCTGAGATAGGTGAGCTCGGCCATGTCGCGAACACCGGCCTGGCGGAGCTCGTGCTCGACGTTGAAGGTGTACTCGAAGGCAGCGCCTTCGCAGGTGCAGCCTCCGTGACCGACCCCGATCACGAGCCGCTTGTGTGCGCCGGCTTTCATCTCTTTGAGTTCACGGAGCAGTTCCGGCTTGGTGACGGCGGATCCGAACCACCACCATCGAATCATTACGCGCGCATCGTCCGGGGGCGACTGAAAGGCCTTTTCAATTTGCGTCACGCCCGACTCCGTTTGCGCGCAGGCACACGATCCAGGCAGATTGGCAATGCAGCCACAAAGAAGAGCGGCAATTGTGAGGCATTGAGGGATCCTCATCACGAAAACTCCTGACGGTGGCACAGAAAATATCAGGAACAGTTATATTCAATGTGAAATAAAATGTCTATTGGTATCTATCCGCTGCCCTAGGTGTAGCGTCTTAATCTCAGTCGGTTCCTCACTGTTTTTGCAGCTCCCTGACGAGTATGCTTCAGACGGCATTCAATCGATTCACAAGCTCCGAATCACCCGGATGCCATTGCACACGCTGTGAAGAGACATGCTGATACCGCCGGCGTTATGATGCCGCATGGCCCAGCGACCCGCAGCCGTACACCGTAGTTGGCTTCCTGAAGCGAATGATCCCACTACGGACTTTCCACTTACCCATCTGCCCTACAGTGCGTTTCGAGTCGCTAAAGGACAGCATCTTTGTGTGGCGATCGGTATCCACCTGCTTGACCTTTATGCCTGCGCCGAAACCGGTCTGATCCCGTCCAATCTAAACGTTGCGTGTCAATCCCCAACGTTAAATGCTCTGATGGCGAAAGGCCCAAAAGCATGGTTGCTCCTGCATGAAACCCTTACCCGGCTTCTTGCGACCGACTCTCCGCATCAAAGTAAGCTGGAAGAAGCCCTTCATTCCATCGCAGGAGCGACGCTCATCCGGCCCATCGATATACCGGATTACACTGACTTCTACGCTTCCATTCATCACGCCACGCGAGTCGGCCAACTCTTCCGTCCCGATCAGCCTCTTCTGCCGAATTACAAACATATCCCGATTGGCTATCACGGT